>WNGB01000257.1_pt1 | contig 79524 bp, 74 predicted proteins | sample 5400681 | NCBI WGS metagenome assembly WNGB01 (sample SAMN13153367, study PRJNA577476) | soil metagenome | isolation source: 115 cm soil or saprolite under grassland replicate 2 | place: USA:California | collected 2016-06-15 | reverse complement strand
GCACGCCGCAGGAGGAGGTGCTGTGCGGGCTGTTTGCGGAGGTGCTGGGGCTGCAGCGGGTGGGGATCGACGACAACTTCTTCGCGCTCGGGGGCCATTCGCTGCTGGCGACGCGGCTGATCAGCCGCATCCGTTCGACGCTGGATGTGGAGATCGCGATCCGCAGCCTGTTCGAGGCGCCGACCGTGGAGAGCCTCGCAAGACATCTCGCCGACGGCCAGCCAACCAGGTCTGATTTTGAGGTTCTGCTGCCGATCAGACCGAGCGGAAGCTTGCGACCCCTGTTCTGCATCCATCCTGCCGCGGGATTCAGTTGGGCCTATTCACGGCTCATCGGCCATATTCCACCGGACCACCCGATCTATGGATTACAGGCGCGCAATCTCATTCAGCGAGGTATGTTCCCCGACACCATTGAGGACATGGCTGCGGACTATTTGAGCGTTATTCGAAAGGTTCAGCCTGCCGGACCTTACAATCTGCTCGGTTGGTCGCTCGGCGGCCTCGTGGCGCACGCGATGGCCACCCAGCTGCAGTCCGAGGGTCAAGAGGTCGCGCTGCTCTCCCTCCTCGACAGCTATCCATTTGACCCTGAGAATCTGTTGCACAGCCGCGACGAGGAACGTGAAAAAGAGGTTCTCTTTGCAGGTGTGACCGATAACCCGCTGCGAGAGATGTTGGAGACGCTGCGCCAAGAGGGACACATCGTTTCAGCGCTCGAAGAGCATGACCATGAGGCCATCACCGATGCCTACAAGCACAATACCCGCATCATGAGGACGTTCTTGCCCCGGCGCTATCATGGCGACATGGTGCTTTTCGTTGCCATGGAAGGGGAAGCCAAGCCGCCGATCGAATCATGGCTGCCGTATGTCGATGGCCAAATCAAGGTCCACGGGATCGATTGCACCCACGACACGATGATGGACCCGCTACCGGCTACAAAAATCGGTAGAGTGCTCGCGACCGAGCTCGACAAACAGCGAACAACCGCCAAACTGTATGTGGTAGGAGGACAGGATGACTAATCCATTTGAAGACGAAAACGGCGTCTACCATGTTCTGATCAACGATGAAGGACAACATTCGCTTTGGCCAAGCTTCATCGAGGTCCCCAAAGGCTGGACTATAATTCACAAGGCGGACAGCCGTGCCGCTTGCCTCGAATTCATCAACCAGCATTGGACCGATATGCGGCCCAACAGCCTGATCGAACGCATGAAGCAGCTATCCGCAGGCGAGCAACAAAACGAACATCAATCGTCCGGAGCGGCGGAGCCGAAGGGCGGCGAGCCAAAGACAATCCATTAGCACAAGAGCCGCGACCTATGCGCCGCCCACTCCCATCCGGGCCAAAAGTAAATATCGTTTAGCGCCGTTCGGTCGCAGGGAAATCGACCAATGTCGCCCCGCTCTCGAAGTGCTCGACGAAAACCCGGCCGATGCGGCGGGTGCAGGCGACCGCGGTGATCGAGGAGACTGCAAGGCCGATAAGGTTGCTACCCGGGACGATGTAAACGAGCGTTGACGCCGTGACCGCCGCGAGTCCCGTGGGCATGGTGCCCCCTACCAGTCCCATCACGATGGCGCGGGCGCGGTCACGCTCGAATGGTACGCCGTAGTGATCGCTCAGCATCTTCACCATCCGCACGATAATGGCCGTAATGCTGGCAAGATTCGCCACCGGCAGCGGGATGATTCCACCCACCGCCGAATATTTGGCATGCCGCTCGACGATTGCACGGGCCAGCGATTGCCGCCGCGCCACATCGATATCGACAGATGTCGGTACGGGGAGGGCCGAGCCACTGGCGACGAACGCCAAAGGGGCCTCCTTCGGCGCCATTTCAATGACGTTGTCCAAGGGAGCCACATCCGGCGCCGCGGTCCTTCCTGCAGCCGGTTCGTTCGAGTTCGCCCGGCGCGCCGACGCCTCCGGCCACTCCGTTGCGGCGGCCTCGCGCATGTCATCGGCCGTTCGCGTGATCGCCCTGGGGAGTTTTTTCTTGTTCATGCCACAGCCGCGTGCCTGATCTCGAGAATGCTGTCCACCTCGGCAGCGATCGCCGCGATGTCACGGGCGGCGGGTCCGGCACGGTCGACAAGGCTTGGAGTCGCCCCCCAAAGCGCCGCCTCCGCATAGACAACGCGGTTCGTCATCTCGCTCTTGAGCACCGGGAAGCCGGCCTCGGCGAGCTCGGCCCGGATGTGCTTGGCGATGACGGAGTCGCGCGTCGTCTGGGTCAGCAGGCACCGGAAGATCGGCCGTCGGCCGCTGACGCCGTTGATGAGGATGTTGAGCGTATCCAGCATCCGGTCGACATCGAACGGGGAGGGCTTGACCGGGACAAGGACAAAATCGGTCGCGCCGAGACAAGCCAGCGTTGCCTGAGAGCGGAAGCCCGGCGTATCAATGATGACCGGACCGCGTCCGTCGGCGAGACGCTGCGCGGTCTTCCACGCGTCTTCGGTCGCGTCCTCGACCACAGGCACGCCGCCGAGCGCTTGCTCACGGGCGGCCAGCCGCGCGATCGAGCGCTGCGGATCGGCATCGATGATGGTCGGGTGGCGGCCGTCGAGATGCCAATGAACCGCAAGGCAACTTGCCAGCGTGCTCTTGCCACTGCCGCCTTTCATGGTCGCCACTGTGATGATCGAACTCGTCATCTAGCCGCCTCCCGCCAGTTCCGCGCACGACGAATCAATCACAAGTTATGTTATCGGGTTCTTGCGTGACTGCCTACATGCTGAAATCCATATCCGGCGATGCCATGCCCTGCTCGATGCGCCTTCTGGGCGCTGACTAATTACCGGAGTCGCTTCGGCAATGCCGGGGGTTGCCGCGTGTGCCGTAAAATAGCTAGATACGTAGGATGACTATTCTGCAGTCAACCCCACAGGTTCATGTTCTTGCGGGTGCCGCGTTGCTGCTCGCAATCGGCGGTACTCCGTCCGCCAAAGCTCAGGACTATCCCAATCAGACGGTCAAGATCGTGGTGCCGTTCGTCGCCGGCGGTGGCGTCGACGTGGTCGCCCGCATCATCGCGCCCCGGCTGAGCGAAGAGCTGGGGCAACCGGTGATCATCGAAAATCGCGGCGGAGCGGGCGGCCAGCTTGGCGCCGCAGCCGTCGCGCAGTCGCCAGCCGACGGTTACACGTTCCTGCTCGGGACCGGCAGCACGCATGGAACGAACTCCAGCGTGTATTCCAAGCTGAGCTATGACCCGGTCCGCGACTTTGCACCCGTCGGGCTTGTTTCAACGTCACCGCTGGTCCTGATCGTTCCTCCCTCCCTGCCGGCAAAATCCGTCGGCGAGCTGATCGCATTGGCACGCAGCAAGCCGGGCGAGCTCAGTTTCGGATCATACGGCACCGGCAGCATCAATCATCTGGGCGCCGAACTCTTCAACTCGATGGCGAAGATCCAAGCCAACCATATCCCATATCGCGGGGCCGCTCCGGCGATGACGGATCTGATCGCCGGCCGGCTGCACTACACGTTTGACGGTGTTGCGACGTCGCTCGGCTATGCCAAGGCTGGCACTATCCGGTTGCTCGGCGTGGCGGGGCCGCATCGCTCGCCGGTGCTGCCCGAGCAGCCCACGATCTCGGAGTCCGGGCTTCCCGGATTCGATACCATGGTTTGGTTCGGTTTGTTCGCTCCCGCCGGGACACCCAAATCGGTCGTCGACCTGGTGAACCGAAAGACCAGCGCCGTCCTCGCTTTATCGAGCGTGAAGGAAAGTTTCGCGAAGCTGGGCATCGAGGGTGTCGGAGGCGCGCCGGACGTGCTCGCCGCGAAGGTCCAGACAGAAATGCAGAAGTGGGCGAACATCGTGCGCGAGAAGAGCATCCGCGTCGATCAGTGATGTGCCGCTGCGAGCGCCTGCACAAGGCGCACCCGGCACCGTCGAGAGGAGGTCAACCCACATGTCAGCGTCCAAGCGTCAGATGCATCTCGGCGTATTCGTGCTCGGCACCGGAAACCACTCGGCCGGATGGCGCCACGAAGGTGCGGCGACGAGCAGTTGCAGCTTGCCGGTGATGGAGCAGATTGCGCGGATTGCCGAGCGCGGCAAATTCGACCTGTTCTTCATCTCCGACGGGCTGGCGATGGACCCCGGAGATCACCCGTCGTTCATCAATCGCTTCGAGCCGATGACGCTGCTTGCAGCGCTCAGCATGGTGACGCGCCACGTCGGGCTCGGCGCGACCGTGTCAACGAGCTTCAGCGAGCCGTTCCATGTCGCCCGCAGCTTCGCGTCCCTCGACCATCTCAGCGGCGGCCGGGCTGCGTGGAACGTCGTTACCAGCACGCATAACGCATCCGCGCTGAACTTCAGCCGCGAGCGCCTCCATGAGCACGATTTGCGCTACGAGATTGCGACCGAATTCGTGGACGTCGTGCGCGGGCTCTGGGACACCTGGGACGACGGTGCGGTCATTGCCGACAAGGCTACGGGCACGTTCCTCGACAAGTCCAAGGTGCGGCCGCTCGATCACAAAGGTCGCTTCTTTTCCGTTAAAGGTCCGCTCAACATCGAACGTAGTCCGCAGGGCCATCCGTTGATCATCCAGGCCGGCGGCTCGCCGCCGGGGCAGGAGCTTTCGGCGCGCTCGGCCGACCTCGTTTTCTCGGTGGTCAATGGTGATCCTGCCTCGGCCAAGGCCGCCTATGACAGCTTGAAGCAACGGGTCGTGAAGCATGGACGCTCGCCCGAGCACGTCGCCATCCTGCCGGGCGTGATGCCGATCATCGGCGAGACCGACGAGCAGGCGAAGGAGCAGCTCGCGCGCCTGCAGAGCTGGTTGACGTCCACCAACGCGCTCGCGCTGGTGTCGCAAAGATTGGGGCATGACATATCGGGCTATCCGCTCGACGGCCCGGTCCCCGATTTTCCGCAGACCGACCGCGGCCAGGCCTTTTCAAAGACCTTATTGGATATGGCTCGCCGCGAAAAAATGACCTTGCGCGACTTGTACAATGTGACGGCCGCCGCGCGCGGCCATTGGGTGATCTACGGCACGCCGAAGCGGATCGCCGACATATTCGAGGAATGGTTCGTGTCAGGGATGGCGGATGGCTTCGTCGTCATGCCGGCGTACTTCCCGGGGGCGTTCGACGATTTCGTCAATCTCGTGGTGCCCGAGCTGCAGCGACGCGGCTTGTTCCGGACCGAGTATTTGGGTTCGACGCTGCGTGACCACCTCGGTCTGCGACGCCCCGCCGATAGGCGTCAGGTTTTGCAAACGGCTTGAACACGAGGGCGCTAGCACGGCGCTCGGTTCAGCGTCTGAGCGGATCGACCTCACTCCGACTTGATGTTCGCAGCCTTGACCATCGGCCACCATTTCTCGATCTCGGCCTTGTGGTGGGCGCTCATCGCCTCCGGCGTCTGCTGCTCGCGCGGGAAAATATCCTGGCCGACGTCGGCCAGCCGCTTACGCACCGCCGGATCGCTCAACGCATCGACGACGGCGGCATTGAGCTTGGCGATGACGGGCTTCGGCGTTTTCTTCGGCACCCAAACCGCATGCCAGGACAAGACGTAGAAACCCGGCACTCCCGCCTCGTCGACCGTCGGCACATCGGGCGCTGCTGCCAGGCGGTTCTTGGCCGTGACCGCATAGGCCTTGACGTTGCCGGCGCGAACCTGGGGCGTGGAACTGGCCGCCAGGTCGATCATCATGTCGATCTGCCCGGCCAACAGATCCTGCATCGCCGGGGCGGAGCCGCGATAAGGCACGAACTGAAAGCGCGTGCCGGTGGCGTTCTGGAAGAAGACGCCGGCGAGATGCGATGCGCCGCCGGTCCCTGCGGTGCCCTGCGTGGCCTTGTCGGGGTTCGCCTTCAGCCAGGCGATAAGCTCCGTTAGGTCTTTCGCCGGCATGGCCTTCTTGGCAATGATGAAGAGCGGTTGGGCGGCGACCAACGACACCGGCTCGAAATCATTCAGCGGGTCGTACGGGAGCGTGAAGATCGCGGCATTCAAGACATGCGTGGGCCAACTGCCCAGAATGAGCGTGTAGCCGTCGGGGGCCGCGCGAGCGACCCGCCCGACTCCGAGATTGCCGGAGGCGCCGCCGACGTTTTCAATAATGACGGATTGACCCAGCGGCCCGCGCATTCCGTCGGCCATGATGCGGCCGATCGTATCGATCGACCCGCCGGCGGGGAACGGCACCACCATCGTGACCGGGCGCGACGGGTAGATCTGCGCCGTCGCGATCGTTCCACAACTAGCAAGGAGTGCGACGGCGATCAGCAACTTCCTCATGTCTCACCTCGCCTCCATTGCGGGCAGTGGCGTCGATCCAGCTCTACCGTATCCGGCGGCGAAGGCCGTGCATAGCTGATCGGCTTTACATGTCGGGAAATGCATGTATCACTCTGAAAAAATGCGCGGACGCGAGAATGCGATTGGCCGCCGTCCATGTCGGCATTCGTTGATCGATTCGGCGCCGTGACGCTCGACGTGGGTCCGTGATGAAGCCTGCTCCCTTCCAGTATCATGCACCGCGGACGATCGATGAAGCGTTAGCCCTGCTGGCCGAGGTCGCGCCGCATGACGGGCGTGTTCTGGCGGGCGGTCAGAGCCTGGTGCCGATGATGGCCTTCCGATTGGCGCGGCCGGCGCATCTCGTCGACATCAACGGCGTGGAGGCGCTGCGGCGGCTTGCGGTGGAGGGCGATCGGCTTTGCATCGGCGCTTGCGTCCGGCATGCGGCCTTCCATCGTCCGGTCGTAGACGGGCCGCTGGGCAAGCTGTTGTCGACGGTGGTGCGCCACATTGCTCACTATCCTATTCGCACGCGCGGCACCTTTTGTGGCAGCGTGGCCCATGCCGACCCGGCGTCGGAGTGGTGCACCGTCTCCGCCGCGCTCGGCGCCGAGATGGTGGCGAAGAGCACCCGCGGCACGCGCATCATTCCCGCGCACGAGTTCTTCGCGGGCATCATGACGACGACGCTGAAGGAAGATGAGCTGCTGACCGAAGTGCGCCTGCCGCTGCTGCCGCCCGATACCCGGTTCGGTTTCTACGAATTCAATCGCCGGGCCGGCGATTTTGCCATTGCCATGGCGCTGGCGACCTATCGTATCAGGGACGGCAGGATCAGTGAGCCGCGGATTGCGATCGGCGGCGCGGAGCCTGCACCCAGGCGGATCGCGGACGCCGAGCAAGCGCTGGCGGGTCGCGCGGCCGGAGCCGACAGTTTCGCGGCCGCGGGCGACCGCGCGGCGGCGGCGATCGAGCCGATGGAGGATGCGACCACGAGCGCTGAGTATCGCCGTGATCTCGTTCGCACCGTCACCCGTCGCGCGCTGGAGCAATCCGTCTGATGATGGACGGGCCCACCTTCATCAATCGTGAGCGAAAGAACAGCCCGACATGACCGAGAAAGTCGAAATCAGTCTTACGATCAATGAGCGCGACTACGCCGTCCGGGTCGAGCCGAGAAAGACGCTCGTCGACGTCATCCGCGATGAATGCGGACAGACCGGGACGCATATCGGTTGCGAGCACGGCATCTGCGGCGCCTGCACGGTGATCCTCGACAACGAAGCGGTACGGGCCTGCCTGATGTTCGCGGTGCAGGCGCAGGGCAAGCGCATCCGGACGGTCGAGGGGCTCGCGGACGGCGACAAGCTGCATCCGCTGCAAAGCGCATTTATTGCGCATCATGGGCTGCAGTGCGGTTTCTGTACGCCCGGCTTCTTGATGCTGGCGGTGAACGTGCTGGAGACCAATCCGGACATCACGGATGAGGAAATCCTGGAGGTTCTCTCGTCCAATCTCTGCCGCTGCACCGGCTATCAGAACATCATCAAAGCGGTGCGCAGCACGGCAGCCGAGATGCGTCGGACCGGTGCGCCCTGATCTCACGGTCCGGTTTGCCGGCGGAAGCCGTCGGGGTCGCCCGAAGATGATGAGGGACATGTCATGATCAGCGTTCGAGTGGCCCGGTCCTGCTTGTTTTTGGTCGCATCCCTCACGATGTGTGGCCCGCCCGCGGCGCTCGCGCAGTCAAAGCCGGCGCCGGCGACCGTCCGGGTGGTGACACCACCGCTGACCAACTACACGCCATTGCTGGTGGCGCGCGACAAGGGCTGGTTCGAGGGAGAGAATGTTTCCGTTACCTGGTCGACCGTGACCCAGACCGCCGTATCGATCGAGGCAGTTTATGGCGGCAGCGCCGAATTCGGGGGTGGCGGCGTGCTGGAGCCGATGATCGCCCGTGGCAACGGTCTGGACATGATGCTCGCGCTGCCGACCGCGCGCATCCGAAGCGTGCCGCCGGACAACTCGGGGTTGGTGGTTCGTGCCAACAGCGACATCCAGCGAGCCGCCGACCTGGCCGGTAAGAAAGTCTCCGTCGGACTGATCAACAGCATCAATCACGTTCACATGGTGGAGTGGCTCAGAAAGAGCGGGGTCGACGCCAAGACGGTTCAGTTCGTGGAAATTCCATTTCCGCAGATGGGCGATGCGCTGCTGCAGAATCGTCTGGACGCGGTCTGGGCGGTCGAGCCCTTCCTCACCATCATGAGGAAATCCGGAAATGTTCGAGTCCTCGGTTATCCCTATCAGGACAACCTGCCTGAGATGGATCTCACCGCCTTTTTTGCCAAGGAGACCTGGCTCAAGGCGAATGCCGACGTCGCGCGCCGTTTCAAACGCGCTTACCAGCGTGCGGTGACCCACCTCAATGATACATCGAAAGAGGAGAGGGACGGCTGGGTCGCCAAGTTTACCGGCGTGAGGCCCGAACTGGTCGCCGAGATGAGCCTGCCGGTCTTTCCGATCGATTTCAGCGTGCCAAGTTTGCGGGCCAACATGGAGCTTGCCGTGGCTCAGCGGCTGGTCAAGCCGTTCGACCTCGAAACGATGATCTGGAAGCCGTGAGCAGGATAGCCGCTCCAGCGCTCAAGAGGCCGCCCGCATGCGTGCCTCCGCCAACGGCCAACACGCCATGACCTGCTCGCTGGTCGCGACCTCTCCGAAGAACTGATCGATGTTGTGGAGGGTTGCGTCGTGGGCCGCCTGCGAAAAGGTGGCAGAGCAGTCGCTCGTGAAGACCACGTAATAGTCACGCAGGAAGGCCTGACGGGCCGTGGTCTCCACGCACACATTGGTGGCAACTCCGGTCATGATGACCGTGCGGATGCCGCGCGACCGCAGCACCAGGTCGAGATCGGTGCCCTCGAACGCGCCGTAACGGTGTTTCGGCACGATCACCTCGTCGGGAAGCGGCTTGATCTGGAAGAAATCGCCGTTCCACTCCCCGGGCTCGCACACCGGGTATTGCACGTAGGCGCCGTTCCGGCGGCGCTTGGCCTGCTCCAGCCAGACCTCGGACAAGTAGTGATTGGGCCCGGTGTTGTAGACGCAGCGAATCCAGACACACGGCACCTTCGCCGCTCGCGCAGCCTCGAGCAGTCGCTCGAGACGCGGGATCATCTGTTTGACCAGCGTCAGATCGCGGCCTTCACGATGCATTGCGCCGCCGTCGGCGCAAAAATCGTTTTGGACGTCGACCAGGATCAGAGCGCTATGTCGCGGATCGACCTTCTCGCTCAACGTGCTGAGCATGGCGTCCTCCTCATCTGCCTCACGGTTTCCAGATCATGGCGTCGAGATCGAACGGCTTTGCGAGCTTCTGCCGCACGGCGATGTCCAGGTTGGCCTTGAGGCTGGGTACATTGAATTCGGTCGCATATTCGGGAAGGTTCATCGCCGCCACGACCTCCGGCCGCGCGCCGGAATATTTCGCGACGAAGTCGTCGCGTTCCTCTTTGCCGGCGTTGATCAGGTAGGCGGTGGCGCGATCGATCGCGCGCCGGAATCGGCGGGCGACGTCGGGGTTGGCTTTGACCCAGCTCTCCTTGGCCAGATAGCAGGTGATATCCATGCGCGGGACGTTCTCCTGGTAGGGATAGGCGATCACCCGCGCATTTCCGCTTCTGAGCATGAAGGTCAGAAACGGCTCGACGTTCCACACCGCATCGAGACGATTCTGGAACAGCGCATCGGCCATCTGCGGGAAGGGAATCTCGAGGAACTGGACCGAGTTCGGATCGACGCCATTGCGCTGCAGCCACTCGCGCGCGTGGGCATAATTCACGCTGTTGATCAGACCGGCCGAGATCGTCTTCCCGGCAAGATCCTTGGCGGTCCGGATGCTGTCGTTGGTTCGTACTGCCAAGCCGGAATTGTCTGGCGGACTGCTGCGAATCCGCGTGCTCGCCGCAAGGAACATGATGTCGAGGCCGTTGCCGCGCGCCACCATCGGCTCGAAAATCGAGCTGCCGCCGATTTCGGCGCTCCCGCCGTATACGGCTTCGATCGCGATGGCGCCCTGGTTGACCGTCGTCCACGTGACAGTGAGGTTCTCTTCGACAAAGTAGCCCTTGTCGCGGGCGACGACGAGCGGAGCAAAGTTGGTGAGCGGCAAAACCGCCAGACGCAGCGTTGCGGGCGCCGGCTTCGTCTGCGCGAGCGCCAATTGCGGCGCCGTGCCGATGACGGCGGCCGCCAAAGCCAACTTCAGCACCGTGCGCATGATGGACATCGATCCTCCTCGGTTCTCGTGCCTGCGGTTCAAGTTCTGCCGCTGCTCTCGTGATGCCAGCGGACGAGGCTTGCTTCGATCAAGAGGAATACCCGATTGAGGGCGTAACCGAAGATCGCCAGCGTGAAGATACCAGCATACATTTCAGGTACTTTGAAGGTCCGCTGCGACAGCAGGACAAAGTAGCCGAGGCCATCGTTCGAAACGATCATTTCGCCGAGAATCGCCAGGATCAGCGAGATCGCAAGGCTGATGCGCATTCCGGTCAGGATTTGCGGACTGGCGGCCGGGATGACGAGCTCGCGGAAGGTCTGGAGCGTCGTGAGGCCCAGCGTCCGCGCCGTGTCGAACTGGACCCGGTCGATCGAGCGCACGCCGCTATAGGTGTTGAGCAGGATCGGGAATAGCGAGGCCACCAGGATCAAGACGACCTTCATCTCGTGGCCGATGCCGACGAACAGAACGAGCACCGGCAGATAGGCGGGTCCCGGGATCGGCCGCAGGACCTCCACGAGCGGCTCGAATAGATTGTAGAGGACGCGGTAATAGCCCATCACGAGCCCAAGCCCGACTCCGAGCACGACGGCAAGCCCATAACCGAGCATTTGCCGCCAGAAGGTCGCCAGCAGGTGCTTGGCGAGGGTCCCGTCCACGATGTTCTCGGACCAGGCCTCGAAGATGCGCGTGACGGTCGGCCACGTCGGCGAGGTCACGAGGTACATGGCCGAGAGCTGCCACAACAGCAGAAGCAGCGCGATCAGCAGCACGCCTGATATCCGCGAGTCCCGGAGAATGGCCTGAAGCTTCGCACTCATGGAGCGTCCGCCCGTCCGGCCATGACCTGCGTGACCATATTGCGATAAAGATGCTCACGCAGCTGGAGATAGGCTTGCGCGCTGCGCGTCTCGATTTGCCGTCTTGGATAGGCCAGCGGCACCTCGACCCTCTCGGCGATCGTCCCCGGCGACGCGCTCAACATGATGACGCGCTGCGCGAGGTAGAGCGCCTCGTCGAGGTCGTGAGTCACGAACAAGACCGTCAGTTGGAGATCGCTCCAAAGCTTCAACAGCAGGTCCTGCAATTCGACGCGCATCATCGCATCCAGCGCGCTGAATGGTTCGTCCATCAGCAGGATTTTCGGCCGTCGCGCGAGCGCGCGCGCGATGGCGACGCGCTGCTGCATGCCGCCCGAAAGTTGATAGGGATAATAGTGCGGATATTGGCGCAGGCCGACCAACTCGAGATGTTCGAGGCAGGCCTTCTCCAGCGCTTCGTGCGGGGCACCGGACTGGTATTTCACGCCGAGCAGAACGTTGTCCAACACCGTCTTCCACGGAAAGATCGACTTGGTGTATTGCTGGAACACGAACATCATCTCGGGGCGCGGCTTGTCGACCTCCTCGCCCTTGAGCCTGACCGTTCCGGCGGTGGGCTCCGACAGCCCAGCCATGATGTGTAGCAGGGTCGATTTGCCGCATCCGGATGGTCCGATCAGTGCGACGAACTCGCCTCGGCTGACTGAAAACGTGATGTCCTTGAATGCGGCCCGACCATGGGACGTGAACTGTTTTCCGAGTCCGTCGACCACGAGGTAGTCTGTCATCTGCAAGTGCTGAGCGGTCCGATCCGGGCGTGTTCGCGCAGGGAGGGTGGACGCTTTCACTCCGAACACCATCAAATCCTATGCTATCCGGTGCACAATAGCCAACATTGCAGCCCTGCGCGCGCCTCAGGCGCGCGATTCAATATTGCTGTAGGTTCGACTACGTCATACTTTTGCATCCGACCTTTCTGGGCCCCGCATGCCGATTGACGTTCATGCCCATTATGTTCCGCCGCAACTGATCGACGCGGTCGTCTCGCGGGGCAAGGACATCGGGGTGCGCCTGGTGCGATCCGACGGGGCGCCGCCGGCGCTGCATTTCGACTATGGGTTCAAGGTTCGCCCGTTCTTTCCGCGCCTGATCGAGCCGGTCGGGGGGCGGCACGCCTGGCTCGACCAGCAGGGCATCGACTTCCAGATCGTCGGCACTTGGCCGGACATATTCGGCTACGGGCTCGCCGCCGACGCGTGTGTCGCCTGGCATCGGATGTTGAACGACACCTTGGCGGAGTGGTGCGCCGACAACTCGGACCGGTTTGCCTGGATCGCTTCGGTTCCGCTGACGCAGGCGGACGCTGCTGCCCAAGAACTCGAACGCGCTGCCGGGCTGGGGGCGTGCGGTGTGATCATCTCCTCCAATATCGAGAACACCAATCTCGGCGAGATCCCGCTCGATCCGTTCTGGGGAAAGGCGGAAGCGCTGGGCCTGCCGGTCCTTATCCATCCCGTCCTGGTCGGGCCCGCGCCGCGGGCGGCCAAATTTGGTCTCGCCCAGGTGGCGCAGTACACCTTCGACACCACGCTCGGCGTCGGCTCGGTGTTGATGTCCGGTGTGCTCGACCGCTTTCCCGGGCTCAAGCTCGTGCTGTCCCATGGCGGGGGCGCGTATCCCTATCTCGCGGGCCGTTTCGACATTATGCATCGGCGCATGGACCGTGCCGCCCAGGGCGACGTCGCCGCCAAGGCGCCGTCGGCCTATGCCTCGCAGATGACCTACGACAGCATCGTGCACGCGCCCAAGGCGTTGCACTTTCTGATCGACCTGGTCGGGCTCGAGAATGTCGTGCTGGGGACCGATTATTCGTTCCCGCCGGCCGATATGGCGCCGCTCGCGCTCTTCCGTTCGGCCGGATTATCGGCAGCCGAGATCGAAGCGATTGCCGATGCCAATCCGCGCCGCGTGTTCGCGCGTTTGCGCTGATCGGTGTTGATGCTGGGCACGCCGCGATGATGGTTCATGCAAAAGGCGATGGCGGCTGGGTCGGGCGCTCGCTCCGCCGGGTCGAGGATCCGGCGCTGGTCGCCGGCCAGGGCCGGTTCACCGGCGACCTGCCGGCCCAATGCTGGGTCCGCTTTGTCAGAAGCTCGGTCGCTTCCGGTCGGATCGTGCGGATCGCCGCACCCGCCGGTGCGACGGTGATTACGGCTGCCGACCTCGCGGCGGTGAAGCCGATCCAGCCGATGCTGCACAAGTTCAATTACGTGCCGATCAGCCAGCCGGTGCTGGCGACGGATGTCGTGCGTTTCGTCGGCGAGCCGATCGCGGCCGTGGTCGCGCCGACCCGGGAGGAGGCCGAGGACATTGCCGATCTCGTCACGGTCGAGATCGACGAGATGCCGGCAGTCGTCGATGCGCGCGCGGCGCTGGTGTCCGGCGCTCCTGCGGTCCATCGCGAGGCGGCCGGCAATGTCGTCGTCGAAGGGCGGGTGAAGACCGCCGCATTCGACGCAACGATGGCCGCGGCGCACCGGCGCATCAAGATCGACATTCGATCGCATCGGCAGAATGCACTGCCGTTGGAGCCGCGCGCGGCGCATGCGGCATGGGATCCGAGCAGCCGGCGGGTGACGCTCAACTGTGCGACCCAGATGCCGCACGCGATGCGGACGATCATCGCCGAGCTGATCGGGATGCCGGAATCGGATCTGCGGGTGATCGCTCCGGATGTCGGCGGCGGGTTCGGGCAGAAAATGTCGCTGGCGCCCGAATTCGTGGTCGTGACCTGGCTCGCCCGCAAGCTTCGGACTTCGGTCGGATGGTCCGAGGACCGGCGCGAGAATCTCATCGCCTGTTTTCACAGCCGCGACCAGCACATCGCGCTGGAAGGCGCCTTCGACGCCGACGCCAGACTGGTCGCGTTGTCGGCGGATATTCTCGCCAATGTCGGCGCCTATTCGTGTTACCCGACGACCTGCGGCGTCGAGCCGTTGATGGCGATGGCCGAGATGCCCGGTCCTTACGACGTGCGCGAATATGCGTGTATCTCACGCGGAGTCGTGACCCATACCTGTCCGATGGCGCCGTATCGCGGCGTCTCCCGTCCGGTGATCACCTTCACCATCGAGCGGCTGATGGACAAGGCGGCGGCTGCTTTCGGCCTCGATCCGATCGAGATCCGCCGCCGTAACCTGGTCAAGACCTTTCCCTACACGTCCGCGATGGGACTGGTGTTCGACGAGGCGACCTATATCGAAACCATGGACGCGGCGGTGAAAGCCGTCGACGTCCCGGCATTCCGTAGCCGCCAAGCCAAGGCGCGCGCCGAGAAGCGTTATCTCGGTCTCGGCTTCGCGACTTTTTCGGAGCGCACCGGATACGGCACGCCGGCCTTCGCCGCCCGCGGCATGGAAGTGACGCCCGGCTGGGAAACCGTCGAGATGGCGATGGACCCGTCCGGCTTCATCGAGGCGCGGATCGGAGCTTCCCCGCACGGCCAGGGCCTGCGCACCACGCTGTCTCAAATCATCGCCGACGAGCTCGGCACCTCGCCGGACCGCATCAAGATCGTGCACGGCGATACCGATCGCACGCCTTACGGCTGGGGCACCTTCGCCAGCCGGTCGCTGGTCATCGCCGGTGGCGCTACGTTGTTGGCAGCGCACAAGGTGCGGGCCAAGCTCGTGAAGATGGCAGGTCTCCTGCTCGAGGCGTCGGCCGACGACATCGTGCTCGAAGCCGATGTCGCGCGGGTTGCCGGCACCGATCGTGCGGTCTCTTTCCAAACGCTGGCGCGCGCCGCCTATCATCAGGTTCATCGCTTCAAGGGCGAGATCGCGCCGGGCATCATCGAGAGTGCGACCTATGATCCGCCGGGAACCTTTTCCAATGCCTGCCACGTCGCCATGGTCGAGGTGGATGTCGAGACCGGGCGCGTCATCATCGAAAAGTTTCTGGTGGCCGAAGACGCCGGACGGCTGATCAATCCGCTGATCGTCGACGGGCAGATCCACGGCGGTGTCGCCCAGGGCATCGCTAACGCGCTCTTGGAAGAAATCATCTACGACGAGACCGGCAATATCCTGACCGCGACGCTCGCGGACTATCTGCCGCCGACCGCGCGCGAAATTCCGCCGATCGAAATTCATCATCTCGAGACCCTGACGGAAGCGTCCGTCACCAAAGCGAAGGGGCTGGGCGAGGGCGGCGCCATCGGCGCGCCTGCGGCGGTCGTCAACGCCATCAACGACGCGCTGTCGCCGTTCGGCGTATCGATCGACGAATTCCCGGCGACGCCGCAGCGCATCCGCGCGGCGCTGCGCGCTGCTTCTTCAGCCGCGGGCGTGACATGAGCTTCGTCGGCCGTTCGGTTCCGCGCCTCGAGGACCGGCCTTTGGTGACCGGCCGCGGCCGGTTCGCCGCCGACGTCGGCTTTCCGCATATGTTGCACATGCGCGTGGTGCGGTCGTCCCACGCGCATGGCCGGATCGTGTCGATCGACGCCAGTGCGGCGCAGGCCTTGCCCGGCGTCGTGGCGGTCTGGACCTTCGCCGACGTCGCCGATATCCCGCCGATCGATTTCCGGCTGACCCGCATCGAGGGCTTGGCGCCCTACCGCCAGACCATCCTGGCCCGGCAGCGTGTGCGCTATGTCGGCGAGCCGGTCGCGGCGGTGTTCGCGACCGACGCCTATGTGGCGGAGGATGCAGCCGATCTGGTCGCGGTCTCGGTCGAAGAATTGCCGGTCATCCTCGACGCCAGCGCAGCCCCCGGCGAGTTTGAGGACGGCCGTTCGACCGAGCCGGCGATCGTGGAAAAATCATACGGCGATGTCGCGGCGGCGTTTCGCGACGCCCACGCCGTGGTGGAGCTGGACCTGGCGATCGGGCGCCATTCCGGCGTTCCGCTGGAGACGCGCGGCGCGATCGCGCGGCACGATGCCGGCCGCGACGTGCTGGAGCTGCATGGCGCCGCCAAGGTGCTGCACTGGAATCGCGACAACATCGCCCGCATGCTGGGCCGTGCTCCCTCGACCGTGCATTTGTTCGAGGGCCATGTCGGCGGCGGCTTCGGCATTCGCGGCGAGCTCTATCCCGAGGACGTATTGGTCTGTCTGGCTGCGCTCCGGCTCGGCCGGCCGGTGAAATGGATCGAGGATCGGCGCGAGCACCTGATCGCCGCCAATCATTCGCGCCAGCAACGGCACAAGATCCGTGCCGCGGTCGACGCCGGGGGCCGAATTCTCGCGATCGACGACGAGTTCTTCCACGACCAGGGCGGCTACGTGCGCACCCACGCGGCGACGGTGCCCGATCTCGCGGCGGCGATGCTGCCCGGTCCCTATCGGGTGCCGGCCTATCGGGCGCTCGGCCATGTCCGGCTCACCAACAAGACGCCGGGCGGCACCTATCGGGCGCCGGGTCGGTTCGAGAGCACATTCGTGCGCGAGCGCTTGATGGATGCGATCGCGGCGCGGGTCGGGATCGATCGCATCGAAGTTCGCCGGCGCAATCTCGTTGCCAAGGAGGCGATGCCGTACGCGCGGCCGTTGGCGACGCTCGGCACCGAGATCGTGCTCGATTCCGGCGACTATGCCGGCCTGCTCGACAAGGCACTGAATGCCGTCAAATGGAGCGAGCTTGCCGGCGAGCTGCAGCGCCGCCGCGCCGGCGGTGAACGCGTCGGGGCGGGGCTCGCCATTTTTGTCGAGAAGAGCGGGCTCGGGCCGTTCGACGGCGTACGGGTGTCGGTCGATACGTCGGGTCTGGTGGAGGTGGTCACCGGCGCGGCCTCGCTCGGTCAAGGCGTCGAGACGGTGGTGGCGCAAATCTGCGCAGATGCGCTCGGCACCGATTATCGACGCGTGCGGGTGGTGCACGGCCGCACCGACCGGATCGCCTTCGGGATGGGAGCCTTCGCGTCCCGCGCAACGGTGATGACCGGGGAGGCGACCCGTCTGGCGGCGGTCGATGTCCGGAAGAAGGCGATCGACGCGGCGGCCGAGCTGCTACAGCAGCCCGCCGCGGCGCTCGACGTGGTCGACGGCAAAGTTGTGTGCAAGGGAGCCGCCGCCGGACCCTCGATGACGCTGGGCGAGGTCGCCAAGGCGCTGGAGCCGACGTCGAAGCTGCGCGGAGCGCGCGCGCCGGGCCTTGCGGCCGACGGCTGGTTCTACACCGACCACATGAATTATCCGTACGGCGTGCATATTGCCGTCGCCAAGGTCGATCGAGAGACCGGCGGGGTGACGATCGAACGTTACGTCATGGCTTATGATATCGGCCGGGCGGTCAATCCGATGCTGGTCGAAGGCCAGCTCGCCGGCGGCTTCGCGCAGGGGATCGGCGGCACGCTGCTCGAAGAGTTTCTCTACGACGAGCGGGGCGAGCCATTGTCGGTCAATTTCGCCGACTACCTGATGCCGACCGCGCGGGAGGTGCCGGCGTTCGACGTGCTGATCACCGAGGACGCGCCGTCGCCGCTCAATCCGCTCGGACTGAAGGGGGCGGGGGAGGGCGGCATCAATCCGGTTGGCGCCGCGATCGCTTCCGCCATCGACGATGCGATCGGCGTCCCGGGCGCGATCACCCGGCTGCCGGTGACGCCGCAGCGGCTGCGGGATATTCTCAAGCGCGCCGGCTGCTGATCCGGACATCGATGACGACACCTTGAGGGGCAAGGCATGAGAAAATCTATCGTTGCAATCGTACTGACGGTATTCGCCGGCATCGCGGGTGTGCGGGCACAGACCTATCCGTCGCGGCCCATCACGATCGTCGTCCCATTCCCGCCGGGCGGATCGACGGACGTGGTCGCGCGCATCATGGCCGAGCGGATGCGGCCGGTGCTCGGTCAGCCGGTCATCATCGAAAACGTAGGCGGTGCGGGAGGCAGCATTGCCGTCGGACGCGTCGCGCGCGCGACGCCCGACGGCTACACGATCGACATCGGGCAGTGGGACACGCACGTCGGCAGCGTGATCTATCGCCTGACCTACGATTTGCAGAAGGACTTCGATCCGATCGGGCTGATGTCCATCAATCCGCAGCTGATGGTCGGCAAGAAAGCACTGCCGGCGGATGACCTGAAGGGGCTTGTCGCCTGGATGAAGGCGAACCCCGGCAAGGCGACGTTCGTCAACCAGAACGCGGCGGCGCAGGTGACCGGCATCATGTTCCAGCAGTCGACCGGCACGCAAGTTCAGTTCATCCCCTACCGCGGCGCCGGTCCCGCCATGCAGGATCTGATCGCCGGGCAGGTCGACCTGCTGGTGGTGCAAGCCGCCGCAGCGCTGCCGCAGGTGCGGGCCGGAACGATCAAGGCGATCGCGAACCTATCCCCGCGCCGCTCCCAGGCGGTGCCCGACATCCCGACCTCGGATGAGGGCGGCGTGCCCGGACTCTACATGTCGGGATGGTTCGGGTTCTTTGCGCCCAAGGGCACGCCGAAGGACGTCATCGCCAAGCTCAATGACGCGATGGTGCAGGCGCTCGCCGATCCGGCCGTGCGCGCCCGGTTTGCCGATCTCGGACTGGATGTCGCTTCGCGCGAGCAGCAGACGCCGGAAGGGCTCGCCTCCTTTCACAAGGCCGAGATCGAGAAATGGTGGCCGATCATCAAGGCCGCCGGCATCAAGGCGGAGTGAAACCCTCTCTGTAGCCAACGGGCGCAACTGCGGCTCATCCGGGCGATGGTCGCTGGAACCAAACTCACGCCGAACAGATCACACATCAGCTCGGCCAGCCGATCCTCCGGCAGGAAATGACCATGCAGGAGATAGACGACCAAGGCGCAAATCCGATTGCCGTATTGGACTGGCGCCGCGACCCCCTCGGGGAACGGTGGCTGGGTTGGAGTGCCGCACCGCGCGCAGGAGCAGACATGGGCGCGATGTTCGGTGACGAACAGGGGCTGTGGCTCGGGCAGGTCGAACACCTGCCGGGCGCCGTGGCTCGTGGCCATGGCCGCCGTCAGCGCCGCCCCGCAGAGCCTGTGCAGGCCTTGGGATAATAATCGACCACGGCGTCCGGCGTCTCCACCTGACGCAGGGTCTCGCCCGGATGCCCCTTCTGCCCGCCGCGGATCTTACCCGACGGCTCGCGCAAGCTCCTGATCCGAGCCGGCTTCTTCAGCCCATCACTCGACGGCGGCTTGCCGCTGTTGCTGCTGTCGAGCCCGAGTCGGCGCTCCAATTCGGCGATCTGGGTTTGCAAGCCTGTAATCAGTTCCCTCAGCGCGGTGTTCTCCGCCCTGAGCGTCGCGGTCTCCGCCGCCGAGGCATCTTCGGTCTGGCCTGCGCGATCGGGCTGATTCGGCGGCTGAGTCATCGAAAGCTTGACTCACGCCAACAACCCTCACGTCAAGTAGCTTTCTTCAAAAGGAACCTGGGCAGTTACGGGGAAACAAATCGATCTTCGGTTCGAAACTGCGATTTGGCTTAGGTTGTGACGACTACGCCTTCGCTCTCGACCGCGACGCCCCCGCGCTGGCCTTTCTTCTCGCCCTTTTCGTATTTGGCTTGCGCCCAGAAGGATGACGCATTCCTGATTCCGCCTTCATTGCGGCCATTGCCTCTTCGGCAAGATCGGAATATCGCTCACCAACGGACTTCATGCCAATAACCTTATAAAATCTTGCTGCACCTTGAACGAATGGAATGAAGGTACGAATTTGAATCGCCAATGAAAAGAGATAAGATATAGCAATATAGAATAAAGCCGCCGTATTTATCGCTACGAATCCCTCCCACTCAAACCTGAGTCCGAAAATATTAGTAGTGACGGCATATATGATGTTGCCAGCTGAAGTCAGAAAAAGAAGCCCGATCGACATAGCTTTCGAGCTGCTTTTCATACTGTCCACCAAGCGTGCGGCTCGGTCTCCGCTCACCGTCCAATTTTTGAGAACGAGCCCAATCGCGTCATGTCCAAGGGCAAAACACGGTATCTCGGCCCTTAGCGACGGGTTGTATACCGTGACCGGACGGAGTACGCGGTGCTCCTCTCGCGACAGCAGCTCGAACGCTTCGCTGGCCGGAATCTGACAACCCATTTTTTTGACTTCATCCCGCAATTCGTCGGCGGTCTTTACTTCCGTTGTCACGGTTCCATCAACCTGGCTCTTTGCGAGAGTCAGCAGCACCTTCCGCCACTTCTTGCTCTCGCGAACACTGTCGTCTGCCGAAAGGTTCTTCAATTCACAAAGCTTGGAAAGGGTTTCATTGAGATGCCCCTCGAGCTGGCCCTCGACTCCGCCGAGATCGTCATAATTCTCATGAGTTATCTCGGCAATTTCATTCCCACGATCGGCTTGCGCCAATTTGTAAAGTCGACCGCAGACGATCTGCATGACCGGAAGGATTCCGCCCGCCGGAACCGCAGCTTTCAAGTCGTTGGCGATTGCCTGTGGGACGCTCGGCGCAAACTTGAAACGATAGTGTTGTCGCGGATTCCCAAAATTTCCGATCGATTGATCCAGCGTCGGCCGCACGATGGCCCGGATAAGCTGCTCTTCAGACAGGTCCCTCAAGAGGTAGTCGGCAATCCGAGGCGTATCAGATATGTTCTGACGTAGTTCATCGATCAACCGTCCAAAAAATTCCGTGCGGATCGCCAAAATTATCTTTATGTCTATGTTGCGGTCCATGAACTGCTCAAGGAAATCAAAGAACCTCGTCCGCGGACCTTCACCTTCGATCCCCGGCCTGAGGGTCAGCATTTCCTCTACCTGATCGATCACCAATACGAGCGTTTCCGGCAGTTTGCGGGCGATGCAGGAAAGAGGTTCCACCAGATCGCTCGGAGATGACGTGACAGCACGGACAAACTCCTCAAGATTGGATCCTTCCTTAGTCACACACTGGGACAAGTCCAGGACAGAAGAGCCTGTGGGTGTGTCCCGTGCAATTGGCCGTTGCCGAGCGAGGCCAAAGATAGTTTCCGCCAATCGGCTCAATGGGTCGTCCGTCGAGCGGACAAAATGAGCCTGGACCTCGCCCGCATCTGAGCGGACAAACGAGTACCCGTGCTCACGATGCTCAAGGAAGGGAATCAGTCCGGCGCGCAGAAACGACGACTTACCGCATCCGGTGCTACCATGCACAATGAGAATTGCGGTACTCGGAGAACTCACGAGACGCGCGCACAGTTCGATGTCGTACTCGCGCCCAGCGAAGATGGGGATGTCGTCAGGTCCGTAGTAGTTCAGCCCTTTGTAGGGCTGAGATGGCCATGACACTATCGGGTTTGTCTGGGTTGCCGGAGCGAGTCTCATAACGGTGCCGCCCCGATAGGTCCTCGCGAGAAGTTCGGGCCGATTGGCCAAGCTGTCGCTTCCGGCTCCCGATGGATCTTGAAACCGGCATAGCCATAGAGCCCATAAACGATGCTCAGCGGCCAATGCAGCCGTCGCATGGCATCCATCACCTCAACCAACGGCCAGCCGGTCTCCAACAGGCATTGCAGAAATGCCGTACCGAACCTGAGAGCGTAAACGTTGGGAACTTCTGTTTCCGTACCGACAAAGCCGCAATGACCCGGTCGACTGGTCGCCTCTATGAATCCCTGTGTTTCCTGTCCGACGGCCGTAGAACATCCGTTGAGAAAAGTAAGAGCGACAGCGCTCGCCCCCGCCTTCGAGAAGGCAAATCTCTTCTTGAAATCGTTGATCGAAATCGCATCGTCCGGATTCAATGCGAGTGTTGTGCCATTGGCGTGACAGAAGAAAAAGAGCATCCGGTTCACATTCCCCGCCGCTTGCCAGGCATCAATCAGCTCGCGTCGGTCATGAATCGCCTTGCCAAATTGATTGAACAGTTCTGTGAGCGCCTGCTGCTCGTCCGCGGGCATGTGCGCTCGCGCCAGCTCAAATATCTCCTTATGCAAGACAGGAAGCAGCCGGAACCTGCCGGGACTGCGCGCATCGCTATCGGAGTGCGGGGTATTTCCCCGGTATATACAGGAAACGAGGTACTTCTGGCACCAAAACGACTCGTAAGCGGCAGGATCGGCTTCGACATCAGGCAATTGCTCCGGGGCGCCCTCGTAAATCAGGTGCCAGGGAACGTGAATATACCCATCGACCACGAAGCTGAGGCGGTGCGGGCCCTGCAGCCCGTTGAACCAGTTCCGTACGACTTCGACGTCCTGCTCGGAAGGTCCGGCATCATAAAACAATGCATCATACAATTCCCTGCCCGCTCGGGCGATGTCCTTGATCAACGGTCCATACTGACCCGGAGGGTCGGTCATGCTGGTGCGGATCAGCGCCGACAGTTTCCGTCGAATCGCACCCGCTTCTTGTACGACCATGTCCGTATCGATCTGATACGGATCGTAACGTCGCTCGCCATCGTCCCATATGACCTTCAGCCGCCCAGGATCGCCACTGCGAATGTCCACGCGAATAAGCGGGCGCGGTTTCATTCGATTATAAGTCATCTGAAGAACACCATTTCTTCAGCTGGACAACGTCCGGCTGTTGAGTGTCAATTTGAGCATACAACAGGTTGAAAGGAAAGTGAGATGCGGCACCGCGTTTTAAAAGCGCCCAGGAACTCCTTTGTTCTCCGGCTTGAGCCCGCAAGTAACGGGTCCAACTACCGGTGTTTACATAGTTTAGCCCATGTGGATGATCCTGAGATTCATGGGTATGTCCCATGATCACCGGGCCGGCCCCTGAATGTTGGATGGCCCGCCGTGCGGCCTTTATGAGTTCGGCAGATTCATCAGCGACGTAGCCTCCTGCGAGCGCCAGCGTCGCGCCCTCCCCCCCGATGCCAAGCAGCGCAGGATCCGGCTCAGGCAGCGAACCCGCCAAGTCCAAATTCTCTGCAAGAATATCCAAAATCGTTTCCGCGAAACGATCGCTGGCGAGAAGCATAGGAAGGGGCGCATTGATCGCGACGCCTTTGCTCCGTAATTTTTCCACGAATAGTTTGCCCTCTGGCTCGGGCAACCGCTCCCACGCGGCTGCCACGACCGCCCCTGCGGAGGGAGGGATGCCTTGTTCAATACCAAGAAGGTCATGCGGTGATTTCTTAATGGTGGAGGCCACGTACTTAAGGATTCCCCAGACGGCCACGGCGGCCGTAACTGGACCGTATCCGGGCGCAAGCGCCGACATTCCGAACGATTTCAGGAATTTGCTGAACGGCTTTACGTTATCGACGAACGGATAGGCCTCATCGAGTTGGTTAAGATACTTGTTGAGAAACCTTGTGCCCACACACTCGATGAGTCGCAGCTTTCCCGATCGGTCCGGCAGGATCGGAGGACGTAAAGTGCTCCAAAAGGGTTCATCGCCGATATAGAAATCATTACAGCGATCATGCTGGTGTCCATGCTCGATCCACACGGAAGGCGCCGAAGCTGGTCGGTAAACCTCGTCCAGGTGAAATTTTAGTCGGTCACCCACGGGTATTTTAGCCGCGGTTTCAATAGCCGCCTGCAACCGCACCCGCACACCTTGCCAAAACAGATCGGGGTCGTGATTTCCCGGCAATATGCAGATTTGATGATCGGAATTTCCTGCAAGAAACCTTCCAAGCGCGGTGAACACGTTTGGGTGATAACGCAAGATGGAATCAAGCTTTGCCAGCGATTGCTGTTCGGTGAAACAAAGGGGCTGGTCATTTGCTGAAGAAGCCCGCAATTCTTTGGGCTTCCACGGTTCAGACTGAACGAATTCCAGAAAATCTCCGTTGATTACCAGTTCGACAGGCCGCGACTTTTTTGACAGGTCATTGAGAAACGCCACGAATTGAAGCTCGATGTCGGCGTCAAAATCATCGAGCGGCCCAGCTCCCATGTGGAGATCGCTGATTATTACGATAAGCCGGGGATTCCTGGATAGCGGCTTTTCCATCGGAGCGGTTTCCAGCTTTCGTTAACTACCATAAGCTGAATTCTATAGAATTTTATCTTCGAAAGATACTCCGCCACCTCACGGTCATGGCGCCGCAAATGGGGGTGGGCTGACCCATTATGATGAGGGCGCTGTCGTCGTGACGCCAAACGATGTGACCCGTGGCGTCGCCGCTCTGTGGCAGACCCAACATTTGCATAGTTGCCATCGGCGGGGCGGACGGCGGGACTCGAACCCACACGGATGTTCCTGACCCAGGAATTTTCAGTCCTTTGCGTCTATGGGTCATGGGCTGAAAAGCTCATGTTGATTACATTTCGTCGCAACGCATCCAACAACGGCGGTAACTGCAACTGCTGGGCACTCGCGCGCTCAAAATCTACAAGCGGGCGCTGGACGGCTCTCTGTGTTCGCGTCGCCGCCCGCCGCTCAGGTGAGCTTTTTCAGAAGCCGCAATTTCACGAGCGCGGCGAATTGCGTTTGCGTCAATCCCGCGGTGATGCGCGACATGAAGATCGAGGTGGAACGGTCGGCCGTCACGATCATACCGAAAGCAGGCTGCGCTGCGCCGCGACGTCGTTGGCGAGATCGGCCATGCGTCCCTGCCACCGCAACTGCCCCTTCTCGAGCACGTAGACGCGGTCGCAGACGAGCTCGGCGAAATGGATGTTCTGCTCGGACAGGAGCACCGACAGTCCCTCCTTCTTGAGCTCCACGATCGTGCTGGCCATCTGCTCGACGATCACGGGCGCGACGCCTTCGGAGGGCTCGTCGAGCGCCACCAGCAGAGGATTGCCCATGAGCGTGCGCGCGACGGTCAACATCTGTTGCTCGCCACCGCTCATATGGGCGCCGCGACGGTCGGGCATGCGGCCGAGATTGGGAAAGATCGCGAACAGCTTGTCCGGCGTCCACGACGGCGCCGGCTGACCGTCGGGAAAGCGGCGCGGCGGCTGGCGGCCGACGTCGAGGTTCTCGAGCACGGTGAGGTCGGAGAAAATGCGCCGGTCCTCGGGCACGAAGCCGAGTCCCCGCCGCGCGATCTCGAAGGCGCGCAGCTTCGAGATATCCTCGCCGCAAAACCGCACGATTCCGTTGCGTCGTGCAATGAGCGCCATCAATGCCTTGATAGTCGTCGACTTGCCGGCGCCGTTGCGGCCCATCAGCGCGACCACCTCGCCGCGACCGACCTGGAACGACAGATCGAACAGGATCTGCGCCGCGCCGTACCAGGCGTTGAGCGACTGCACGTCGAGCATCGGCGCGCTCACGGCCGTGCCTCCGCCCGCGCCGTGAAGGTCTTGCCGGTGCCGAGGTAGACCTGCTGGACCTCCGGATTGTCGCGGATCGCCTCGGCATCGCCGTCCGCGATCAGGGCGCCGCGGGCGAGCACGAGGATGCGATCGGCATGGGCGAACACCACGTCCATCGAATGCTCCGTAAACAGCACAGAGATTTTGCGTTCGACGACGAGTTTCTTGACCAGGGCGATGAGCTCGTTGCGCTCGCGCGGCGCCATGCCGGCGGTCGGTTCGTCCATCAGCAGAAGCCGCGGATCGTTGGCGAGCGCGATGGCCAGCTCGACGCGCTTGACGTCGCCGTAAGCGAGCACGTTGCTGGCGCGGTCGGCGGCGTCCGCCATTCCGACCTGATCGAGCAGCTCGATCGCGCGCGCGCGATGTCGTCCCGCGAAAGCCGCGCCGAAGCGGAAAATTTCGCCATGGTGGCTGACCAGCGCGAGCTGGACGTTCTCGACCACCGTCATCGAGCCGAACGTGGCTGCGACCTGGAAGGTGCGGCCGACGCCGAGCCGCCAGATCTCGCGCGGCTTCAGGCCGACGATGCTGCGATCCGCCAGCCGGACGTCGCCGTCGTCGGGCGCGAGTTGCCCGTTGATGATGTTGAAGCAAGTCGACTTGCCGGCGCCGTTGGGACCGATCAGCGCCAGGAACTCGCCTTCGCCGACGTCGAAGCTCACATTGTCGACGGCGCGCACGCCGCCGAAGGCCTTGGACAGGTTGCGCACGGCGAGGATGCTCATGCGCTGGTCCTCCGCGCCGCCAGCCGCTTGCTGAGCGCGCCGACGATGCCGCCCGGGAACACCAGCACCAGCAGCAGGATCACGGCGCCGAGCAGGCCGCGCCAGAACGCGGTCTGGCGCATGACGCTGTCCTGCAGGAACGCGAACACCGCCGCGCCGACGATCGGCCCGGTCAGGGTCTGGATGCCGCCCAGCAGCACCATGACCATGCCGTCGATCGAGCGCGAGACCCACGCCACCTCCGGGGAGATCGTGCCCTTGGCGAAGGCGAACAGCCCGCCGGCGATCCCGCAGAATAGGCCTGCGATGGCGAAGCCGATCCAGTGCACGCGTTTGACATTGATGCCGATCGCCTCCGCGCGCAGGGGGGAGTCGCGCCCGGCCCGCATGGCATAACCGAACGGCGCGAACAGGAAGCGACGCAGCAGCAGAACCCCCGCCAGCACCAAGGCGAGCGTCAACAGATAGAACGCCGGCCGGCTATCGAAGGGGGCCCGCGGCCAGATGCCGAGAATGCCGTTCGAGCCGCCGGTGACGTCCTCCCACTGGAACAGGATCGACCAGACGATCTGCGCGAAGGCGAGCGTCAACATTGCGAGATAAACCCCGGACAGCCGCACCGAGAACCAGCCGAACAGCAGCGCTCCCGCCAGCGCAGCGAGCGGCGCGGCAATGAGCGCGAGCGGCATCGGAGCGGCAAGGAACTTCACCATCAATCCGGCGCCATAGGCGCCGAGGCCGAAATAGGCGGCGTGGCCGAACGAATGCATGCCGCCGGGCCCCATGATGAAATGCAACGAGGTTGCGAACAGGATTGCGATCAGCACGTCGATGCCGAGCACCAGCGCGTAGGGTGAGGTCTTGTGTGCGAGCGGCAAGAGCAGCAGCGCCACAAGCACCGCAGCTCCGGTGAGCTTGAGCGGTAAGGTCGCCGGCCGGATCGGGTCCTCGGCCTCGGCCGGATTGCGCACCGCGCCTTGCGGGCGGCCGAGCAGGCCGTAGGGCCGCACGATCAGCACGATCGCCATCACGATGAACTCCGCCACCAGCGTGAGCTTGGAGAAGTTGACCGTGAAGCCGCCGAAATGGACCACGCCGAGGCCGATGCACAGCGCCTTGACCTCGGCGATGATGACGGCGGCGAGGAAGGCGCCGGTGATCGAGCCCATCCCGCCGACCACGACCACCACGAAAGCCTCGCCGATCACGATCAGGTCGAGCCACAGATTGGCCGGCTCGCGCGCCACCTGCAACGCGCCGCCGAAGCCGGCCAGGAAGGCGCCGAGCACGAATACGATGGTGAACAGCATCGCCTGATTGACGCCAAGGGCGCCCACCATCTCGCGATCCTGCGTGGCGGCGCGGATCAGGCGTCCGAACCTGGTCTTTGCCAGCATCAGATGGAGCAGCAGCAGAACGACCGGACCGACGACCATCAGGAACAGGTCGTAGCTCGGAAAGTTGCGGCCGAGGATCTCGACTGAGCCGCGCAGTCCGGGCGCGCGCGGCCCGAGCAGGTCTTCGGGTCCCCAAAGGTATTGCGCCGCGTCGTTGATGACGAGCACCAGCGCGAAGGTCGCGAGCAGCTGGAACAGTTCCGGCGCCTGATAGATCCGGCGCAACAGCAGGATCTCGATCACTGCCCCGAGCGCGGCCACCACCAGCCCAGCGGCGATGATGCCGCCCCAAAAGCCAAACACCCCGCCGACCTTGGTGGCGAAGGTGTAGGCCAGATAGAGCCCCAGCATGTAGAACGAGCCGTGGGCGATGTTGATGATGCGGGTGACGCCGAAGATCAGCGATAGTCCGGCACCGACGAAGAACAGGCTCGATGCGGAGGCGAGCCCGTTCAGCGCCTGGAACAGCAGAGCTTCAAGGGTCATCGAGCGAAAAAACCCTCTGGCTCAGCCGTAGTAGGGTGGGCAAAGGCGCGGAAGCCATCTCTCGGGGTCGTGCGCGATTTCGCGCGCCTTTGCCCACGCGCTTCATTCGCGTGTGGATTTCTTGTCCGCGTGGGCACGGCGCTGCACCGTTCGCTCGGCGAGAGCTGTGTCTCGTTCCGCGCCTTTGCCCACCCTACGGTCGAGAGAACCAACGCGATCAATTCATCGCCGCGCCCGGGCGCAGCTTCTTCACTTCCTCGTCGGACGGCAGCACGCTTGCCCCATCGACATATTTGAAGTCCGACATCGTGCCTTTGCCGCCCTTCACCGCGATCTTGCCGACATAGGCGCCCACCGTCGCCTGGTGGTCGCTCGCACGGAATTCGAACGGCCCGAACGGGCCTTCCAGCTTGAGCCCCCGGAACGCGGTAATCAGCTTCTCGGTGTCGGTCGAGCCCGCCTTGGCGATGCCGGCGGCAAGTGATCTCATCGTGTCATAGCCGACGATGGAGCCCAGCCGCGGATAGTCGTTCCAGCGCTTCTGATACGCAGCCAGGAAGGCCTTGTGGCCCGGCGTGTCGATGGCGTCCCAGGGATAGCCGGTGACGATCCAGCCCACCGGAGCCTCGTCCTTGAGCGGATCGAGATATTCCGGCTCGCCCGACAGCAGGCTCACGACGGTGCGGTTCTTGAACGTGCCGCGGGTCGTGCCCTCGCGCACCAGCTTGGCGAGGTCCGGCCCGAACAACACGTTGAACACGCCGTCGGGCTTGGCGTCGTCGATCGCCTGCACCACGGTGCCGGCGTCGACGCGGCCGAGCGGCGGGGCCTGCTCGGTCACGAACTCGACGTCGGGCTGGGCCTTCTTGAGCATCTCCTTGAACCACGACGCGGCCGATTGGCCGTACTCGAAGTTCGGGTAGATCATCGCCCAACGCTTCTTGTTGGCGGCGACGGCGTGCGGGATCAGCATCGCCACTTGCATATAGGTCGAGGGCCGCAGGCGGAACGTATATCGGTTGCCGTTCTGCCAGGTGATCTTGTCGGTCAAGGGCTCGGCGGCGAGGAAGAACACCTTCTCCTTGCCGGCGAATTCGGTGACGGCGAGCCCGATATGCGAGAGGAAGGTGCCGGCGATGATATTGACGCCCTCGCGGGTGACGAGCTCGTTGGCGACGCGGACCGCATCGCCCGGATTGGCGCCGTCGTCCCGCGAGACCACTTCGAGCTTCTTGCCGAGCACACCGCCTTTGGCGTTGATCTCCTCGATCGCGTGTTCCCAACCCTTCTTGTACGGGTCGAGGAAGGCGGGCTGCGCCTTGTAGCTGTTGAGCTCGCCGATCTTGATCGTGCTCTGCGCGAAGGCAGGCATGCCGATTGAGACGGCTGCTGCGCTCGTCGCGGCCAGCCGAAGCAGGTGGAACGTCGTGATCATGTTGGTGCTCCATTCACTCGGTCTGCAATGACGGACAGGTCGCGGTGCGGACGCAGCGCACGCCCCGGGTGCAGAAACCCGTTGGCCTGACAGCGAAGAGGCTCGCTCGCCGGTTCGTTTGTGCGCAAATAGTCAATTCGGCCCGGAAGCTTGTCAAGGTCACTTAATCGCGCGCCGACGCCGAAAAACCCAGCACCGGAGCGATCGCGCGCGCGGCGCCGAACAGCGAGAGATCGGCAGCGCTGCGGGCGGTCATTTGGATGCTGAGGGGGAGCCCGTGAATGCCGGCGGCGGACGGTAGCGCCAATGTGGGGTGGCCGCTGAGATTGAAAGGCGCGGTCGTGGTGATCAGCGCCTGCACGACCGAAACCGTGCGGCCGTTGATCTCGACCCGGCGGGCATCGCGCGGCGGAACCGCGCAGGAGATCGTCGGCGACAGGATGACGTCGGTCTGGTCGAACAGCGCTTCGATGGCGGTTGCGGCGTTCGCGGCCTTTTGACGCGCTGCACGCAACATCTCACCGGTAATGGCATCGGCGAGCTTGAGCGAGCGCTGCGCGGTCACGGCGAGGCGGTCGCTCTGCGCAGGCGAAAGCGAGCCATAGACCTCGCGCGCCTCGGCCAGCAAGATCGTGCGATGGGCGTCCAGCATGTCCTCCCGCTTTGGTAGCGCGATCGGGATAACAACGACTCCGTAGTCTTGCAGCGCGCCGACGACCTGCGCGAATGCAGCCGCTACGGCTTGGTCGCACACGCCCAGCAATGTGCGATCGAAGCCGACCCGCAGCGGCCCTTGCGACACCGACCGAGCGGCCGGACCAGGCGCGAGCAGAGCTTCCGCGGTCCGCGCAACAACATCAAGGTCGCGCCCGATGACGCCGACATGGTCGAGCGATGGGGATAGCGGCCAGATGCCGTCGGTCGCGATACGACCATACGTCGGCTTGAAGCCGATCAGCCCGGTGCAAGCCGCGGGAATGCGGACGCTGCCGCCGGTGTCGGTGCCGAGCGCGACGTCGGCGAGGCCGGCCGCGACGGCGGCCGCGCTGCCGCCCGATGACCCGCCGACGGTGCGTCCGGGCGCCACCGGGTTCTCGACCTCGGGCGTGGTGACGCCGAAACCTCCGGCGTCGGTGCGGGTGACGCCGACGATGCGCGCTCCAGCCTCGCGCAGGTGTCGCACCGCCGATGCGTCGGCATCGGCAATGCGATCGGCGAACAGCGGATGACCGGCGGTGAACGGCAGGCCGCTGACCGCGATATTGTCCTTGACCGCGACCCGCCGCCCGGACAGCGGGCCTGTGCCGGCAACCGCGTCCGGAGCGAGCGCGACGAATGCGTTGAACCGGTTCGCGGCGTCCTCGCCGTCCTCGCCGCCCATCACCCGTCTACTTGCGGTCCCGCATGCGATCCATCAGCGATTTCTCCTGGCCGCCGTCGATCTCGATCTGGGTGCCGTTGACCATGTGCATCAGCGGCGAGGCCAGCATGGTGACCAGGGTCGCGACCTCCTCGACCTCGGCGATGCGGCCCATCGGGATCGAAGATGGCGCGAGCTTGTCGGCTTCCTCGTAGGGCAGTTTCATGTCGCGCGACATGGCTGCGACCAGACCGGCCCAGCGCTCGGTCCGCACCGGTCCGGGGTTGACGGCGCAAAAGCTGATATTGTGCTTGCCGTACTGGCCGGCGAGCGACAGCGTCAGGTTCTGTCCCGCGGCGTTGGCCGCGCCCGGCGCGATCTCCCAATAGGACGGCTTGACGCCGTCGTTGCCGATCAAATTGACCACGCGGCCGCCGCCCTGCTTGACCATGATCGGCAGCACGTAGCGCAGGCACCGCACATAGCCCATGAACTTGAGCTGCAGCGATTGCTCCCAGTCCTTCTCGGAGAGATGCTCGAGCACGCCGCCCGGCGACGAGCCGGCATTGTTGACCATGATGTCGACGCGGCCGAGCGCCTTGTGGCCTTGCTCGATGAAGTTCCTGGCGTCCACGTCCTTGCTGAGATCGGCGACGATCGGCACGATCTTGCGGTTGGTTTTCTTCGCGATCTCGGCCGCCGTTTTCTCGAGCGGCTCCTTGCGCCGCGCGCAGATCGCAACATCGACCCCTTCCTTGGCCAATGCATGGGCGATGCCCTTGCCGATCCCCTCGCTGCCCCCCGTCACCAGCGCGGTCTTGCCATCGAGTTGAAGATCCATGTCGGTCTCCTGTTGCGGTCTGTCTCGAACGATCAGGGTCAAGCCGGCTTGTGGGCGAGCCAGCGGCCCGCCTCGGCCGCGGAGAACAGTTCGGCGAGCGCCGCGTTCACGGCGGCGGGCTCCTCGCTGTTGATGGTGTGGCCGGCGCGCGGCACTACCAGCAGCGCGGCAGTCGGCACGGTGCGCTTGAGGAACACGCTACCGTCGAGACACAGATCGTCCTCGTCGCCGACGATCACCAGCAGCGGCACCGAGAACCGCTTGAGCTCCGCCTCCATCTCCCACAGGGTCGGCCGCTTGAGCTGAAGGTTCAGCATCGTGTGGGCGTGGCCCTCGGCCGAATGCTCGGCCAGCATGCGCGCGAACTCGGCCCAGCCGCGCGGGTCCTTGTGCTTGAATGCCTGTCGCATCGGCGCATCGGCATATTTCGCCGCTGCCGCGATGATGCCCTCGTCGGCGAACATCTTGCCGGTGTCGGCCGCCATCGCTTTCATGGCGTTTCGTTGCGCGACGTCCGGAGTCGAGCCCCAGCCGCAGCCGGCGGCGGTCACCGACAGGCAGCGTTGCGGATACCCGATTCCGACATGCAGTGCCGTGTAGCCGCCCATCGAGTGCCCGACCACGTGCGCCTTGTCGATGCCGAGCGCGTCCATCACGGCGATCGTATCGTCGCGGGCGATCTCCTGGGAGTAGCGGGCGCCATCGGAGGGCACGTCGGACGGCGGATAGCCGCGCTGGCTGTAGGTCACGCAGCGGTGCTGTCGGCTGAGGTAGCGCAGCTGCGGTTCCCAGCTGCGATAGTCGCCGGCGTATTCGTGGACGAAGACGACCGGCGTTCCGGACCCGATCTCCTCGACGTAGAGCTTCGTCCCGTCCGGCGCGGAAACTGTCGGCATTGCGATGCTTTCGGCCGCGCCAAAGGAAGCGCAATCCAATTTCGTTTGCGTACCCACGAAAGGCTAGTCAAGTCGTATCGGGTCTGCAAGCTGCGAAAGTTGTCGCGCCTCCAATCTCTCCCGGCCTCATGCTGAGGAGCATCGCAGCGCGAACTGGCACATGCCGCTCCGCAAGCTCGACCGCGCTGCGATGCGTCTCGAAGCATCGCAAGTCGGGTTTACCCGACTTGCGCACTCCATACTGCCGATCTCGGGCAAGCCCGAGATCGGTGGCCGCCCCCATCCTTCGAGACGCGCGCACGCAAGTCCGGTTTTGCGGAACCGGCGCATTGTCTCAGAGAATGTGAATCTATTCGACTTTCGCAGTTTTCGAGGATCGTAAGTCCTTGATTTGACTCATGTCGAAAACTGCAAAAATCGAAAGATTCACACGCTCTCAGGATGAGGGCGGATCAAACGCCTCGCTTCGCTCCATCCGGGCTACAAGCGCGACTTGTTTTCTCAACCACCCATGATCGCCTTCGCGGCGTTGCCGACCGCCTCGACGTTGTCGCCGGCATCGAGGAAGGCCACGATGCGGCAGGGGCAGCCTTCGAGACCCTCGTAGCGCCAGGGGAAGGCGCCGATCAGCGCGCGCTTGTTGAGCATGAGCTCGATGTCGCCGCCGAGATTCTCGGCGTGCAGCAGGCCTTCCTGAAATGCCCAATTATGGAACGGGAACACGTCCGAGACCACCCGGCGCCCGGACTTCTTGTGGGTGTATTCGAACGTGCCGAAGAACTCGCCCGGCGTCTTGCCGTGCAGCTTGGTGAAATGGGCGGCGAGGTCGGGTCGCATGGTGCGGATCGAGGTATTCATCGCGTGGTCGCACGAGCCGGTGTCCATACCCCACCACTTGATCTTCTTCTTGAACATCCAGTGCAGCGTGTCGAGGTTGGGGCCGGGGTGGTAGCAGAAATACTTCACCAGGTCCTGCTGCGGCTGCCCCTCGTAGTGCTTGTGCCAGCCGGTGTGCAGGATGAGGATGTCGCCCTCGCGGATATCGGCGCCGGCGCTCTCGATGATCTCCGGCGTGATCACCGCCCAGTCCGACATTTTTTTCGAAATGTCGACCACCACGCCGCGATTGACCAGGTAATCGAGCGGCAGCGAGGCCATGTCGCCTTTGCGGTTGTCGGTCGCGTGCATCGCGCCGTCGAAATGGGTGCCGACGTGGAGCGCCGTGTCGATGCGCTGGGCGACGATCATCTGGGTCTGCAGGTTCTGCGCGTAGTACATCTTGTTGCCGGCATATCCGACCCAGCCGGGCGTATGCACGTTCATCACATGGCTCATGTCGACGATTTTCATCGGTGGACCCTTCTTGGTCGTGGCTCAGACGCCCCGTGCAGGAGTCGCGCTTCAGCCGTCCGCTTGCAGTTTCGCGGGGTGCGGACTACCGTTTAACCTTATTCGAATTCCCGCGTGAAGATCATCCATGAACGTGCCCACCGCCCCGCTGATCGGTCAGCCGGTCGATCGAGCGGAAGACCTGCGCTTTCTCACCGGTGCCGGCAAGTTCGTCGATGATTTGAAACGCGACCGTATGCTGCATGCGGTAGTCTTGCGCAGCGGCGTGGCGCACGGCCGCATCCGCGGGCTCGATGCGTCCGCCGCGCGGGCGATCAAGGGCGTGCATGCGGTGATCACGGCCGCCGAGATCGGCGAGAACGTCCCGGTGATTCCACTGCGGCTTGCGAACCTGCCCGAGTTCAAGGCTTATTTTCAGCCGGTTATCGCCCACGAAAAAGTGCGCTACGTCGGTGAGCCGCTGGCGGTGGTCGTTGCCGAGACCCAGGCGCTGGCCGAAGACGCGCTCGAAGCGATCAATGTCGACATCGAGCGGCTGCCGGCGGTGGCGGACCGGCACGCGGCGGCGAGCAATCGGTCGCTGCTGTTCGAGGACAGCGGCAGCAACCGCGCGGTGCGCTATTCGGTGACTTTCGGCGATGCCGATGCCGCCTTCGCCAAGGCGGAATACACCCGCCGCGAGAGTTTTCGCTGTCACCGCTTGACCGGGTTGCCGCTGGAGACCCGCGGCCTGATCGCCGAATGGGATGCGACCAAGAGCAAGCTCGCCATATTCGGTGCCACCAAGGTCCTGTTCTTCAACCGCCGCGTGCTCGCACCCATGCTGGGACTTGCCGAGAGCGCCATCGACATGATCGAGCCCGATGTCGGCGGCGGTTTCGGGGTGCGCGGTGAATTCTATCCCGAGGATTTCCTGATCCCGTTCGCGGCCCGCCATGTCGGCCGCCCGGTGAAATGGATCGAGGATCGCCGCGAGCATCTGATGGCGACCAACCACTCGCGCGAAGTCGACTGCGACATCGAGATCGCCTGCACGCGCGATGGCGTCATCCTCGGCCTGCGCGGTCACGTCTATGGCGACATGGGCGCCTATATCCGCACCAACGGCGGGGTCGTCCCGGCGAAGGCGGCGCAGTTCCTGCCGGGCCCGTACCGCATCCGCGACGTCGCCATCACCGTCGACGCGCTGATGACCAGCAAGACGCCGGTCGGCACCATGCGGGCGCCCGGCCGGTTCGAGGCGAACTTCTTTCGCGAGCGGCTGATCGATATGGTGGCGCGCGATCTCGGCATTGATCCGATGGAATTCCGCCGCAAGAACCTGATCACCGAGGCCGAACTGCCCTTCGCCACCGGCAAGCTGGTGCCCTACGAGGGCGAGACCGACTTCGACACCGGCGACTATCACGCGACCTTCGAACGCGTCTTGAGCGAGATCGGCTGGGCCAAGAAGAAGTCGCTGCAGGGCCGTTTGATCGATGGGCGCTATCATGGCCTCGCCGCCGTGCCATTCGTGGAAAGCAGCGGCTCAGGCAAGGAGAATTCGCGGGTCGCGGTCGAGCAGGACGGATCCGTGACCGTCTATGTCGGGTCGTCGGTGCTGGGGCAGGGGCTCGAGACGACGCTGGCGCAGGTCGCGGCCGACACGCTCGAGCTGCCGTTCGATCGGATCGCCATTCGGCACGGCTCGACCACCTATCTGCGCGAAGGTTTCGGCACCTTCGCGTCGCGTTCCATGGTGGTGGGCGGCTCGGCGGTGATGGACGGCTGCAAAAACCTGCTCGCCGCGATCCGCAGCGCTGCCACCGAGCGCTTCGGCTTGCCCAACGAGGAGATCATGATCGCGGACGGTGTGGTCAGCGCCGGGGAGAAGCGCGCGAGCCTCGCCGACTTCGCCGGCATCGAAGCCGAAGGCAGTTTCGCGACCACGATCCGCACCTACAGCTACGGCGCCCACGCCTGCCACGTTGCGGTCGATCCACGCACGGGAGACGTCGAGATTCTCGACTATGTCGCCATCGAGGACGTCGGCCGCGCCATCAATCCGCGCATCGTGCACGGCCAGGCGATCGGGGCGCTGGTGCAGGGACTGGGCGGCGTGTTTCTCGACCAGGTCATCTATGACGCCGACGCCCAAATCCTCAATGCGTCGCTCGCCGACTATCTCGTGCCGGTGGCGTCTGATTTCCCGAATGTCCGCGCTATCACGATGGAGCTGCGGCGCTCCAAGACCAATCCGCTCGGCGCCAAGGGCGCGGGCGAAGGCGGCATGGTCGCGGTGGCGGCGACGGCCGCCAATGCGGTGGCCGCGGCGCTCGCTCCACTCGGCGTCGAAGTGCGCGAGCTGCCGCTGTCCCCGGCGCATCTCTGGAAGCTGGTCAAAGGCCAGAGCGGCGCGGAGAAACCCGCGACCGACGGCTAATGCCGGTGACGCCCGGGCGGTTGCGCGGGCGTCGCCTCGCCGACGCGATCGCTCTCGAAACGCAGCAGCTTGACCACACGATCGCGCACCGCACCGGAAAGGTCGAGCCGCAGCGCCCAGTCGCCGTGCATCTCGAGCACGATGCGCGCCTTGTAGGTTCCCTTTTCCTCGTCCTCGGTCGCCTTGACCGGCCTCACATTGTGCGCCGCCGGCATCGACGGCATATCCGCTCCTACCGTCAGAGCCAGGCCCGACAGCGGCTCGTTGGTGCGGGAATTGGCGAGCTTGAAGATGCAGTCATAGTGCAGCTTCTCGGCGCCGGGCTTGCAAGTGACATCGGCCTTGGCGCGGACTTGCGCGTGCGCGCTGTCGGGAGCATCGAACACGAGCAGCGCGAGCGCCGTCACGATATAGATTGCTGACCTCATGGCCGACCTCCAGTCGCTCAGGCGACGCTGCCCACCGATTTCAAGCCCGACGTCGCGCCCACGGGGAAATTCGGCGCCAGCCGCGGCTGATCCTGTGCACCACATTCTCGTCGAGCAAGCCGCGCGGCCGCACGATCAACAGCAAGGCAACCAGCCCGCCAAAGATGATCATCCGATATCCGGCCAATGCTCGGATCGACTCCAGCACGCCGATATCGATCAGGACGCCGAGCAGTGGACCGAGCGCGGTGCCGAGCCCGCCGATCAGGCCGTAGGCGAGGCTGTGGACGCCGAGCATGACATCGAAAATGCGCGGCTCCACATAGGTGGTCAGGTGGGCGTAAAGGCCGCCGCCAATTCCGGCGAGCGCCCCGGCGATCCCGGCGGCAAGCACCTTGTGGCGCGCGACGGATATTCCCTGCAACCCGGCGAGCGTTTCATCCTCGCCGATCATGCGGAAGATCACGCCGAGCCGCGAGCGTTCGAGCAGCATGAACCCCAACAGCGCCGCCGCAAGCAGCCCATAGATCAGCAGCAGGAACTGAAAAGCGTCAATGTTGTGGTCGAAGATGTAACGGATATTGCGAAATCCGTCGGTGCCGTTGGGCCCGACCAGCTCGCCGTCGATCGGAATCTGATAGCGAAACAGCTCGAATAGAATCCGTACCATCTCCGCGAACGCCAAGGTCGCGACCGCGAAATAGAGGCCGCGCAGCCGCAGCGTCGGCACACCGACCAGCACCGCGGCGGCGCCGCCGATTGCCGCGCCCCATACGAGCGCTGCGGCCAGCGGCCAACCCCATAACGCGGTCGCGATCCCCGCCGCGTAGGCCCCGATCGCGAAGAAGGCCTGCTGGCCGAAGGAGATTTCTCCGGTCAGCAACAGCAGATAGGCGGACAGCGCAATGAACGAGATGACGCCGATATTGGACAATACCCCGATGAGATAGTCGTCCATCGGTCAAGCCCTATCCGGCATCGCGGTGTCGGGCGGGCGGCCGAGAAGCCCGCCCGGACGCACCACCAGAAATGCGAACAGCACGACATAGGCGACGAGATCGCGTATCTGCGGCCCGAAATACCATTGGCTGTGCGCCTCCACGATGCCGAGCAGCAGCCCGCCGACAATCGCGCCGGGGACCGACCCGAGCCCGCCGATCATCATGGCGATCAGGCCCTTCAACGTCGCCCACATGCCGAACATGGGCGTGACCTGCTGGTCGACCGCAAGCACGAGGAAACCGGCAGCGCCGCCGATCGCCGAGGCGCCCGCGAAGGCCAGCAGCACGGCCCGCCGCACGTTGATCCCGACCAGATGAGCCGCGACCGGATTGCCGATGATCGCACGCAAAGCGAGGCCGAAACGAGCGCGGTAGAGCACAAGATGCACGGCCGCCGCCAGTGCGAGCGCGCAGACCAGCATGATGAGGTGATCGACCCGTACCAGGAATGGGCCGAATTCGAGCGGCGCGCCGGTTGCAAGCGGCGGGAACGGATAAGTGTGACGGGGCAAGACCAGGATCGCGGCTTGTTCGAGCTGCATCCAGATCGCGAAGCTGGACACCATCGAGGCGATGCTGGCGCCGGCTTTCATCGGCGCGAAACAGAGCTGCTCGACATAGATCCCGGCAATCGCTGCCCCGAGAACCACGGCACCCGCAACCGCGAGCGGGCCGGCGCCGTAATGCAGGTAAAGGACGGTCCCGAGATAACCACCGATCATGATGGATGGGCCGTAGGACAGGTTGAGCCGGCGCATCACGCCGAAGATCACGGTGAAGCCGAGCGCGAGCAGCCCGTAGGACGAGCCGATCATCACGCCGTCGATGGTGTTCTGGACGAGGTCGATCATCGGCCTCTTCTGCGGTTCAAGTCAGCCGGCGGTGCGGCGGGTCCCTAGATAGGCGCGCTGGATGACCTCATCTTCGGCCAGTTGGCCGGGCGTTCCCGTAAAGGTGATGCGGCCCTGCTCCATCAGGAAGAATTGATGCGCCACCTGCAGCGCCATGTGCGCGTTCTGCTCGACCAGGAAGATGGTGGTTCCATCGCGGTTGAGCTCGGTGATGATGCGGAATATTTCCGCGACGATAAGGGGCGCGAGCCCAAGCGACGGCTCGTCCATGAGCAGGACCCGCGGCCGCGACATGAGCGCGCGCGCCACCGCGAGCATCTGCTGCTCGCCACCGGAGAGAGTGCCGGCCAGTTGCGCGTGCCGTTCGCGCAAGGGTGGAAAGCGGGCATACATCCGCTCGATATCGGCGTCGATCGCCGCCTTGTCGTTGCGCTGGTAGGCGCCCGCGAGCAGATTTTCGCGCACGCTCATGTGCGGAAAGACCAGCCGGTTCTCCGGCACGAGCGCGACACCCCGCGCGACGATCCTGGCCGGTGAAAGCCCGACCAGCTCGGCGCCGGCGAGCCTGATCGAGCCGCGGCGCGGCTGCAGAATGCCGGCAATCGTCATCATCAGCGTGGTCTTGCCCGCACCATTGGGGCCGAGCAGGCAGGTGATCTTTCCCGTCTCGACGTGCAGCGACACGCCTTTGAGCGCTTCGATCTTGCCGTAGGCGGTGACGAGGTCAATGACGTCGAGCATCGCAATCCTCATGCGACCGCGCTGGTGCCGAGATAGGCCTCGCGCACCACTGGGTCGGCCTGGACGGCCGCGGGCGTTCCTTCCGCGATCTTCTGTCCGAAATTGAGCACGGCGATGCGGTCGGCAACCGACATGACCAGCTCGACATGGTGCTCGATCAGCAGCACGGTGATGCCGTCCTGGCGCAGCTTGCGGATTCGGCTGTCGAGCTGATCGATTTCCTCGGCGTTCATGCCGGCTGCCGGCTCGTCGAGCAGCAGCAAGGCGGGCTTCGCAGCGAGCGCGCGGGCGAATTCGAGCCGCCGCTGCTCGCCGAATGCGAGATTGGCCGCCAATTCATCGCGCTTATGCGCAAGATCGAAAAACTCGAGCGTGCGGTCGATCTCCTCACGCGCGCTGCTCGAGCCACCCAGCCAGCGCGGGAGAAAATTCTGCTTGCGCTGCTCGCCGGAATTCTGCGCCACCCAAAGATTCTGCCAGACGGTCAGTTGTCCGAACAGGCGGATGTTCTGGAACGTTCGCGCGATCCCCAAGGTCACGCGCGCATGCGGCGGCAGATCGGAGATGTCGGCGCCGTTGAAGAGGACGCGGCCCGCGGTCGGCGGAAGCAGACCGCATATGAGATTGACGATCGTGCTCTTGCCGGAGCCGTTCGGGCCGATGAGGCCGAGGATTTCGCCGCGCGCGACCGCCAAATCGACGCCATCGACCGCGCGAACGCCTCCGAAATGCTTGGTAAGTTCCTGCAGATCAAGCACCGTTTCGATCCTTGCTCGGGACGATCAGCCGCTTCAAGGCAAGCGCTGCTCCGGCGTCGAGCAATCCGCGCGGGCGCACATTCATCGCCAGCACGATCAGCCCGCCGAACAGCAGGTTGCGCCAATCGCCCATGAAGCGAAGACCTTCGATCAGGAAACCTTGGATGAAGATGACGGCGAGCAGGGTACCGAACACGTTGGAGAGGCCGCCGAGGATGGGATAGGCGATGGCGAAGGTCGCCAGCACCACGCCGAACTGAACATGCTCGATATGAGTCGTGTAATGCGCGAAAATGCCGCCGCCGATGCCGGCGATGACGCCGCCGATCGTCATCGCTGAGACTTTCACGGCGGTAATGTTGATGCCGGTGCTTTGTGCGGCGAGCTCATCCTCGCCGACCGCGCGCAGGACGGCGCCGGCGCGCGAACGATCCAGCCACCACACGCCCGCCATGACCAAGATAACCACCGCCCAGATGAAGAGCATGACATCGAGCGTGGTCCAGCCATGCTCCGGAAAGTAGCGGATCTGGCGGAAGCCCTCGCCGCCATGCGGCCCGATTTTGAGATTTCCGGCCTGCACCTGATAGGTGAAATTGAAGAAGAACAGACGCACGGCCTCTCCGAACGCTAGCGTCGCCACCACCAGCATCAGGCCCTTCACCCGCAGGGCAGGGAAACCGACGGCGCAGGCCATGGCGCCGGCCACGAGAGCGGAAGCGGCCAGCGCCGGGACCAGCGGCCATTGCGCGAGCACCGTGAGCATGCCGGCGACATAGGCGCCGATCGCGAAGAAACCGGCTTGTGCGAGACTCACCTGGCCGGTGAGCAGCACGCAATAGGCCGAAAGCCCGAGCAGCGTATGAACGCCGATGATCTGAATGAGCCCAAGATAGAAATCCATCGGGTCGTGCTCTCCGTCAGTCGCGCCCAGCCGAGGTCGCGAAAATGCCGCCCGGCCGGAACACGAGGAAAGCGAACAGGAGCAGCATGATGTAGAGGTCGCGCTCCGATACGCCGCGGATGAACTGGAAGAAATTTTCAAGGCCCCCGACGACAAGGCCGGCGATGATCGCGCCCGGGATGCTGCCGAGCCCTCCGATCACGGTGACGATCAGTCCCTTGACGGTCAAAGGCAGAGATAGCAGCGGCGACAGCATGCCGATCGCGGCGCCGGTCATGGCGCCCGCGATCCCGCCGACCACGCCGGTGATGGTAAAGGTGAGAACGTTCACGCGTGCAATGCTGATGCCGCAGAGCTCCGATGCCGTCGGCTGCTGCGATACGGCGCGCGTGGCGAGCCCGAGCCTGGTCCGATAGAGCAGCAGCAATAGGACGACCATGCACAGGCAGCCCAAGGCGAAGACGAACATCAGATCGCCGCGCAGGTTGAACGAGCCCATTCGGATGATCACATCGGAAAACAGCGCCGGATAATTGAGCGGCACGCCCGCGGTCGTGTGCACGATGATCTCATCGATCAGCAGCAGCAGGCCGATTGTCGACATTAGGGTCGCCAGCGGGTTGGCGAGCGGAATGAACTTGAAGGCCACGAGATAAACGAGGCCGCCGATGATCCCGCCTGCCGCCGCGGCCGCCAGGAATACCAGGATCGCGGGCGCCTGGATGCCGGCGAGAATCAAGAGGCTCGCATAAGCGGCTCCGATGGAGGCGGCGGCATAGGACAGGTTGATCTTGTGCATCACGCCGAACACGAGCGTGAAGCCGATTCCCAGCAATGCATAGGTCGTGCCGAACAGCACGCCGTCGGCGACCGACTGTACCGCGTCGATCAGGTCGAGAACATCCACGTCAATGGCCGGACTTGGTCGATACCGACGAAATGCATGACCGCAAGGCGGCGGACCGCCAATGCGGCCCGCCGCATGTCGGAGCCCGTCAGGACGAAGGCTTGTACAGCACCAGCCAGCTTCCACCCTTGGCATGGACGTAGAGGAACGGCTTGATGGCTTCGCGATCAGCCGTGCGTCCGACCTTGCCCAAGAGACCCATCGTCTCCTTCAACCCCGCCAGGCCTTGACGCATCTTGTTGCGATCGGCCTGCACGGTGTCCGGCTTCGCCATGATCTTCTGTTGCTCGATCACGTCCTTGAGGATGAACATGATCTCGTAGGCTGCGGCGCTGTGCAGATCGGCGCTGCCGCCGAACTTGGCGACGTTTTCGGCCGCTTTCACCGCCTCGGGCGTGACCGGCGCGAAGCTGGTCGGAATGATGATGCCTTCCGCTTGCTTGGCGCAGCCTTGCAGCGTCTCGATGCTGGACGAGCTGGTCAGGCCGATCAGCAGCTTGGGCTTCACGCCTTGGCGTTCCATCTCCTTGAGCACGCCGCAGGTCGTGAATGGATGCGCCGAGATCGCGACGATATCGGCGTTGGCGCGCTTCATGTCGCGGATCTGGGTCGAGAACGTCGTGTCGTTGAGCAGCCATTCCGCCGTGCCGGCCACTTGGTAGCCGTTGGCTTCGGCTTGGCTCTTCATGACGCCGTAGGTGGCGTTCGAATGCGCGAAGTCCTTCTCGACGCCGCCAAATATCGTCTTCAGGTCGGGATGCTGGGTCTTGAGCCAGGCGAACAGCGATTTGTACATCTCGAACTCGCTCGGCACGTTGCGGAACGACCATTCGGAGATTTTCGCAAGTCCGCCCTTGGCGGCCACGTCGGCGATGATGGGGAATTGCAGCCCGCTGTCGGATGCATCGCCCACCTTCTTCTGCAGGATTCCGAAAAGCGATTCCGCCACGTTGGAGCAGGTCGGGCCGACCGCGACGAAAGCATCGCTCGAAGCAATGCGGCGCACGACCGAGATGCCTTCTTCGGCGTTGCAGCGGTCGTCGAGGAATTCGATTGCGAACTTGGCCTTGCTGCCGTCGCCCAGCGTGACGCCGCCGGCCTTGTTGATCTCTTCGGCGGCGGCCTTCAGCGCCGCTTCGCTGTTGATGCCGAACACGCGGACGACACCGGACTTGGCGCCGAAGCCGGTGATCTTGACGGTGCGCTCCTGGGCGAGCGCGCCCTCGGATGCCAACAGCGCCGAGCCGGCAAGCAGCGCCGCAAATGCAACAGTCAGAACTTTCATCGGAGTCCTCCGCCTGAAGTGTTGAGCGAAATTCGTACTTGCTGGTGGGCAACCCTAGCATGTTCGATCGGTTGCGCCACAATGTCGATCCGCCGCAGGGCCGCGTTGGGCGGCGACCCACCTGCACGCAGGGGAAAAACCGCCGTATTATACACGTAGAGGCTGTTGCTGAATGTGGCCTGACGCCTTGCCGCAGCCAACGCCGAGGGAGGAAGAAATGGCCAAACGGGGCAAGTCGAAGCCGACCGGCAAGGTTGCTCGCAAGCCCAGGACCGGTGATCTCCGCCGGTCGCGCAGGAAGTCCTTTGCCAAGAAGGAGTCCTTGGCCCCGCGCAAGCGCAAGCCGGGCAGCGGACGGAGCATCTTCAATGGTCTGCAACCGAACGCCGCCAATTTCTCAGCCCTGACGCCGGTGGCGTTCCTGCCGCGATCCGCGGACATCCATCCCGACCGCGTCGCGGTCATTCACGGCAGGCGCCGATACACCTATGGCCAGCTCTACGACCGGGCGCGGCAGCTGGCATCTGCGTTGGTGGCGGTCGGTGTTCGCGCCGGCGATACGGTCTCGGCCATGCTGCCCAACGTGCCGGCGATGGTCGAAGCGCATTACGGCGTGCCGATGCTGGGCGCCGTGCTCAACACCATCAATACGCGGCTCGAGCCGGCCACGATCGCTTACATCCTCGAGCATGGCGAGGCCAAGGTCCTGATCACCGATCGCGAATTCTCCGCGCAGGTCGGACCGGCTTTGGCAAAACTGAAGAAGCGTCCGCTCGTCATCGACGTGGACGATGCGCTTTTTTCGGGACCGGGAGAGCGGCTCGGCAGGATCGAGTATGAGGACTTCATCGCCAAGGGCGATCCGCATTTCACGTGGACGCTTCCGGCCGACGAGAGCAGCGCGATCGCGCTCAACTACACCTCCGGCACCACCGGCAATCCGAAGGGCGTGGTCTACCACCATCGCGGCACGTTCCTGGAATCGGTCGGCAACATCATGGCTTGGCCGTTACCGCCGAAGCCGGTCTATCTTTGGACCTTGCCGATGTTCCACTGCAACGGCTGGTGCTTCCCGTGGTCGGTGGTGGCGATGGGCGGCACCCATGTCTGCCTGCGCAAGGTCGACCCGGCGATGATCTTCCCCATGATCGTGGAGCATGGCGTGACGCATATGCGCGGCGCGCCGACGGTGCTCAATCTGTTGACTTCGGCGCCGGCCGAGCAGCGGCGCAGCTTCGACCACGTCGTCGATATCCAGACCGGTGGATCGCCGCCGCCCGCCAAGGTGATCAAAGCCATGGAGGAGCTCGGCTTTCGCGTCACCCATATCTACGGCATGACCGAGTTGCAGGGCCCATCGACGCTGTGCGTGCCGCAGGACGGCTGGGAGAAACTGCCGCTCGAGGAACGCGCGCCGCTGACCGCACGCCAGGGCGTTCGCTATCCGGTGGTGGAGGGCCACATGGTGGCCGATCCGAAGACCCTCGAACCGGTGCCGCGTGACGGCGTGACCATCGGCGAGATCATGGTGCGCGGAAATACCGTGATGCTCGGCTATCTCAAGGAACCCAGGGCGACCGCCGATACATTCCGGGGCGGCTGGATGCGCACGGGTGACCTCGCGGTCGAGCACCCCAACGGCTATGTCGAAATCAAGGACCGTGCCAAGGACATCATCATCTCGGGCGGCGAGAATATTTCGAGCGTCGAGGTCGAGATCGCGCTCTACAAGCATCCGGCGGTGCAGCTTGCAGCGGTGGTGGCGCGGCCCGATCAGAAATGGGGCGAAACGCCCTGTGCCTTCGTACAGCTCAAGCCCGGCGCCAATGCGACCGCCAACGAGATCATTGCGTTCTGCCGCGATCAGCTGGCGCATTTCAAGGCACCGAAATCAGTGGTGTTCGGATCACTGCCGACGACGGCGACCGGCAAGATCCAGAAATTTGTCTTGCGTGAGCGCGCGCGAGAGCTCTGAAGTCGGATGTGGTTCGAGCTTTTTTCGAGCGGGAGCCGACCCGCGGCAACCCGCATATGCGGTGACTATCCGCGACGCCTCGCTTGACATTGCCGCGAACGCGCACCCTCGTGGCGCGTGACGCTTGCGCCTGCCATTGATCGAGCCTGCAGCGGGAGGACGATGATCGATCTGTCGCATTTGAAGATCGGGCTGAAGGGATCGGCGGATCTTCTGGTCGGCGTGGAACATACGGCGCCCAGCATCGGCAGCGGGCGGGTGCCGGTGCTCGCCACGCCAGTCATGATCAATGTGATCGAGGCAGCGGCGCTCGCGGCTGTCGAGCATCTCTTGCCCAGCGGGCATCAAAGCCTCGGCATTCATCTCGATATCCGCCATTTCGCGGCCACGCCTATCGGAATGCGCGTATCTGCAACGGCCGAGTTGATCGCCATTGATGGACGCACGCTTTCGTTTCGGGTCGAGGCGCGCGACGAAAAGGAAGCGATCGGGGCCGGCTCGCACCAGCGCGTCGTCGTCAACGTCGCGCGCTTCGATGAGCGCGTGCAGAAGAAGCTGAATCCGTCATCCTGACCAAGCCGTCGCAGTGGCCATACGTGTCATGGCCACGAGCCGCAAGCCGGTGAGGGTACTGCCGCGTGCTTTCGAACATTCCGCCAAAACGCCGGCCGGCGGCCAATGCCTCGGCACAGACCGGCTGAGCGCGGGGTCGGGATTAGGGCGAGCGTGGTCGTAGAAGAGACCACGCGCAGACCTGCCCCGCGTGTTAAATTGCACTGTCGTTCAACGCGGTGCTGGACCGACAGGGAGCAGAAAAATTCAAATAAAATGAATAGGTTAACTCACAAATTTTCCATCGCACCGATGATGGAATGGACCGACCGGCATTGCCGGTTCTTCCATCGCCTGCTCACGCGTCGGGCGCTCATCTACACCGAGATGATTACCACCGGCGCGGTGATCCACGGCGACCGCGCGCGGCTCCTCGGCTACGATCCGAACGAGCATCCGATCGCGCTGCAGCTCGGCGGCTCCCATCCGCACAAGCTCGCCGAGTGCGCGCGCATCGCCGGCGATCTCGGCTACGACGAGGTCAATCTCAACGTCGGCTGCCCGTCGGACCGGGTGCAGGAGGGGCGCTTCGGCGCCTGCCTGATGGCGGAGCCTGCCCTGGTCGGCGACTGCGTTGCCGCCATGCGTGCGAAAGTGAACGTGCCGGTCACCGTCAAATGCCGCATCGGCATCGACGACCAGGACCCCGAGGAGGCGCTCGAGACGCTCACTGGTGCGGTCGAGCAGGCGGGCGTCGACGCGCTCATCGTGCATGCGCGCAAGGCTTGGCTCGATGGCCTCTCGCCGCGCGAGAACCGCGACATCCCGCCGCTCGATTACGACCGTGTCTATCGGCTCAAAGCCGCGCATCCCCGCCTTGCCATCGTGCTCAACGGCGGGATCGTGGACCTCGATCAGGCGATGGCGCACCTCGACCACGTCGACGGCATCATGATGGGCCGCGCCGCCTATCAGGAGCCGTGGCGGCTCCTGGCGGTCGATCCGGAGGTGTTCGGCGCAACGCCGCCGTGCGCGTCGCCCAAAGCTGCGGCCGAGGCGCTCATCCCCTATATCGAGCGCGAGCTTGCGCGCGGCGCGCGTCTCCACGCCATCACCCGGCACATTCTCGGCCTGTTCCGCGGCGTGCCCGGCGCGCGCGCCTTCCGCCGGCATTTGGCGATCGAGGCGGTGAAACCGGGCGCCGGCGCTGCCACCTTCCGCGAGGCGCTCGCACTCGTTACGGACATGAGCGCGCCATCGGCGCACACCGCCGCTGCGTGATCGGTCAATTGCCTTTCATGTTCGTCCGCGCAACGAGATCGACCCATTTCGCGGTATCCGACCTGATGAAACCGCCGAATTGCTCCGGCGTGTTGCGGCTTGCCGCTTCGTAGCCCGCCGCCATCAGCTTCTTGCGCAGCTCGCCGTCGTCGAGCCCGGCCCCCAGCGTGGACGAGAGCGTGGCGATGACGCCTGGCGGCGTGCCGCGCGGCGCGACGAAACCGTTCCAGCCGATCACCTCGAAGCCGGGCAACCCCGATTGGGCGATCGACGGCACGCCCGGCACCAGCGGCGACGGCTCCCGTGAGGTGACCGCGAGACCGCGCACGGTGCCGCCGCCGATCTGCGACTGTGCGGTCGACGCAATCGAGAACATCATGTCGGCGGTGCCGGCAACGACGGCATTGAGCGCCGAGTTGGCCTCGCGGTAGGGGACGTGCAGGATGTCGACCCCGGCCATCGACTTGAACAGCTCGCCGGCAAGGTGCGGCGGCGTGCCGATGCCGGAGGAGGCGTAGTTGAGCTTGCCGGGATTTGCCTTGGCATGGGCGATCAGCTCGGCGAGCGTCTTCGCCGGCACCGACGGATGCACCACCAGCGCGAACGGCGCGGTGACCACGAGCCCGACCGCGGCGAAATCCTTGCTGAGGTCAAGCGGGCTCTGTTGCAACGCAGTGTTGATGGTGTAGGAGGCGCTCGCCAGCAGCAGCGTGTAGCCGTCGGGCGCCGACGCGGCGACGTCTGCGCCGCGATCGTGCCGCCGGCGCCGGGACGCGGCTCGATCACGACTTGCTGCCGGAGAACCTCGGTGACTTTCGCGCCGAACAGCCGCGCCACGATATCGGGTCCCGGGCCGACCACGACGCGGATGAAGCGGTTCGGATAGTCCTGCGCCTGCACGCCGCAGCTGACCAGCATGACGAAGGTTGCGACGACGATCCGAACCGTTGTGGCCAGCATAGAGGTCTCGCTCCTCGTTCGATGTCCGCCGAAAAAATGCCGGGTGACGCTACGGTCTGCCGCGACGACTCCCGGCCCTCGCCCGATAGAGGTGTCCGCCACCGGTGGTGACGTAGAGCGTATCGAGGTCCCTGCCGCCGAAGCAGCATTTGTTCGGAAGATCGGCCGGGATCGGGTGGGTTTCGAGCACTGCGCCCGCGGGCGAGAACACGTAGACCAGCGGGCCTGGGCCGCTGCGTTGCCATCCGCCGACGGCGACGACGTTGCCGTCGGCATCGAGACACATGCCCTCGATGCCGCGGTGGTGGCCGCGATGATCGGCGCCGAAGCTGTGCAGCACGATCGGGTGATCGACGGTGCCGTCGTCGCGGATCGGATAGGCGCGCAGCTCCCGTTTGTGACCCTCGCGCGGCTCGCCATCCGCCACGTACAGGGTCTTCTCGTCCGGCGACAGCAGCACCGCGCGCGGGGAGACCGTGTCGAAGGTGATACGCGTGGCGACCCAGGCGCGGCGATCGTTGCGCTCGAGCCGGAGCACCGAGCAGTGCTCGAGGAACGGAAAGATGGCCGGGCCGAACGGAATCGCCGGATGGCGCGGATCGGCGAAATAGATGCGATGCCGCTTGTCGACCACGAGGTCGCTCGGCTGATTGTGATACCCGCCGTCGAGCAGCGCATCGACGGCAACGAGGCGGCCGTCGGGCGTGAACTCGACCAGCCGTCGACCGCCTTCCTGCGCGCCGTAGATCTCGCCGTTCGGCCCGTGGCCGAGACCGTTCACGCGATTGGCATAGCGGCGATATTCGGTCACCTGCCCGGTGTCGTGCGCGAGCCGCAACAGGCGGCCCTCGTCGATGGCGCTAAACAGCACCTGGCCGCTGTCCCACAGCACGCCGCCCGTCGGACCTTGGTACGGACCCGCGACGAGCTCGAATTGCCAGCTCATGCTGCGCTCCCTACCAGACCGGTACGCCGGGGATGTTGAGGCGGGTGCGATAGACGCAGTGGTAGGTCGTCACGTAAAGCGACCGCCAATCGTCGTCGCCCCACGCAATATTTGTGCTGTGGCCGGGGATGCGCAGTCGCCCGAGCAAGGTCCCGTTCTTGTCCATGACGTGGATGCCGCCCGGCCCGGTGCAGTAGACGTTGCCCTCCTGATCGCATTTCATGCCGTCGGCGACGCCCGGCTCGGTGCCGGTGAGCTGGTGGAAGACCCGGCCATCGCGCACGCCGCCGTCCGGATCGACGTCGAAGGCACGGATCTGGCCGAGCCGCGTGTCGTTGACGTAGAGCACCTTCTCGTCGGGGCTGAAGCACAGGCCGTTGGGATAGACCGTGTCCTCGACCACGAGCTTCGCCTCGCCCTGCGGCGTGAGGCGAAAGACCGCCTGGATGTCGAGCTGGCGCTGTAAGTCCTCGCCCACCATGCCGGGGATCACCAGGCCGCCGGCGGAATCGGTCCAGTACACCGTGCCGTCCGACCGCACGACGATGTCGTTCGGGCTGTTGAACTTCTTGCCCTGGTAGCGGGACGCGATGGTGACCAGGGACCCGTCGTGCTCGAGGCGCCAGATCGTCCGTTGCGACCAGCCGGCGACGACGAGGCGGCCTTCGCGATCGAAGGTCATTCCGTTGGCGTGGCTCGACGGATGAATGAGCGCCTTCTTGCCGACGCCCGGCGACCATTCGTAGATCGTGTCGCCGATGATATCGGTCCAGAGGAAGCGCTGCTTGCGCCGGTCCCAGACCGGGCCTTCGCCGAAATAAAGCCCATGCGCGATCTGATCGAGCGGCGGATCGGAGCCGGCAATCCGCTTGAACCCGGGGGCGGCCAAATCGATGTCCACGGCTTGCTCTCGCGGTGATGCTGGGGCTCCGCCGGCCGGAATCGTCATTCCACCTTTACGCCGGTCTCCTTCACGATCCTGGTCCATCCGGCCAGGTCGCGCTTGACGAATTCGCCGAAGTCCTCGGGCGTGCCGCCCTCCGACGTAAATCCGAAGTCGGTCATGCGCTGCTGGATGTCCGGCTGATTGCGCGTCTTGCCGATCTCGGCATTGAGCTTGGCGATGATCGGCCTGGGCGTTGCCGCCGGAACGTGCACGCCGTTCCACGAGCCGAATTCGAGATCCGGAAGGCCCGCTTCGAGGACCGTCGGCACCTCGGGAAGGACGGCGAGGCGTTTGCGGCCGGTCACCGCGAGCGCGCGCACGTCGCCCGATTTCACCTGCGCCGCCGTGGTCGGCACCGCAAAGAAAATCTCGACCTGGCCGCCCATCAAATCGGTGAGCGCGGGACCCGCGCCCTTGTAGGGCACGTGAACGATGTCGATGTTGGCGAACTTCTTCAGCATCTCGCAGCCGAGATGGGCGGTGGTGCCGACGCCCGAGGAGGCGCAATTGATCTTTCCGGGCTTTGCACGGGCGAGCTTGATCAAATCGTCGAGCGATTTGACCGGGAGCGAGCGGTTGGCGAGGAGGAGGAACGAGAGCGAACCGATTTGGACCACCGGCTCGAAGTCGCGCAGCAGGTTGAATTGCAGGTCCGGCCGCAGCGCCTGCATGATCGTGTAGGAGCCGGTCGTGAGCAGCATGGTATGGCCGTCGGGCGGGGCCTTTGCCACGTTGCGCGCCGCAACCACGCCGCTGGCCGTGGGCTGGATATCGATGAGCACCTGCTGTCCCCAGGCGGCCGTGAGCTTCTGGCCGAACAGCCGCGCCAGGGCGTCCGGTCCCGGCCCCACCACGAAGAAGATCGGCTTGGTCGGATAGTCTTGCGAGCGCGCGGGGCCGGACACGCCCGAACCGAACATGCATGAGACGAAGAGTGCGGCGAGCGCCAGCCGAAGTGGACGTGTCATGCAATTCCTCCCTTCGCCTGCGCCTCGCCGACCGGCCAGCGGGCGCTTCCTTCAGTGCATTCACGATGCGGCGTCGTGCAAGGAGAACGCCACCACGCATGGCCGGTCGGAGCGGTTGCTCCAGGCGTGATTGGTGCCGCGCTGTACGACGGTATCGCCGGCCTTGAGGTGGACTTCCGCGGTATCGAGCACGAGCGTGATCTCACCTTCCAGCACCAGACAGAAATCGAGCGTTCTGGTCTTCTGCATGTAGGGGTGCGGCGCCCGCGGCGAATAGCTGGATGCGCCCGGTGAGCCCATCGCGGCGAAATAGGCCTGCACCTCCTGGGCGCCGATTTTTCCGCGGAAGCTCGCATCGGGCGGAAACGTCACCACCCGGCAGACCGAGCCGCCGGGCGGCGGTTCGAGCGTGTGCGGCAGATCGATGGGTTCGCGCACCGTCTTGAGGCCGACCGGCGTGCGGTCGGTGACCCAGATGCGCGAGGACGAGAAGCCCGGACGCGCGGGATCGGTGCGCACGTCGGGTGCAGGTCCATCGGCGATGACCTTGGAGCGGTCGTTGTCGTCGACCACGACGATGCGGCGCACGGGTTTTGCTGGCTCGGTCATGGTCTCACTCGTCGAATTTCGCGCCCATCATCACGAAAGCCATCTGGCTGGCGTCGTTCGGATTGGTCCAGGCGTGCCAACTGCCGATCTGCACGACCACGTCGCCGGGCTTGAGCGCGCGCTTGCCGTCGTCGGTGATCAGAATGCGTTCGCCCGACAGCAGAATTCCATAATCGAGCGTCTCGGATTTGTGAATGCGCGTGGTGTAGAGGTTCTGGCCGCCGCGCTCCCAGGTGCCGCCCTCGGTCTTGCGCGGCGGGTGCTCGGGCTTGCTGAAGCTGTCGTTGGCCGGATCGTAATCTTGCGGCTTGGCGGCCGACTGCACCACCCGCAGGTGCCCACCAGTTTGCGGCGGCTCGAAGTGGAACGGCAGGTTGCCGTCGTCGCGCTCGCCGGCGATCACGGCCGGACAATTGTGAAACACCCAGATGTCGGTCATGTTGGTGCCCTTCTGGAAAGGGCTGGTCTTGACGTTGGGCGCGGCGCTGTCAAACAGCACGCATGAGCGTCCCTGGGCGTCGTTGCCGGTCACCACGCGCCGGATCGGTTTGATCTCGTCGCTCATGTCCGGCTCCGCTGGAACGAATGAAAATCAGCCGCGCCGCCCGGCACCCACGGCTTCTTGGCGATCGCGTACATGTCGGTCACCACGTCCACCACCACGGGCCTGTTCATGCCGATCGCCCGTTTGAGCGCGTCGCTCAATTCGCCGGGCTCCGTCACCCGGATCCCGGCGCAGCCGAAGGCTTCCGCGACTTTGGTGAAATCCACGTCGGGAAATCGCCACATCTCCTCGGCGCGGCCGCGTTGCTTGCCGCCATAGGCCGCGTCGTTGAGCCTGATCTCCTGATTGAGCGACGAGTTGTTGTTGACGACGATCACCGCATTGATGTCGTGGCGCCGCGCGGTCTCGAGCTCGGCGATGTGATAGTAGAACCCGCCGTCGCCGGTGAAACAGACCACTGGCCGGTCCGGCAGCGCGCATTTCACGCCGAGCGCCGCCGGAAAGCCCCAGCCCAGCGAACCGGCGGTGCGGAAGTAGCTCTGCCCGGGATGCTTCAGATCGATCATGCTGGCGGTCCAGATGCCGGCGTGCCCGGTGTCCGACACGACGACGCCGTCGGGCGGCAAGACGTCCGAGATTTCCTTGCAGATGCGCTCGGGGCGAATGGGGGTGGCGGCGGAATGACGCGTCGGCTCGTGCTCGTCGCGCCATTCGGCGATCAGTTGCCGGACCCGTTGCGGCCATCCCGTCCCGGCGCCGGCGGTTCGTGGCGGCGCTAGCTCGATCATGCGGCGCAGCGCCGCCTTGGCGTCACCGAGGATCGACACCGCATTCGGATAGTTCCGGCCCAGCTCCTCCGGAGCGATGTCGAGCTGAATGACTTTCGTGCCGACCGGAGGAAACATCCAGTTGTTGGTGACTTGGCCGCCGGCGCGGCTGCCGACGAACAAGACCAGGTCCGCTTCCGCCAGCGCGCGGTTGGCGCAGTCGCGCGAATAGGCGCCCGGCACGCCGACGGCCAATGGATGTCCGTCGATGATCGCCGCCTTGGCATTGAGCGAGGTCGCCACCGGAATCGAAAGCTTCTCGGCGAGCTCCACCAGCTCTTCCTGGGCGCCCGAACAGATCACGCCGCCGCCGGCGACGATCACCGGCCGCTCCGCCTTGGTGAGAGCCTCGATCGCCTTTCTGACATGCTCCATCTGCGGCTCGGGGCGAAACGCCGGCGCGCGTCGGTAGGCTCCCTCGACCAACGGGTCGAGATCGGCCTCCTCCTCGGTGATCTGGCCGAGGTGGCTCTGCACCCGCAGATGCACCGGGCCAGGCGCTCCCGACGTCGCGACGCGAAATGCCTGCCGGATGAGATCGGGCATGCGGGCCACATGGTCGATTTGCGCGTTGAACTTGGTCACCGCGTCGAACTGGGTGATGTCGTCGACCTCTTGGTAGGCGTGGCGATGGCGCGATTGCGGCGTTGGGCCGCCGGTGATCGCGATGATCGGGGCACCGGCCATGAAACCGTCGCGCAGTCCAGCCGCCAGATTCGACGCGCCGATCATCTGCGCCATGCAGACACCTGGCTTGCCGCTGGCGCGGGCATAGCCATCCGCCATGTAAGCGGCGGCCTTCTCACCGTGCACCATGACCCGACGGATCGGACGGTCCTCCATCTCCGCAAAGGCTTTGAGCATGAATGCCGGCACGAAGAAGATGTGCGAGACGTCGTAGCCCTGCATCATTTCAGCGAAACACTGCGCACCTGTCATCTTGGGCACGGCGACGTCGTCCTTTCCGTTTCCGATGTCGGAGTGTCGAGCGCCGCGCGCGCACTCTGTGCGCAGGCGCGGCGTTTCCTCCGGTTCTGTCCGTGCGCGCACGCTAGTGCGTGAAAGGCCGCGATACAAGTTCGGAAACTGATGATGTCGCGGCTGTTCGAGCCGACAACGCTGTAATCGTGCCGCGGCACAAAAAATATCTGCTCGGCTATGTGCACGATTTCATCAGCCGGCTGCGCTGCAGTGGAACCGCAGCGCCATCGAACCGCCATGCGGTCAGGGGCCGAAGGAATCTGACGTGCGGGCGCTATCCATGGGTAGGCGCCTGTCCAGACTTCGGCGGCCGCTTCATTGCCGGAGCGGACGCATCGCGCTCGCCGTCTTGGCGGCGCGAACCAACTGCAGAAACTCGGACCGGTAACCGAACGGGTCGTCTCCGCGCGCTGCCGCCGCGATCCGCAGGACGTCGTCGTAGGCGAAGGCGCCGATATAGCGGCCGCCGCGCAGAATCTCGCCGAACGCGGCAACGCTGGTCGCGAAGCGAGCCTCGTTCGGCGCCTCCTCGAAGCGCCCGTGCTCGGACGACCGATCGACCGGCGTGCTGATGAGCGTGCTCACATCGGACTTGGGCAGCTTGTAGCGGATCTTCACGAACGCATACTCGCCCGCCGCGGAAGCCAGCCCGGTATTGCCGGCCGCACCCGAAGGCTCGACGTAGCGCAGATCGCCGATCACGCGCGGTCCGCCGACCGGAACGATCTCGTACAGCGCCGTCACCGTCTGTCCGAAACCGACGTCGCCGGCATCGACCTTGTCATTGGCGAAGTCGTCACGGTTGAGAAGCCGCGTCTCGTAGCCGATGAGCCGATACTCCGCGACGGTGGCCGGATTGAACTCGACCTGGATTTTCACATCCTTGGCGATCGGGATGAGGGTGGACGTCGCTTCCTCGACCAGCACTTTGCGGGCCTCGTTGAGCGTGTCGATATAGGCGGCGACACCGTTGCCGTTTTGGGCCAGCGTCTGCATCAGGGCGTCGTTGTAATTGCCCATGCCGAAACCCAGGATGGAGAGGAAGATTCCCTTCCCGCGCTGACGCTCGATGAAGCCTTTGAGCTCGTCCTTGTCGGTGATCCCGACGTTGAAGTCGCCGTCGGTTGCCAGGATCACCCGGTTGACGCCGTTCGGATCGAAATTCTGCTCGGCCAGCGTATAGGCCTGCCGAATGCCCTCCGCCCCGGCGGTGCTGCCGCGGGCTTCCAGCCGCTCGATCACGCCGAGAATCCGCGCCTTGTCGGACGCGGCGGTCGGTTCGAGAGCGGTCCCCGCATAGCCGGCATAGGTGACGATCGCCACGCGATCATTCGGCTCGAGTTGCGCAAGCAGCATCGCCAGCGACTGCTTGACCAGCGGCAGCCGGTTCGGCGCATCCATGGAGCCGGAGGTGTCGATCAGGAAGACGAGGTTGGCGCGCGGGCGGGTGGCCGCCTGCACCGCATAGCCCCTGATCCCGATCTGGACGATCTTGCGACCCTCGGACCACGGGCTTGGAAAGACCGCGACCGTGGTCCGGAACGGCTCGGTCGCCGACGCGGGCGCCGGATAGGCGTAGGGGAAATAGTTGATCATCTCCTCGACCCGGACCGCGGCGGGTTGCGGGAGAACGTTGCGATTGAGCGAGGCGCGCACGAACGAGTACGAGGCCGTGTCCACGTCGATGGAGAAGGTCGAGACCGGCGCTTCGCGCACGATCCGGAAGGCATTCTCGGGAGCGCCGGCGAACCGGTCGCGCCCGATCGGTTCGGGTGGCGCAACGGGTTCGGGTGACGCAAGGCGCAAGCCTGGCGGAGCAAACAGCGGCTCGACCCGCGACGCTGGAGCTTGGACGGTGCGCGATTTGGCGCCGAGATGGTCCCTCTCCGGTGCCGGTGGGGTCGGCGCATAAGATGTCGTAAAGCCTGCCTGTGAGTTGCTCGGTTGCCCCGACTTGGCGAACTTGTCGACCGCACCGTCGAACGACAGCCTGTCCGATTTGCGCGCGATCAGTGCCTCCTGGTACGCAACCCGCGTTTCTCCGACATAGAACCATGCGGCCGACCCGGCGATTAGGACGACAAGGCTGGCGGCAATGACGTGGCGTACACGCGGCATGGCGGAGCTCCTGCGCGACGGCGGAGTGGAAGGGGCCGTCTGCTGCGTGAGACGCAGGTCGTGCTCGGATCCTTGGCAGTGCGCGCGGTTTTTTTTCTCGAACCGCTCCAAGGCTTTTGCGATCGCGGCTTGTCGGCTGTCCGGTGAAGAGGCCGGAGCCTCGGGCAGCCGAGCGAGGATGTTGTGCTCAGAGGCCATCGGGAATTTCCTTCGTAGTCTGTGGGGTCAATTGTCGCCTGGCCTCATGCAGCCGCCACGAGACGGTGGACTCGGCCACCCCAAGGGCGCGAGCCGCTTCCGCATGGGTCAGGTCCTCCCCGACGATCAAAACAACCGTGTCCCGCAACAGCGGATCGAGCCGCGAGAGCTCGCTCGTCAGCCAGCTCCGCCGATAGGCATCGCGGCCGTCCGGTCGAGCGGCCAGGCCGGCCAGGACTGACAGGCGCTCCCGCAGGCGGATCAATGTCAGGCCGCGCCGGCGGTGATCGCGACATGCATTCACCACGATGCCGATGAGCCAGGTGGTGAATTTGGCCTCGCTCTTGAAGCTGCCGATCTTTTCCACGAGCGCGCAGCAGACATCTTGCGCGATGTCCTCCGCATCGACACTCGATCCGGTCAATCGCCATGCGATCCGGTGAATGCGATCGTAATGCCGTCGCAGCAAAGCCTCGAACGCATCGCGATCGCCGCCCGAAGCAAGGTCGACGAGATCGCGATCCGGGTCGAAGATCACCGCCGAGGTCTCGACACGAGCGCCTGCAGGCGTACCGAGCCGCTCGGTGCTGCCTTCGATCGCTCCGAATTCGATCGACGAACTGTTGCTTCCCTTCAAGGGATGATCCTATCGATCAAACCGGCACGTCTCGGCGGTTTACACGTCCGTGGCCCATTGACATGTGACGACGCTCGTTCGGCGACCAACTTCGTTCCTTTTCGGCAGAATTGTCCGCCTGCACCATGAGACGCGTGGCCGGCTGGAATCCTTGGGCGTGTGCGAGGTTTTTTGTTGAGTACAAGCGTGCGGAAATACGGCTAACTGGCGGTCCGCACCGCTTCCACACTCATCGAGAAGATGACGTAAGCAATTGAAATATAATAGAAATCATTTTGCAGCGACGCCCACGGGTGGCGTCCTTTGGAGCCCAAGATGGTCCTCGGCGTACCGGTGAGCGAGCTATTCCTGCTCGCCGCCTTGATCATCGTCGCCGGCGTCGTCACCGGCATCTTGGCCGGGTTGTTCGGCATCGGCGGCGGCGCCCTCATCGTCCCCGTCCTCTACGAGGTGTTTCGCGTGCTCGGCGTCCCCGACGAGGTGCGCTTTCAGCTCTGCGTCGGGACCTCGATCGCGATCATCGTTCCGACCAACGTGCTCTCCTTCCGTATCCATCGCGACAAGGGCGCGGTGATGATGGACGTGGTGCGGCAATGGGCGGTGCCGGCCGTGGTCGGGGTCGCGGCTGGCTCGGCCATAGCCGGCTTTGCGTCCGCCGCGGTGCTCAAGATCGCCTTCGTACTGGTCGGGAGCGTGATCGCCTGCAAGCTCCTGATCGGCCGCGACAGCTGGCGGCTCGCCGACCATCTGCCGGGCCGCGCCGGCATGACCGCCTACGGCTTCTTCGTCGGCCTTGCCGCCTCGCTGATGGGCATCAGCGGCGGCTCGATCGCCAACATGATCCTGACGCTGCACGGCAGGCCGATCCACAGCGCGGTCGCGACCTCCGCCGCGCTCGGCGTTCCGATCACCATCGCGGGCACGATCGGCTACCTGCTCGCGGGCCTTCCGCACCAGGCGCTGCTGCCGCCGTTCTCGATCGGCTTCGTTTCGCTCATTGGATTTGCGCTGATGGCGCCGGTCTCGAGCTTCACCGCGCCCTACGGCGCGCGGCTCGCCCATGCACTCTCCAAGCGCCGGCTCGAGATCGCATTCGGCGGCTTTTTGCTCATCGTCTGCGTGCGTTTCATCGTGAGCCTGGTCGGATGACCATTCACGGATAGCCGCGCATGATGAGCTTGTCGCCGCGCACCTCCCAGCTTTGCAGCCGGTTGAGGAAGCTCATGCCGAGCAGATTGACGCGCAGTTGGCCGGGTTGCGCGATCAACGCCGGCACCAAGCGTTCGGTGATGCCGCCGACCGACACCCGCTCGAGCGTGACCGGCGCGGCGCGGGCGCGGCCGTTGGCGGTATCGACATTGACCGAATAGTTGAGGACTTCGAGCGGAAGGCCGGCGGCCTTGGCGGCCTCCTGAGTGAGGACGACGGCGCTCGCGCCGGTGTCGAGCACCATCGACACGCGCGCTCCGTTGATTTGCACGGTGACGAAGAAGCTGCCGCCGGGGCCGCGCGCGATCTCGACCGTCCGCCCGCGGGTCGCGGCGCGACCTGGGACGAGCTCGGCGAGCACCCGCTCGGCGACGTCGCGCAGCTCGAAGCGGTAGGTGTACCCGATCGCCAGGAGCAGCACGATCACCACCCAGATCAGCGCCGATTCGAGCGCGTGCGGGAAGCGCTGACGGAACAGCGCCAGCACGAGCACGCCGACGAAGACCAGCGCCACGAGCTTGGTGGCGAGCGAGGAGAAATCGTACTGGCTCAGACTCGCGAGTGTCCCGTCCTGCTGCACCACGACCACGAACAGGACCGCCACCAGGATGGCCAGCAGAATCCAAAGAAGCCGGCGCACGCTATCGTCCCTCAGGTCGCATCGGTGCGGGTCTTCTCGTCCCCGTACAGCAGCGCCAGGCGCTCCGGCAATTCTGCCATGATGCGCGCCCGCTCGTCGGCGGTGAAGCCGATCCAGCCTGCGATTTCGGCGACGGTGCGCCCGCAGCCGACGCAGAGCGCCGCAACCGGGTCGACGGCGCACACTTTGTTGCAGGGGGTCTCGATGTCGGCCATGAGTCGTCGCGGCGAGGTGCGGCCCGCAAGATAAGGAACGCCGCGCGGAACGCAATCGTCGAGATCGTCCGCTCGCTGGAAGTTTACGTCCCGATCCCGAGCAGCCGCCGCAGGCTGCTGGCCTTGGTGGCGCGCGGCGGGCCGGCCGCCTCGGGCTGCGGTTGCTGGGCCTGAATCGATGGCGCCGGCTCTGCCAGCGGCGCCAGCGCCGACATCACCCGTTCCGGCGGGAACGTGACGAGCACTTCGGTGCCGATGCGCAGCTTCGATTTGAGCGTGAACGTCCCGGCGTGGAGATCGATCAGGCTTTTTGCGATCGGAAGGCCCAGGCCGGCGCCCTGTTCGGCCGACTTGATGGAGTTCGATCCCTGCCCGAAGGAGGCGAGCACGATCGGGATTTCCTCGTCCGGGATGCCGGGGCCGGTGTCCTTGACGCTGATATATTGGCCGCCCGAGGCGGTCCAACCCACCTTGAGCCAGATCTCGCCTCCTTGCGGGGTGAACTTGATGGCGTTGCCCAGGAGGTTGAGGCAGATCTGGCGCACCGCCCGCTCGTCCGCCCACAGTCGCGGCATGTCGCTCTCGAACACTTCGTGGATGGTGACGCTGCGGCTCCTCGCCCGCATCTGCAGGAGGTGACTGCATTCCCCGACGACGTGTACGAGCGAGACCGGTTCCTCGTTGAGCTCGTAGCGGCCGGCCTCGATGCGGGACAGGTCGAGAATCTCGTTGATCAGGCCGAGCAGGTGCACACCCGAATTGTGGATATCGCCGGCATAGTCCTTGTAGGCCGGCACGTTGTGGGGACCGAAGATCTCGGTCTTCATCACCTCGGAGAAGCCGAGAATGGCGTTGAGCGGCGTGCGCAGCTCGTGGCTCATTTGGGCGAGGAAACGCGACTTCGCGATGTTGGCGCCTTCGGCGCGCCGTCGCGCCTCGTCGGAGATCGCCTTCGAGGCCTCCAACTCGCCGATCAGCGCGTCCTTCTCGGCGCGCGCCTCGAGCGTGGCGAGCGTGGTTGAATAGAGGCGGTGTGCGAGCAACGCGAAATAGCCCTGCGCGGTCAGCGCCAGGATGGCGAGGATGTAATCGTGCAGATTGCCGCGCAAGGCGAAGTCGAGCGCGACCGCCGCCGAAACCGGCACTGTCGCGGCGAACACCGCGACCGGCACGCTCGACGCCAGCATGCTCGATACCGCCACCACCAGCAGCATGACGAACAGCATGAAGGTGCCCGAGCCTTCATCGGCGCCGACCGGATGGATGAGGATGAACATCCAGGCGAGCCCGAAGAACAGGTCGAGCATGATGAAGCGCAGCCGCCAGGCGCGGATGTTGATGGTGTTCGGCGGCTCGGCCAGGAATTGGCGACACTTGGTGATGATGATGGCGTGGATCACCAGCACTGCGCTGGTCCAGGTGCCGGCCTTGACCGCGCCCGTCCACAGGCTCGACAGGAAACCGACGGTGCCGACGAGAAGCAGAATCACCAGCGAGGCGGAGAGCCGGTTCTGCGCGAACAGGCGCAGCAGCTCGTAGTCGAAGGCGGGGCGCGTGCCGGTGGTCGAGGTCAGGCGGTCGCGCGCCGCGCGCACGTAGTGAGCAGCCGCGCGCCGGCGCATGGCCGATGATCCACTGGCCGGCAGTGTAGAATCGCGCTGGTCGCTCGAGACGCTCATATTGTCTTGGTGCTTTGCCGCAGAAATCCGCGTCAAACTCGCGCAAATTCCTTAAGGGCACGCTTAAGGAGGCGCTAAATGCAGTGGTTAACGATAGATTTCCGTGGCAACGCCGCCAGACTGTCGCCCTACGTTCGCCGCCGCGCGTGTCGCATGTCGTCCGACTTGACCAGAGGGCACGCAGCGTGATGGTTTGCGAGTGCACGTGGGGACGTGCAACCGAGCGTTTGAACCCGCTTATGGATTATCACGACCCATAGGGGAGGGAAAAGAGAACATGAAGCTCTATGACGGCGGCCGGGCGCCCAACCCGCGACGCACGCGTATCTTTTTGGCCGAGAAAGGGATCGAGCTGCCGATGGAGCAGGTCGATCTCGGCGCCATGCAGCACCGGTCTGCCGCCTACACGGCGGTCAATCCGATCCAGCGGGTGCCGGCGCTGGTGCTCGACGACGGCACCGTGATCACCGAATCGATCGCCATCTGCCGCTACTTCGAGGAGCTGCAGCCCGATCCGCCGCTGTTCGGGCGCGGCGCGCTCGAGATCGCGCGCATCGAAATGTGGAACCGGCGCCTCGAATTGCATTTCCTGTTTCCGGTTTCGCACGTTTTTCGCAACTCGCATCCGGCGATGAAAGCGATGGAGGTCCCGCAGGTGCCGGCCTGGGCTGAGGCCAACAAGCCGCGCGTCCTGGAGTTCATCACCTTGCTCGACCGCGAGCTCACCGACCGACCGTTCGTCGCCGGTGACAAGTTCACGGTCGCCGACATCACCGGCCTCGTCGCCGTCGATTTCATGAAGCCGGCGAAGCTCGCGGTCCCCGACGCGCTCGGGAATCTCAAGCGTTGGCACGCCGAGGTTTCGGCACGGCCGAGCGCGGCGGCGTGACATGCGCCTCACCGTCGTCGGTTCGGGTGATGCCTTCGGCTCCGGCGGCCGGTTCAACACCTGCTTTTTTCTCGAAACCGCCAAGGGCACGCTGCTGGTCGATTGCGGCGCGTCCTCCCTGGTCGCGCTCAAGGCGCACGGTCTTGATCCCGACCGGATCGACGGCATCGTGCTCTCGCACCTGCACGGCGACCATTTCGGCGCGCTCCCGTTCCTGCTCCTCGATGCCCAGTTCCTCGCCTGCCGGAAGCGGCCGCTGCTGATTGCGGGCCCGCCCGGCGCCCGCGCGCGGATCGATGCGCTGCTCGAAGTTTTCTTTCCACGCTCCACTGCCAATAAATGGCGCTTCTCCTGGGAGGTCATGGAGATCGAGGTTGGCCGGCCGACCGACGTGTTGGGCCATTCGGTGACGACGACCGAGGTCGTGCATTACTCGGGCGCGCCATCGACCGCGATTCGGCTCTCCGACGGCGAAAAGTGCTTCGCCTATTCCGGCGACACCGAGTGGGTCGAGGCGCTGGTCCCGGTCGCCGACGGCGCCGACCTCTTCATCATCGAGTGCTACGGCTATTCCGGCCGCCTGCCCGGCCACATCACGTGGGAAACGCTCAAGGCGCGGCTACCCGACCTGCGCGCGCGGCGGATCATGGTCACGCATATGAATCCGACGGTGCTCGAGCGTCTCGATGAAGTCCGAGCCGCCGACGCGCTGGTTGCCGAGGATGGCCTCGTCATCGAAATCTGACTCGCATCGAACGATGCGGCAAAACCTCCACCGACAGTTGGCTCAGGTCGGCACCGCCTCGACGGCGCGCCCCGTGCCGGGAATGCTTCCGGCGACGTCGCCGTCGATCGATATCGTCACACCCGCCCTTTGCCGACACGCGGGTTGGGGCGGCCGCCATCGCTGACGGCCATGACCACCACGATCTCATCCGGACGTGGCGCATCGGCAACCATGACGGTCAAGGTGTCGAGATAGTCGAACGCCCAAACGTTGTCCTTGTGGGCCAGCGGCACGTCGATAGTGGCGCCCGCAGCCGCTACCTTGACGTTCGACGATATGATTGCCTCGCCGCCGCCAACCGCCGCACGCATCGGCCGTCCGAGCTTCGGATGCAGCAGCGCCGCGCCATGCTCGAGGTCGCCGTTCAGCCCGACGATCGCCGCTTTTCCGTAGCTGGTCGGGGAACCACCGGACAGAAGCTCGACGACTTGCGGCATGAGCTTCTCACCGAGCGCCAAGCCGAGATCGAACAGCGGCGCAAGATCATCAACATGTCCGGCGCCCGCAAAAGGATTTCGAATGACGGCGATGCCGGCGGCACGGATAACGGCCTTGTCCGCGCCGCGCCCCACCTCCGCCAAGATCTGCTCCTTCAGGAACAGAGTCTTCCGAAGCCCGTCCATGTCCTGACTTTCCTGTATGATCGCGGTGGGTGATGGGGGCATCGGTCGTCCTATTTTTCCAGCCGAGCGATCAGGCTCGACGTGTCCCAGCGCTTGCCGCCCATCTTCTGCACTTCCGCATAGAACTGGTCGACCAGCGCGGTCACCGGCAGACTGGCGCCGTTCTTGCGCGCTTCGCCGGCGCAGATCGACAAATCCTTGCGCATCCAGTCGACCGCAAAGCCGAAATCGAACTTGCCGGCCACCATGGTCTTGTAGCGGTTCTCCATCTGCCAGGATTGCGCCGCGCCCTTGGAGATGGTCTCGATCACCGTATCGACGTTGAGCCCCGCCTTCTTGGCGAAATGGATGCCTTCGGCGAGCCCTTGCACCAATCCGGCGATGCAGATCTGGTTGACCATCTTGGTGAGCTGGCCGGCCCCCGGTGCGCCGATCAACTTACACATGCGCGCATAGGCGGCGATCACCTTCTCGGCGCGGGCATAAGGCTCGGCATCGCCGCCGCACATCACGGTCAGCACGCCGTTCTCGGCACCGGCCTGGCCGCCGGACACCGGCGCATCGACGAAGTCGAAGCCGCGTTTCTTCGCTTCCGCGTAGAGCTCGCGCGCGATCTCGGCCGAGGCGGTGGTGTGGTCCACGAACACCGCGCCCTTCTTCTCGCCATGGAATGCGCCGTTCGGTCCGAGCGTAACGTCGCGCAGATCATTATCATTGCCGACGCAGCACATGACGAAGTCCTGGCCTTCGGCCGCCTCCTTCGGCGTCGGGGCGTGCCGCCCGCCGTGCTGGCTCACCCACTTCTCGGCCTTGGCGGCGGTGCGGTTGTAGACCGTTACCTCGTGCCCGCCCTTGTTCTTGAGGTGCCCCGCCATGGGATAGCCCATGACGCCGAGACCGAGGAATGCAACCTTTGCCATCATTTTCCTCCCTGAATGCACTGCCAGCGACCGCGCCGAACGCCTATATGCGCAGTGATTGCGACGGCACGGCCGCCGCGTCAACCGTCATAAGGCGACGTTGACCGGTTCCGCGCGGCTCGTATGGTGTTGGCCCCAGAATACCGCGCGCGGCGGCGGAGAACGATGCGATGGCAGTGACCAAAGACCAGGTGCTCGCGGCGCTCGAAGGCGTGAAGAGCCCGGAGGGGACGCCGCTGCCCAAGACCGGCACGCTTTCGGAGGTGGTGGCGAGCGACGGCAAGGTCTTCTTCTCGATCAGCGTCGATGCCGGGGAAGTCAAGGCCTGGGAGCCGGTGCGCAAACAGGCCGAAGAGGCCGTGCGCGCGATTGCGGGCGTGCAATCGGCGCTGGTCGCGCTCACCGCCGAGCGCAAGCCGGGTGCGGGTGGGGCTCGCCCGCCTCAGGCCGCTCCCGCGGGCGCGCGCGCCGCGCCGCGCGGTGAATCGACGCAAGGCGTTCCCGGCGTCGAGGCCATCATCGCGGTCGCCTCCGGCAAGGGCGGGGTCGGCAAATCGACTACGGCGGTCAATCTGGCGCTCGGGCTCGCCGCGCTCGGGCTCAAGGTCGGCATCCTCGACGCCGACATCTACGGGCCGTCGCTGCCGAAGCTGCTCGCCATCAAGGAGCGGCCGCAGACGCTCGGCGGCACGCGGCTCAAGCCGATCACACGCTATGGGCTCACCGTGATGTCGATCGGCTTCCTGATCGACGAGGAGACGCCGATGATCTGGCGCGGGCCGATGGTGATCTCGGCGCTCACCCAGATGTTGCGCGAGGTGGAATGGGGCACGCTCGACGTGATGGTGGTCGACATGCCGCCCGGCACCGGCGATGCCCAGCTCACCATGGCGCAGCAGGTGCCGCTCAAGGGCGCGGTGATCGTTTCGACGCCGCAGGATCTCGCGCTGATCGACGCGCGGCGCGGCATTTCCATGTTCCGGCGCGTCAACGTGCCGGTGCTCGGCATCGTCGAGAACATGAGCTACTTCCTCTGTCCGGAATGCGGCACGCGCTCGGACATTTTCGGCCACGGCGGCGCCCGCCGCGAGGCCGAGCGGCTCAGCGTGCCGTTCCTCGGCGAGGTGCCGCTGCACATGACGATCCGCGAGAAATCCGACGCCGGTCTGCCGGTGGTCGCGACCGAGCCCGATGGTCCGCATGCGAAAATCTATCGCGACATTGCCGCGCGGGTGCGCGACCAGCTCAAGGGCGCCGCGGCGGGCCGGGCCGCGCCGAAAATCGTCGTCGAGGCGTGACGCTATTCCTCGGGCCGGTCGATCGTCAACAACGACACCCGAACGCATAATGCGCGGGTGTTCGATCCGGCGCTCGACTTCGACTCCGGCGCCCAGCAACCGGGCGAGACCGTCGAGATTGCGTTCCCGAGCCCGGGCGCATTCCTGGTGTTCTGCGGCATCCATCCGAAGATGGAGCTTTATGTCGACGTCGCGCGCTGAAGGATGACGCTTTCGAAGCCGACGGTGCGGCGTCTTCCCTCTTGCGTCGGTCACGCTCGGAGGACAATCTAGGCGCGAATTGCGGACCGGCGGTCCACAATCTATAGCGTTGCAGTCACCCCAGAAGGGCCGGATTGCGGGACACTCCTGCAGTGACGGCGCCCACGACACGGAGGAACACACATGAAACGTCGCGAATTTCTCAAGGCTGCGGGAGTCGGCATGGCCGCATCGGCCGTGGCTGCGCCGGCGGTTGCGCAATCCACGCCGACGATCAAATGGAGACTGGCAGCAAGCTGGCCGAAATCGCTCGACACGATCTACGGCGCTTGCGAAACGCTCGCCAAGCACGTTGCCGAGGCGACCGACAACAAGTTTCAGATTCAGACCTTCGCCGCGGGCGAGATCGTGCCCGCATTGCAGGTCCTCGACGCGGTTCAAAACGGCACCGTCGAGATGGGCCATACCGCCATGTATTATTTCATCGGCAAGGATCCGACCTGGGCGTTGTTCTGTGCCGTCCCGTTCGGTCTCAACGGCCGCCTACAAAATGCCTGGTACTACGACGGCGATGGCCTGAAGCTGATGAACGAATTCGGCCAGAAGTCCAATGTCCACTGTCTCGTCGGCGGCAATACCGGCGCGCAGATGGGCGGCTGGTTCCGCAAGGAGATCAAGACCGTCGATGATCTCAAAGGTCTCAAGTTCCGCATCGGCGGCTGGGCCGGCAAAACGCTGCAGAAGCTCGGCGTCGTGCCGCAGCAAATCGCCGGCGGCGACATCTATCCGGCGCTGGAGAAGGGCACCATCGATGCGGCCGAGTGGGTCGGCCCCTACGACGACGAGAAGCTCGGCTTCCACAAGGTGGCACCGTACTATTATTACCCGGGTTGGTGGGAAGGCGGGACCGCCCTGCACTTCCTCTTCAACCAGGCAAAATGGAACGAGCTGCCGAAGAGCTATCAGGCCATCGTCGCGGCGGCCGCAGCTTTCGCCAACGTTGAAAACCAGGCGAGATATGATGCTCGCAACCCGGCGGCATTGAAGCGTCTGGTCGCGGCGGGCACGCAGCTGCGCCCGTTCCCGCAACCGGTCATGGAAGCCTGCTTGAAGGCGTCGAACGAGGTCAACGCCGAGACGTCGGCGACCAACGCCGATTACAAGAAGGTTTTGGATTCGATGCAGGCGTTCCGCAATGACGGATATTTGTGGTGGCAGGTTTCGGAGCTCACCTACGACAGCTTCATGGTTCGAACCCGACCGCGAACCTGACCGCGATCTTTCCCGGGCCGGCCGCGAGCCGGCCCCGGGGTCGATGCGCAGATCTCTTGGTGGCGACAGTTGAACTTAAGTTGAACAACGGCGGCTGGATTTGTCGATTTCAGTCCGCCAATCTGCCGCCAGACCGCTTTGAAGCCGGCGTGGTCGCCGAATTGTGCGACTTGCCCGTCGGCTCGCAATCCAGGGAGGAACACATGAAACGTCGTCAATTCTTGCAGGCGGCCGGCGTGGCCGCCGCCGCCGCGACCGCGGTCGCCAAGCCAGCGATCGCGCAGTCGATGCCGGACCTCAAGTGGCGCCTGACCTCGAGCTTCCCGAAGTCGCTCGATACGCTCTACGGCGCCGCCGAAGCATTCTCCAAAGCGGTTGCCGAAGCGACCGACAACAAGTTCCAGATCCAGGTCTTTGCCGCGGGTGAGATCGTGCCGGGCCTGCAGGCCGCCGACGCCGTCCAGAGCGGCACCGTCGAGATGTGCCAGACCGCGTCCTACTATTATTTCGGCAAGGACCCGACCTTCACGTTCGGCACAGCGTTGCCGTTCGGGCTCAACAGCCGCATGCAGACCGCCTGGATGCAGTTCGGCGGCGGCAATGAGCTGATGAACGACTTCTACAAGAAGTTCAACATTTACGGGATTCCTGCCGGCAATACCGGCGCCCAGATGGGTGGCTGGTTCCGCAAGGAGATCAAGGACGTCTCCGATCTCAACGGCCTCAAGATGCGGATCGGGGGATTTGCCGGCCGCATCGTTTCCAAGCTCGGCGTAGTGCCGCAGCAGATCGCCGGCGGCGACATCTACCCGGCGCTCGAGAAAGGCACTCTCGACGCCTGCGAATGGGTCGGGCCGTATGACGACGAGAAGCTGGGCTTCCACAAGGTTGCGCAGTTCTACTACTACCCGGGCTGGTGGGAAGGCGGACCGATGCTCCACCACTTCATTAACCTCGACCGATGGAATTCGCTCCCGCCCGCCTATAAATCGCTCGTCAAGACCGCCTCCTCGATGGCCAACGAATGGATGCAGGCGAAATATGACGCCGGCAATCCGCCGGCGCTCAAGCGGCTCGTGGCCGCCGGTGCGCAGCTGCGGCCGTTCCCGCAGCCGGTCATGGACGCCTCGCTCAAAGCGGCGCTCGAGCTTTATGCCGAGACGTCGAAGACCAATGCCGACTTCAAGAAGGTCTTGGACGCGTTCATGGCGTTCCGCAACGACCAATATCTCTGGTGGCAAGTCGCCGAGCTGACCTACGACAGTTACCTGGTGCGCAATCGCTCGCGCGTCTGACCGCTCGCGAGCAACGGTCCCGGCCCCGGAGGTCGACTCTGGCCGCTCGTGCGTCCGCTTGTTGCCCCGACGGGGCGGCGTTCACTGAATCTTCGGCGGACCGCCGAAGTCGAATGGTGGCGGTAGGTCGGGCGGCGGGATGTCGATCTGAATCTTCGACGGATCGACCGTCGGTCCCGTTCCCTTATAGTGCATCACCAGGGCTGGGAACGCGATGACGAGCGCGACCGCGATGCATTGAATCACCACGAACGGCACCGCCCCCCAATAGATCTGTCCGGTCGTCACCGGCTCCATGCGCTTGCCGGACACGCGGTCGAGGTAAGGTTCCCGTGGCGCGACCGAACGCAGATAGAACAGCGCGAATCCGAACGGCGGGTGCATGAACGAAGTCTGCATGTTCACCCCGAGCAGTACGCCGAACCAGATGAGATCGATGCCGAGCCGCTCCGCGGCCGGCCCGAGCAGGGGGATCACGATGAAGGCGATCTCGAAGAAATCGAGGAAGAAGGCGAGCAAGAAGATGAAGACATTGACGAAGACGAGAAAGCCGACCTGTCCGCCCGGCAACGAGACCAGCATCTCCTCGACCCATTTGTGACCGTCGACGCCGTAAAAGGTCAGCGAGAACACGCGCGCGCCGATCAAGATGAAAACGACGAAGGCCGACAGCTTGGCGGTGACTTCCGCAGCCTGGCGCGTCAAATCCCAGCTCAGCCGCCGCTTGATGAGGGCGAGCACCAGCGCGCCGGTCGCACCCATGGCGCCGCCTTCGGTGGGGGTTGCGAGCCCGATGAAGATCGTCCCCAGGACCAGGAAGATCAGGAACAGCGGCGGCACCATCACGAAGGTGACCTGTTGCGCAAGCCGGGACAGGAAACGGACGTGGAAGAGCTTGTCGCACAGCCAATTCAACACGGCGACACAGAAGGCGAAGACGATGCCGATGAACATCAGGAGCACGACATAGTCCGCTCCACGCGTGCTCGAGTTTCGCATCGCCAAAACGCCGACGGCGCTGCTGGCGACGAACAGGCATGCAAGCGACAGGAGTCCGCGTTTGCCGTTGTCCTCGCGGTATCCGATCGCCTCCACGGGCAGGCCCGGAGCGAACTTGGGAAATAGCATCGTCAGCAGCAGCACATAGCCCGCATAGAGGCCGGCCAGCATGATGCCGGGAAGGAAGGCGCCCTCGTACATGTCGCCGACCGAGCGGCCGAGCTGGTCCGCCATCACGATCAGCACCAGCGAGGGCGGAATGATCTGCGCCAGCGTTCCAGATGCGGCGATCACCCCCGATGCCACGCGGCGGTCGTAGCCGTAGCGCAACATGATCGGCAGCGAGATCAAGCCCATCGAAATCACCGAGGCGGCGACTACGCCGGTGGTCGCCGCCAGCAGCGCGCCGACGAAGATCACCGCATAGGCCAGCCCGCCGCGGATCGTGCCGAACAATTGTCCGACGGTGTCGAGCAGGTCCTCGGCCATGCCAGACCGCTCGAGAATGAGCCCCATGAAGGTGAAAAACGGAATCGCCAGCAGAACGTCATTGCTCATGATTCCGTAGATGCGCTCGGGCAGCGCTTGCAGAAAATCCGGGCGGAACAAGCCGAGTTCGATGCCGAGCAACCCGAAAATGAGGCCGTTGGCGGCAAGCGAGAATGCAACCGGATAGCCGAGCAGCAGGAATATCACGAGCGACGCAAACATGATCGGCGCCATGTAGTGGATCAACAGCGCCGCCATGGTGGTCGCTCCGGGGCCTACTCTTCGCGGCTACTGAGCATCGGTCTTGGCCACCGCGAGAATACGCTCGGCCTCCGCTTCGGCGGCAGCGTGTATTCCGCCGACGCTGGCGTGGGGATCGGAAATGAGGTTTCGCATCACCGCAATGCGTTTGATGAGCTCGGAAATGCCTTGAAAGAAAAGAAGCACGAATCCGATGAGGATCAGGGATTTCGCCGGCCATTGCGGCAGCCCCCCGGCATTCATCGATTGTTCGTTAAGCTGCAACGATCTCAGGAAGAACGGAACCGATGTGACGATCATGACGATCGTCAGCGGCAACAGGAAGAACACGTGGCCGACGACGTCAATGAGGTCACGCCACCGTTTCGGCAGCATGCCGTTCACGATGTCGATCCGGATATGCTCGTTGGACAGCAAGGTCCATGGCGAGCACAGCAGAAATATCACCCCGAACAGAATCCACTGCAGCTCGAGCCAAGCGTTCGACGAGGTGTCGAAGACCTTGCGCACCGTGGCGTTGGTCGCCGAAATGATCACCACGATCAGGATCAGCCAGGACAGGACCTTGCCGATCCGGAAATTGACCGCGTCGATCGCGCGGCTCAGCTTGAGCAGTCCCGCCACGTCAATCCCCCTGCGATGGTCCCACGAGGGAACCTAGTCGTCCGGTTGTTTTTTCCCGGGCTTGGCCATGACGGCAAACCGCCAGACAGATGAACCTTCCTCGACCCCTGCACGCACGTCAATTGGTAGTTTGGTGGACTGAGGGACCATCGGGGGGAGGGGGAGCGCGGGGCGGGGGCCGCCGCCGCAAGGGATGGTTAACGTAACCTAAACCGGCAATTAACCATGCCTGGATTAAGAAAGGTCGGTCTCGAGCCAGCTCATGGCGAGGCGCTGCCGGCTTTTCACCGCCGGCGGCCGGGGCCAAGGACGAGCGCATGCATCGGTTGACGATTGCCGAGCGACTGACCGCGGTCGCCCTCCTGCCGCTGCTTGCTTATTTTCTCGCGCGGTGGCTCGGCGCCCACCTGCCGTGGCCCGATAGCGAGACCTTGGCCGGGTTCGGACCGTGGGCCGTCGGTCTTGCGGCCATCCTGCTGGCGGTCGGCACGGCCGCTATGGCCGCCCGGTCGCTGTCCGAGCCGCTGGCGCAGGCCGGCGAAACCGTCGACGCCATCGTGTGCGCCGAGCTCGGTTCGGCGCCGCAGCCGAGCCAGGGCCGCCGCACCGAGATCGACCGCCTGATGGCCGGCATCGACCGGTTGGCCGATTTCCTGCGCGAACAGCAGCGGCGCGACCTGGTGCTCATCGATGTCGGCCGCAAGCGCCGCTCGGCCCGTCGCGCCAATCTGTCGAACATGGCGATCGAGCTCGAGAACGCGACCGAGATCGGGATGCGCTCGATCTTGGACGGATCGGTCGGGCTGCGGGCCAAGGCCGAGGACATGCGAGCGGCGCTCGAGGCGGTGCGCGCAGCCTCGGACGAAACGGCGCGCGCCGCCGAACGCTCGCGCGCGATGAATCACGATGCCGCCAAATTCTCCGAGCAAATCATCACCGCTATCGGCGCGATCGACGAGCAGGTGGGACGCGGCTCGATCGCAAGCCGCGAGGCGGTGCAACGCGCCGGCAATTCACGCGAGATCATCAACGCACTCGCGACGGCGGCCGACGACATCGGCGAGATCGTCGGCGTGATCAATGCGATCGCCGATCAGACCAATTTGCTGGCGCTCAACGCAACCATCGAGGCGGCGAGGGCGGGAGCGGCCGGACGGGGCTTCGCAGTCGTCGCGTCGGAGGTGAAATCGCTCGCAACCGAGACCGGACGCTCGACCGAGCAGATCGGCGCCAAGATTGCGGAAATCCAGTCGAGAACGCGGCAAGTGGTCGGATCGCTGGCCGAGGTGGCGGAGGCGATCGATCAACTGTCGGCGGTGACGGATTCGATCGCGGCCGCCATGGACGAGCAGCGCGCCGCCATGCAGGGATTTTCCGCCAATGCGCGCACGACGAATGCGGCGGTCTCCGACGTCGCCGGGCGCATGGCCGATATCGCGAAGATGGTCGTCTCTTCCACCGCGAGCGCGTCCAATGTGGCCGATGTCGCGATGGATATGCAGCGTACGTCCGAGGTGCTGCGCCGGGAAATTCCCGATATCGTGCGCAAGGCGCTGCGCGCGGATCTACGCGAATATCCGCGCTACGATATCGACGCGCGCGCCAGCGTCGAGCTGGAGAACCATCGTTTCGACGTCCGCGTTTTCGACATCAGCGAAAGTGGCGCCCGAATTGAGAACGTTGCGAGGCTGGCGGTCGGAACCAGGTTCGTTCTGACGTTCCCGGGGCTGCACCCGGTCGCCGGCAAGGTCGTCCGCGTCGCCGAGGACAGCCTCGGCGCTTGTTTCGAGCCGCAGAAATTGAAGATGGAAGAGGTGCGCAGGTTGATTGTGGCCGCGGCCGCGTAAACGGACGACGGACCACGGACGACAGAAGACGGACGGCGAGACGCGAGAGCTATTCCGTCCTCCGTCGTCTGTCGTCGGGCGTTAGCCCCCCGTCACGCTCATGTGTCGCGACAGCGCCGGCCGCTGATGGCGGCGATCAATGACGAAATCATGCCCTTTGGGCTTGCGCGAGATCGCTTCCTCGATCGCGGCATCGAGCAGGTCGTTGCCCTCGGAGGCGCGCAGCGGCGTGCGCAGGTCGGCCGCGTCCTCCTGGCCGAGGCACATATAGAGGGTGCCCGTGCAGGTCACCCGTACGCGATTGCAGGACTCGCAGAAATTGTGAGTGAGCGGCGTGATGAAGCCGAGCCGGCCGCCGGTCTCGGCCACCTTGACGTAACGGGCGGGACCGCCGGTGCGGTAGTCGATCTCATCGAGCGTGTAGCGCTCGGCCAGCCGCGCCCGCACCATCGAGAGCGGAAGATACTGGTCGAGCCGGCCTTCGCCGACGTCGCCGAGCGGCATCACTTCGATGAGCGTGAGATCCATGCCGCGTCCGTGCGCCCATTCGACGAGCGCAGGGAATTCGTCCTCGTTCACGCCCTTGAGCGCAACGGTATTGATCTTGACCTTGAGCCCGGCCGCCTGCGCGGCGTCGACGCCGGCCAGCACCTTGTCCAACTCGCCCCAGCGCGTGATGGCGCGGAACTTGTCGGGATCGAGCGTGTCGAGCGACACGTTGATGCGCTTGACGCCGTGACCTGCCAACTCGTGCGCGTATTTCGGCAGTTGCGAGCCGTTGGTGGTCAGCGTGAGCTCGGCGAGCGCGCCGGTCGCGAGATGTCGCGAGAGCGAGGCGACCAGCGTCATGATCCCGCGCCGCACCAGCGGTTCACCGCCGGTGAGCCTGAGCTTGCGCACCCCGGTGGCGATGAAGGCGCTGCACAGCCGGTCGAGCTCTTCAAGGGTGAGCAGATCGGCCTTCGGCAGGAACGTCATGTTCTCCGCCATGCAATAGACGCAGCGGAAGTCGCAACGGTCGGTCACCGAGACGCGCAGATACGAGATCGCACGCCCGAACGGATCGACCAGGCTGCGGGCCGGCCGATGTCCCTCGAGATCGAAGCCGGGCGTTTGCGCGCGGGGCATCATCGCGTCCAAATGCACATCCTCCCAGGAAGCGGTCTTTCCGCCGCCCTGATATGGGAATTCTGACGGATATCGGCCAGAGCGTCCAGCGCTCCGCACCCACAAAGCAGTCGCCGGCCTGCGTCAATTCCGCAGAAGGACTATCGCGAGGTCGGCCAGGGATAGTTGGCCGACGATGCCGGTTCCGTGGAGGCGGGCGGCGGCGGAAATGCAGCGGTTGCGGGCGCTGGCGCCGGTTGGGTTGTCGCCGCTGTGGCCGGCTTTTTCTTCTTGACCGGCTTTTTCTTCCCCGGTGCCGGCGGCGGAACCAGCTGCAGCTCGACGTAGACCGGGTTAGGCGACAGCTTGGCGCTGCCCTCCGCCTGCTCCGACCGCAACGGCAGGGTCTGCGGCTGGTAGCCATTGAGCGCGACCGTGACCGACAGCTCGCCGCCGCCTTGGACGGTGAGCTCGCACGGGGTGCGACAGGTCTGGCCCTGGGAGGTCCTCGCGTCCGCGCCCGGCGGCTCGGACTCGATCCGCAAGGTCTCGGTCGGTGGCGACGACTTGAAGAAGTCGAGACTCGGCATGGACGCAGAACATGCGGCGAGGGTGAAGCCACATGCCACGAAGGCAATGACTCGGCTCATGGTTAGATCCCACCAATTGGGCGGCAAACGACCGCCTTACCCCAGAATGCGACCATACGAGCGTGACCGCAGCCGTGCAAACCCCGCGGCCGCTTCCCCGCGGCGTATGGTTACTGCCGTAAAAGCTCCCTAAGTGTGGCGCCGATAAGGTAAAATGCCGATTAACTTGTTTCGGCCCGCGACCCGATCGGGTCGTCGAGGAGCCCAAGAACCGCCTTCGGCAGGTCTCGGAACGTGCTGATCACCCGATCGGCGCTCAATTCGCCGATAGGGATTTCGGTATAGCCGAAATCGACCGCCACCACCGGAACGCCGGCCGCGCGGGCCATATCGATGTCGTTGGCGGAATCCCCGACCATGACCGCGCGATCGGCCCGCCGGCCGGCCCGTCCGAGCGTCCGGCGCAACAGCTCGGGGTCGGGTTTTTTCAACCCAAACGTGTCGGCCCCGCAAATTACCGCAAAACGCTTCGACAGGTCGAGCGCGTCGAGCAACCGCACCGACAGCCATTCGAGCTTGTTGGTGCACACGATCAGGCTCAAACCGTTGGCGGCGAGCTCGTCGAGCGCGGCCTCGAGCCCCGGGAACGGCCGGGAGCGGTCCGCGATATGCGCCGCATAGTGATCGATGAAGTCCCGGCAGAGCCGGTCGACCTCGGCCGCGGGGAGGGTGCGCCGCTCGGCCGCGAGGCCGCGTTCGACCATGAGCCGCGCGCCGCCTCCGACCATGTTGCGCGCCGCCTCGTAGGTGACCGGCGGCAAACCTTCGCGGGCGAAGATGGTGTTGAGCGTGGCGACCAAATCGGGCGCGGTGTCGACCAGCGTCCCGTCGAGATCGAAAACGACGGTGGGAGCCATGATCCGCGATCGCTACCTGCCGGCGGCATGGATGGCAAGGCTTGCATTGCGGCGGGCGCGACACGAGTTCGCGCGACATCCCTCGCCGGCAGTTTGACCTATGCTCGATGGCGGAACGGCGCTAGATAGACGCCGCCATGGATATCGACGCCCAAAAACGTGCTGCTGCGGCGCGCGCGCTCGAATTCGTTCGTCCGGGGATGCGGCTTGGGCTGGGCAGCGGCTCGACTGCGCGCCACTTCATCGAGCTTCTGGCGGAACGCGTTCGCGCCGGTCTCGAGGTTATCGGGGTGCCGACGTCGGAAGCGACGCGCCGCGACGCCGAGCGGCTGGGGGTGCCGCTCACCAGTCTCGACGAGACGCCCGAGCTCGATTTGACCGTCGACGGCGCCGATGAAATCGGGCCCGATCTCAGCCTGATCAAGGGCGGCGGCGGTGCGCTGCTGCGTGAAAAGATCGTCGCCTCGGCCTCCGCGCGCATGATCGTCATCGCCGATGAAACGAAGTGGGTCTCCGCGCTCGGCCGGTTTCCGTTGCCGGTCGAGGTGGTGCCTTTCGGACTGGCGGCGACTCGGCGCGCGGTGGAAGCGGCGGCGGTCGCCGCCGGCTGCGCCGGGCCGGCGCTGCTGCGACGGGCCAAGGACGGCCACGCTTTCGTCACGGATGGCGGGCACTGGATTCTCGATGCCGCGCTCGAACGGGTCTCGGATCCGAAGTCGCTCGCGGATCGGCTCGACGCCATTGCGGGGGTGGTCGAGCACGGCCTGTTCATCGGCCTTGCGCAGGCCGCCGTGCTCGCCGGCTCGGGCGGCGTGCGTGTCGTCGAGCGAGGTTGAACCGGGATCACCTAAAGAGGAGTGCTCTTATGTTCGCTCAGCAAACCCCCGGGGCCGTCCGGGCCGCCATGCTCGCGCTTGCTCTGATCGTCTTGACAGGATCGGCACAGGCGCAACAGCCCACACCCGCCGCGGTCTCGATGGCGAGGGATCTGATCGCGCTGAAGGGTGCGACCAATATGTATGATCCGGTCGTGCGCGGCGTCGTCGAGCAGGCCAAGAACGTGCTGCTGCGCACCAATCCGATGGTGAGTAAGGACTTGAACGAAGTCACCACCAAATTGCACGCCGAGTACGCACCTAAGATCAATGAATTGCGGGAGATCGTGGCGCGCGCCTACGCCTCTCGCTTCACCGAGCAGGAGCTCAAGGACGCTCTCACCTTCTACAAGACGCCGCTCGGCAAGAAGCTGATCCAGCAAGAGCCGCAAATCCTCGAACAGACCATGAAAGATGCTCAGACCTGGGGCGACAGGCTTTCGCAAGAGGTCATGAACCGGATGCGCGCGGAGATGAAAAAGAAGGGGCACGAGTTCTAATGACAGGAATCGGTGGTCAGTAATCAGTAATCGGAAACTGCTGATTACTGATCACTGATAACTGACTCCCGGTACTGGCATGCCTGATCACGACTTCGATCTGTTCGTCATCGGGGGAGGCTCGGGCGGCGTGCGCGCCGCGCGGATCGCGGCCGGCCACGGCGCCACCGTCATGGTCGCCGAGGAGTACCGGGTCGGCGGCACTTGCGTGATCCGTGGCTGTGTCCCGAAGAAGCTCCTGGTCTACGCTTCGCGATTTTCCTACGAGTTCGAAGATGCCGCCGGCTACGGTTGGACCGTGCCAGAACCCACTTTCGATTGGAAGACGCTGATCGCCAACAAGGATCGGGAGATCGCCCGGCTCGAAGCTGCCTACACCACCACGCTGGAGCGCGCGAAGGTCGCGATCGTCAAGAGCCGCGCGGTGATGGAGGACGCGCATACGGTGCGTCTGGTCGCGACCGGCGAAAAGCTGCGCGCCAAGAATATTCTGCTCGCCACCGGCGCGGCGCCCCATCTTGGGTCCGAGATCGCGGGTCTCGAGCACGTCATCTCTTCGAATGAGGCGTTTGATCTCGAGGAATTGCCGAAGCGCATTCTCATCCAGGGTGGCGGTTATATCGCGGTCGAGTTCGCCGGCATCTTCAACGGGCTTGGCTCCGAGGTGACGCTGGTCTATCGCGGCGAAAACATTCTGCGCGGCTTCGACGACGACGTGCGCGAGCATTTGCGCTCGGAAATGGAACGACGCGGCGTCAAGATCGTCACCAGGCAGACCGTCGAGTCGGTCGAGAAGGTCGAGCACGGCTTCTGCGTCGTGTTGTCGGACCGTCAGGCCTTCACGGTGGATCGCGTCATGTTCGCCACCGGACGGCGGCCGAATATTTCGGGCCTCGGCCTCGAGACGGCGGGCGTTACGCTCGCGAAGAATGGCGGCATCGCCGTGGACGCGTTCTCGCAGACGTTGGTCCCGCACATCCATGCGATCGGCGACGTCACCAATCGAGTGAACCTGACGCCGGTCGCGATCCGCGAGGGCCATGCCTTCGCCGACACCGTGTTCGGCAGCAAGCCGACCCCGATCGACCATATCGACGTGCCGACGGCGGTGTTTTCCGAGCCGGAAGTGGGCGTGGTCGGCCTGACCGAGGCGCAGGCCTGCGCGCGGCTCGCCAAGGTCGATATCTACAAGAGTTCGTTCCGCCCGCTGAAGACGACGCTCGCGGGCCGTGATACGCGCGCGTTCTTCAAGCTCGTGGTCGACGGCGAGACCGACCGCGTGGTCGGCTGCCACATCGTCGGGCCGGATGCCGGCGAAATGATCCAGCTGGTCGGTATCGCGGTGAAGATGAAGGCCACCAAAGCCGATTTCGACGCGGTGATGGCGGTGCATCCGACCGCCTCCGAGGAGCTCGTCACCATGCGCGAGAAGGCGCTGAGCCACGTGCGCCAGGCGGCGGAATAGGCCTGCGCTATTTTTTCAAGCTGTCGCGCAAGCCGATGAGGGCATCGCGGAGCGGCCGGCGGGGCTGCGTCATATCATAGGACGCGAACCGACTCCGCCAGAATCCGATCTTTGAGCCGGGGGTGCAACGAGTCGCGAGTGGTAATATCGACCTCGCGTCCGATTTCATCCATGATGATGAGCCGTATCCCCGACATGTTGAGCAGCGAGAACCTGCTTTTCGGATCGTAGTCGACAAACACGTCGATATCGCTGTTTTCTTGGGCTTGGTCGCGTGCCACCGACCCGAAAAGGTAAAGCGCGGTCGCCCCCTCGGCCCGGATAGCGTTGGAGTGCTTGCGAATACGGGAAATGATCTCGTCGCGTTGCATGCTCATGTCGCCATATAGAGCGTTTTCCGGCCTCCCGCACCAGGGTCGAGCGGGGCCTACGCGCCCCGACATCCGGCTGGAAATCACCACCCCCGCTCGTGTATAAGCCCATCAAATTGGAAATTGTCGCCCGCACTGCGGGTTAGCGTATGGAGGGCGGGTCATGCCCGAGCGTTGGACGCGCGACACTTGGCGCAAGAAGCCAATCCTGCAAGTGCCCGAATACCCCGACCGGGCAGCGTTGGAAGCGGTCGAAGGACAGATCGCGTCGTTCCCGCCGCTGGTTTTTGCAGGTGAAGCTCGCAACCTTAAGAAATCGCTCGGCCGCGTCGCCATGGGCGAGGGTTTCCTGCTGCAGGGCGGCGATTGTGCCGAAAGCTTTTCCGAGCCCAGCGCCAACAATGTCAGCGCCAACAATATCCGCGACTTCCTGCGCGTGTTCCTGCAAATGGCGGTGGTGCTCACCTACGCGGCCGCGCTTCCGGTGGTGAAGGTCGGCCGCATCGCCGGCCAGTTCGCCAAGCCGCGTTCCTCGCCGACCGAGAAGAAGGACGGCAAGGAGCTGCCGAGCTATCGCGGCGACATCATCAACGGCGTGGAGTTCAGCGAAACGGCGCGCCGTCCCGATCCGGCGCGGCTGATCGAGGCCTACCGCCATTCGGCCGCGACGCTCAATCTATTGCGCGCCTTCGTGCACGGCGGCTACGCCAATCTGGCGAACGTGCGGCAGTGGACGCTCGGTTTCGTCAAGGACTCGCCGCAGTCGCATCACTACGAGGAGCTGGCCGATCGCATCTCTGAGGCGCTCGGCTTCATGCAGGCCTGCGGCCTCGATCTGGAGAGCCATCCCGAGCTCAAGAGCACCGATTTCTACACCAGCCACGAGGCGCTCCTGCTCGGCTACGAACAGGCGATGACGCGCGAGGATTCGACCCGGCCCGGTACCTGGTGCTGCACATCCGCGCATATGCTGTGGATCGGCGACCGCACCCGCCAGCCCGACAACGCCCACGTCGAGTTCTGCCGCGGCATCATGAATCCGCTCGGCATCAAGTGCGGCCCCTCGTCCAAGAACGACGAGTTGCTGAGATTGCTCGACATCCTCAATCCGGAGAACGAGCCGGGTCGTATCACGCTGATCACGTCGGAGACCGGCTACAAGACGCGGCCGTTCGAGCGTATCTTGTCGGAGGTCAAGACCTTCTTCGCGGTTCACCGCGCCGAGGGCACGCATGGCGGCGGCGTGCATCTGGAGATGACCGGCCAACCCGTCGCCGAATGCACCGGTGGTGCGCGCATGATCACCGATGCGGACTTCAAGGACCGCTACCACACGGTCTGCGACCCGCGGCTCAACGCCGAGCAGTCGATCGACCTGGCTTTCCTGCTGGCCGACCTGCTCAAGGCGGAGCGCACCGCGAAAGCGCGCCCGCTGCCGGCGGCTGCCGGACTCTGATCGAGCATAAGCGGATCAACTTGCGGCCAGTCCCGCCTGTGCGGCGGCGGGGAGTTTTTTGCGGTCTCCGCTGTTATAGTGACGAGGACAGCGAACGCGTGCTCGGCGCGTTCGCGAGCAAGAACCATCCGG
>WNGB01001173.1_pt1 | contig 79525 bp, 77 predicted proteins | sample 5400681 | NCBI WGS metagenome assembly WNGB01 (sample SAMN13153367, study PRJNA577476) | soil metagenome | isolation source: 115 cm soil or saprolite under grassland replicate 2 | place: USA:California | collected 2016-06-15 | reverse complement strand
TAGGCAGTTCCTTTGGTGTGTGCGATTTGGAAAACGCCCGGCGTTTTTCCGTCTGATGTTGTGAGCGCCGCATCGATTGCTGCAATGGCGGATGGAAAGCTGATCGTGGTTACACCCGCGCCGGAGACTGGAACTTCGTAAACGGTGTGATCATCCAGTACGCGGTCTTGGACCCGCTTATCGACCGCGTGCGCGTTCGTTAGGCTCCACGGCAAAGTGAGAAGGATGATTTTAGTGAGTCGGTTCATACTTGAAATCCTGGATGGCAGTCGGGAAACGGCCGTTCTCGACCATGTTGGGATTGCGCAGCATTTTTAGTTTGAGCGTGAATGGCACAGCCTCTGTAAATGGGCGCTCTTGAAAGACGCCGCTGCGAATCAGTTGTCCGCTAACCTGGGTGAGGACTGCATCGCTGCGCGTTTCGAGAAAGTCGATCTTGGCGATCTCCGCCTTCTGATGCAGTTGCTTTGCCTTGAACTCCGGTTCTTCTGCCGTGAGCTCCGAACGCGCTTTTTCGTAGGCTTGCTTGAGAAACATCTGCTTAAGCAGGTCCGGATGGTCGAAATCCTTCGGGTTGCGCTCTAAGAACGCGACGGCTGCGAGCGTGCTCTGTTGCGCGTGAAGTTCTCGGGCTTCCTGAAAGTGAAGGAGCGGTGAGACAAAAAATGTGCCCGCAGGATCGACGATTACGACGCGCTCTCGCTCTTTCAGCGTTCTCGCGAGATGGATACGCTCGATCGCTGCGCCGACGAGAACGGCGACTGCGGCAAGAAACCAGAATTTGGCGAGGCGATCTTTATCGACGAATACGCGAATCGGGTCCGCGTGGCGAACTCGATCGCGTGGTGGTTGCTGTCCGGGTGTTGTCGTGCGTAGATCGGAAGAGATTGTTTGCATGATTAGTTTCGGGAGCGCTGAAGGAGTTCACGTACGGCTTCATCGCCTGATGGGTCGTTCTTCTTGGGGCGGCGTGGTCGGCGAGATACACGGCCACCTAACGAGCTGACAAGATTTCCTAACGGCGAGTAGGTGCTGCCGGTGATCGAAGCTTCAGCAATGCCGAGCATTGCCGCTGTGCCTCCGCCCGCAATGCCGGCGCCTGCAAGCGCTACGCCGCCGCCGGCTGCAATTGTCGTTGCAGCGGCGACACCCGCAGCCGCACCGGCTGATCCTGCGACTACTGCTGTCGTAGTGAGCGCCTGTCCAACTTGAGCGCCAGTCGCGATTGCTTTCTGCATGATGATCGGTGCGGCGATCGTGCTGGAGATCAGCCAGAGAGCGAGTGCCGCGAGGCCTAGCAGATTCTGTAGTCCGTAACCCGCGCTGCTGACGCCGCCCAGGCTGAAAAAACTTTGATCGGTCATGAAACCGATCAGGCCGGAAGTGAGTAACGAAGCTGCGCCCCAACCTAGCGGCCAGCAAAGCACACCGGCGTAACCGAGCAGAAATCCAACGCCAATGGAGTGGAGTGTCCGAACGGCCAGAAAGCCGATGAAGATTGGCGCGAGCGCATACCCAACGTAAAGAATGAACTTCTGAACGAGGTACGCGTAAAAGACAATGACGCTCGCGATGAATCCGAGCACCCATAGGATGATGGAAATGCCGGCTTCGAAGAGCGCTTGCCCGTCCAGTACATCCCACCATGATTTTGAGCCGGATGTGGTGCCGCTTGTACCTTTGTTGATGGCAAGCGCTTTTTGATATTGCTGATAAACTCTGGCTGGATCGGCATGCAGGGTATCTCTCACCGTCGAATCGACGGTGGTGGCGATCTCATTGCTCCAAGTCGGCAGGTAAGCGAGAACGGCCGCGAATGCGAAGGTGCGTCCAATTGTGCGAAGATAAGCGCTCGGACTGCGACGGCCGGTTACAGTTGAGGAAACAATTCCGATCGCGAGCAACACAAATGCGATCGGCGTGAGCACGTGGTTCATTTCCGTGCACTGATTGAGGAAATTCGGGAAAAGTGTGTCGAAATTGTTCATCGTTAGGCTGGACTCTTAGTGACTGGTTGGAAATGATGGCGGTGTGGTCTCCAGGCGGAAAACTTCGCCGTATTGCTGCAGGCCCTCTTCCATTTGGGCCTGGCGTTCTTCGCGGCGCGCTTGTTCCTGGCGCTCGCGATCGGCTCGGTTCTCCGCGTCCTGGGTGGCAACCTGCGCAGCCGCGTTATCTATCTCGTGATCGACTGTCGAGAGTTCGGCGTTGTAGCCGGTGATTACGCCATTGAGCTTCTGTGTTTCCGCGTCCGTTGTTGACGCTTGGAGCTTTTCTGTCGTTGCAGCAATTTGGTCGCGCAAAGTTTTGCGCCGTGCGAACACGTCATTCGTAACGCTTTGGAAATTGCGCGAGTCGTCCTGGATCGCCCGTTTGACCAACGCCAGTTTGCTGCAGGCTGCCGATTAATTGATTCGCGCCAACGATATTCAGAAGCTTTGAGGGATCGCCGAACGCTTTGACGTAGGCGGTGACTTGCTGAAGCTCCTGCGTCATCGTGTTGATCTGCCGGATCTGGTTGTTGACCATCTCGACGTACTTCGCGAGATCAACGACGTGATTCGCTTGGTTGTGCGCGATGGCGGTCGGATCGATGACGACGACCTGCGCATTCGCTAGAGAAGCAGCGACTAACAGTGTGGTGATTGAGATAATGAGTTTCATAGAAGTGAATGTGTTATTCCTGAATTCGAATGGTGGCGGTGCTCGGTGCGAGAATGACGCCGTTCTGTTCGCGTTCCGGCAGCGGCACTTCGAGTAAGCGAATGTTGGCCGCATCGTTGGATTGCGGTCCGAGACGCTGCTTGTCGATGAGAGACTGGAACCGCTGCTTTGAAGAATCGCTTCGTCCTTTTTCATAACCCTCTGTATAGGACTTCTTCGCGGACGCGTTGCTCGCGCCTTGGAGCGTTTCGCTGAGTAACACCCCGGCGCCTGCGCTTGCGGCTGTAATTAAGGGATTGCTTTTACTGAGGGCGTGGCCAACTAGTGCACCGCCTGTCGCGCCGGCGGTGTCGCCGATCACGCGCGTCGGACTCACGCCCGCGCAGCTCGTGAGCATGGCGCTGCCGAAAAGTGAAAGAAAAATTGTCGCGTTTTTCATTACGCGACCAGTGATATGCGATCAATTAAGCCGGGCTGCTCCAGCGCGAGAGCGATCTATTCGGGCGGGAAATTGATTTCAATACCGGTGGCCCAGGCAATGGCAGTTTTCTTGTCTTACCGGGAGGGATTTTGGTGGACGGCTATTAACGCCGGCACCCCTTTGCCTTCCTCATACACCATTCCGAGCTGTTCACGGTGCTCATTCTTGCCGATTTGCTGGGGCGGTTGTCCGAAGAAGCATTTAGATGGCGACGTACACGCACTCGACGTACAAAGTCTCTACTGGCGTGCAAACTTGCCGCGCCTAATCGCTACTCGTTTTGGGCTCGATCCATTGCCGGGATTTTCATATACGGAACGTGAGCAATTTCGATAACGTAATTTTCTCACATTCGCGGTTACCAAAGATAGCTTTTGCATACACGCGTGTGCGCCCAGCCTGTACGCGACCTTCTTTTATCTACCGTCTCCAGTCTATTTACCGCCGGGACAACAGACACCCCGGTGATTGCAACAGGTATCTGATCTCCAGCAACATTTTCGCGTCGTCGCAAAACCAAAATACGGCTGACTCGCCAGAGTCTTAGTGCCTCTCGGCTTCGATCGCTGCTGAGAATCCGTATCTTTTTTTGCCGCAACCGCGAGGACTTTTCCATTTTTTGCATCGACGTCGACGCTAACAAGGTCTTTCGTCTGTTTGTTCTTGGCAACATCGACTGACCAAGTGACCCTTGCGTTCTTCTTTGCAAGATCAACGCCCCTAACCGTGGCAACTCCGGTCTTATCCTTCGCTATCTTTTCTGCTTGCGCTTGGCTGATCTTCGCTTGGCCCTGAAGCGTTTCTTGCGACTCTTGAGCCTTTGAAGCATGCAAGCCGAAAAACGTGAACGTCATCAGGAATAGAACAAATGGGTGCAGTTTCATACTTTTATCGTAGCACAGCCACTGGGACGCCCCACACGGAACGATGGTAGCGAAGTCAAGCGGACCGACAGGTTTTCGCAAGCGTCCACGATACCTTCAAAGAATTCGATCCCGGCTGACGTTAGGATTGCGTTCTTTTCCACTAGAGCCAACCCAACCCGGACGTATTCTACAATCCGACGTGTTCGCTCCAGAGTTGACAAGCGACCTCGCTCATGAAGCCGAAAAAGAGCCGTAGCTACTTGTAGAAAAACGTAGATACCTTCGAAAATCCCATAGATAGGGCGCGCATCTGGACGCCACGGCACCGCAAATCTCTTGTTTATTTGATTTGGACCGAGCAATGGCCAGATCTCGTCGACAAACCGCTGCTTCACATGTGCTTTTTCGTGCACAACCATTTCAATCATTTGCAAAGGATCACTTGCTGTCAGGAAGATTGCTCCTTGATGACTTGACACAGTAAAGGCCTGTGTACGACCTCTGAATTTCATAGGAACAACGACTCTGACAATTTGGCAAATATCCCGGAACTCTTCGGGCCATACCTCCAACAGTATTTCAAAGGGCCCGCGAAAGCGCGCTTCGTCGAAGGCGTCTTCGTAATCGTCCCAAGCCACCGCCTCTAAATCGACTCCGCTAGTCCGTTGATTGGTCCCCGTAAGCTTCACCCTTAATGAGGGATCGAAATTCGTCAGACGGGTCGTAGCTGCAATATTAGCAAACCGTGTGATCGTGCCTCCATATCCATTGCACCAAACATTAGCGGATTGTCCGTCCTCTAACGTCAGCGCTTTGTTTGAGAACGCTTCAACCTGCTTGACACTAACGAAGTCTGCGGAGGAATCCATTGCTTGCCAGCCCCAGGTAAGATCTGGGGCGCTATAGCGTCCGCCGTTGAGGGGTATTTGCTGGTCGGCTAGGAACGGTTGAATGCCCGCCGGATCTACGATCAATCCAACTAATTCGCGAATCAGGGCGGCCGCCTCTGGTGTACAGTCGTTACAGCTCCCAAGCTTGAGCGCTCTTTGAAACCAACGCCGAAACGACGGCGACCAAGCGAGCTCACAGACGCGTTGACCTTCGTTCTCCAAGATCATGCTTAAAAGCCGGTGGTGTGCTCGAAATGATCGCTGCTGACAGCAATGGCCCAAAAACTGTACTACTCGCTTGGTGAACTTTATGTTTGCTGCTTCTCGAAGGAGGACCGTCGCCTCTGCGTCCCCGGCGGGGGTTACAAAAAATCTGGGCGATAGTTCACATGTTGTACTCATTGTGCGAAACATTCTGCACCGGAACGCACCACCAAATGCTGTCGCAACCGATTGTAAACATGTTCGACCAGACCGTAGAGCGCGTCGCAATACACTGATGGATTCAAAAACCCTTCGTTGAGAAAACCGTCATCATGGGAGTGATATCGATGCGGGAGGTAACCGCCCCCGCAGCCTTCGTAGGCCGCACAATTTAGACACGTGCTGCAGACGGGAACATCTGCTTGCTGCAAAAAACGGACGAGATCGATTTGAAAAATATCATCAATTTCGTGGTGAAAGACGTTTCGTCCCAATTTCGTCATTCCTTCAACCGTGCATTTCAATGCATCGGTTCCTTCGTAGTCACCATTTGTTTCGACTACAAGTACGCCGACAGGACGTCCCCCGATATTGTCGGTGCTGATCGGGTATCCACAGACTGTCCTTATTATGTTTTCGAAATAACGAAAACCATGCGACTCGTTGTCGTAGAACCAAAGATCAAACAGGCGGATAAGCCAATCGCGGTACGACCATCGTCCGCCCGGCGGAGGATGCGCATGGTTCGCGTGAGGTAAACTGATGTCTGCCGCGTAGACCCCTAACTGTTTGAAGTGAGTCCAGAACTCGTCAGGATCGATATTCAAATTCGGCACCGCTAATACCGTTGAAAATATTTCACAGCCCCGCGGATGGGAACGCAGTAGCACTAAAGCGCGTCTAACGTCGTCGTAGCTGCCTCTGCCGCTATGGTATTTTCGAAACGCGTCGTGGTAATGCTGCGGGCCATCGAAGCTGATTCCGATACGGACTCCAGAATCCGCCAAAAAATTTATCCAATCTTCATCCACGAGAACACCATTTGACTGCATACTGAGTGAAGGATGAACATCTGGCTCTAATTCCCGGCGGACAACTTCTAACCATTGTGACATTGCCCTCATACCCATCAAGAGCGGTTCGCCACCATGCAAAATCAGATCCGCTCTATTCAAACCGTGCCGTTGAACATGAGATTTTATCCGGTGCGCCATGACGCGAGCCGTTTCCAACGACATGCTTCTAGGCTGGTTGCGATAGGTTTGGTCCTGGAGGTTGTACATGTAGCAATAGGAACAGTTTAGATTGCAACGGCTCACGACCTTCACGACGTATGTAGTGAAGGGAACTACATGCCTACCGTCAGAACGCATGAGCGTCGCCTGACAAGGCGTCGCTTTCATGTGATTAGTAATTAGCGGTTATCCTGAAGATCCAAACGTCGAAAAGGTCGAGAAGGTTCCAAAGTCTTGCGCTCCCGCTGCACCCTTCGCCTTTTTCACTTGTTCTAGCGCCGCCTTTATCGCCTGATTGCGCACTTCTTCAAGTGAACTTTTGTCCAAGTCGACGTCGTCTAAACGGATAGTAAACTTAGAGAACGCCTTTTTACTAGGGGTCTCCGAACCGCTGAATGTTCGCTTTTGATTTGCCATATTGTTTAATTTGCCGAATTAAGAATTTGATAACGTTGTGGCTGTTTCGTTCTTTGATTTTTTCGTCGGGAGCAGTCAATTCCCGCCCCACCGATAAAAGACCGAAATCCGGCGAAAGCTTACGCGGAAAGTTGTAAAAATCGTGAATCGTTAGTTACGTTACGCAAACCTTTTTTTCTAAATCTTCGCTCTAACTTACCTGCGAGATAGTGATTTCGTCCGAGCCCGGGATCTTTGTTAGAACATGAAAAATCGACTGGCGGCCTAGATCCGAAGCGCCTCGCGAAAAAGCCGCGCAGGTTGCCGCGTCAGTAAATGTTGCTTATCGAATGGCCCTCTAAGAAGGGCGCTGAATAAGCGGCTCCCTTCGGTATCGAACGCAATCCGCGGCCGGCTGCGACGGAGCCTTGGCGAAGGGCCAGCTTTTGGCAAGATCTGGCAGAATCGCATTTCGCAACGGCATGATGAATTCCAACGCCAACAGCAATACCCGCTCGCACGGTACCATTCGGCTCGCCCCATCCGCGGTCAGAATCTTTCCCAAAGGTGACTCGCCGCGAACCATTCGACTTGGCTCCCGCCGCGGATCACCAGGGCAGGCCACGGCTACCGATCTGCGATTTGGTGTCGGCCATCGGTTCGTTTGCGCGTAGCCAACCGTCGCGAGACCTGACGCGTCGATGCCGTCCTGTTTGCAGATAAGTTTTCACCGACGCCGCACACCGCTCCCACAATCCCTGAGTATGTTCTGGAGTTGATGTCGAATCGGTGTGTCCTTGGATCGTGATCTTCCAACCGGGTTCGCTTTCAAGACAATCCCAAAACAGCCTATTAGCTATAAGCTGCCTGCGTGGCGCCAATCTGCCGTTTTTTCATCCATGGCATGATGCCTCGCAGACGTGCACCGGTTTTTTCAATTGGGTGCTTGGCGGCCTGTTTGAGGAGACGATTGTACTTCTTTTTGCCCGAACGATGTTCCTTGACCCATTCCCTGGTAAACCTCCCGCTTTGGATATCCTGCAGAATGCGTTTCATGATGGCCCGCGATTGCTTGTTGATGATCACGGGACCGCGGGTCACATCGCCGTACTTGGCGGTTTCCGAAATGGAAAAACGCATCCCGGCAATACCCGACTCGTTCATCAAATCGACGATCAGTTTGAGCTCGTGCAGACATTCCAGGTAAGCCGCCTCCGGTTGGTAGCCGGCTTCGACAAGCGTTTCATATCCGGCAAGCACAAGCGCGCTCATACCGCCGCACAGCACTGCTTGCTCGCCGAAAAGGTCCGTTTCCACTTCTTCCTGGAACGTTGTTTGCAAGACCCCGGCGCGGGTGGCACCAATGCCGTTGGCCCAGGCCAGGGCAGTTTTCTTGGCTTGCCGGGAGGGATTTTGGTGGACGGCGATTAACGCCGGCACCCCTTTGCCTTCCTCGTACATGCGGCGCACGATGTGTCCAGGACCCTTGGGGGCGACCATGCAGATATCGATGTTTTTTGGCAGCTTGATCAGCCCATAGTGAACACACAAGCCGTGCAAAAAGATCAGCGTTTTGCCATTGGTCAAATAAGGGGCAATCTCCTTGCGATACAGTTCCGGGATGATCATATCCGGCGTCGCGATCAGGGCGACGTCCGCTTTTTGGACGGCTTGCGCAGTGGAGTAAACGGCGAACCCCTTCCTACGCGCCAGTGGGATTGATTTGCTGTTGGGATAAAGGCCGATGATGACGCGCATGCCGCTGTCTTTGAGATTCAATGCATGGGCATGTCCTTGCGAACCGAAGCCGATCACCGCCAGGGTTTTTCCTTTCAGCGGGGCCAGCGACGCGTCTTTGGAAGTGTAAATCTTGGTAGGCATTTCTATTATTCTCTGTGTTAGGCTGCAAGTTAAAGTATCAGGAAATAAAGAGTGTTTAAGACCCCTGCAAGCGCACCTAAATATCCGCATACGTGTGTGTCTCTTTCGCCGCGCCGGGATGGGTGACGGCCCCGTAGCGGGCGGATCCCACGAGTTGCGCGTATTTCCAAAGCGCTCCGGCCTGATAATTATTGACCGGCGGCTGCCACGCTTTGCGGCGGCGCTCCATCTCGGCATCCGAAACGTCCAGGTGCACGGTTCCACTCACCACATCGACGTGGATCCTGTCGCCGTCCTCGACCAGCGCGATCGGCCCGCCAACGGCGGCTTCCGGTCCTGCGTGGCCGATGCACAGTCCGCGCGTTCCCCCTGAAAAGCGGCCGTCGGTGATCAGCGCCACCTTATCCCCCATTCCGCGCCCTGAAATGGCCGCAGTCGTCGAAAGCATCTCGCGCATACCAGGTCCGCCCTTGGGCCCCTCGTACCGAATGACTAGTACCTCGCCAGCTTGAATGTTCCCATCAACGACCGCCTGATACGCCGCTTCCTCTTTGTCGAAGCATCGCGCGCGGCCGGAAAACCTTTGAGCGCGTTCGCTCATGCCCGCAGTCTTCACCACGGCTCCATCCGGCGCCAGGTTGCCCGAAACCGCCGCGATGCCGCCGCTGGGATACATCGCATCCGTGTGCGCATGCACAACGTCCTGACCGGAAGGCAACTTAACTCCTTTTAGATTTTCTTTTAGAGTCCTGCCGGTCACGGTCAGACAATCGCCGTGCAAATAACCGCCATTCAACAGCTCCTTCAAAATCACCGCGACACCGCCAACTTCGAACAGATCTTTGGCGAAGTACCTGCCCCAAGGCCTCAGATCGGCCAGGAGCGGCGTTCTTTTAAAAACTTCGCACACATCGAAAAGATCGAACTTGATCCCCGCTTCGTGCGCGATCGCCGGCAAGTGCAGCACGGCATTCGTCGATCCGCCCGATGCCGCAACCACGGCCGCTGCGTTTTCCAGCGCATTGCGCGTCACGATATCGCGCGGGTGAATGCCAAGTTTCAAGAGCTCCATCACTGCCTGACCAGAGGCAACCGCATATTCATCTCGGCTTTCATAAGGGGCGGGAGCGCCCGCCGAACCGGGCAAGGCGAGCCCAATAGCCTCTGAAACGCATGCCATGGTGTTGGCGGTGAACTGCCCGCCACAGGCCCCCGAGGTGGGGCAAGCTGCCGCCTCCAGTTCATGCAGGTCGGCATCCGTGATCGTATGCGCTGCATGGCTGCCTATTCCTTCAAAAACGCTGACGATGTCAACGTCCTTGCCCCTAAATTTACCCGGCAAAATCGTGCCGCCATACATGAACACGGACGGCACATTTAGCCGCACCATTGCCATCATCAGGCCCGGCAACGATTTGTCGCAACCGGCCAACCCTACTAGAGCGTCATAGCAGTGCCCACGCACCGTGAGCTCTACCGAGTCAGCGATCACTTCCCGGCTGGGCAGCGAGGAAAACATCCCGGCATGGCCCATCGCGATGCCATCGGTAACGGTGATGGTGGTAAACTCCCGCGGCGTGCCACCGCCAGCCTTGACGCCCTTTTTCACTGCTTGCGCCTGCCGCGCCAAATCAATGTTGCATGGCGCTGCTTCATTCCAGGCCGACACCACTCCCACAAGGGGTAGCTTCAGTCCCTCTTGTCCAATTCCCATTGACGGAGAAAGTAGCATCGCCCGCGCCGCGCACGCCTTCGGAAATGCCGTTACATGGCGGCTGGGCAGTTTGCTTTTGCTCATAACAGAATCACTCCTTGTCTAACCGTTTTGTTTGACGTTCGCGCAAGGGGCGATTTGATCTTTGACCAATTTATAGAGGAAGCTCTGGTAAAGCGCCTCATACGAGGCGCCCAGGATATCCGCAGAAATGCCAATTGTTTTCCATTCGCGTCCCAAGTCGTCACGGCTTTCGATCACGACGCGGGTGCTGGCGCGGGAGGCTTCGTGCGGATTCAAGATCCGAACCTTATAATCAGTTAGGCGCACGGCCTGCAACGCGGGATAGTGTGGCGTGAGCGCCTTGCGCAGAACGGTATCCAAGGCGTGCACCGGGCCGTTTTCCCCCTCCGCCACCTCCATGTAGAGCTTTTTGGCAAGCCGCAGTTTGACAGTGGCTTCCGAGAGATCGGAAGCTGGGCGCCCCAGGCCATTGTGATGTTCCTCCACAATGCGATAGCTCATGAGCTCGAAGTAGCGGGGCAACGTTCCGAACGCCTGCCGGACGAAAAGCTCCAGGCTTGCGGGAGCTTCGGTGTAGGTGTAGCCCGCCAATTCGCGCTTTTTGACCTCTTCGAAAAGGGCGTTGAAAGCAGAGGCTTTTTTGTGGGTTGGAATCCCGAACTCCGCCAACTGCCGACGCAGGGCGTCCTTGGTGACCTTATAGGAAATTGCTGGATCGTTTCGGAGCGTTTGCGCAAGCTTTTCAACGGGATAGTTCCCCCCGCATACGACAACAACGACATTTTTGCCTTTTAAGTTGGGAACCATGTTTTTTTCCAACATTGCCAGGCAACAGGTCATCGCGGGCTCGGCCAGGATCTTTTCCTGCTGCAAGAGGACCGCCTGCGCATGGAGCGCCTCATCGTCTTCGACGACACACAGCCCATCGGCATATTGCCTGACGTAATCAAAGGTCCTTTGAGCGGGTTCTCGGACGGCGATGCTTTCAGCCACCGAAGTCACTTCAGGGAGCTGATGCACGCAGCCTTTTTGCCAGCTTTGGTACATGGAATCGGCACCGAGGGTTTCCACGCCATAGACACGGGCCTTGGGATGCTGTGTTTTAGCGTACCGAGACAAGCCGCTCAGCAGTCCACCTCCGCCGACTGAGCAAATCAATACGTCCGTATCCGGCACATCTTCGTAGATCTCCTGCGCGATCGTTGCCTGACCATCTATGACGTGTTCGTCATCAAAAGGGTGAAAGTAAATGCTCTCTTTCTTTTTTGCGAATGACAGTGCGGCTTCGTTGGATTCATGCCACGCGCTGCCATTAACAATGGGATGTCCGCCCAGTTCAACGATTTTCCGGATTTTGTAAGCGGGGGTCGTTTTCGGGAGAAAGATCGACGCTCCGACTCCAAAAATCCTAGCCGCATAGCAAACACCTAAGCCATGGTTGCCTGCCGACGCGGCCACAAAGCCCTTCCGCCTTCGCTTCTCAGTAAGCGTAATAGCTTTGGCCAATGCGCCTCGGGCCTTAAACGAACCGGTATGCTGAAGATTTTCCAGCTTAAGATACAGATTGCATCCAAATTTTTGACTGTAGTAGTCCGACCGCACAAGCGGCGTTTTGCGCAGGTGTCGGTGCAGTCTATTTGCCAGGAGGGCAATATTGCGCAGCCAGTCGTCTTTCAAATGCGGGGCACGAACGCCTTTGGGAAGTGTCTGAGCTTGCATAACGCTAATGTTTGCGAAGCGCGATGATGCCAGTCCTTACAAAATCGACATCTTCGGCCGCCTCGGTATTTTGAGTGGCGTCAAGAAAAGCGTTGACCGTTAGCTGGCTGCTCACCAGCTCATACGTGATCCAGTCGGAATCTTGTTCTATAATCCGATACTCAAAGCGCTCCAACAAGGCTGCCAGTGCCTTGCGGCATTTGGGTTTGATTTTGATCAGCAGTAGTTCCCGCTCAATACACTCCTCGTGCCGACTCAAATTATCGACCGAATGCACCGTGACAATTCGGGTAAGCTGGGCCTTGATTTGCTCAATGACGGCGGGCGTGCCTTCCGTTGCGATGATGATGCGCGAAGGTTTTTTTTGGTCGTCGTCCAATCCCCCCGCTGTAATGCTTTCGATGTTATAGCCGCGCGCCGCGAACGTTCCAACGATTCGCGCCAGGGTTCCAACTTCATTGTCCGCCAAAATTGAAAGGAGGTGCTCTTGTGTTGGGCGTATCATAGGGATTGCCTCTCAAAGCATTGCGCGGCCTACTTCGGTTGTTTGGACGGGTTCATTGGATTCATCTTCCAGGAGCATCTGGTAATGAGGAGCCCCCGAATGGATCATTGGATAGCAATTTTGATTGGGATCTACCCAGATATCAGCCACAACAGGACCGTCATAGGCCACCATTTGGTCGATCACCCGGTCGAGCTCTAATGCCTTAGTCGCTCGCAGCCCTAGAGCACCGTATGCTTCCGCTAGCTTGACGAAGTCCGGCAGTGCCTCCGAGTAGCTCTGGGAATAGCGCCCTCCGTGAACTAATTCCTGCCATTGCCGGACCATCCCGAGCCAGCGGTTATTGATGATGAAGATTTTAACGGGCAAGCGATACTGGACCGCCGTAGACAACTCTTGAAGGTTCATCAAGATGGAGCCGTCGCCGGCGATATCGATGACCAGCGCTTCCGGATTGGCGAGTTGCGCGCCGATCGCGGCCGGAAAGCCGTATCCCATGGTGCCCAAGCCTCCGGATGTCAGCCATCGATTTGGGCGCTCAAATCCAAAATACTGGGCGGCCCACATCTGATGCTGACCTACTTCGGTCGTGATGATCGGATCTTGATGTCTGGTTTTTTCGTAAAGCCGTTGAATCGCGTACTGGGGCTTTATTGTGTCGCTAACCTGCTTAAATGCCAGGCATTGACGAGAGCGCCACTGCTCGATTCGGCTCCACCAAGGACGTAAGTCAGATGGCCTACGGCCTTGGTGTTTCCAGCTTTCGAGTAAAGCCTCAAGAGCGCAGCTGGCGTCGGCAGTAATTCCGAGATCAACATGGACAATCTTGTTGATTTGCGAGGGATCGACGTCGATGTGTATTTTTTTTGAGTGCGGGGAAAATTCCGATAACTTGCCCGTCACCCGGTCATCAAACCGGGCACCTACGGCAATCATAAGATCACAATGATACATGGTCAGGTTTGCCTCGTAGGTGCCATGCATGCCCAGCATGCCTAGGAATTGGCGGTCCGAGGCGGGATAAGCACCCAGTCCCATGAGGGTATTCGTGATCGGAAAGCCGGTGGCGTGGACTAGATTGCGTAGCAGCTCGCAGGCTTGGGGTCCGGCGTTGATTACGCCTCCGCCGGTGTAAAAAATGGGGCGTTGAGCCTGCGCCATCCATTCCAGCGCCTGATCGATTTTTGGATCATTGGCTGGGACGCTGTAAGGGTAATGCTTGTAATGAGAAACTTCTTCCGGCCGCAAGTACTTGCCCCTGGCCACTTGCACATCCTTGGGCAAGTCGATGAGCACCGGTCCCGGCCTGCCGCTGCGGGCCACGTGAAAAGCTTGGTGTAAAACTTCGGACAGTTGGTCGACATTGCGAACCAAGTAATTATGTTTCGTGCAGGCACGTGTGATGCCGGTTGTGTCGGCCTCCTGGAAAGCATCCGTGCCCAGCAAGTGCGTGGCCACTTGACCGCAGATGCACACAATTGGGATAGAGTCCAGCAAGGCATCCGTCAGGCCCGTGACGGTATTAGTCACGCCGGGTCCGGAAGTCACTAGTGCGACGCCAACTCGGCCTGAGGAGCGGGCGTAGCCTTCCGCGGCATGTGCGGCAGCTTGTTCATGACGCACCAAGATGTGATGTACCTGCTCTTGATGAAAGAGCGCGTCGTAAACAGGTAGAATTGCTCCGCCGGGATAACCAAAGATAGTGTCGACGCCTTGGTCCACCAGCGCTTGAATCACCATTTGGGCGCCGGCCATGGCGACTTGCTGGAGAGCAGGAGGAGATGCTGAGACAGTTGTCATTGAAGAGGGATAGTTCAGTTGGCATTCATACCTACGGTGGCATGGGGTGAGATTAAAACGCTCCTGAAAAGGAGGAACGTAAGTTGCTAAAGACGATTTCCCTTAAGACGCGCAACCAAACGTGCTTAAGGGCAAATAATGCGTATAATAGAAATAGGAGCGTGCCCTTGCAGCACAACTCTAGCGGCCTCGAGAGAGGATGCCAAAACCGTGTGCAATACGTGCGAGGACATACGAACGCAATACGTTTCTCGAAGTGGGCAGTGGTAGTCAAGTAATATTTTCGCCTTATTTGAGTTGTTCCGAAAACATCTCATGTCGCAAAGGAGCAAAGCCACCCAAAAGATGGTAGTTGCCTTTGTTTTATTCAGCCTTCTTCACGATGGCGGTCTTATAGGCGTTAAGCAGCCTGGAGTATTGGTTAAAATCTTCGTCAGACATGGGAAATGGTATCTTGAAAGCGGCTATCGCTCCGCTGGGCAGAGGGACTGGAAATTCTCGGACCGAACCAATAATAGATGGCGGCTTTGTAGGCGCGGGTGTTGCCGGTGGAGTCGGTATAGAAGCCGACGGATCGCCACTTGCAGGAAGTGTTGGTCTAACGCCCAGCCAGCCAAGGACAGTCGTGGTTGCTTTCGCAATCAATTGTTCGTCCTCGAAAAAGGAATAACTCGCGGCCCCCAGATTCCGCCGTTTGAATTTCTGCCGCGCGCGCTGCTGTTCGCGAGCAGCGACCGCGTGTTTTGCGCAGTATTTTTTACTTACAGTCGGCAGTGGGCACAACATGCATAGCCCTGCCTGCTTGTGCCGAAGCTGATGACGACGCTGCCGCGATATGTGCTCGCCATTTGAAACAACGCCAGTCATCATCTTGCTGGCCTCCAATAAATGTGAAAGCCCTGTTAGTATACGTTCGCGAAAATTTTCGAAGCTACGTGTCGAGTACCGCTGCCCTGAGCCAGCCGGTCAGGTGGCGCTTCTCCTTAGAACACCAAAACGGCGTCTTGCGTTGATGTTGCCGGTCCGTTTCCTCCCGGATCTTGCGTAGACGCGCTTGTGACGCCACTCCTGCAGCCCAGAGACCGAACATGATACCAAGCAGGCCGACGCTGCCACTCAGTAGCCAGTATGCCGTCACTGTGAGAGCTAGGTAGGTCATCATTCACCGTTTCCCATAAGGCTACGACCGCTACGGCGTAGGCCGAGGATGCGGAGTGGGACGCGGCCTTGGCGTAGGAGTAACCCTCGGTGTTGGTGTTGGCGTAGCTGTTGGTGTGACAGTGGCAGTCGGTGTAGCTTTTGGCGTTGGAGTTGGACTCGCTGTCGGCGTAGACGTTGGCGTTGGACTTGGACTCGGCGATGGCGTTGGCGTTGGACTCGCTGTCGGCGTAGACGTTGGCGTAGGACTTGGACTCGGCGATGGCGTAGACGTTGGCGTAGGACTTGGACTCGGCGATGGCGCGCTTTGATCATACAGTTCCGCGCTCGCGAGAACGTTAAAAATGCTATCCCGTCCCCCCGCAACAAGCACCATGCCGTTGGGCAACAACGTCGCCGTGTGGTTGTAGCGTGCGGTGTTGAGGCTGCCTGTGGCAGTCCAACTCCCGCTCGCCGGATCATACAGTTCCGCGCTCACGATACCAATACCAGCGTCATCAGCGCCCCCCGCAACAAGCACCATGCCGTTGGACAGCAACGTCTCTGTGTGAGAAAAGCGTCCGGTGTTGAGGCTGCCTGTGGCAGTCCAACTCCCGCTCGCCGGATCATACAGTTCCGCGCTCGCGAGAACGTTAAAAATGCTATCCCGTCCCCCCGCAACAAGCACCATGCCGTTGGGCAACAACGTCGCCGTGTGGTTGTAGCGTCCGGTGTTGAGGCTGCCTGTGGCAGTCCAACTCCCGCTCGCTGGATCATACAGTTCCGCGCTAGGGAAAGCGATAAAACTGGTATCAGTGCCCCCCGCAACAAGCACCATGCCGTTGGACAGCAACGTCTCTGTGTGAAAAAAGCGTCCGGTGTTGAGGCTGCCTGTGGCAGTCCAACTCCCGCTCGCCGGATCATACAGTTCCGCGCTAAGCAATGCACCATCCACGATGTTATATCCCCCCGCAACAAGGACCATACCGTTATGCAACAACGTCGCCGTGTGGTTGTAGCGTGCGGTGTTGAGGCTGCCTGCGGCAGTCCAGCTCCCGCTCGCCGGATCATACAGTTCCGCGCTCACGATACCAATACCAGCGCCATCATAGCCCCCCGCAACAAGTACCATGCCGTTGGGCAACAACGTCGCCGTGTGGTTGTAGCGTCCGGTGTTGAGGCTGCCTGTGGCAGTCCAACTCCCGCTCGCCGGATCATACAGTTCCGCGCTCACGATAGCAATACCAGCGTCATCATCGCCCCCCGCAACAAGCACCATGCCGTTGGACAGCAACGTCTCTGTGTGAGAAAAGCGTGCGGTGTTGAGGCTGCCTGTGGCAGTCCAACTCCCGCTCGCCGGATCGACCGGGGCGAGCGCCATGAGATCGAGGTTGCCCCAAACAGGGCCCATCATCTTAACGACGCCAGGTCGCGCTTTATTTGATCGCTGCCCGGTTCCGTGTGACTGAAACGGCCCGGTGGGAGCACCAAACGCAAAGAGCGCAATGAACACTCCGGCACAGCAAAGAAAGAGACCAATCAAGGCGCGGAGATTAAAGAACCCACGTTCGCGGAGGCTACGGCGGGCAGGTGCGGATTGAGATGCGGATTTGTGTTTCATAAGAATCTTGTCAAACTTTGGGTGGCGTCGCGAGCAGTCCGCTACTTATAAACGTACAAGACCGAAATTCGCTGAAATCTTACGCAGGAGATGGGATGTTTTTAAGGACAACGCGGATTTACACGGATGGAGCGGATGGATTTTTGCGTAGCGCCTAACACAGACGCCCTACCAAGTGGTCACGCGATTTCGCGCGCCCTGCGGTCGCGCGCTACCTATTCGTGTTTATCCGGGCAATCCGTGGTTAGGTTTACTTGGGCACAAGGAATGGTTCTTGCAATTTTTCAGCTGCTTTGGCACGTGGACCAAGCCGCGATACGTGCACTACATTTGCCGATGGAGATCGATTCGCAAACGCTGTTGCTGGTCGTTTCATTAGCGCTCTGGATCATCTTCGCGTCAGTATCCTAGTGTTGCGGTGTTGCTCATCATTGCCGAGAGCGATGGAAAGACTTCGCTGCGCGCTTTGCGCCGAAGGGCAAAAAGGAAAAAACGCGCCGAGCGGAGCACAGGAACAAAGCCACCCAAAAAACGGCCGCTGCCTTTGTTACTCAGCCTTCTTCACGATGGCCGGCTTGTAGGCGGTGAGCAATCCGGAGTATTGGTTGAAATCCTCCTCAGACATTGGAAATGGTATCTTGAAAGCGGCTATCGCTCCGCTTGGCAGAGGCACTGCGAATTCTCGGACGGAACCAATAATAGATGGCGCCTGTGCAAATGGCGGTCTTGCCGGTGGAATCGGTGTAGAAGCCGACTGATCGCCATTTGCAGGAAGTGTCGGTCTAACGTCCAGGTAACCAAGGACAGTCGTCGTTGCTTTCGCAATCAATTGTTCGTCCTGGAAAAAGGAATAGCTCGCGGCCGCCAGATTCCGCCGTTTGAATTTCCTCCGCGCGCGCTGCCGTTCCCGGGCGGCGATCGCGTGTTTTGCGCAGTAATTTTTATTTATCATCGGCAGCGAGCACAACCTGCATAGCCCCGCCTGCTTGCGCCGAAGCTGATGACGACGCTGCCGCGAAATGTGCTCGCCATTTGAAACAACGCCAGTGGTCATCTCCCTGGCCTCCGAGAAATGTGAAAGCCTGTTGGTATACCTCTAGTCCTACGGCGGTGGCGTTGGGCGGGGGTGCGGAGACGGTCGAGGTCTTGGCGTTGGAGTAAACCTCGGTGTCGAGGTCGGGCTTGGTGTAGCAGTAGGCGTGACCGTTGGTGTTATCGTTGGCGCGGGAGTTGGTGTTCCCTGCGGACAATGGAAGATTTCCATCGAAGCTGTCGGGCCGCTCACATCGTAGCCCCCTGCCAGCCAGATGTTGGTAGTACCGTCGGTTTCGATAGGGAAGTTACGCCGCCCATTGACAAACGCAGGAACGGGCGAACCCGTTGTCCAAGTGTTAGTACCTGGATCATAGATGTTCACCTCACTGGAAGGATTGGGGTCGACTCTGCCACCACCCATGACCAACATCAGGCCATTGAAGTTAAGCGCCCTCGTCTCCCCTGTAGCCCTCGGTATCGGTGCTATCGTGCCAATGCTGTTGCCGACAGGGTCGAAGCTAAACGAGTTGGTCGTGTCCACCACCGTGCCACCCTGGTAGTCTGAGGCGCCTGCCAGATAGATGATGCCACCTATGGTGCACGTAGGCGCATACATGACCCCTTCGGGCGTGTTCACTTTCTGTGTCCATCTGGAGCCTGCAGCGGCAGTGGGATCAAATTCCCATATCTCGTTTGTAGAGGCTACATTGATGTTAAACCCGCCCAGGATGTACAGCTTGTTGTTAGCCACCGCAAACCCGCCAGGCAGAATCGTGCCTGCGGCATCGCCCGGCCAGTCGTCCGCAGCAGTGAGAGTGGTCACGGTATCGGTAACCGGGTCGTAGAAGAACACGCGATCTGTAGCCGTGGCTTGCCCGGCTGCTGAGCCGCCCACACAATAGATGAAAGGAGTGCCTGAGACAGTGAGCACGTCGCAAGCCATGTTGTTTACCTGATTATCGGGCAATGTCACGCCCATCTGGGTCCAGCTGTTTGTGTTGGGGTCGTACTTGAGCACGTGCTGGAAGTCAGAGCCTGCATCATCTGAGGTACGGCCCCCCACAGTGTAGAAGTTACCGTCCGGGAAGTAAACGCCAACCGCTCTGACAAGCACCGTAGGCAGATCCGCACCGGCTGACCAACTGCAGGCAGCCGGAGTAGGCGTGGGCGTTGGAGTCGGACTCGGCCCCCCTGCCACGAAATTGAACGTGCCGATTCGCGTGGACCAATTGAAACTGCCCGTTGTCGCTTCGTATTCGTTAACATGCCAGAAGGTCATGCCATCAGCAGGATCGACGGTAGTCATGCTATAATCGCCCCAGCGGCCGTTAGTGTCGGCCTCACTCCCGGCGCCGGTGAACATTGTGGCTTCCCCCTGGCTGAGGTCGCCCGGCGGGTCAGTGACAAGACGCCCAGCATAACGAATACCTGGGTGCAAGGTGGAACGCGACGTTGAATAGCCGATAGCCGTGTTGCCGCTTTGATCGACAGCTATGCTGGGCATGAAACGCCAAACACCGTCGTTGTTATTACTCCAATCCTGCTGTTGCGTAGCGGTGGCGGGAAAGTTGCCGCCGGTAACATCGAATTGATACCAGCGAATAATACTCGGTCCGCTCGGGTAATTCAGGATATTGGTCTGGTCCGCCCATAACGATTCGGTGCCAGCGCGATTCTGGTAAACCACCGGCGTCATGATTTTGTCACCGAGGGTATCCAGATGCTGCGATGTTCCCGACTGCGGCACGATTGTAAAGCCAGCAGCATCCGTCCAAGCCTCAACAAACGGGTTAACCGTGATCTCCGCATTCGGGGTATGGTTGGCGCCTACACCAAAAGTTGAATTCGATGGCGTGGCAAAATCGACATGAAAGAACCGGGCATGAACCTGGGTCAGGGTCTGGCCACCAGTTGCCGGGCTGTCAACAGCCAGCACCATTTCATCCCTGCCCGCCGGCGGCGGATCGCCGGTTCGAAAGTTGGCCGCGACAAAGCTATATGAAGCACCCACGCCAGCGAGAGGGACGGTAAAGCCAATGGCGTTAGCAGGGCCACCAGTGAGCATCGAGCCGCGATCGAGCGCATAAACGCGCACCCCTCGGAAAGCAAGCGACGGGCCATCAAACAAGTTGACCGTCAGGTGATAGGCGCCGCCGGGCTGCGGATCACTCCACAAGGCCATTTTGGGGTAATCGCCTACCCAGGTGGTCTGAGTAGGTTCATGTTGCAACGCATAAAGAAACCATCCGCCGCTGACGGGGTCGTTGGTCTGAGACACGGCGATACATTGATAGAATGGTCCGGAGCCGGGAAGGCCGGGAAACGCAAAATCACTGATCACCCAGCGGTCAGCCAGATGATCATAGAAAACAAATGGGTCGCCGTCGTTCTGGGCGTTGCAAGGAGTACCCGTTAAGGGGGCGAAGAGTGAATTGTATGTGGTCGGAGGGGTGAGCGGAGTGCCCGACTTATCAAACACCCTGAACGCGACGTTAACCGCTTCGATGTAATGATTCGGGCCAACGTCTCCATCGCTGTCCGGTGGCGCACAAGCGCACGCCTGCGCTGCACTCTCTCCATCAAAGGTCAACAGAGGTCCCGGCATAGTGGGCGTTGGCCGCCAGATGTTTTTGAGCAGTGACTGAACGTACTTCAGGCCAGAAATCCCATATCCTGCTGGCGCTTCGGTCTGCGCAGATCCTGTCCCGTGAGGATAGCGCGTTAGGACTCTTTCTTCGAACTCCTCCTTGGGCGCGACATAAGGCAGATCTCGCAAATTCTGATTCAGCATGACAGGACCAACCATTTGCACCACGTCCGGTCTCTGTGTGCCGGGAGCATCCTGTTGTGTCCTGGAGCGATTGGTTTGTTGGGTTTGCTTTGCGCGGTTTCCCTGGGCGAACAGCGCCACAGCGATGCCGAGGAGGCAAAACACCGATGCAGTTAAGATACGAAGATTAAAGAAGGCGGATTGCGAAGTGGATTTCTTTTTCATAGGTGTCTAAAAATTCAGGCGTTTCAGCGCGGCGGTCCGGAACCGGTCGATGACTCCTCTCCGTTTGGCTGTTAACCTTGGGTCGCAAGTACACCACTACTTATTAATCTAGGAGACCGGAGCCCGCTGAAATCTTACACGGAAAATTGCTGTTTAAAGGAAACCGAGGATTACACGGATGGATTGCCTACAAATGGTCACGCGATTCGGCGTGCCCTTTGGTCGCGCGCTACCTATTCGTGTTATCCGGGCAATCCGTGGTTAGCCCTAACTTAGGCGCGAGAGAAGCCACGCTTCTTTTGAAGCGCGGATCACCTCGGAGCGAATCCCCAAACGGCAGCAGCTTCAATTTTCTTCTGCCTTCTTCATGATGGCCGTCTTGTAGGCGGTGAGCAGCCTGGAATAGTGGTTAAAATCCTCCTCACACATGGGAAATGGTATCTTGAAAGCGGCTATCGCTCCGCTTGGCAGAGGGACTGGAAATTCTCGGACTGAACCAATAATAGATGGCGGCTTTGTAGGCTCGGGTCTTGCCGATGGATTCAGTGTGGGAGGCGACGGGCCGTCATTTTCGCCCTCGAAAAAGCAATAGCTCGCAGCGCCCAGATTTCGCCGTTTGAATTTCGACCGCGCACGCTGCTGTTCCCGAGCGGCGACCGCGTGTTTTGCGCAGTATTGTTTATTTAACAGCTGGCAGCTGGGCACAACATGCATAGCCCCGCTTGTTTGTGCCGAATCTGGTAACGACGCGCCCGCGAGATGCTCTTTCCATTTGAAACAACCCCAGTCGCCATCTCGCTCGAATCTAATAAATGTGAAAGCCCTGTTGGTATACCTCTAAAGCTACGGCGTCGGCCGAGGATGTGGAGTGGGCCGTGGCCTGGGCGTTACTCTAGGCGTGGGTGTCACCGTAGCTGTAGCCGTCGCAGTAGGCGTTGGCGATGTGCACGGTGGAGATATATACAGCACCACGTCGTCCACCCACATCCCGGTGGTGTCGCCAGGAGGGTTATGACCATCCTGGTTCACCAGAAACTTGATACGCACGGTTTGTCCGGCATACCGCGTCATATCCACTATCTCGTTGGTCCAATCCACAGTATTGCAGACATGGAAGATCGTTTGCAGGATAGTTCCGTTACTATCCGTGATGTAAGCATCCTGCCAGTCGAACGTAATGTTGTCGCTAGTGCAGTCTTTGTGCCAGAAGCTCAGCGTGCCTCCACCAGGAGGGACTGTGAACTCCTGATAGAACGAGCTAACTCCGAGTGGCTCGTTATTATTTTCCTCGCAGAAGGTCGCTTGTTGTGGGTTGCCGCCTGCGAATGCGGAGAAGGTCCCAGTGTGCGCCTCGTTAGTGGTAACTACCGGATCGTTGGTGTGGCCGTCAATTACCCAGAGTGGGAAGTCGCCCGTCTCGAATCCTTCATTTTGGATGGTACCGCTATCGCAGACGCTTGCATTGTACTGGTAATTTCCTGAGAAGGCGGCGTTAGGAAAACCGAACTGATCGGTAATCGCGCCCGCGGGAATACTCGCCGTCAGCGTGCCTGAGAAGATACTGGTGAAGTTAATCGTGAACGTAGCGGTCGTGTTCCCGTTCGAGAAACTGACGTTCGTCACGTTGGCATCGATGCCGCTAAGTTGTAGGTCGCTCGTTGAGACTGAGGTTGGATCGAAAGGCTCATTGAAGTTCACAACGAGGTCAGATGACCCCGGTCCCGTTAAGGTGCCGCCAACGGGCGGGTCGGTGTCGGTCACCTGTAACAGCACCGCATCGTAGCGGAAGTCGCACGTAAACTCAAATATCACCTGCCCGTCAGAAGCGCGCAGAAATGCGCCGGCGGGGATGTGCATAGTGTGGGGGCCGTCCGTCGTTACGGGTGAGGCGTTGTAGCTGAAGGTTAACGTCATGTCACCGTTCGAAATGCTAACGTTGTCCGCGGGCGTTCCATCCACAGTGAAATCGGCAGCATCTACAGTGCTCGTGTTCACCGCATCGCTCAGATTAACGACGAAATCAGTCGGCGCGGTGCCTGTAACCGAACCGCCGCAGGCCGGATCGACAGTAGTCACAGAGAAGCCAACGAGCTCTCTATCTGTGAAGGCATCTTGCTGGGATAGGCCGCCAATGGCGATCCGCCCGTCCACCCATGAAGTGAGATGCTTGGTCAGCACCGCGGAGCCATAGTCGTAGTCCCCTGCATAGGTGGGCTGGATCCGTGGGTCAACTTGCGCAGGGAGCGGGGTAACTACGTCTGAGAGCATGTCATCAGGCAACCATGTCGCGCCATTGTTGTTAGATTTCCGCGACCACATCCTGTAACACGGAACGCCTGGACTACCACGGGTACAACTCGCGCTCTCGCGCGCGTCATACCATGTCGCAAACAGGGTGCCAGCCGGGCTGACTGACAAGTTAGGTTGCCACTGAGGACGAGTAGTCGCATCAGTGTTCAATTTCAGCGGCGCCCCAAAGGTTACACCGCCATCAGTGGAACGGATGTAATAAACATCGCCAGGGTCACTTCCTGTACCGTGCTGCGCATAAACCAGGTGAACGAAATTGTTGAACGCCGCAGGCTGACCCCAGCCCTCATGCCGCCAGTAACCGCCGCCATCGGGAAACATGCAGGCAAAGTAGCTAACAGCTGTAACCCCCGGTCCGGGAAACTGGGGGCCAGTGTAGGTGTTAGTCCATGTGTTGCCGCCGTCGGTGGATTTGAAGATGAGGTTCGTGTCGTTGTGAGGGAAACCACCGCCGCCTTCATCCATCCCTGCAACATACACGGTCCCGTTGCCCGACAGGTCGCCGGTGATCTGCACGTCGCGGATGAAGGTACCGGTGTTGCTGACTGTTACCGGGCTGTGCCACGTAGCCCCGTTATCACTTGAGAAGGTGACCCTGAGCGCGCCGCCGACATTGAAGTCGTTCCAGGAAATATACATTCGTCCGAAGAACGGGGAGCCGGGATTATTATCAGCCCAGCCAGACTCGCGGTCATCGAGACTGCCGGTGTGAGCGCAGTAATGCGTCCAGCTATTTGGATCGTCAGGAGTCGTGGACTTGTACCCGCCAATGCCTTGACCACCGCAGGCCGCGTCCAGCCAGACGGTGAACCAGGTGCCAGACGGCTTGTTATACACAACTACCGGATCACCAAAAGTATTGTCGAAGGGACTTTGACCGTTGGTCTTGGTGAGTCGGGTGAATGTGGTGCCGCCATCGGTGGAGACGGAAGCGCCAGAAATGCTAATCGGTGCGGCGTTGCGGCCACGTGAGTCGTTGTAGGCGACCACAATCTGGTTGGGATCATCCGGGTTTGCCGTAGTGTACGTCTCCGACTGGGTCACGTTGGGAGAAGTCTCGGTACCGGTGATTAGGTTGACGTCCGTCGCGCCGTACGCCACGGGCGCCATCAGATTTTGGACAAGCTGAGAGAAGCCTGCTGCAGGGGACGGGTTACCTCCCTCGGATAGACCGCAGAAAATCATAATCGCGCCGGCACGGAAGTTTTCCTGCTTGTCGATGCCCAGCTCGTGAATTTTGGAACAATCAAATCCCGCAGGGACGAGTGGATCCCACCCCGACTGGCTGGTGACCTTATATTTCGGCTGCGCCAGTGCGGGAGCCGGCCTGAACGGATTTGCCGCGAAGAGTGCGAGCGAAATGCCCGTCATTCCGACAAATAGCCCGACTAAAACGCGAAGATTAAAGAAGGCGGATTGAGACGTGGAATTCTTTTTCATAGATAGAGGTTATATTTTTTCACTTCTCAGTGATCACTAGTCACCGATCACTGAGACTTACAGTGGCAGAGTCGGTCGCGGCGCCGGAGTCGGGCGAGGCCTGGATGCGGAAGTAGGTCTTCGATTCATAATGCTTTTGCGAAAATCTCGCCGCACGCCCCAATTTGACAGTCGGAGGTGGTGAACAACACCGGATCGTCTCGTCACCCGCCCGAAGGTGGAAGCCGTCACGCTGCTCAAACAGGCTTCCGGCGCGCGAAACAATGCGCCTGCTATCGCGGCAAAAAAAAAGACGCGTCCGCAAAGAGAATGACCACGTTGTCGAAGCGCAGCATTGTTTCATATTCCACCCGGGCCACTCCCACGCAGAATAAGGCCAAACAAATCAATCCGATTATCTGTTTCATACTCGCTGCCCTGCGTCTGTTCATTAATGCGATTTGGGCAGGAGCACTGGGCTAGATAACAGCTGCATAAAGATGCGGGAAACGACACAAAAGAGTGTGTGAATCGCGGATTTCGCGCATGGGGAAAATATTCATCAACCACTCTCACGATTCCTGCCAACCCTATGGAGTCGGTCGCGGCCGCGGCCCTGGAATCGGACGAGACCTGGGTGTGGGAGTAGCCCTTGGCGTGGACGTCGGAGTTGGGGTTGGGGTTGGCGTCGCACTGGGCGTGACTGTTGGCGTCGCGGTTGGGGTGGGTGTCGCACTGGGCGTGACTGTTGGCGTCGCACTGGGCGTGACTGTTGGCGTCGCGGTTGGGGTGGGTGTCGCACTTGGCGTGACTGTTGGCGTCGGGGTGGGGGTAGCAGCCGATTGAGAGTACTTGATAGTGGCGATATCCGACACACCAGTCCCCAAGCCGATGCTCCATCCCGTCACATAGACATTCCCTGAGCCGTCAATGGCCATGGCCATCGGCACGTCAGCCCCACTTCCCGGCCCGTTGTAGCGAGCGACCCACTGTTCTGTGCCAGAACCGTCGTACTTGACCGTAGCGTAATCGGAATCGTTTATGCCTGCACCGAGGCTATATCCCGCCACGTATACATTGCCTGAGCCGTCAACGGCAATGGCACTCCCTCCGTCAAAATTATTTCCCGGCCCGTTGTAGAAGGCGAGCCACTGTTCTGTGCCAGAGGCGTCGTACTTGATGGTGAGGCAATCGAAGGCGTAATCCCTGGCCTGGCTAGTTCCCGTCACGTACACATTGCCTGAACCGTCAATGGCTATAGCGGTGACCCAGTCCCCCGAGACGCCGGGCCCGGGCCCGGCGTAGCGGGCGAGCCACTGTTCTGTGCCAGAGGCGTCGTACTTGATGGTGAGGTAATCACGATCATAACCACCGTTTATGCCGGTGCTCTGTCCCGTCACGTATACATTGCCTGAGCCGTCAATGGCCATGGCAATCCCGAAGTCGGCGCCATTCCCCCCGTCGTAGCGAGCGACCCACTCTTCTGTGCCCGAGGCGTTGTACTTGATTGTAAGGTAATCAACTTGAGTTTGATAAGCGTCATCGTCGGTATATCCCGTCACATAGACATTCCCTGAGCCGTCAACGGCAATGGCAAGCCCCGAGTCTCCCGAATTCGCGGGCCCGTTGTAGCTCGCGACCCACTCTTCTGTGCCCGAGGCGTTGTACTTGATTGTAACGCAATCATAATCGTAATCAGTATGTGTGTTGTAACTTTCTCCCGTCACATAGACATTGCCTGAGCCGTCAATGGCAATGGCATACCCCTGCGCAATCCCCCCCGGCCCGTTGTAGCGAGCGACCCACTCTTCTGTGCCAGAAGCGTTGTATTTGATCGTCACGAGGCGATATCCATCAGCGGTTCCCGTCACATAGACATTGCCTGAGCCGTCAACGGCAATGGCATACGCAATGTCGTCGTTACCATAATCCCCGTGTTGGGCGAGCCACTGTAATGTGCCCGAGGCGTCGTACTTGATCGTGGCGTAATCCCTGGTCGTACCGTCGAAGATATTTCCCGTCACGTACACGTTGCCTGAGCCGTCAACGGCAATAGCCCGGCCGATGTCTTGGCCGGAACCGGGACCCCCCGGTGAGGAGTAGCGAGCGACCCATTCTTCTTGCACGCTGCCCGAGGGGGCAAAGGCGACCCCCTTGGGACCATGCCCATGCGCGTCAAAATGGCCTGCGCGATCATACATCAAGGCTTGCACGGACCTCGCTGTCAGAGCGTTGGCGGTGCCCACCGTGGCTCCCGGCGATCGTTTTACTTGGGCGGGTCCCGCTGTGGCGAAGAGCGCCAGGAAGACGCCGGCCAAGACGACAAACAGACCGATTAAAACGCGGAGATTAAAGAACCCGCCTTCGCCGACTACCCTTCGCGTAAAGCTACGGCGAGGCGAGAGGTTACGGCAGGCAGGTGCTAATTGAGAAGTGGATTTCTTTTTCATAATTTTCATAAGAATGTTTTGAATGTTTTTGAACTGATCAAGCTGCAAGCAGTCCGTTCCTTACTAATGTTAGAAGACCGCAATCCGCTGAAATCTTACGCGGGAAATTGTAAAAAATCGTTAAATCGGGATGGCAGGGATGTGACAGACGCAACCCGGGCGAAGATTTCTAAACAGAAGATAACGAAGGAAACCAAGATTCTGTTGTGCCCAAGCTTAAAAACCTTCGTTACCTTCGTTGCCTTCTGTTTTAATCTGCTTCGTCTTCTTCTGTTCGATTTGCTCCGGGCAAAATCATTCGGGAGATACCGTTTTTGAGAACCGACTCATGAAAATTGATCAGCAATCCGACCGGAATATCCAGCAATTTCATATAGCTGAAGAGCTGCGCTTGGCTAGATGGATGCAGAATCTCGACTGCTTTTAACTCGACCAGTAAACAATCGTCCACGAGGATGTCAAAACGCAGCGGCTCATCGAAGACAAGCCCTTTGTATCCCACACGAACCAGTTTTTGTGTCGTTGCTGGAATCGAACGCAGCTCCAACTCGCGCAACAGGCATCGCTCGTAGATGGACTCAATCAATCCAGGGCCTTTGTGCCGGTGAACTTCCATTGCCGCACCGATGACTTCCCGGCTGAGCTTGTCCGCGTTTCTATAAAGTGGATGCATAGCCGAACATCTCAAACAAAAGATACCGAACGAAACGAAGATTCTAATCTATCCATCCTTCAGAAACCTTCGTTGCCTTGGTTGCCTTCTGTTTAATCTACTTCGTTTTCTCCTTTTCGATTTGCTCTATGCACAGGCTAGGATTCTAAACAGAAGATAACGAAGATTCTGTTCTGCCCAAGTTGATCAGAAATCACGTCGCACTCTACGAGCAGGATCGTCTGCGAAGATCATGCGCCCAGCGACATCATCTCTGCTTTCTTTCCTTCCGCCTTCTTCACGATGGCCGGCTTGTACGCGGTGAGGAGCCTGGAGTATAATGAGAGCAGGCGCGGGCCGGTGATAATTCATCGGTCACTATTGAGGATTTCCCTAATGTTTATGGGCCGCTACGGCCTAGGACGCGGAGTGGGGCGCGGCCTCGGCGTAACAGTAATCCTCGGTGTTGGTGTTGGAGTGGCCGTAGGTGTCACTGTTGGCGTTGGACTAGGCGTTACCGTCGGAGTTGGGGTAGGGGTAGGCGTAGATGTAGGCGTATTTGAACGGATTGTGCCAACCAATCCAACCGCCGTTGCCGTATCAGGACCATCAAGTGAGATTGCATTCAGACCCCATTCCTGGATGTATTCTCTCTGCCAAGTACTACCTCCATCCTGTGTACGAACTGTAACTCCGAACTCTCCGACTGCCCTTCCATTATTTGCATCAGAAAAACATATGCTCCAGAGAGCGCTAAGAGGTTCATGATACTGTTCTACCCAATTTGTTCCGCCATCGGTCGTTTTAACAATTATACCGTCACCGCCAAGAATGCCTCCACATGCCCAGCCTGTATTTGCATCAAGAAAATATACATTATATAGAGGAATCCCATATGGATATGTTTGGGTAATCCATGTGGTACCTCCATCAGTACTCTTAGCGATTCCTCCACCACCTCCTCCATCACCTACAGCCCACCCTGTATTTTCGTCAACGAAATACACCGCCCAAGCGAAACCCAATCCTGCTGCTTCTACAGGGAACCAGCTGTTTCCGCTATCTGTAGTTTTGAGAATTACGTCCTGATGTATTGCATCATTGCTTCCAACAACCCAGCCCGTATTCGCGTCAATAAAGTAAACGCCTACTAGTAGCCCGAAAGTTGAGTATAGATGAAACCAGTTATTTCCTCCATCGGTTGTTTTGAGAATGTATCCGCCGTTTGCGATACCCGCTATCCATCCAGTATCTGCATTTATGAAGGAAACGCCATAGTTATGCACACCTGTATTTGTCATCAGAGTCCAGTTGCTACCTCCATCTGTAGTTTTCACTACTTCCCCATAATCACCAACGGCAACCTTTGTATTCGCATCTACAGACGATAAACTCCACAAGCTCTGAGTTGTTACCCACCTCCATTGTGCATTCCAGGTGCTGCCACCGTCTGTTGTTTTGTAAATCGCACCCAGCTGTCCTACGACAGTTCCTGTATTAGAATCTGTAAAGTGTACTCCCGATAATCCCACTGCGAAACCCTCAGCAGGAGGGACTGTGAATTGAATTTCCCAGGTGTCCCCACCATTTGTAGTATGGATAACCTGTCCTCCTGCGCCTAAGCTGACAGCCCATCCATTATTGCTGTCTACGAAAGACACCGCTGTTATTACACCGGATACTCCGCTTGTCTGACTTGTCCAGTTATTACCACCATCTGTTGTCCTGAAAATTGCACCAATCCATGATGGGAAAGACCCCAGCTGTCCTACGACAGTTCCTGTATTGACGTCTGTAAAATCCACGTCAAAAAGGGAAACCCCCGTAGATTCAAAAGGCTGGCTTATCCAATTGTTACCACCATCTGTTGTTCTCAAGATCAGACCATTCTGGTCGTCCCCGCCAACAATCGTTCCGTTATTTCTGTTGGTAAAAGAGACGGAATCTAAAAGACCGCTAGGGACGGGACTTGTTTGGTTAACCCACGTGTTTCCTCCATCTGTTGTTCTTAAAATTACCGAAGTCCCGTCAACTAGAGAATTACCAACAGCCCAGCCGGTATTAGTATCAATGAAAGATACGTCAGCCAGAAGAGTAGTTTGGGGCGTAAATTGAGTACTCCATGTTAATCCTCCGTCGGTCGTCTTGGCAATAACTGCGGGAAAATCTCCCAGCGCCCATCCGTGGTCACGATCGGCAAATGACAACTGGAAAAAGAAAGAATATTCTGTGTTAATAATATTCCAACTTTGCCCGCCATCGGTTGTTCTAAGGATTGTTCCAGCAGCACCAACCGCAATTCCCGTGTTAACATCTGTAAAGACCACATCGAAAAGGTTGTTACCCTGCGGCAGCGGATTCCGCCAGACCCAGTTGGCGGTGCCCGCTGGTGCATCCGGCGGTCTTTTTACTTGCGCGACTCCCGCTGCGGCCGGATCAAAGCCAAATCGGGCGGCCATATTTCTGAAGGGATCTCCCTGCAGCAGCGGATTCTGCCAGGCCCAGTTGTTTACGCCCGTCGGTGTCGCCGATAATCCCCTTGCTTGAGCAGATCTCGCCGTGGCCGAACCAGAGCCGGGCTTGACCGGATTTGTGTCGTCACGGCGAGTCCATCCACCAGTAGTGGTGGCGAACAGCGCCACCACGATGCTCCCAGTGAAAAATACGATAAGAATTACACCGCGAAGATTAAAAAAGGCGGATTGAGAGGTGGATTTCTTTTTCATAAAAAGTGACCGATAACGTTTGTGGCTGTTTTCCTTGTCCTTGTTAAATTTCCCGTGGCAGGCAGGACCTTCTGGGCTGTCTACTAAGTACGAGACCGAAATCCGGCGAAAGCTTATGCGGAAAATTGTAAAAAATCGTTAAATCGAGATGGCGCGGATGTGACGGACGGGAGCCCAGGCTGCCAATCGAAATGCTTCTGCGGTTTGACATGGCACTGAAACAAATCGCGCGAACAGTAATTGAGGCGGCGACCTGCTCACGTAGGCATTAAAAGCCTGCTCACACAAGATTTCCGATTTCGGTGTCTTAGCCGTACGTTGAACATCATGGACAGAACGATCCTGTATCGGCACAAGTCTTGGAGAGCGCGGGGCCAAAGTGCTTTTTCGGCAAGCTGCCGAAAGCTGCAGGCTCGCAGCCGCGCTCCCAGGACGTCACTTCGGCGCGAGGGAGGCGACGATTTTTTCGAAGCGTGGATCTCCACGCAGCGGGTCCCAAAACGGCAGCAGTTTCAGCGCACCGTAGCTGCCATAGCTAACAGCGTCGGTGGGAAGGCGATTGGCCGTGGCGAGCTGTTCGCAGGCGAGATCTTTGTCGCCACCCCACGCAGCGATCATCGCCAAATACGCGATCATCACTGGGCCATTAATTGCGTCTTTTTCTACCGGAAGAAGCTGGACCGCGCGCCGGCCTTCTCGCAGTGCCTCCTCCTTACGCCCGAGAGCAGCATCGATCAAACCAAGCACGCACAGCGGGGGGCCGTAATTTGGTTGAGCTTGGACTGTCTTTTCCTGCTCCGCGCGTGCGGCAGTGAAAGCCGATCGTGCCTGGTCATCATCATTCATCATACGAGCGATAACGCCTTGTAAGAATGGACGGTTTAATTGAATAACGTCATCGCTGAAAGGCGTTTCACCTAGCGCAATCAAGGCGTCTTCTGCGGCACGAGCGTTGCGTTCGGCCAGAGCACAAGTGAGCCAGGCATCGGCGATGCTTTGCACTGCGGCAGGATCTGTAGCCCGAATCGAATCGATCAATCGATGCAAGGGTCGGGTATCGGCTTTCCAAAATAATTCCATGCCCGCGAGCTCTACTTTCGTATGGACATCATTCGGAGTGATGGCCAATGCGCGCTCCCACATCGATTTTTCTTCGGCATAGTGCCGTAGACCCAGGTGACTGAGGGCAATTTGTTGTAAGATTAGCGCGTTGCGCGGATCGAGATCTGCCGCGCGCTCGAGGCTACGCAACGCCTCTTCCTGTTTGCCCTGGCGGCGCTGGATGTAACCTTTCAGCTCGAATACCCGGGGATTGTTCGGTACGGTCTGACCAGCGACTTTTAGTTCGGCGAGAGCGCCATCGTAGTCGAGGTATCCGCGATAAAGATTTTCCCCACGCGCGAGGTGTGCTTCTCCGTCGTCTGGACGAAGGTGAAACGCCGCCCGGGTGGCCGCTTCCGCCAGCGCCAGGCGCGCGGGAGTATGATCGTAACCAAGGAAGTAGAGACGGTCATGAGTAAGAGCCAGTTGGCAATATGCTTGGAAGAACGACGGGTCGTGCGCCACGGCCTGGTCGAGCAGATCGGCCGCCTGCAGAAAATTCCCTTTCCCGCTAATGTGCGCGCTCGTCGTCAAAAGAAGATTTTTGGCGCGAGTGTAGAGATCGAACGCGGCGAGATCGACGGTCGGTGCTCGCTCAATAGCGAGTTTCTCCGCCGCTGAGATTTTGGCGTGAAGCTGCTTAGCGACCTTTTGCGCGATCTCACTCTGGATGAAGAAGACCTCCTTCAAATCGCGATCGTATTGCTCAGCCCAGATGTGAGTGTCGGTGCGGGTGTTGATCAACTGGGCATTTATATGAAGCCAAGCCCCGGCCTTGCGCACGCTGCCCTCCAGGACATGGGACACCCGCAGCTCGTCACCGATCTGGCGCATATTCCGCTTGCCGCGATATTGCATGACGCTGGTGCGGCTGATGACCTTGAGATCGGCAATTGTTGCCAGCTTGGTCAAAATGTCGTCTTGGAGACCATCGGCAAAAAAGGCATCCTCTCTGTCGCTGCTTAGATTTTCAAACGGCAACACCGCGATTCCAGGAGTAGCCGGACGGCCGACAAATTCGCTTTTCCAAACGATCACTCCTACCGCCGCTGCCAGACCGGCTAACGACACTGCGGAAAGCGCAGATGACGGATTTCGCCTCACCCACTTTCTTCCCCGCCCGAAGATTCCCGTGCGCCTGGCCCGAATTGGCTCGTGCTTCAGCCAGCACTCAAGGTCTTCCGCCAGCGCGAGAGCGGAAGCGTAGCGACGCTGCGGATCTTTCTCGAGGCATTTCAGGCAGATGGTTGACAAGTCGCGATCTACCTTTGGGTTTAAGAGGCGCGGTTGCCGCGGCTCGGTGTCCAAAACCAGCCGCACCGTTTCGTAGGTCGTTCCGCCAACAAAAGGAGGATGACCCGTGAGCAGTTGGTACAACACCGCGCCAAGTCCGTACACATCGCTCGCGCTTGTGATCTCTGCCTTCTTACCTCGTGCTTGTTCCGGCGCCATGTAACTGGGCGTGCCCAAAACATCGATCGTGCGAGTGACGTTACTCTCTGTCTCCGCCAAGCGCGCCAGGCCAAAATCCGTAAGATGTGGCTCGCCTTTGGCATCGAGCAAAATGTTCCCCGGCTTAATGTCTCGATGCACGATGCCGTGCTCATGTGCATAGTGAACTGTGCGCGCCAACTTCGCGATGAGTTCCGCTGCGCGCCGCGTCGGCATCGTCTCTCGGCTGACAACTTCGTCAAGCTGGCCTCCTTCGACGAACTTCATTGTGAAGTAGCACGAGCCATCACGCTCGCCGACTTCGTGGATCGGAACGATACCAGGATGCTCTAAACTGGCTGCCGCTTCCGCTTCTAGACGGAAACGTTTGATGTGTGCTTCGGTTGCCCACTGACCAAGTCCAATGATTTTCAACGCGACGGTGCGGTTGAGACTCTTTTGCCGCGCCTTGTATACGAGGCCTTGTCCGCCGCGCCCAATTTTCTCTAGGAGTTCGTAGTCGCCAAAGTCGGTCACGATGTGTGCTGGAGATCCAGCGCGGGTTGTGCCCGGCATCGGTATCGAGTTGAGCGCGCCCTGATCCTCATTTGTGAACAGAGCAGTCTCTAAGAGACATGCGCTGCAAAATTGTTGCGATGCGTCGGCGTAGAATTCCGCGCTGCATTTTCCACAGAATCTGTTCGCGGTCTTCATTCTGCTTCGATCAAACCTCCATCAAATAGAATAATGCAGGAAATTGCGCAAAAGCTACGGGCGCAACGCGGCAACTAAATGGCGTAGCTCATCTTCTGTATCGTCCGGCGCAATGACCGTATGAGCGATTTCTTCGTGCACCAATCCGCGATAACGCTGACGCAGCCGATGAAAGGCCTGATTCACGGCGTTCTCAGTCATTCCCAATCGCTGCGCAATTTCGGCCTGGGACGGGCGCTGGCACTCGTCAGTGAGCAATTTCTTCAACTGCTCAAATAAGCCCGCATTGCCAGCCATACGGTACTCGTCCTCCAATCGTGCTAGCGCTTGCTCCAACACTGTCAACGCCCAGCGGCGCTCGAAAATCCGGTCAGGGCTCAAAGTGTCTGCTGGTTCAAGATCGGCGCGCTTGCGCTCGCGCAATTCTTCCAACGGTATAACCGGCCGACCTTCGCCGCGCTTGGCAGCCGCGGCGTAACGGCGTTCCTTCGCCAGAAAATTTTTGAGCGAGGCAAAGAAAAAGGAACGTAAACGCCCGTTCTCGCGGCGGACTGCCTGCAGATCTCGCCTCTCGAACAGCACGGCAAAGAAACCCTGGGTGAGATCTTCCGCGTCTTCTGGTCCGGCGCCTCGTCGCCTGATGAAACTGTAAACAGGCCACCAGTAAGTACGGCAAAGTCTTTCAAGCGCTTTGTCCGCCGCTGGCGATCCACCTTGCGCCGTTACGACCATGCTCCAATGAGTCGTCGCGAATGAGACCGCTCCATTCAACATGCTCGGGCCGTTGCCATTGGTCGAAGTCTCATGGTTATCAGCAGGCACGCTATAATTCAAGTAAAAAATCGCAGCGAAAGCAAGCCCGGCATCTTAACGGAACACAGGGGCATCTTGTTCCCCAAAAGAAGGAACCCTCTCGCCTCTTGAGCGAATCTGTCCCGTGGCAGACCATTGTTCGGTTCCACGCAGCGAGCCAAGGCCATGTCACTCGACATGGCACCCCAGTCTTCGGGACAGTCAGTAGAGGTGATATTATCGCCAACTTTAACACGGGCGTAGAGCCGGCGACAATCAGCGATGGGCATCAAGTACTTCTACGGCAATCGGAGGGGCGAAGTTCCAGAAGTCTGTCGGGCAAGCGGGCGTCTCGCTTGCTAGATATCTGGCGAAATGTTCGCGCCATCGCGAAGATGTTATCGCAGATTTTTGATCTGTGCAGTACGGACCGCGGCGTGTTGCTTTCGGCGGCTCGCCGAAAGATTGTGTCTGTCCTCATCGTCCGTCTACTGGTCGCAACATATGGTAAATCCGGTGCGAGGATCGGCGAGCTGACGAATCGTCACATCTGCGCCAGCCGCTCCAGGTCCAGGCGCTCTGTGTATACGGCCATGCCAACGGCTGCGTGGACGCTCATTCGTTGCAGAGATTCGATCTCTTCGTACGTCGTGATTCCGCCCGCCGCGGTGATCTCGAGCGAGGTTGCGGTACGGAGCCTCTTAAACCAATCGAGGTCCGTGCCCTGCATCATGCCTTCTTTGTCGACATAAGTACACAGGAATCCGCCGCAATAAGGCTCCAGTTCTCGGATGACTTCTTCGGCTGAGACGCCAAGCGATTCACGCCAGCCTTTTACGACGATGCGCCCTCTCTTTGAATCGAGCGCAAGTAGAATTCTTTCTTTCGGAATGGTTGCGCTGAGTTCGCTTAGGAACGCATGATCGGGCCCGTTGGCGCTGAACGCCGCCGTGCCGACGATCACCTTTTCCGCGCCGAGTTCCACGAGACGCCGCGCCTTTTCGGACGTTCGCACTCCGCCGCCAACGCGCGTGCCGGGCCTGGTTGCAAGGCGTTCCACGGTCTTCTCGTTCGAGCCCTTCCCGATCGCGGCGTCGAGGTCGATCACTTGGATGGCCGGAAACGCAGCGAACTTTTCCAGCATCGCTTCAGGCGTCTCGCCTTCCAACGCTTTCTCGCAACCCTGGACAAGCTGGACTACGACGCCGCCCATCAGGTCGATGCAGGGAACGATCACGTCTTTAACCTTCGGACAACGACGCCGTGTTCCGCAAGCTGCTGCTTTAAGTCGTCGAGCGTGTAGGCGCCGTAATGGAAAATCGAAGCCGCAAGCGCGGCGTCCGCTTCACCTTCATCGAAGACGCGAACGAAGTGTTCTGGCTTTCCCGCTCCGCCTGAAGCGATCACGGGAACTTTCACTGCTCGCGAAATCGCGCGCGTTAGGTCGCAATCAAAGCCGGTCTGCATACCGTCGGTGTCCATCGAGGTGAGAAGAATCTCGCCAGCGCCCAGTTGTTCGCCGCGATGCGCCCACGCCACTGCATCCATTCCTTCGTCCACGCGGCCGCCCTCGGTATAAACATTCCATGCGTGCGGCGCGCGCCGGCGCGCGTCGATTGCCAGCACGACCGCCTGTGTTCCGAATTCGTTGCTCAATTCCGTGATGAGCTCGGGACGGCGTACTGCCGCGGTGTTCACGCTCACCTTGTCAGCTCCCGACATGAGAATGCGACGCGCGTCTCTCACCGAGCGGATGCCGCCTCCTACGGTAAGTGGAATAAAAATTTTTCGCGCTGTTCGCTCGACCACCTCTGACATCGTGTCGCGTTCGTCGCTCGATGCGGTGATGTCGAGAAAAACGAGCTCGTCGGCGGATTGTTCGTTATACCGTTCCGCCAATTCGACCGGGTCGCCGGCATCGCGGAGGCCCACGAAGTTTACGCCCTTCACCACGCGGCCTGCCGTGACGTCGAGACAAGGGATGATCCGTTTCGCGAGCATACTTCGTCTTACAGCTCGATGAATCGGCGGATGATCCCGACGCCTGCGCTACCGGATTTCTCGGGATGAAATTGAACTCCAAAAATGTTGCCGGTTTCCAGCACGGCAGTGAACGGCGACGTGTAGATACAGGTTGCGACTGTCGCGTCGCAGATCGGCACGTAATAGCTGTTTGCGAAATAAAAGTAAAACTCCGCTGCCAGGTCTCCTAGGAGCCGCGCGGGCCTAACGAGTGTAACTGTATTCCAGCCCATGTGCGGGACGCGTGCGCTTGCCGGAAAGCGTTCGACTGATCCTGCCAGAACGTCGAGACCCTCGACGTCCGGTGCTTCCGCGCTGCGCTGAAAGAGCGCCTGCAAGCCCAGACAAATCCCGAAAAAAGGCACGCCCGCAGCTATGCGCTTCTTTAACGTTCCCCGCACATCGAGTTGATCGAGCGCGCGAATCATTTGGCCGAAGTGGCCAACACCGGGCAGCAAAATTTTCGAAGCGCGTTCGAGTCCGTCCCTGTCGCGAACGATTTTATACCGCGCGCCAATCGCATCGAGCGTGTTCTGGATCGAGCGCAGATTCCCAGCTCCGTAATCGAGGACGGCGATCACAGCAGGCCCTTCGTTGACGGCAGCTGTTCTTTCATGCGTTCGTCTGTGGAGCACGCGTAGCGCATCGCCCGCGCCAAGCATTTAAAAAGCGCTTCGACTTTGTGGTGGTTGGAGCGGCCGTGCATGACCTTGAGGTGCACGTTTGCTTTCGCGTGTTGCGCGAAGCCGTGAAAGAAATCGTGCACCAACTCTGCCTGAAGATCACCGAGTTTGCGGACATTCACCCGATCGGCATAAATAAGCGCGAACCGCCCGCCGAGATCAACGGCTGCGACGGCGAGAGTCTCGTCCATCGGCAACACGAAGTAGCCAGCGCGATTAACGCCTACACGATCGCCAAGCGCCTTGTCGAACACTTGACCGAGAACAATCCCAACGTCTTCGACCGTGTGATGTTGATCGACATCGAGGTCGCCGGTTGCCTTCAGCGAAAGATCGAAGCCGCCGTGTTTCGCAAAGAGTTCGAGCATGTGGTCGAGAAAGCGGATGCCGGTCGCGATTTCGTATACGCCGGTGCCATCGATAGCCAGCCGCGCGGTGATCTGCGTTTCCTTCGTTCTGCGCTGAATCGTCGCTTCTCGCATCAGAGCACCTCCTCGATTTCGTTGATGCTTTCAATTACGGCTTCGGCGCCTTCAGCGCCCAAAAGTTCGCGGAGCCCCTCGGAACGCGCGTCGGCCACGCCGATAAAACGAACGCCCGCCGCTCGTGCACTTTGCGCATCGTCGACCGTGTCGCCGAAATAAATAAGCGTGCTGCCGGAGTGCGCCGCCGCGATTGCGATCAGGCCATCCGGGGCGGGCTTCGCGTTGGCGACATCGCCATGGGCGATAATTTCGGACCACCCAACTTTGGGAACGAAGCGAGTGAGCGTGAGATCGATCTCCGCGCGCGGCCGTCCTGTAAAAATGGCAAGCCGATGGGCAACGGCCAATTTCTCGAGCAGACTGTCGGCCGGAATCCAGCGTTCGCGAAGAATCAGTCCATCATTATTCTTTCCGAGAAAATGGTTTTGGAAAACGGCGACAATTTCATCGTAAGGAACTTCAACGTTCGCGGTGTCGAGAACGAGCTTCTGTGAAAGCGCCCAGTCATTGTTCCAGCCACCGGAGTTTTTGTATTGCTGGATGAGATCGTGGGAAATCGCCCTGCCGCTGAATTGCTCAACTGTAAAAGCGATGGCTGCGCGATAGGAATCGCCGACATCGACGAGGACGCCGTCCATATCGAAAACCAAAACGGGTCGCCGGTCGTCACTCAACGCCATATTCGCTCCAGTTCAGTCAGGAACCGCCCGGTCTGCTCCCGCGTGCCGATCGTGACGCGCACGCAACCCGCGAGTTCGTAACTCCGATCGCGCACAAGGACACCGGCTGCGCGGAGGTTATCGCACACTTCAGTGGCGCGATCACCGAGGCACACCAGCACAAAATTTCCCTCGCTTCGGTAAAACGGGATACCGAGGTTCTCGAGTGCCGCATAGAGCAGATTACGCGCGGCCAGAACCTCGGCGACGTAACTCGAAATGTAGTTCGTATCGCGAACCGCGACGCGCGCAGCGAGCGCGGCCAGCATGTTCACGCTGTAGGGTGACTGCGCCTTGCGCGCGGCCGCGATGTTTTTCGCGTCGGAAAAAAGGCAACCCAGGCGCATCGTTGCCATTCCGTACACCTTCGAAAAAGTGCGGCTAACGAAAAGGTTTGGATACTCACCGACGAATGGCAGCGCGGTAATGCCAAAGAACTCGAAGTAAGCTTCATCGATTAGAACGGCTGCGCCGACTGCGCGCTTCAGGATCCGCTCAATGCCTTCAAGATTTACGGCGGTGCCAGTTGGATTGTTTGGATTAGAAATCAGCAGAGAGCGCGTGTCGGGACGAATTGCCCCGAGCAGCTCTTCGAGTGGAAACTCAAGCGATCCATCGCGGTAATGGACCTCCCGGATGTTTGCTCCGGCAAGTTCTGCGTAGAATTTATACATCGCATAGGAAGGCTGCAGGATGATGACCTCATCGCCATCGTCAACAAAGGTATTGATCAGCACCTGAATCGCTTCGTCGGTGCCGTTCGTGAGCAACATTTCGTTTTCCGCGACACCAAAGTGCGCCGCGAGTTCGCGTTTTGCTTCGATGTATTCGGGGTAGACGGCGAGCAGCCCTTCGTTAATGTGCGTTTCCAGAAATTCCGCGACCTTTGGCGAGCAGCCGACCGTGTTTTCGTTCAAATCGAGGCGCAGCTTGTCGGTGCGGCCGGCAGTCGGCGGTGAATACGGCGCCATGCGCTGCACGGCTTGTCGCGCAGGCGGCTGCTTAAACATGAACGCGTACCTCCACCGAACGCGCATGTGCTTCGAGCCCTTCAGCACGAGCAAGCGTTGTGATTGTCGGCGCCAGCGTCTCGAGCGCCTCGGGTGGCACCTCCTGAATTGAAATTACTTTCACAAAGTCCGCGGCGGAAAGTCCGCCCCGGATTCGCGCAGCTCCAGACGTCGGCAGAACATGGTTCGGCCCACTCGCATAGTCGCCGGCCGCTTCCGGGCTGCTCGGGCCGACGAAGACACTGCCGGCGTGCCGAATGCCTGGAAGTAAATTTGCATCGTGAATGCTCAGATGTTCCGGCGCGAAACGATTGCTCAGGTCCACCGCCTCCTCATCCGACCTAACGACCACGATCGCGCTGTTGCGATCGATCGATTGCGAGGCAACGCCTGCGGTCGGGAGCGCTGCAAGTTGCTTTTCGATTTCCGCCCCGACCTTCACCGCCAATCGCCGCGAGGTCGTGACTAAAATCGCAGACGCTTCGGTATCGTGCTCGGCTTGAGCGAGCATGTCCGCCGCGATCCACGACGGGTTTCCATCATTCGCGATGATGACGATCTCGGTCGGCCCGGCGATGAAGTCGATTCCTATTTCGCCGGCGAGAAGTTTTTTCGCCGCCGCGACATAGATATTGCCGGGACCAACAATGCGATCGGCTCGCGGGATCGATTCGGTTCCGAAAGCAAACGCAGCGATGGCATGCGCGCCTCCCAGCAGGAAAACGCGGACATCTCCGAGGATTGCCGCCGTACCGAGAATTTCCGGTGTCGACTTCGGCGTGGTGACGCAAATGTTCGGCACATCCGCGACTAGCGCTGGAATCACCGTCATCATTAACGTTGACGCCAGGGGGTAACGGCCCCCGGGAATATATCCACAGATGGTATCGAGCGGCCGCACGATCTGGCCAACGCGAACGCCAGTCGCGAGATCGACAGTCCAAGGCCTGGGCAATTGCCTCACCGCGAATGCGCAGATGTTCCTAGACGCGATCTTGATGGCCTCGCGAAATGCCGGACTGAGCTTCTCGACAGCGGCCTTCAATTCCGGCTGCGGCACGTCCATCCTCTTGCCCTTGAAGCCGTCAAACTTCCGCGCATACTCGAACAACGCTTCGTCGCCCCGGGCACGCACGTTTTCGAGAATTGGCCTCACGACTGCTTCCGCCGCGGCGAGGGCTCGTGTTCGACGCGCGAGCAATTCACCGGCTTCGCTAGATTCAATGATCCGGATCATGGCGGTCACAGGATGACCTTGTTCAGCGGATATTCGACGATACCGTGCGCACCGGCTTCCTGAAGGCGCGGGATAATGGTTCGCACCGTCGATTCATCCAGAATTGTGTTCACGGCAAGCCAGTGCTCATCACTCAAATGCGAGATCGTCGGCTTCTTCAATGCCGGCAAAACGTCCAGCACTGCGTTGAGATTGTCTTTCTGCAGGTTCATCATCAGGCCCACTTTTCCCAGCGCGTTGATCGCGCTTTCAAGAAGCAACTTGATGTCCTGAAGCTTGCGGCGTTTCGTTTCGTCCTTCATCGCCGTTTTGTTTGCGATGAGCTGCGTGTTCGATTCCAGAACAGTTTCAATAATCCGCAGTTTATTGGCACGCAGCGAGGAACCGGTTTCGGTCACTTCTACGATTGCGTCGGCCAAAACCGGCGGCTTCACTTCCGTGGCACCCCAGCTGAATTCGACCTTTGCCGTGACACCGTTTTGCGCGAGATAACGCTTCGTCGTTTCAACCAGTTCCGTAGCGATGATCTTGCCTTGCAGATCGCGTACAGATTGAAACTGCGAGGTCTCCGGTACGGCGAGCACCCACCGGACTTTTGCGAAGCTCTGCTTCGCATACACGAGGTCCACGATCGTCTCGACCTCTGCCGAATTCTCTTTGACCCAATCGCGACCCGTTAGGCCGGCGTCGAGAATACCGTTTTCAACATAACGCGCCATTTCCTGCGCACGAATGAGCATGCACTCAATCTCAGGATCGTCGATCGCCGGAAAATAAGACCGGCTACTCGTGCTGATATTGAAACCGGCGCGAGCGAACAGCCGGATCGTTGCCTCTTGGAGGGAGCCTTTCGGAATGCCAAGTGTAAGTTTCATTGGAGCTGTCGATAAAAACACGAGCGCTCGCCCGTGTGACACACGTTGCCGTCGCCCAGCCGCTTGACCTTCAACAACAAGGTATCGTGATCGCAATCGACGAGGATTGAGACGACTGACAGTTTGTTTCCCGATGTTTCGCCTTTGGTCCAAAGCGATCCGCGTGTGCGGCTGAAGAATGTCGCATAGCCAGTTTGGCGCGTCGCGGCCAGTGCCTGCTCGTTCATAAAGCCAACCATCAGCACCTCGGACGTCTCTGCGTCCTGGATAACAGCTGGAATCAATCCGTTTAATTTTGCGTAGTTCATGGTAGTTGGAAAAAATAAAAAACCCGCCGAGCTCTCGGCGGGCTGCATGTCAATGGTCTCGCGCGACCCTTACAACATGTACGCTCCGCCAGCGCGGCTGCTATGATGGTGCGCGTGATGGCGAAGGTTCAACATTGCGCGAGAGGTTATCGAGTGCTCAAAGACCTGTCAAGAGGGTTGGCAGAAATTTTTCATAATCCCCAGGCCGTCCGAGTTGAAGGGTTACATCCAGAGGCGTCAAGGGCGGTCGGGAGAGTCTACACAAAACTAGGGCGCGCGGTTGATCTCGATCCGCGCAACGTTTTCGCACCGCAGCAGATTGCCATCAATTACGGAGTTCTCCGGCGCTACGCAGAAGCAAAATCGCTATGGGATCGCGTGTTGGCGATCGAGCCAATAGCAGGGCGCGCGTTGGTGGAATTGGATTGCCGTTTTTGGGACCCGCTCCGAGGCTGATCCGCACTTCGAAAAAATCGTGGTCTCCCTCGCCCCCAGTAAACCTAACCACGGATTGCCCGGATAAACACAAATAGGTAGCGCGCGACCGCAGTGCGCGAACGAATCGCGTGATTACCTGTAGGGCGTGTGTGTTAGGCGCTACGCACGAATCCATCCGCGGTTTCCAAAAATTTCTGCATTTTCCGCGTAAGCTTTCGCCGGATTTCGGTCTTTTCCATCAATGGCGGCCCAGAACGGGCCTGTTCGCCACGCTAACATTTAACAGGGAAGAACATTCCCATGAAAAAGAAATCCACATCTCAAACCGCATTCTTTAATGTACGCGTCTTAATTCTTATTGCCCTTTTCACAGGGAGCACCGTGGCGGTGCTGTTCGCCGCGACTGAGGAGGGACGGACTCACCGTGGCGAGACAGATCCAGCTGGAGCTGCTGTGGGCATAGACGGGACGATTTATGCAACGATAGACGGCGGCGCGACCTGGATTGTCCGGCCAAGCGGAACGACAGCGCCGCTGGCTTCCGTTTCTTTCAGCAATAGTAACACGGGTATGGCGAGAGGTGCGGATGGAACAACTCTTCGCACAATCAACAGCGGCGCGACATGGACCGTTCAATCAGAAGGAACGACAAAAATTCCATTCGCACCTCAGGTTGACCCAATCCAACTATGGGTCGCCACCTACAATGGTCCAGCCAACAACTACGACGATCCAGCTGGCGTAGCTGTAAACCCGGACGGTTCGCGCGTGTTTGTGACAGGCGGGAGTTATGGGGTTGGCACGCTATACGACTGGGCAAGCATAGCGTACACTGCAACAGGCGGGCAGCTATGGGTTACTCGGTACAATGGACTTGGCAATGGAAATGATACTCCTCAAGCGGCTCCCGTAGTAAGCCCAGACGGCTCTCGAATTTACGTGACAGGCAGCGTCACCTTGGGTGATGGCACGCAGACAATAAGGACAGCCGCCTACAATGCGACAACTGGATCCCAGTTATGGGGGTGTCCTTTATTGTGCCGACTGTAGCAGCGCCAAGCTTCTTGCTGGCACGGACAGCAGTCCACGCGCGTTGGTGCTAAGTCCGGATGGTTCACGTCTATTCGTAACGGGCTGGACTCATTACCCATCCCCTACCTTCAGCAAGTACGTGACGATAGCGTACGACACAAGCAGCGGAAGCCAGCTGTGGGTCGCACAGTATCACGGACCAGCAACTGGCGGCGAGGCACTTGCGCTAGTGGTCAGTCCGGACGGGTCACGCGTATTTGTGACTGGATCAAACACCGGGGTCGGGACGCATGTTGACTTTGCAACCGTAGCATACGCCGCCGCCAATGGTAGTGAATTGTGGGTTGCCCGATATAACGGGCCGGGGAATTACCAAGACGAAGGGCAAACAATCGGGATAAGCGGAGACGGATCGCGGGTCTTCGTCGCCGGAGAGAGTGCATCAGGTGGCACCGTCGGATCCTTCGATTACGCTACCGTTGCGTACGACGCGAACAATGGCACGCAGGTGTGGGTTAGCCGGTACAATGGGCCGGCCAACGGCGCTGACTGGGCCAGAAAACTGACCGTCGCAGGCAATAACATCGCAGGCAACAGGGTGTTTGTGACCGGTGGAAGCCCCGGCATGGTCGCTCCTTTGCAGGACTTCGCCACCAGCGTATGACATTAGCAATGGCCAGCAGCTCTGGGTTGCTCGATACCAAGGTCAAGATACGCAGAGCAATTTTAACAGCATTACGCGGGCGATAGGCCTAAACGCAGATGGCTCACACGTTTTTGTTACGGGAGCGAGCCCAGGTATCGGCACTAGTCTCGACTACGTGACGATTGGGTATGGCACCTCCGCTGGTACGCAGCTGTGGGTCGCTCGGTACGATGGACCCGCCCATTTAAGCGACACGCCAATGGGTCTCGCCGTGCACGGAACAAATGTGTATGTCACTGGGTCACGTCAAGTCGGACTAACCACTGACTACGCAACAGTAGCCTACTCGGAATAGCGTCCGGCTCCAACTCGGACTCCAACGACGTCAACGCACACCCACGGCAGCAACACTGGTTTCAATCGCAACACAGAGTCCAACGTCCGGGCAAAGCGCTCAACCTAGCAGGCAGTGTGCAGGCGAGCACAGAGTGGCACCTCTGCTGGAACGATGTTATGGAGTACCCCCACAAACCACTGAATTTGTAAAACGATTTCTGATCTCCTTCGTTTTCCTAGGCAGCCCGCGCTAGAATGCGCGAACATTCCCTATTGATCAGCACTGATTAACAAAAAATGGGAACAAAAAAGAGGGGGTAAGCAAATCAGCTCGCGAAATAAACAAAAGGCGCGGAAGGGGCTTGGTCAGAAATCGCCTCGTGCCCGTCGGAATGTGCCACCCGCGTCGCGAGCATTTTTACACATCGTCATTTTATTTCTCGTAGCTGTAATCGTGACGAGTAGCATATGGGCTCGCCAGGCGCTCCTCGGTGGGCACTCGACCAAGATAGATCTCGCCCGCCTCGTAGAATTCGATGCGGCCATTCGCGCGGGCGACTTTTTCCCCACTTGGTCACCAGATTTGTACTCGGGCTATGGTTCGCCGATTTTCCAGTTCTATGCGCCGCTTGCCTATTATGCCGCTGAAGTACCGATGCTCATGGGATTCGATTTTGCGACGGCACTAAAGATCACCCAACCGTGGACATATTCGTCCGGCACTCTCTTACGGAACACTTTGCTTTCATCTGGCTGCCGTTGATCGTCTGGGGCACCGAAAGAATCGTTTCAAAATGTGATCGCGTCGGCCTTGCCACTGGCGCATTAGCGACTGCCGCGTTGATTTTCACGCACAATGGAATGGCACTGATTGGCCTCCCCGTTTGTGTTGCCGCCGGCTGGGCGCTTGCGATCTTATTGCAGAACGTTCACCAATCGGATCGGATCGGATCGTGGCTACGTCTTGGTGCTGCTGGTGCCGTCGCCGCGCTCGGTGTGGGCCTAGCCACATTCTTCTGGTGGCCAGCGATGAGCGGCCTTGCGTTCACGCGTTCCGAGGCAAGCCTTACCGGCGACTACTTTGACTTTCACCATCACTTCGTCAAAGGATGGCAGTTCCTCGATCCTCGCTGGAATTTTGGCGTGAGTGCCGGAGACACTGGAGAGAACGCGGAAAGCTCGGGCGGTCAAATGTCATTGCAGATAGGCCTGCTTCATCTCCTCGCCGGGCTTGGCGCGCTCGCCATGGTTTTGTTTCGATGGCAGGGTGACGGAGACGCCGGCCGGCGACGCGCCGCTTGGAGTGTCCTCGGGGTGAGTGTGATGGCTATTGGAGTCTTCATGAGTTGCCGGTTATCCCAACTCGTTTGGGAATCACTACCTTTTGTGAAGTATGTGCAATTTCCATGGCGCTTTCTTGGCCTGGTCGTGTTTGGAGCTGCGATTTGCGCTACTGCCCTGGGCGATCGGTTCGCGGCGGTGCTAACAGGTCGGAATCGGACGGCAATTGTATTCGCTATCGGGCTCTTCATTGTGATGGCCGCGTATTTTCCATACTACTCGCAGGCGCGCTTTCTTGTCCGTAACGCTAACTCTCTGGCGTTCGTATCAGCGGCGCAGCTGGACGCGTTGCAATCTACCGGAGGGCTGATCCCGTTCGGTTTTTCAATGTCGGTCGCAGAGCTCCGGCAAAACCGCGAGTCGGCCACTAGCCTCGATGACTTTCTTCCTCGCGACGTGAAGCAAAAACCAACGCAACCTCCTGCGCAGATGGTAGAGGCCGACGGAGGACGTGTTGTAGAGACCGCGCAGTTGCATCAAAACCACTACCGCAGCCGCATGCAAATGTCCGGGGCAGGGAAAACCGACCTACTCCAATTCTGGTTTCCCGGCTGGCAGGCCACGGTGGATGGGATTCAGGTTGAGACCGCTCCGTCCGGCCCCCAAGCCGTCGTCTCTTGCGACGTGCCGGTAGGTGAACACCTCGTGGAATTCCGCTATCGCGGTCTTCCACAGCGCAGGACAGGCATCATTGTCTCGATTATTGCCATCGCGGTCGGTGCGTGCGCTCTTTATTTTCTACGGCGCCCACGGGAAGCCACGCAGTTTGAGCGTCTGGTCAGACGTCTGCCATGAGTCCATCGTCTTATCCGTGTAATCCGCCGTTTCCTTAAAAGACATCCAATTTTCCGCGTAAGATTTCAGCGGGTTCCGGTCTCGTACATTAACAAGCAGCGGACCGCTTGCGACCCAAAGTTAACAGCCAAACAGAGAGGAGTTATCGACGAATTCAGTCCGGCAAAATCGAAGCGCAAGAATTTCCTCACAAAATTATTGACACGCTTGACACGGACTCTATTCTCACGGTCAGATTGAAACAAAACGTGGCGATTTAAGGCGACTTGCTCCACGTAAAAAACTGCTAAAGAGCTGTGTGGATTCACTCGAATCCATCCGCGCTTTTCGGTTTCTTGCGCGCACCGACGCCTTTCTATCGCTCCACAACAGCGAAAGGAACAAGTGCGATGATCACTACACTCCAAGCAGTCGAAACCGACACCGACTACAGTTTTGAAACTCTGGCGTTGCACGCTGGGACAACTGCCGACCCGGTCACGGGCGCGATGTTGACTCCGATTTATCAGACAACGACTTATCGGCAGGAGGCGGTCGGTAAAGATAAAGGCTTCAAGTACAGCCGCTCCGGAAACCCGACCGTTTCCGCGTTAGAACGCCGGCTGGCTGCGATCGAAGGCGCAGAATTCGCCACGTGTTACTCGACGGGATTGGCGGCAACCACGGCGCTATTCCTTGCGCTACTTAAAAGCGGCGACCGCGTAGTGAGTTCGCAAGCTGTTTATGGCGGCACGGTGCGTTTGTTGCGTCAAACACTAGCGCCGTTCGGCGTCCAGGCGGAATTTGTCGATACTTCAAACGCGGATGCGTTCGCCAAGGCTTTGCAAAAACCGACCCGCTTGGTTTTCATCGAAACGCCGGCCAATCCGACGTTGAAACTCACCGATGTTGACCTTGCCTCTCGTCTCGCGAAAAAGGCCGGGGCATTGCTGGTAGTAGACAATACGCTGCTGACGCCCGCATTACAGCGACCATTCGACCTTGGCGCAGACATTGTTCTGCATTCGACGACCAAGTTCATCGAAGGCCACAACGCTACTGTCGGAGGCGCGCTCATTACTCGCGACGCGAGTTTGCACGAGCAATTCTTGTTCACGCGCAACACGATCGGCACGATTCAATCGCCGTTTGCGGCGTGGCTGACATTGCAAGGAGTCAAGACGTTGCCGTTGCGCATGGCGCGTCACTGCGAGAATGCGGGGCGCGTCGCGCGATTTTTGGAATCGCACCCTCGCATCACTCGACTAGCGTATCCCGGTCTCGAATCGTTCCCGCAATTTGAACTCGCTCGTCGTCAGCAGAGTGCGGGCGGCGCGTTGATCGCGTTCGAAGTGGAGGGCGGGGTGGAAGCCGGCGTCCATTTGATGAACTCGGTGCGCCTCTGCGCGCTGGCCGAGAACCTGGGCGCGGCTGAAACCATTATCACACATCCGGTTTCCATGACGCATGGCGCGGTGCCACCTGAGCAACGCGCGGCTGCCGGGATAACGGACGGACTCGTTAGGCTTTCCGTCGGACTCGAAAATCCGGATGACATCATTGCTGATCTGGAACAAGCGCTTGACGCATCTGCGGAGGGATTACTCTCATGACAGCCGCGAACATCGTCGTCTTGAAATTTGGCAGCTCCGTATTGCGGAGTGAGCGCGATTTGCCGCGAGTGGTCCACGAAATTTATCAACACTGGCGCGGCGGGTCGCAAGTCTTGGTTGTGGTTTCGGCGATAGGTGATACGACTGATCGCTTGCTGCGCCTGGCTGAGGCGATTTGCACGGAGCCGGAAGAATCCGCCTTGGCAATGCTGCTCGCGACCGGCGAAGCAACTGCGACTGCGTTGCTCGGCATTGCTCTGCATCGAGCCGGCATTCCGGCGAAGGTTCTCGATCCGGCACAAGCCGGATTGCGCACCATTGGCGACGAACTCGAATCGGAAGTTGTCGCCGTCGATGTCGCGCGACTGCGCGCGGAACTGGAGCAGTCGGTCGTGGTGTTGCCGGGCTTCACTGGCCGAAACGAAGAAGGTGACACTACGTTGTTAGGCCGCGGTGGCTCCGATTTATCGGCCGTGTTTCTTGCGCATCAACTTAATGCTCGATGCATTCTTCTTAAAGATGTCGATGGGCTTTACACAAGCGACCCGGCACGCGCGGGGGCCGCACTGCCCTTGCGATTCAGTCATGCGAAATATGAAACCGCACTCCGCGTGGACGGCGCAATTGTTCAGGATAAAGCGGCTCGCTTCGCTGCCGAGTGTGGACTGCCATTTGAGATCACATGCATCGGGGCGTCCACAGGAACGCAGATCGGTGCCGATGTCGATCTTGTTGATGGTGGCGAGACTGCGCCGAAGCGGTTGCGCGTTGCGCTGCTCGGCTGCGGGACTGTGGGCGGCGGAGTTTACGAACGACTCACCGCGCTCCCAGAATTGTTCGAGGTGATCGGCGTCGCTGTGCGGGATCTTTCTCGCGCGCGGGTGCCACGCGTTCCGGAACACCTGCTGACTCTCGATGCAGACGAGCTAATCGCGAACCCATGCCATGTGGTTATCGAGCTTATCGGTGGAACGGACCGCGCTTCGGTTTTGGCTAACAGCGCGCTGCGACTTGGCTGTCACGTCGTGACTGCAAACAAGGCGCTGATTGCCGCCGAAGGCGAACAACTGCAAGCGGTAGCGGACGCAAATGGAGTGACACTTCGCGCCAGTGCCGCGGTTGGAGGAGCAATGCCCGCGCTGGAATCGATCGAGTGCGCACGCGCCACCGGCGTGATCTCGGCCTTCCACGGCGTTCTGAATGGGACGACAAACTTCGTTCTCGACCAGCTCGCGCGTGGCGAAGAATTGCAAAATGCAATCCGCGCGGCCCAACGATCCGGCTATGCTGAAGCCGATCCGACGCTCGATCTCGACGGAACGGATGCCGCGCAAAAATTAATTCTGCTCGCGCGAGCAGCTTTCGGCGTTTCGCTGCCGTTGGCGAAAATCTCGCAGCGCGGCATCGAACATTTGCGCGCCGAGGTTGTGCGCGAGGTGCGCAAGCGCGGTTGCACGATACGGCTAGTCGCTTCTTGTCGATCTAACGCAACGGGTTTGGAAGCTCGCGTCGCTCCGGTTGAACTACCGATTGATCACCCGTTTGCGCGATTAAAAGGCGCTGAAAACGGATTGATAATCGAAACCGAAAACGGCGCGACACCCATCGTGTGCGGCACAGGCGCTGGACGATGGCCGACGACTGAAGCCGTTATCGCAGACCTTTTCGCGATTCGTTGCGAATTGTCGGCCGCCGAATCAATCTCCGAAGAATTGGAGGAGGTCGTCGCGTGAAAACGGCCACTCGCTGTGTTCACTTGAAAGAGAACGGCGATCCCTATAGCGCGATCGCACCGCCAATCTACCAAACCGCAACCTTTCGCCAACAAAGCGCGGCGGAGTTCGGCGAGTACGATTACACCCGCACCGCAAATCCGACGAGAAAATTGGTCGAGCAGCAACTGGCGAAACTCGAGAGCGCCGCGCATGCCTGTGCCTTCTCCAGCGGAATGGCCGCGATCACAGCGCTAGCGCGGCGGCTGGAAATCGGCGACGAAATCATCGCCGGAAACGATCTTTACGGCGGCACGGTCCGTCTGCTCGATCAGGTTCTGTCGCGCAGCGGAATTTATGTGAATTATATCGATACGACCGATCTGGACAAAGTGCGCGGCAGTCTAAGGTCGCGAACCAGGCTCCTGCTGATTGAGACACCGAGCAACCCGCTATTGCTAATCTGTGACATCAAAGCGCTGGCGGAACTCGCGCATTCAGTCGAGGCGATTCTCGCGGTAGATAACACGATGCTCTCGCCCTGTTTTCAACAACCGCTCGCGCTCGGGGCGGATGTTGTGATTCATTCCGCCACGAAGTTTCTCGGCGGGCACAGCGACGTTACCGCCGGTGCGCTGATCACAAACGACGCTGAGTTACATCGACAATTCGCGTTTCAACAAAACGCGGAAGGCGCCGGCTTGGCTCCATTTGATTCCTGGCTGCTGCTCCGCGGAATCAAGACCCTTGCGTTGCGTGCAGAGCGCCAGAACGCATCGGCAAATGCGATCGCACGGTTTCTCTCGGAGCACGCCCTGGTTGAGCAGGTGTACTATCCCGGGCTCAGCACCCACCGTGATCATGAGCTTCACCGAAGGCAAGCGACCGGTGATGGCGCGGTGATTAGCTTCACAACCGGCGCTGCCTCCGTCTCGCAGCGCGTCGTTTCGAGTACGCAATTATTCGCCATCGCGGTCAGTTTCGGCTCGGTGAACTCGGTGATCAGTCTGCCGTGTGCAATGTCGCACGCGAGCATTCCGGCATCGCTGAAGCAAACGTTTGCACTACCAGCAGACCTTGTCCGCATATCCGTCGGAATAGAAGACGTGGACGATTTGATCGAAGACTTGGAGCGCGCTTTTGCGATTGCCTGGCGGCAGCAGGTTGTGCCCTCCATTCAGTAGGATGTCGCCCCATCCGCGTGGGAAGAGGTCGTGCACAGCTAATTTTAGTACTTCGGCGAGATAAAGAAGCGTTTTGTCGTCGTCGTAAGAGAGACGCGCTTCGATTTTGGAGACCCGCTACGGCTGATATCAAGTGGGAAACGATTTTTGCATTAAATCGCTTGTAATCGGTTATTATGCACTGATTATGCATTATGGTTGCATTAATAAACCGCCGAAAGCGTCAGCAGAAAACATTAGCGCTGATTCAAGCGCGTCGGATTACCACGCAGCAGAAGCTTCTGCACTTACTGGAAGGCGCTGGAGTTCCTGCAACACAATCGAGCGTTTCCCGCGACCTAGAGGAGTTGGGGATCGTAAAGCTCCGCGGTTTTTATAGATTGCCACAGGCTCCAGAGGGTGCCTCCGCTCACGGTCTCCTGAGTCTCGTGCCAGCTGGCGATTGCATGTTGGTCGCGCGATGTGAACCGGGGCTCGCCTCCGCGGTCGCGGTGGAAATTGATCGCGCTCGAATTCCCGAAATCGCCGGTACGATTGCCGGGGATGACACAATTTTTGTTGCGTTGGTTAAGCCGAATCTGCAGCGGACTGCAACACGAAAAATCTGGGAGGTATTCGGCTAAAGACTGCGCCTCCTTTTGTACTTTGCCTCTACGCCCATGGCTCGACCTCTGCTCACGACTTACATCCCTTTTCCGTTCCCGCTCGTGCGGGGAGAAGGCGATCGGGTCTTCGATAACGCGGGTCGCGCTTATTTTGATTTCTATGGCGGCCATTGCGTTTGCAGCACCGGTCATGCGCACCCCCATGTTGTAACGGCAATCGCACGGCAGGCTAAGAAGTTGTTGTTTTACAGCACCGTCGCCGACATTCCAGTACGTCAGGAGGCGGCTGAGGCTCTCATTCGTTTCGCCAACTCTCTTGGAGAGCCATGTCTCGCATCCGTATTCTTCTGCAACACGGGAAGTGAGGCCAACGAGAACGCGCTGAAACTCGCCGCGAAGCTCACCGGCCGCTACCGCTTTGCTGCGTTCGATGGGGGTTGGCACGGGCGTGGGATGCTGCCGCTCTCTGTCACCGACGATCCGAAATTATCCGAGGCATACGCCCCGTTTCTCGTTCCTTGCGAGCGGCTGAAGTGGAACGACGAGGCCCAACTCGATGCATTCGATTTCAGTCAGGTCGCTGCCGTTATTCTGGAACCAATTCAAAGTATGGCCGGGATTCGCGTCGCAACGCCGAGCTTCCTTGCAAGGCTGAGGAAGGTGACGGCGGCAGCCGGCGCGCTGCTAATCTTGGATGAGGTCCAGACCGGTATGGGAAGACTCGGTCAACCGTATGCCGCGGCGAAGTATCGGGTGCGACCAGACCTTTTGACTACTGCAAAAGGCCTCGCGTCCGGCGTTCCGATGGGAGCGCTTCTGATGACAGAGGAAATTGCCGATAGCCTCAAGCCAGGCGACCTGGGCAGCACTTTCGGCGGATCACCGCTGGCATGCGCTGCGTTGCTGGCAACACTGGACGTAATCCAGGAGGAAAGACTGATGGCTCGTGCAGTGATCGCCGAAGCCCAAATTCGCCGATCGCTGGCAGGCAGTTGTGTAGCGGACGTTTGTGGCGCCGGTCTTCTCTTGGGATTGCGAGTGCCGAGCCGTGCCTCCGCGTTAAAGCAGCATCTTGAGCAGAGGGGGATCTTGGTCGGTAGCAGCGCCGATCCCGACGTCCTACGGCTGATGCCGCCGTTGAATTTAACTGATGAAGCGATCGCTGCGCTGGCTCACGCAGTCCGCGAATTTTAAGCGAACTCAAGATGAAACACGCGACGCGCTTATCAGATCTCGGCCTCGAAACCGTTAACCGGATTTTGTCGACCGCTAAAGCCTGGAAGGGAAAGCCGCATCCAAAGCATTTGCGGGATAAACTCCTCGGCATGGTCTTCTTCAATCCATCTCTGCGCACACGTGCTTCCTTTGAAGCCGTCATGGCCCGCGGGAGCGGCAGCGCAATGGTGATGGAGGTCGGCAGCTCGACGTGGAAATTCGAGGATCGAATCGGCGCAGTGATGGACGCGGATCGCGCAGAGCACTTGAAGGAAGCCGTGCCTGTGTTATGCCGTTACGTCGATGCGCTGGCGGTGCGAACGTTCGCCAACGGTGTGGATGACGCCGCCGACCACGACGATGCGGTAATCAAAGCATTTCGACAATACGCAACCGTGCCAGTCGTGAGTATGGAAAGTGCGCGGGAGCATCCATGCCAAGGGATCGCGGACCTGCTGACGATTGAAGACCAGTTTGGCTCCGCGAAGGGATTGCCCGTCACACTCACGTGGGCTCCACATATCAAAGCGCTGCCGAAAGCCGTGCCGAACTCGTTCCTCTTAACTGCGGCGGCCCGTGGATGTGAACTGCGGGTGGCCCACCCACGAGGCTTCGAGTTGCATCCCGACGTAGTTCACGAAGCTGAAATTTACGCGGCAGCGAGCGGCGGCAGCGTGTCATTCTTTCACGAACAGTATCCGTCCCTGAAAGGTTCGCGTGCCGTTTATGCGAAGGCCTGGGGACCAGCGACTTTGAGCGGGTTGGGCTCGGATGTCGTTAGGCAACACGCCGACTGGATGATTTCGCCACATCACATGGAAAGAGCCGCGCGCGACGCGATTTTTCTTCACTGCCTCCCGGTTCGAAGGAACGTGGAGGTTGCCGACGCCGTTCTCGACGGACCTTGGAGCCGGGTCGTCGATGAGGCCGAGAACCGTTTTCATGTGCAGCGCGCTTTGCTTGACTGGCTGCTCAACTAATCATGACCAGAAGATCTCCATTCGATCCACTGAAAGACGCCGCGAAATATGTGCGTGCGTTTCGCAACAAGCCGTTCGTGGTCAAGATCGGCGGCGACATTCTAGCGGACGGCACCTTGCGCAAGAGCATTTGCGGACAATTGGCGCTACTTTCGAGTTTTGGGATTCCGCTCGTGGTCGTGCATGGGGGCGGTCCGGCCGTAGATAGGCTGTGCCAGCATCTTGGCCTCGCCACGCAGAAGGTGGCCGGTCGCCGCGTCACCACTCCGGAAGTGCTGGAAGCAGCAAAGATGGTTTTGAAAGGCGGCGTGCAGATGGACTTAATCGCCGATCTTCAGGCGGCTGGTTTACCTGCCGTGGGTTTATCAGGTCAGGATGCGGGCTTGCTTCGAAGCGGACGTCGTCCGCCTGTGGTCGTGGATGGCCAGAACGTGGATTTTGGGTGTGTTGGTGATATCGAATCCGCTGAGCCGCGCGTGTTGCGCGTGCTGATCGACGGCGGCTATGTCCCGGTCGTCGCACCTCTTACCGTCGACGCAACGCAGCAGATTCTCAATACGAACGCGGACTCCGTCGCTGCAGCCATCGCGGCGGCGCTCAGAGTGGAGAAATTGTTCTTCGTCCTAAACGCGACCGGCTTGCTTTCCGATCCTGAAAATCCGCACAGCCTGCTTCCTTTCGTCGATCTGGCAAAGGTGACAGAGCTGCAGGCCTCTGGTGCGATCCAAACCGGCATGCGGCCGAAAATCGCCGCGGCGGTTTCAGCGCTCGGCGCAGGTGTGGCGAGCGTGCACTTCGTCTCGGGTCTTCTCTCCGATTCGATCCTCGCGGAGGTTTTCACGAATGAGGGCAGCGGCACGATGTTGGTTGCAGAGCGCCCGTCGGAGTCGAACTCATGAACACCGCGCAGCTCCTCGAGTTTCTCGTTTCTACGCCGAGCGTCTCGGGCGATGAAGCCAAACTAGCAAACGATCTTAGCACAATTTTGTCTAAGGAAGGGTTCAGGATTCAGCGCGAAGGCAACAGCATTTGGTGCTCGCTGGGCAAAGGTGAACGACCCCACCTAGTCCTGCTCAGCCATCTCGATACGGTGCCGCCGTGCGGGGGTTGGGACAGCCCGCCCTTCAAGCCTCACCTCGAGGATGGCAAGTTAATCGGCCTCGGCGCGAATGACGCCAAGGGCTCCGTCGCCGCGATAATCATGGCAGCCCGTGAGATCCAGCACGGAGACTTTGAGGGCTCGGTCACTTTTGCATTTGTGGCGGATGAAGAGCGCGGCGGCGAAGGCATTCGCACGATCAAACCAAAGCTTGGTCAGATTGATGCCGCTCTCGTCGGTGAGCCGACCGGTCTCCAGGTTTGCACGTCCCAGCGGGGGCTGCTGATTCTGCGGTGTACCGCACATGGGAAAGCAGCACACGCGGCCCATGCGCATCTGGGCGAGAACGCGATCCACAAGGCGGCGCGCGATATCTCGCGCCTGGCCGCAGTAGAATTCGAGGCGCATGAAGGTTTGGGTGCCACGCGCGCACACGTCACCCAGATCACCGGCGGTCTCGCGCGTAATCAGGTTCCGGACCGTTGCGAGTTTTTTGTCGATCTGCGCACCACGCCGAATCTCGATCATGCTGCCGTCATCGCCGAAATCGGTGCCAGGCTTGAAAGCGAAGTCACCGTGCATTCGCATCGTTACGAACCCGTCGCGACGAACGCTTCCGAACTCGTCGTACGCGCCGCGCTCGAAGTAGCTAAAGCTTCCGCGAGCGTCGGATCGGCGACCACTTCAGATTGGGCGTTCCTCAAAGGCATTCCTGCGGTCAAGATAGGCCCGGGGAATACGAACCGAAGTCATCGGCCCAACGAGTATCTGCTCTTATCAGAACTCGAAGCAGGCGCGACGTTCTACAGCCGATTCGTACACACCTATTTTCGGATGGCGGCAGCGGAGGTTGTGCATGTCTGAGATGCTCTGGGCCAAAGGTCTGCCGCTGGATGAGCAGCTGCACGCGTTCACGGTTGGCAACGATCCACTCATCGATCTGCAATTGCTGCCGTTCGACGCGGAAGGCAGTGCGGCGCACGCGCGGATGCTGAGCGGATGTGGATTGCTGCCCGAAAACGAGGCGAAGGCGCTAGTTGCGGCACTTCGTCGTCTGAAGGAACAGATCGAGCGTGGCAAATTGACGATTACGCGCGAGCAAGAGGACGGTCACACCGCGCTCGAAGTTGCCCTCACGAAAGAGCTCGGCCCGACTGGCAGCCGCATCCATCTCGCCCGATCGCGCAACGACCAGGTGCAAACCGCATTGCGGCTTTGGATGCGTGTGCGCCTTCTCGATTTGGGCGAAGCATTGGGAAACTGCGCGTCCGTTTTCGTGGATTTCGCGCGAACCCATTCCGCCACGCTGCTTCCGGGTTACACCCACATGCGGCGCGCCATGCCGTCGAGCTGGGGAATGTGGGGTGTGGCGTTCGCGGAAGGATTAATCGAGGAACTTGAACAACTTCCCGCGCTTTGGTCGCGAATTGACCGGTGCCCACTCGGGGCGGCAGCCGGCTTCGGTGTTCCACTAAAACTGAACCGGGAGCGCGCCGCGGAGCTGTTGGGATTTTCTCGTGTGCAACGCAGCCCGATCGACGTGATGAACAGCCGCGGGCGTCACGAGCAAGCGATCGCGGCATGGATTGTGTCCGCCGCGGGCAGTTTGGAGAAGGCGCTCTGGGATCTGTTGATCTGGAGCACGGACGAATTCAATTTCGTGCGACTGCCTGACACCTTCACGACCGGCTCCAGTTTGATGCCGCAAAAGCAGAACCCCGATGTGCTGGAACTGGCGCGGGGGCGCTGCCGCGAATTGCGTGGGTTGGCGGCGTTGCTTTCGGATCTCGGTGGCGGGTTGCCTTCGAGTTATCACCGCGATCAACAATTGTCGAAAGCTCCCTTTCTCGAAATCGTGGCCAAAGGCGAACAGCTTTTCGACGTGATGACGCGGCTGCTGCCGGGTCTGGAAATCAATGAGCAAGCATGCGCCACAGCGTGCAGCGAGGAAGTTCACGCCGCGAGTGAGGCGTGCCGGCTGGCGGCAGAAGGGATGCCGTTCCGCGCTGCTTACGCGCAGGTCGCGCGGCAATTGCAGGACGGAAGCTTCAAGCCAGTTGCTGTAACTGCCAGCAGCACAGTCCCCGAAGCTGGGCAACTCGCCTTGACGGAGATTGCCATCACACTGGCGGACAACAAAAACTGGATCAGTGATCGCCGGCGTTCCCTCGCGACCACCACCGAACGTCTCTTCGATTGGCCGTGAACACAGCCCCCCGCACTCTGCTCGCCTTTTCCGGCGGACTGGATACTTCGTTTTGTGTTCTCTGGCTGCGCGAACAAGGACGCGAGGTCCATACGGTCACGGTCGATACCGGCGGCTTCGGTGATGCGGAGTTGGCGCGGATCGAGAAGCTTGCACGCAAACTTGGCGCGGAGTCGCACACCACGATCAATGTGCGCGACGAGTTGTTTCGCGATTATTTGCGCTTCCTTATAGCGGGTAACGTTCTGCGTGGCGGCCTGTATCCACTCTCCGTTAGCGCCGAGCGAGTTTGCCAGGCGCGCCGGGTCGTGAGTCACGCGCGCCAGATCAATGCGGTCGCACTTGCGCACGGGTCGACCGGAGCGGGGAACGATCAAGTCCGTTTCGACGTGGCGTTTCGCACGCTCGCGCCAGAGCTCGAGGTTCTCGCGCCGATCCGAGACCTTGGCTTGAGCCGCGCCGAAGAACGCGCGTTCCTCTCCGCGCGCGGCTTCACATTTCCCGAGAGACTCGAGCAATATAGCATCAACGAAGGAATGTGGGGTACGAGTATTGGCGGAAAGGAGACGCATGATTCCTGGCAGCACCTGCCCGACGAGGCGTATCCTGCAGGGGAAATTGATCCGGCGCTTCCAGCGCGAGCGGTAACCATCACCTTCGACAAAGGTGTGCCGTCTCAATTCGATGGAGAGGCGAAGAGCGCGGTCGCGGCGATTGACGCGTTGAACGCGATTGGCCGGAGATATGGGATTGGGCGCGGCGTTCATCTTGGTGACACGATTCTGGGAATCAAAGGTCGCGTTGGCTTCGAAGCTCCGGCAGCGCATCTCCTCATCGCCGCGCATCGCGAATTGGAAAAACTCGTGCTCACCGGCAAGCAACTCTTTTGGAAGGAACACCTCGGCAATCTCTACGGCACATTGCTGCATGAAGGTCAGTTTTTCGACCCGCTCGCGCGCGACTTGGAAGCATTTCTCGAATCCAGTCAGAAAGTCGTGACGGGAGACGCGCGCGTACGAATTTCTCCCCGCAGTTTCGCAGTGGAAGGTGTGCGGTCCGCGAACAGTCTCATGCGCTCGGAGATGGCAAGTTACGGCGAAGGAACATCGCTCTGGTCTGGATCGGAGGCGGCGTCGTTCGCAAAAATCTTTGGCGTGTCGCAGATGCTGGCGATGGGTTCGCGCAGCGAGTGAAGGCCTTCCCTCATGCGCATTCATCTCGATAAAATCGGCTCGGTTACTCGCAATCTGCACCTAGGACGTCAGGTTACGCTCCGGCAGGAAATCGAAGCGAAGCCAGGTGCGGTCGTGGTCGGTCGGGTCCACGGCGAGAAAAGCGTTTACAATCAACTGGAAGACGTTCACGGCCGCTTGAGTGTCCTGCATGCAGGCGATGTGATCGCCGGGACGCTCGGTCACCGCAATGCGCTGCAAGGCTACGAGGGCGTCATGCCGAGCGAGGTGAAAGTCGGTGACTTTCTCCACCTCTTGAACATGGGCGGCGTCATCGGCAAAGCCATTTCCGGCAGCCCCGACGTGGGTGCGCCGTTTGAAGTGGAAATACTCGGGCAGGTCTTGTTGTTCCCGGAATTCGGCACCCGCATCGGCGCGCCAGCGTCGATCTCCGACGGCGCAATCGAGGGACATGCGAATGCGGGGCGCGTGCCTGTCGTTTTTGTCGCAGGTACTTGCATGCAATCCGGCAAAACGCACGCGGCGTGCGCGTCGGTACGCCGCTTTGCACAGGAAGGATTCAGTGTGGGTGGCGCCAAACTCACCGGCGTCAGTTTGTTGCGCGATATTCTTTCGATGCGCGATTACGGAGCCGATTCGATCCTCGATTTCACCGATGCGGGGATCGCCTGCACCGGGCCGGAAAATTCGGCACACATCGCGCGAGTGATCTTCGATGAGTTGGCGGCGCGTGGCGTTGATCTGATTGTCGCGGAGACGGGCGATGGAATCATGGGCGAATACGGCGTCCAAACGATACTCGCCGATTCAGAACTGAAGGCTTGGGGCGCGGCCTTCATTTTGTGCGCGAATGATCCCGTCGGCGTTGCGGGCGGCGTGGCGCATTTTCGCACTGCCTTCGGTCTGGACGTGGATGTCGTGACCGGTCCCGCAACCGATAATCGTGTCGGGGCTCGGTTCGTGGAATCGCTCGGGCTGCCCGCATGCAACGCGCGCACGAATCCAAAACAGTTTGGTGACTTGGTTCTTAATAAAATTCGGCCGCATCTCGAAAAACCGCATGAAAATTGACGCGGTTATCTTCGGCGCATCGGGCTATGGCGGCGGCGAGCTGCTCTACTGGCTCTCGCGTCACCCCGAGGTGCGCAGTCTTCGCGGAACATCGCGGACCTTTGATGGAGAGCCGTTTTCCACCGCGCATCCAAATTTGCGCAGTGTCGTTGACGGTCGGTTCGAATCGGAGATCGACTGGCAGGACCTCGCTCGCAGTGAACAGCTGGTGATCTTCTCCGCATTACCGCATGGAGAACTAGCGGGCCGATTGCGAAAACTTGAATCGGTGTGGTCGAGGGCGGACATCGCTGGACGCATGGTGCTTGTCGACCTCTCTGCGGACTTTCGAGTCCCTGATCCGCGCGCATTCCAGCAGTTAAATGGATTCGAACATCCATGTCCGGAGTTGTTGTCGCAGTTTGTGTATGGTCTTCCAGAATGGAATGGCGCCGCTATCAAGGGCGCGAAAAGAATCGCCAGTCCCGGTTGTTTCGCGACTGCTTTGCAGCTGGCCCTTCTCCCGCTTCGAGGATTGCAGATTGATTTCTTGGCAGCCAGCGCGGTGACGGGTTCGAGCGGTAGCGGTACCAGCCCAACCTTTGCGACACATCATCCGTCACGCGCAAACGACTTTCGTGCTTACAAAATTCTGACACATCATCACATCGCCGAGGTGGAGATGGCGATGGCAGCATGCAACATCGACGGTAAGCTTGGATTTGTCCCGCACAGCGGGCCCTTCGTCCGCGGAATCTTCGCCACGCTACAGTTCGACAATGTGGACGGAATTCATCCGTCTGCGTTGCACGCTCGTGCTGCCTCGGCTTTCGACGATTGCCCATTCGTCCGAATCGTAGAAGGAAGCCCGAGGGTGGCAGCGGTAGCAGGAACTAACTTTGCCGATATCAGTGTCGCAGCGAACGAGAACACCTCCGCAATCATGGTCGCCCTCGACAATCTGGGCAAGGGAATGGCAGGACAAGCCGTGCAGGCAATGAATGTCGCTCTTGGTCTACCCGAGACTGCAGCGCTGTGGCAACCCGCGCGGTTTCCGAGCTGACCCGATGAAGCGTTTTCATGCATTCAGGTACACGGTGGCCACTGCTCGGCGCGTTACGGATTGCTCATGCTGCGTTGCTTCCGAACGGCCTCTGCCTCCGTCCAAAAAACTCAGGCCGGCGAACCAGCCGCCGCCTCGCTCAGCACGTGCCTTTTCTTAATATAAAAGCGCCAAGAGGAAGGATCTGGCGCGTCCGTGTGCTAGAATTTTTGCTAGAATGGTGGGCTTTCTGCTCATCTATCGCGCGAACAGAGATCTTTGCGCCAAAATCCTGTTTTTCCCTCGTAAAAAGGTCGCGTTGTGAAACGAAAAGCGATGTTTTGAAGGCGATGGATTTCGCAATCCTAAGTCTGGCGCGTCTGCCAATTTTCGCCACCCTGGCGGATCGAAACGATGCAACAGAACGTTTCCATCGATACGTTTCAGCAGATCGTAAACCGGCTCGATGCAGGGCGTCGGATGTTTTTCGGGACTAAAGCCTCCCCAGCGCCATGCCGCCTTGTGTTACACAATCGACACTCCGAAAAGGATATGAAATCATAGGAAGATCAAAAAACTAACGAATGGGTAAGAACATCCAAGAAATTCGTGATCCGATTCACAACTTCATCCATTTTAACGTCGACGAGCAGTCGGTGATAGATTCACGTCCTGTTCAGCGTCTCCTATACATTAATCAATTAGCTCTTACCTATCTCACGTATCCCGGAGCGACACATAAGCGGTTTGAACACTCCTTAGGCGTCATGGAATTAGCTGGGCGTGTCTTCGACATCATTACTGACGCCGAAAATATCAATGATAGCATTCGGGAAGTCTTTCCGCAGATCACGGATCAGAGTTACCTGCGTTACTGGCGTAAAGTTGTTCGCATTGCCGGACTGGTTCATGATGTGGGACATCCGCCATTTTCACATGCCGCCGAAAAGGAACTGTTCCCCGCCGGCTCTTAACCAGTTCTGAGATGTGCAACATCTGGAACGACCTCACGCCGCCGGTTCGTGTAGATGACATTCTCAAAGTTGCTATCGGACCGAAGAAGTTGGGAAATGTTGATTTCAACGATTGGGAGGCAGTTATGGCAGAGATCGTTACAGGAGACTCCTTCGGTGTGGACCGAATGGATTACCTATTACGAGATTCATACCATGCTGGGGTTGCTTATGGCCGTTTCGATCACTTTCGATTGATCGAAACTCTGCGAATTCTTCCGCCGCCTCCAGTACCTGCGCGGCCGCAGTTGATCCAAGCAGAATTAACGCTTCACGAAGACATCGAGGAGGAAAGTTCCAATGAACCAATGCTCGGGATTTTGCTCGGCGGTTTGAATGCAGCAGAAAGTTTACTACTCGCCCGATATTTCATGTTCTCCCAAGTGTACTTCCATCCGAATCGAATTGCTTATAATCACCACTTACTGGAGTTCCTTAAAAAATGGCTCCCGAAAGGAAAGTTCACAAAGAATCCTAAGAAGTACCTCGAAATCACCGACAATGAGGTAACAACGGCAATGTTAATTGCCGCGCGCACTCCGGGGAAGAAAGGGCACGATGCAGCAAAGAGAATCATCGCGCGAAATCATTACAAGGTTGTTTACGAAGGCAATCCAGAAGACATCACAAAGCGCCCCGATGCACTTGACCGGTTGACCTCAGCTATTCAGAAGGAATTCGGCGTGGGCAAGGTCTTCAGTTTCGAATATACGGAAAAGGGTGGGGCACACGACTTCCCAGTGAAATTAAAGGATGGACGGCGGGCATCTTCTCTGACAGTTTCTTCGGTATTGAAAAAATTGCCTCTGCTGGACGTGAATTACATTTTTATTGAACCCAATCTCAGAGATTCAGCGCGCCTCTGGCTCTACAACAATCGACTAAGAATCCTAGGGTCATGAATCGCTTAGAGTGTGACGGAGTCATCATCGCGTTGATCGACAGTCTCGCGAAGCACAAAAGCTGGTGCGGTGAGACTCATATTCAGAAATCAGCGTACTTTCTATCGCGGCTAGAGGAGAGTAGTGTTTGTTTTGGCTTCATCCTTTACAAGCACGGCCCATTTTCTTTTGAGCTGCGCGATGAATTGACCGCATTGCGAGCCCGCTCCTTTTTACAACTAGACACGACGTTTCCGTGGGGGTCTCGATTCCGTTCGACAGAAGCGGGCGAGATCTTGAAAGCAATTTCGGCTACATTTGTCACCAACCGACAGACCGCGATCGATTTTGTTGCGAAAAAGCTCGCTGGTTATGGGGTTGCCACCCTCGAACGGTTAGCAACGGCTTTGTATTTCTCAGCTGAAGATAATCGGCAGAGCCGAATAAAAAGAATCCGGACGGCCAAACCTCATGTCACTTCCGAACTCGCCGATGCTGCAATTACTGAAGTTGATAAGATTCTAAAGGAATGGCACTCCACCGTGACGAAGTCGAAGGCGTAACCTGATGACCTCCCGGCCTCGCCGCCATTGACGGACTTGATCGCGTTTAAATCGATTTCGGCGAGACGCTGCGGTTTTCCCTTATAAAATGCTGTTTTTCGAAAGGCAAAGCGATGTTTTCGGAATCCTAAGTCTGGCGCGTCTAAACGTCGCTCAACGCCAGAGAAAGGGCGCTGCAAATATCGCTTTATTCGTCAACAATCTGTCAAAGAAATCTCACATCTAAGGTAACACAGCGCCCTTTGGAGGCGCTCTATTTCCCGCTTCTGGTGGCCCTCCTGTTAACAGTGGCCAGTTTTGCCCTCGCCCTCGCCGGCGATTCGACGGCGATGGGCTCGCCTGGCCGCGCTTGGCTGGACACTCTACGGGACGTCGGTCCTCTTACGCATCCTGGGTGGATACGTCGGGCTCGACTGGCTAGAGCCATTCAATATTCGCGCCTATCTTCCTTGCGCCGCTGCCGGCTATGGGTTGAGCGCGATCTGGCTCTGGCGCGAGGGCCGAGCGCCGGCGAGCTAGTCCTCACGTGCTCCGCAACACCTCGGCCTGATCTGAACGCTAGCCGGCGCGGCATTCCCTAATCACCGTCCCATCGAATTTTATGCGTTCTCACAAGGCCTGACTGCAAACCAATAAATCCAGCCCATAAGAAGCAATTGAAGCGGGAGGCGCACCACTAAATAAACAAGACCGGCCCCGTGACCGCCAAAATCAACCCTTTGAAAGGCAGCATAGACATTTGAGGGAAAAACCAGCAGCAGGTAAATACATAACACCAACCCCGTATGCCGCGATATTTGCGGAATGAGAATGGCGATAGCGGCGACCAATTCGAAAATGCCTGTCACGTAGATGAGTGGGACACGCATCGGCGCCCACGCCGGAATCATTTGGGTCATCGCCGAGGTCTTGATGAAATGGCCTATTGCCGTAAACGCCAAGACGAGCGCTACACCAATTCGTGCTCGCACCACTTCGGGCAGATCAAAATATGATAGCGCCCAGTAGGGAAGCAGCAGCAGCGTGAGTATCATGGCAATATTTTGCATCGGGTGCGGCCGCAGCGCGGTCATCTCTTCCTCAACCTGCGGCGTCGATTTCATTTGAATGCGCGCCGGTTCAGTGTCCACCGGAATTTCTCATGGCCACATGAATTGCCGTAACAGATTGTGATGTTGACACCGATCATGCGCTCCTGCTTTGCCAAGTCGGAGGTGAAAAAGGCGCCGTGGTCGCCAAACCCGGCATCATTGATCAAGTGGTCTACCTTCCACGCCAAGAGCCCGAACCTGATCGAATACCCTCGCCGCCGCTCCCGGCTGGCTGAGATCTTCGGCAATTGTATGTACCTTAACACTCCGCTTCAGTTCCTCGGCGGCGGCATCGAGGCGAGCTGCGCCGAGGGCGACGAGAATAAGATTGCGTCCATCGGCCGCAGCCGCCCGGGCCAGTTCGAGCCCTATGCCGCTATTGGCACCGGTAAATAAGCGTAAAGCCTGACGATTGCGTCATCGCTGCGCTCCGCTAATCAACGCCTTGCAAATCATCGATCACCGTGAGACGCGGTGCGTCCGGAAATTTTTCTGCAGCGCGAGTGTGAGATTGGAGCTGGGGAGTTCCGTTCCACCAGTGATGAGCAGATTTGGAGCAGAATTACTCGATTACAAAAAGGTTTGTTGCGCGATTGATTAAATAAAGCTTGAACCGGCAAGCGCACGCCGCTACTTGTGGAATCAGTTCTTTGCGAGCTTGAAAAAAGTGGATCGGCGCAAGAAATCCCGTGAGAATCGGGAGCAGTTGCGCTGCTGTAACTGGATACAACTTCCCATTGGGCCAATCCCCGAAAACTTTCGGGGGTGAAGGCGGGAAGAAGGTGCGTCCCGCAGACGCGGGGCCGGAACCCAGGAGCCAGAATATTTGTCCGGTTCACCTCATTCGTGTCGCCCTGTAGCGGCGGTCTGTGACCGCTGATTTTCTGCAGAGCGGCGTGAAAAAACTTCTTCGCAAAAAGAAGAATGAGAGTCGTGGACCATGCGGCTCCGCCAAACAAGTCCGCCTCTCAAAAAAAATGGAGGAAAACTTGTTATGTGGAAGCAAAATGGCCGCGGGCTTTGGCTCGCTGGAATTTGGTTAGTGACTGCGCAACTTATCAGCCGCGCGCAGGAACCATCGCCTACACCGTCGCCTAGCGAGGCGACTGCCGAGGCGGTGATCGTTACTGCTACGCGCACCGAAATTCCCGAAGAGGAATCACCCGCGAGCGTAAGCGTGATCACGTCGGAAGATATCGAACAGAAACAAATCGAGCGCGTGAGCGACGCACTCCGCGAAGTGCCCGGATTATCCGTTGTGCAAACGGGAACGGCTGGGCAATTGACGTCCGTCTTTACACGCGGATTACGCAGCGAGCATACGCAGGTCTTGCTCGAAGGCGTTCCGATTAATCAAGGTTTGCAAGGGGCATTTAATTTCGCCGATTTGACCACGGACAACATCGACAGGATCGAAGTCGTGCGCGGACCTCAGAGCACGTTATATGGGCCGCGCGCGCTGGCTGGCGTAATTCAAATCTTCACGAAACAAGGCGAGGGAACGCCGGCAATCACATTAGCTTCGGAAGGCGGTTCCTATGACACGTTTCGTGAATCCCTCGAAAGCGATGGCAAGATCGACCAGTTTGACTATTCGATTGGCGCCAGCCGGCTCGATACGGACAACGCACGTCCAAACAATCAATATCGGAACAGCGCTGCCATCGCGAACATCGGCTGGTCGCCGAACGAACACGTGCGTATCAGCGGTTTGTTCACGTATTTGCTCAGCGACGCTGGCAGTCCGAATAAAATATTTAATCCAAGACCAGTCGATAATCTATTGACTGAACGCTGGCTCATAGCACCGCATATCGATCTCGAAATCGGGGATTGGTGGGACCATAAATTTATTTTCAGCTATGACCACGAGCGGCAGGTCTTCAATCCAAACGAAGACGGATTTATCGGGCCGACGCGTGCGTTGTTCAAACGGCTGACGATCGATTATCAAAACGATCTGCGTCCGACTTCGTGGCTTACCATCACCTCAGGATTTTTTTACAGCCAGGTCGATGCCGGCCAGGAGCGTCCATTCACCCTGCAAATCTTTGGACCGCAGCCAACGTTCGTTAGCGATCACACGCAGCAGACGGCCGGATTCTTGCAGGCGCTATTTACACCGCTGAACGGTTTAATCTTCGTCGCTGGCGGACGTTTCGATCATTTTAATCAATTCGGCGATGTTTGGACTTATCGAATCGCGGGCAGCTACCAGATCAATAGGACGAACACAACCTTGCATTCCAGTGTCGCGACGGGATTTAGTCCGCCGAGCAGTCAGGATAAAATTTTCGGCAACAATTTCGGACTCCAGCCGGAAAAAGATTTCGGCTGGGACATCGGCGTTGAACAGCGGTTCTGGAGTAATCGTGTTGCGCTTGGCCTGACCTATTTTCACAACGATCTATCGAACCTGATCGGTTCTAATGATTTATTCGAGACGCTCAATCTCGGCTCGGCACAAACCCAGGGATTGGAAGCGGAGTTACGCGCGCAACCGATTGCCGATCTCGTTTTCATGGCAAGCTACACTTATTTGGACGCGGAGAAAACTTCCTCAACCGACATTTCGCAACCCCAAGGGGCTCGTTTGCCGCGGCGGCCGCGGAATGTGGTTTACGTTTCGGCATCGTATTTGTGGTGGAAAAAATTGCGCACGACGATCGCGGCGAACTTCGTGAACGCGCGCGAAGAAATCAATTTCGGCGGACCGAATTTCGACATTGAGGATTACAGCTTCTTTAACTTCGCGGCCGAATACGAAGTGAACCCGCACCTTTCGTTCTTCGGTCGAATCGACAATCTGATGAATGAGCATTACGCGGAGGTCTTTGGCTTTCCAAATCTTGGGCGCGCCGCGTACGGAGGAATAAAGTTGCGCTTCTAATTGGAAGTGACGCACAAACAGCATCTTTCTTTAGAAAACATGCAATGACGATACCGGTGGTGACGTCCTGGAGCGGAGCGAAAGACAGCGCAATGGCTTTGTATGAGCTGCTGCGAAGCTGCGCCACACCATGAGCAGCTGCGCCATAACCTGCCCATTGTGCGGTGAGCCCAATGATTGCCAGCTCGCGACGACAGATTCCTATAAAGGTCCGTGCTGGTGTGCGCGCGAAACATTTCCGCCCGATTTGCTCGCGCGCGTGCCGGAAGCTGCCCGGCGCGTTGCCTGCGTCTGCCACCGTTGCGTCCTGGCAGCGCAAAGCGCCGAAGCTCACCCCCGGTCACTTCCTCGTCCGCGAGCCGGAGACTTCTACATCGAAGGCGAGCGCGTCGTCTTCACAGCGCAATATCATCGCCGTCGCGGCTACTGCTGTGGCAGCGGCTGCCGGCACTGTCCGTTCGACCCGTTGGAGCGTGGGGTTGCGCTCGCCTCGATCTCCCAGAAGGCAAATTGCCCTGACGTTTTCGGATGAAAGAGCCAGTGGTTCTATCGTGGAGTGGAGGTAAAGACAGCGCTATGGCTCTGCACGAACTTCTGAGAGCCGGTGAATATGAGGTTACCAGTCTCCTGACAACTGTCTCTGATGAATTTCGCCGAATCAGCCACCACGGTGTGCGCGAAGCACTTTTGGACGAACAAGCGCGAGCGATCGGCATTCCGCTCGAAAAAGTCTATTTGCCATCTGGAAATTCCGGTGGATGCACGAACGACATTTACGAGGCGATCATGGAAAGAGTGATGACTGCTTACCGAGCCAGAGGAGTTCGAACGGTCGCTTTCGGCGATCTATTTCTACAAGACCTGCGGGAATGGCGGGAAACGAATCTCGCGAAAGCCGGTATGCGCGGGATCTTCCCCGTCTGGATGCGCGACACGACTCAATTCGCTCGCCAGACGATTAGCCTTGGCTTTAAGGCTTATTTGTCCTGCGTGGAAGGCCGGGTCGGCCCCGGTTTCGCGGGCAGGTTGTACGACGAGGCACTTCTTCGAGAGCTGCGGTCGGAGATCGATCCCTGCGGCGAGAACGGAGAATTCCACTCCTTTGTTTATGACGGTCCCATTTTCAAAAGACCGATTTCAGTCCGGGTCGGCGAGATCGTCGTGCGTGACGAGCGTTACTATGCTGATCTCCTGCCCGAGGAAATCGACTTCGAAAAATGCAACGCGGGCGAATTTCTGCCCGTGAAAACCAAGAGGATTGATTGATGAATAAACGATTGTTAACACTAAGCGTCATTGTCTTGAGCGCTGCCATGGCGCGGGTGTTACCGCATCCGCCAAATGTCACGCCAATTGCCGCCATGGCTCTTTTCGGTGGAGCCTACCTGTTCAACCGAAAACTGGCTTTTCTGTTGCCGCTCTCGGCGATGTTTCTGAGCGACTTGGGCCTATGGGCGCTCGGCCAAGTTCCGCTGCCTGGCCAGCAATCGGTATGGGTTTATGCCGGTTTCAGCCTTACAGTTTGCCTCGGTTTCCTCCTACGCCAGCACCGTCGTGTGCTGCCAATCGCTGGCGCGACCCTGGCGAGCGCAGTGTTGTTTTATCTCGTGACTAACTTTGGAGTCTGGGCGACAGGCGCGTTGTATCCGCGAACGGTTGCGGGTTTCGCGGCGTGCTACACCGCGGCGATTCCATTTTTTCGAAACATGCTGCTGGGAGATGTGTGGTACGTCGCACTATTATTTGGCGGATTCGCGCTCATGGAAAAATGGTTTCCCGTTTTGCGGGAACCGGAATTGATCGGTCTGAACGTTGTGCCACGCGGAGTTTAACGGGTTACTCGGTCGTGCATTCGCCTCCTTCAACTGCCGCCGTTCTCTGGACGGGCGGCAAAGATTCGTCACTCGCGCTGCACGAGGCGCGCGAGAAAGGAATGCACATCCGCTGTCTCGTCACGTTTGTCCCGCGCAATCCTGTTTTTTTGGCCCATCCGCTTCGGTTTATGGAGCAACAAGCGCTAGCCGCGGGGTTGCCACACGTTCGACTAATCGTGAACGAGCCATTCGGGCCAAGCTACGTGGCTGCGATTCGCTCGCTGAAGCGCGACGGTATCGGCACGCTCGTGACAGGCGACATCGCGGAGGTCGCGGGACACTCGAATTGGATTGGCGAGTGCGGCCGACGCGTTGGCATGCGAGTGGTAAGGCCGCTTTGGGGACGCGAGCGCGAAGAGCTATTGCACCGGCTGCTCGCGCTGCGATTTAGCGTGGTATTTTCTTGCGTGAAAATGCAATCGCTGCCGGAGGATTGGCTCGGGCGCGAACTCGATTACGATGCTGTCGAAGAACTGCGCGCAATCCGCCGACTGAACGGACTCGACCTGTGCGGCGAAAACGGTGAGTATCATACGCTGGTGACTGACGCACCGTTCCTCCTGAAATGTGTTCGCATCGTTTCATGGCTGCGAAAGTCGAAGGATTCACTGACTTACATGGCGGTTAGGCAAACAAGACGCGTTTCAAAAATGAACGCCAAGGAACTACCGCGCCCGTTTAAACAAGCCAGCTAGCCGATGCGCATCGTCTCTTTACTCGCGAGCGGGACCGAAATCGCTTGCGGCCTCGGTGCGGCTGATGCGTTGGTGGGGAGATCGCAGGAATGCGACAACCCAGCCTGGGTGCGGAAACTGCCGGTCTGCACGCGTCCTGCTTTCGATGTTGACGTCTCCAGTGGCAAAATCGATGCCGAAGTGAGGCGACGCCTCAAAACCGGCGAGCCGCTTTATCATATCGACACGGAACTAATCCGGCGGCTCGAGCCCGATCTCCTCATCACACAAGAGCACTGCGAGGTATGCGCGGTCACACCGGCGGACATTTCCCGAATGAGCTGCGACACTCTCGCGCACCAAGTCGTGGCCTTAAGCGCGGGCACGGTTCGAGGTATTTATGATGGGATTGTGGCCGTAGGAGAGGCGATGGACCGCACGTCGGCCGCTCTTGCTTTGATTGAAGAGATGCAGGTGCGAATGGACGCGATTCACGCGGCCGTGCGGCATCGCAAAGCGCCGACGCTCGTTATGCTGGAGTGGACCGATCCGATTTTCCCGATGGGTGGTTGGGGTCCCGAACTGGTCGAAGCCGCAAATGGAAACCTCTTGTTAGGCGAAAAAGGCGAGCACTCGTGCGCAACTACATGGGAGCGTGTTCGGGAAGCGGACCCGGATTACCTGATCATTGCGCCGTGCGGTTATGATCTCAACAGGACCATCCGCGAGGCGCCTATCCTCGAGGCATTGCCCGGCTGGTTTGACTTGAGGACTGTGCGAGAAGGAGGAGTCGTTTTTGCTGATGGCAACAAATTCTTCAACCGCTCGGGGACAACCATCGTTGAGACGGTCGAGATCGTCGCGGAGATTCTTCATCGTTATCGACGGCAAAGCAGTTGGGAAGGCACCGCATGGCAGCGTTATGTACGCGCCCGCAAAAAGGGCATGTTGCAGCCTGCGCATTCCTGAACTTCCCGGCGGAATATGATGTAGGACAGTGAGAGCACCGTCCCGGTGATCATCCTCGCCAAGAACGAATGCCCTAGGTCGAAGACCGACCGCTTCCGTAACGGCATGATTCAGAGCACCGGTGCCGTTAATCGAGACGCACGAGCACACGGGCGATTTTCGCGGGTGGTAGTTATTTGAATATGCTTTCCAATTTGCTGGTTTTCGTTGGAGAATTCCTACATCCGCCCACGACGTTCGGCGCGTTCGGCCTTCTGTTGTGGCGTTAAATACCCCCCATGGCCTCGGTCTGGCCCTTAAGATAGGATTAGTAAAGGTCGGGCTGTCTCTGTCCCGAGTCGGCGGTATTTGCGCGGACTGGCGCCGTTATGCTGCGTAAAAGCGGCGATAAAATGTTCAAGGCTGTTGAAACCGGATTCGAAACAAATTTCGGTAATGCTTAGCGATGTGTTCAGCAGAAGGAAACGCGCGCGATTCAGTAGGATCCCGCCCATTGATTGCGGTGTGAGGGGAGTTAAGATCAAAGCCCGAACTAGTACAAAAGATTCATGGATTACTTTCAATACCAGGCCGACGAGGCTTTTTGCGAAGGCGTGCCTTTGCAGAAGCTGGCTGAAGAAGTAGACACGCCGGCATATATCTATTCCGCCGCCACGCTTGATCGGCACTGCCGGGTGTTGAAAGAAACTTTTAAAAATTATCCGACCCTTCTCTGCTACGCGGTCAAGGCAAATCATAATCTAACAGTTCTTGGTCGCATCTTCGCGGCCGGTTTCGGAGCTGATGTGGTGTCGGTCGGTGAACTGGAACGGGCCTTACGCGCAGGTGTTCGCTCGAACGAAATCGTATTTTCCGGCGTTGGCAAGCAAGCGCACGAAATCGAGCGCGGATTGATGGCGGGAATTCTCTCCTTCAACGTGGAATATGCGGGAGAGTTAGATGAAATTGCGCGTCTCGCGGCGAAGTTCAATCGCCATGCTGGCATCAGTTTGCGGATCAATCCGAACATCGACGCGAAAACGAATCCGTACATTGCCACGGGCCTTTACGGTACGAAATTCGGCATCGCCGAGAGTGACGCCAAGCCGCTGCTTCGGAGCGTGAAGGGCAGCCCCCATCTGAGGCTTCTTGGGCTGGCCTGCCACATCGGGAGTCAAATTGTCGAGCTTGGTCCATTTCGTGAAGCCGCCACACGCCTTGTGCAACTCTCTCGCGAGCTAATGGAGGAAGGATTTCCCTTGCAGACTATCGATCTTGGCGGCGGCCTCGGAATTCGTTACAAATCAGAACAGCCTCCTCCGCTAGAAGATTATGCCGCAACGCTTCTCACCCAGGTCGAATCGACTGGATTGAAGCTGCTCATCGAACCAGGGCGAGCGATCGTCGGAAACGCGGGCGTGCTCCTGACGCGAGTCATTGGAATTAAGATTACTGCGAAGAAGCGCTTTGTGATCGTCGATGGTGCGATGAATGATCTGATTCGGCCGAGTCTCTACAAGTCATATCACGAGATTCTTTCTGTGCGCCGACCCACTGGAACTCAAAGCCTGGCGGATGTGGTCGGTCCGATTTGTGAAACTTCCGACTTTCTTGGCGTTGATCGACAACTGCCTGACCTTAGAGCAGGCGACTTACTCTTTGTGCGAGGCTGCGGCGCCTATGGATCAACCATGGCTTCCAATTATAACACCCGCCCGCGCGCGGCTGAAGTATTGGTGGAAGGTTCGACGTATTCGGTTATTCGAAGGCGGGAAAGCTTGCAAGATCTCTGGGTAGCGGAAGAACCGTAAAGCTAGGAAGAAGATTTGTACTCGGAAGTCGACAAGACGCGTCCCGTCGTCCAAAAGTATGGGGGAACGAGCGTAGGCACTATCGGGCGCATCAAAGCAGTAGCTCGCCGCGTAGCTCGATTCAAACGAGATGACTGGGAGAAACTTGCCATCGTTGTCAGCGCCATGTCCGGAGAAACCAATCGTCTGGTGGGCTTGATGAAAGAGGCAAATCCCGAAGCCCGTGGGCGCACGAAAAGCTACGACATGGCGGTCTCGGCCGGTGAGCAAGTAAGTGTTGGCCTGATGGCTGCGGCCTTGGAGGCGGAAGGAATACATGCCTTGCCCTTTCTTGCTTACCAAATAGGGATCATGACTGACCGTTCGCATGGAGAAGCAAAGATACGATCCATCCAAACCGACACGATCGAGAAATGTTGGGCGGCAGGAGCTATTCCAGTCATAGCCGGATTTCAGGGAATCACTGAGACGATGGACTTAACCACTTTGGGACGCGGCGGCAGCGACACCAGCGCCGTGGCACTGGCCGCGGCGCTAGGGGCTAGTTCTTGCGAAATCAATACCGATGTCGACGGCGTCTTTACCGCCGATCCAAGATATATCGCAGGAGCTAAGCTGATCGAAGAACTCGACTACGAAACGGCGCTCGAGCTGGCCGCGCTGGGAAGCAAAGTATTACATAGCCGTTGTATCGAGGTGGCGGCGAAGTATCGTATTCCCATCACGGTGCGAAATAGTTTTCAAGCTGACGACCGGAGGCGAACTAGAATCATGACCTTTAGCGATCAAACCGCGTTGGAAGCACCTGTGGTTTCAGGCATAACACTCGATGAGAACGTGGCGCGAATCACCGTGCAGGGTGTGCCATCTCGGGGTAAGACGCTCTTCCTGGTGTTCGGTAGTGTCGCGAGTGAGGGAATCAATGTAGATATCATCGTGCACAATACACGAGGGGACGAGACGAAAGATCGCTTTGGATTTACGGTACAGGAAGAAGATGTTGAGGCGGCAACAAAGGCGATCGAATCATTGCGTGTCCAATCGGGCTTCGCGGAGCTCGCGGTCACGACCCAACGAGATTTGGCCAAAGTCTCGGCCGTAGGACTTGGGATGCGTAGCCACTCAGGCGTAGCTACTCGCGTCTTCGCGACACTAACAAAAAACAACGTCGATATCATGATGGTTTCGACTTCTGAGATCAAAATTTCCTGTGTCGTTCCCGGGGCGCAGGGCAAGCAAGCAGCCCAACTATTGCACGATTCTTTTTTCGAAAAGTGATTGGGTTTCGTCGCAAAGTGTGCATGTGACGAAGCCAATACGACCAGGCACAATCCTGCGGAGAACAAACGGAATTGCGCCCACATCAGAGTCGCGTTTGTCGCCGACATACGAGAGACGCGCTTCGATTTAGAAGACGAGACCGGCGATTTGGAGTTTGGTCGCAAAATCTGATTGTGACCAGCCAAGTGCGTAAATCATCTCGGCTATCGCCAGTTGTTGCGGTATTTTCGGTGAGAAAGCACGCATAGTTAGGAGTTGCGGGTTTTTAGGTAGGGAAGCCACCTGTTCTGGGTTGCCGATCGGGTGGAGATGGGATAAAAGACCCGCTCGATAACGCCGTCCGTGCAGATAAGTGTTAGCCGTCGCAGCAGAGGCCGGGACGCGATGGTTAAAGCTGGGCAGGGCAAGCGCATCAGTGAAAGCAAAAGGCTCATCGTTGAGCAGGTCGAACGAAAGATGAAGTCGTTGGCGTGCCTCCTGCTGGTAGTCGGTGGGCTGCGTCCTGAGGCCGAAAACCTCCGCAGCGAGCTGGCAAATCTCGGCGACTTCTTGAGCGCGCAATTGCCGCGAATTTGATGAGACACAAATCGGAGATCCACGGCCTGACGTTCGAAGAAATTGGCTGTCGATGCGGGCGGACGCGGGCACGCGTTCGCCAAGGAGTTGCAAAAGCGCTCGATACTCTCAGGAAGATCTGGGGCCACGAATACCAAATCTCCTCGAACTGATGAAGCGGTTCAGCGACTCCGGTTTCATCGAGGTCTGGATCTCAGATCACTCATCGATTTAGAATATGGCGAAGTGACTGCTATCGGTCTGTATCCGGCCTCGATTTGGCGGATTCAAGGGCAAGGGGTCTGCCCTACAAATAAACGCGCGCGACAACATAATCGAGCCGTCGATTTTATCGCTCGCTGCGCGCCGTAAAGGTATTGCTCGCAGCGCTGCGCTCCACCTTGACTGTGCTCGCTCCGCAGATGGAAGGCACCCATCGGTTCGCGTTGGAGAAGCAGTTGCGCTGTTTTGATTATTGTTCGCGCATTATCGTGCGAGCGAAAGTCGTCGAAGTTCTTGCGCGATATTCGCTTTGACCCTTTCGAGTTCTTCCTCCGCCACTGGCCGTCCTTCCCGTTTTTCAATCAAATGATCGAGCAGGATCTTTCGCCGACGCCCTTTGCGCCGATCGGCAAGCGTCTTCCGCGTCAACTTCCGCTGCAACTTTGAACGACAATCAGCAGTGATTGAAGCATGTGGTCCGCCGACAAGCAGATCGTAGCGAATCAATGCGCTGGTGTACGCAGACAATGAACGATAGCCGAGCTTTTGCCAGCGAGGATTCGCGAGCCGCCAAATATCAATTGGAAAGGTGACGCGTTCTGGAACTGCGCTGAGGGGCGCGAATGTTAAATCCTGTCGGCTGCGAGCAGCGACGCTTTGCAGATGGCCGACTCGCTCCACAAGCTGGACGAGCAAACCTTTGCGCGACTGACCAGGTCGATAGTGTGCAACGAGTTCGCGGTCGACTGCATTCTGTGCCGTTTGCGTACCGCGCGCGATCTCGAGCGTGATAGTGTGATTGGCGTCCGAGCGAAGATCGTAGCAGACCAACTCCACCGCATAAGGAGTAAAGATCGTGTGTCCGAATTCCGCGCAGCGTAGTTTTACGGTTGGAGCGAGCAACCCAGGAATCGTGATGCTCTTGCGAACTCCTCTCGCCATGATGCTCCCTTCGTTGCAGCCAAGCCCGGCGCTCATTGTTGCTTGAATCCAGGCCGCTTTGCAAGCCACGCGTCCAGGCGTTTAAGCGTGCATTTACCGAGAGAAAATGGCGTGTCGGGCGAATTTTTGATCTGCGACATGGCGGTGCGGCCGATACCAGAAAGGATGCATAACTCTGCGCTGTTGAATTGCCGATGAGGGAACTTGGCCGCCAGAAAAAGTAATGCTGCGATGGTTGTGGTGGTGGAAGACGAATCGTTTTCCGCCTGGGTGAGCTGTTTCGCGTGGTTTGCTTTCATTTCGATCTCCTTTTTTTTCGGTCATCTTATGTTCGCATGAACATGTAAGCAAGAATGAGCCGATGGCCACTTCGCCGAAGGAGAGCGAAGAGGTGCTCCCTAAGAAAATCGTTATTGCGACAAATACTCGCGGAAGACTGTCAAAATTTTTCGCAGGTCCGCAGAGAACCTTCACGGCACGTCGAAGAAAGCCGGAGAAAGAAAAGCGCCCTGCAAAACAGGTCGGCAAAAAACCAGTGTAGAGCTCTTCGTGTTCGCGCGACTTCTGGAGCAAATGCGCCAGAGCGAACGCGGCAAGAAACCTCAACCCACACTGCTTATGACTGACACTCAATTAAAGAAACTGGTAAATGAAGCCGTATCGCTTCATCGCGCACTCACCACCTACAGCGAACGCCTAAAAGCGCTCAAGGCAGATCTGATTCGTGAAGCTCAACGTCACAAGGAAGACCTCACGATCACTGACGGAGGCGGTTCGCGCTGGACCGCTTGCGGGACTGACGGTTGCATCGCGCGAGTTAATTTCCCCGCGCCCGCACTGCTGTCGCATATCGACACCGAAGACGAAACGTTCGACAAGATTCTCGCTCTCGCCGGCGAATCCCTCGACGATCTTTTCGACTCGGTGCACTATTTGAAACCGGTCGCGGACTTTCGCGATGAAGTGGCCGCGGCGCTGCCGAGACGCTCAGCCACTCAACTGATCGAGCTTTGTCAGGTCGAATGTTCGCCGCGCGTGAGCTTCGAAACGGCAGAGACGAAAACTAAGGAGCGCTGAGGGGATCGACATGCGCTTCAAAAACAATATCGGGCCGCAAGTACGGCGGCGGCGCTACGCTCTAGGGTGGTCGCAGTCGCTTCTTGCGACGAAATTGCAAATCGCCGGTTTCGATATAAGCCGAAGCGGCGTCTCCAAGATCGAAGCGCGACTCTCCTATGTGGACGACAAAACACTGTTGTATTTAGCAGAAGTGCTAAGAGTACAGTTGCAGGAACTCTTTCCGACCCGACCGCCTGGCAATCGAATCTACGATTTCATCGAGAAACTGGAGACGACGCGATTTTGATGCCTCGGTTTTTGCCTTGCTTTCCGGCACAAATTTCTATACGCACTTTCTATACGGGAGCTCAAAAAACAGGCCAACCGCAGCTAATCAGAGCAAATGTTGAATTTAGATAAGTCACTGGTTTTGAGGTAGTAGCTAAGAATGGCTAAAGATAGCAAAACCCCATTTTCGAATTACAAATCAGCTGCTCTACCAGCTGAGCTATGCCGGCATTTACGAGGGAAAATAGCGGGTTTCTTTTTGTTTGCTACCGCGATTGTACCCGTGATTTGTACCCGTTAGCTTAAAATCGAGCAGGAGTGTCAGCGATTTCCGATTTTTGCACAAGTCTTCCCGCTGCTCGCCTAAATATGCTCGCTGATTGGAGCACACCGCGCGGCCGGCTTCGCCAGAATTTCACCGCGCCATGTTGCAGACGAGTCAATCGCTTTGGGAAAAGACAAATGTCCAGAACCTTTTTCGCTATCGGCCTTCAGGAACGTACTTCGCGCGGTTCAAGATTGGTGACAAACCAATCCGGCAGAGTCTCGAAACAACGGTTTTCTCAGTTGCTAAACAACGCTTGCCGGAAAAGATACGCGAGTATCGTTCGCGCCACGAATCCGCGAGAGCGTTTGCGGATGGCAAAATGACAGTCGGCGACGCGGCGGAAGTATATCTCCGGAAAGTGCGAGCGAGCGCTTCGCTCAAACCGAGGTCGAAAAATTACCGCGAGATGATTCTTGGCTTTATCAAACGGTCCTGGCCAGCGCTCCTGGAAACCGATGTCAGGAAAGTGAATGAGCGCGATTGCGAGAATTGGTTTGCACGCTACCAACAACGCTACGCGCCGACAATGGTGAATAACAGCATCGGCACGCTGCGTGCGGTATTTGACGAAGCAATCAGCACTGGCGCGCGTTTTAACAATCCGGCTGCCGCGCTTTCGCGCATCAAGATCCGACAGAAACAACTCGAGCTGCCGTCGCGCGATGAGTTCTTGAGATTTGTTGAGGAAATTCGGACTGCTGGCGCGAGGCAGTCGAAAGATTGTGCCAACCTCGTGCGGTTTCTCGCCTACAGTGGCGTTCGAATTGGCGAGGCCAAGTTCGTCACTTGGGCGGATGTGAATTTCGATCGACGGCAATTGCACATAAAAGGCGACCCCGAGACGGCGACGAAGAACGGCGAGACGCGCTTTGTGCCGATGATTCCAGAGCTTGAGCAAATGTTAATCGAACTGCGGGCACAGCGACCGAATGAACCTGCTACTGCAACTGTGATGCGCGTCTTCGAATGCCAGAATAGCATGACGCATGCGGCAGCGAAGATTGGGATGAAGCGCATTACACATCATGATCTCCGCCATCTTTTTGCGACGATTTGCATCGAGAGCGGCGTGGATATTCCTACTGTATCGCGCTGGCTCGGGCATAAAGACGGCGGCGCATTGTGCATGAAAACCTACGGACACTTGCGTCAAGACCACAGCTTCGCGCAGGCCCAGCGAGTGAGTTTCCGTGTCGCAGCCTAACGAATCCAGCCCCCATCTGTGAAACAAACGGAGCAGGCGGCTCCCCCTTTATGCGGCACGAATTAGACTGCAAGACGCCGTCTAATTATAGTTAGATCGTGAGAGCCATCTGGCCATTAGTGTACGTAGGGATCTTCGTCGGTGCGGCATTACTTGGATACCGCGAGATGGCTCCCGATCGCCTTACACACATCCACCCAACTATTCTCTCGGGCTGCGTGTTCGCTTTTCTCCTGACAAGCATCGGTTTCCTACTCGCGATGCGTTATGCGGCGACCCAATGCGCGAAGTTTTCGCGTCCTTCGTGGCATCGTAGGTTCCCTTTCATCGAGTGGCGCTATGATCCGCTCCAGTTCCTCTGCCTCTGCGCGTTGATTGCTTTTGGGCTACTTCTCGGAAGCCTCTCGCGCCTTCCCAGCAGCGGCCCAAATGGTTTCTGGATGGTCGTATTCTTTTCGTGCCTCTTTTTGGGCGAGTTGACCGGCATACTACTCGGATGCCTGATTTACCGTAGCCATGTGCGAACGGATTTCCGAGATTCGACGACAGGATGCACGGCGAGGCAGAACGGCCACAATTATTTGTTCGTGCGCAATTTTGAAAAAGTGGCGACGAATTAACTTTGGTTTGGCTGGCGATTGCGGGAAAAGGCGGTAGCGGCAAGACGACCATTGCCGGCATATTGGCGCGGCTGCTGTCGCAGCGCGGACACGAAGTGTGGGCGATCGATGCGGATAGCAATCCCAATCTCGGCGCGACGATTGGGGTGCCGCTGGAAAGGGTTAAAGCGATCAAACCGCTCGAAGCGGGCATCCTCAAAGAAGCGACGGATAAGAAGGGTCAGCGGACGATGCAACTGGCGCTGGAACCGCGTGAGGTAGCGCGCAAATTTGGTTTGCCGGCGGCGGATCGATTGACGCTGTTGCTGATGGGCACTGTCGATCACGCCGGCGCAGGGTGAATGTGCGGCGCGCATGCCGCGGTGCGGCATCTCCTAGGCGGAATGCACGAACCCAATGTGATCACGGTGATCGACATGGAAGCGGGCTTGGAGCATCTCAGTCGCGGGACGGATCGACATGTTGATACGTTGCTCGTGGTGGCGGAACCGTACTTCAAAGCTTTGGAAACTGCGCGCCGATGTGTGGAGTTGGGCCGGGAACTTAAGATTCCCCGTGTGGCCGCGGTGGCGAATAAGTTTCGCAGCACGGACGAGCTGCAAGCCGTGCGAAATTACGCAGCTGCTCACGAAATTCCCGTAGTCAGTGAAGTTCCGTATGAAGAAAAAATTCAAAACGCGGATCTCGCCGGAGCTGCGCTTGCGCTGGGTGAGC
>WNGB01001584.1_pt1 | contig 79536 bp, 88 predicted proteins | sample 5400681 | NCBI WGS metagenome assembly WNGB01 (sample SAMN13153367, study PRJNA577476) | soil metagenome | isolation source: 115 cm soil or saprolite under grassland replicate 2 | place: USA:California | collected 2016-06-15 | reverse complement strand
GAGAGCCCCATGACAGTTTGCGAAGCTATCTCCACGGTCCGTCTGCCCTTGGAGTCTTCCTTGAAGCGACGGCAGTGACGAAAACTAGGGGGTGCTCCTTATTTTTCAAGGAGTTACCACGAAAACCGCCGAAGTTGGGTTAATGAAGACGTCAGCCCAGTTTCTGCGCGTGGAAGAGATAGGCGTCCCAGAGCCGGAGAGTGGCCGTCTCTCCGTTCGCGAGGAGCTCGAAACCGCAGGCGGCGCTCAGCCGGACGACCTCGCGGCGGTCCCGGTTGACGTCGTCCCGGTAGGAGTAGTTGAGGATGACCAGATCGCCGCCGGGGCGGAGCACGCGCGCCGCCTCGCGGACGTGGAGGGCGGCGAGCGCCCGGCTGGTGTGATGGATGTAGGGGAACGAGTCGACCGCGAGGACGAGATCGAAGCTCGCGTTCGCGAAGCTGGAGAGATCGCGCCCCGAGGTCACTCCGAGGGAGACGTTGGAGAGGCCACCGCAGCGGCTCCGGGCGGTCTCGATCATGCGGGGGGAGATGTCGGTCCCGTGGATCGCGGCCAGCCGGGGGGCGAGGGCGGCGAGGATGCGTCCGAAGCCGCAGCCGATCTCGAGAGCCCGGCGGTCGGTGCCGAGCACGCCGAGGCGCTCCAGGAGCTGGACGACCTCGGCCGTCGCCGCCGCGAGAAGCTCCGGATCGCCGAGCGAGTGTGCGGCGACGCTCGACGGCTCGTCCCGGCGCACGGCACGGTCGAAGAAGCGGCGGTAGGCCTCGATCCCCTCCTCGGGAGAAGAGAAGGGGACCGTCGGGTCCGGGTGGTCACCAAGTGTGACCGCCACCCGCTCGAGCCCGCGGCGCCGCTCGCGCACCATCCGGACCAGCCGCCGGAGCGCCTGGGGCACGGGCGGCGTCCAGCCCCGCGCCACCTGATCGAGCCATGCCTCGACCTCCTCGACATATCCGAAAGCCAGGACCAGCCGGGGGAGGGTGACCTCGGCGGAAGCCCGGCCGGCCAGATAGTCGATGAGCGTCCACCGCGCCTCCTCGGGTTCCAGATCGGCGAGGCGGGCTTCGAGGTCGGGGCGGGGGAGGGAGGCGCGGGTGGTCACAGCCAGGTTGCGATTTCGGGGTGGTCTCGGAGAACCGCGAGGCACTCCGGCGTGATGAGGTGGCGGCGGGAGCTTCTGCTCTTTGCGATACGGAGGAAGGCGGCGAAAACACCTGAAAAGGGATAGCGACGGAGCGCCTGCTCCACATCCTTGGCCTGCTCCCTTCGGCCGGCTGCTCTGTGTTGGGCATAGCGGATCAGAAGCTCGGGGATCGCGATCCAGGCGTCTCGCCTCCCCTCGGCGAGGGTCGTTCGGTTGAGGTCGAAGACCTGAATGCTGGTCTTTCCCTTCCGAGACCTGTGCTTGTAGTGGCCCGTTTCCGCAAACAGCAGGTGGTCCAAGGGTTCGTCCTGGGTCGGATCGAGGAGCAGAGGCTGGCCTGAGGCATCGAGAGGGAACTGATGTCTCTTGACATTACTGTTGCAGTGGGAGCAAGCGAAGAGGAGATTCTCCCAGGTAAAAGCGCGCTCAGGATACGCCGCCCTGGGCCAGAAGTGCTCGAGATCGCTCCCCGCGCTGTCCTCGCAGTACATACAGCGCATGCGGCCGGTGGCCATCCGATCGAGGGTCCTCCGGATATCTGCGAACGCCTGGTTCTTGCGCCGTCGCCACAGACGGCTTGCCTCTCGCTTCGGGTCAGCCGAGGTGACCACGGTAAGGGTACGCCTCCGCAGGAACTCCAGCGTCCTGGGGCTGAGGTGGAGCCGCTGGATGCGCCTCATACGTTGGACATGAGGCGGCGAAGGACCTGCTCAACGGCTGTGGTCGCGGCCTGAGGCAGGCGCGCCTGGAGCTGTTCAAGCTCCTGTTCTTCAGCCTCGGTGGCTTTGCCCCTCTGAAGGCGCGCCTCCAATTCGGCGACACGTTCTCGAAGTTGTTCGGCCTGAGCCGAGTAGGGCGTCTCCAAGCCGAAGAGGTCGGTCAGGACAACCTCGTCGACTCTTCCATTGACCACAGTGTTGTAGAGATCTTCGGAAACGTGCTCCACCGGGCGGTCTTCGCCTGGAGCTGGCAGGCGGATGAGGCCTTTAGGGTCGGCAGCCTGGCAGACGAAGGGACTGTGGCTGGCGACGATGAATTGAATCTTGGGGAAGTGGCGCTTCAGCCAGAATCCGATCCTCTGCTGCCAGCGAAGGTGGAGGTGAAGGTCAACCTCGTCGATCAGGACGACGCCCTCGTGAAGGACGCGCAGGTAGCTGCCCTCCTCGTCTTTGGCCTTCTCAACGCGCAGCTCGCCGAAGCACTGATAGAGATTACGGATCATGTCCATCACGAGGGCGGCGGTCGTTCTGAAGCCGTCGCTGAGCTCATTGAGCGGAAGCCGTACTCCCTGCTGGCTCACCCAGAGCCCCTCGGAATCAATCTTCTCGACACAAGCGCCATCGGGTAGGAGCCCGTCGTTCAGGAGGGCGAGCACCGAGTGTTCAAGCTTCAGCCATGGCTGACCTTTTTCGAGCCGCCGCAGATAGATCTCTCGTAGCCAGTTCACGCTTTCAAAGAGAGCGGCATCCTCTCGAAACAGGGTGACGACCCGTGCGATGGCGTCGGATCCTGCCATCAGGCTCTGCGCCCCTTCAGCGGATCCCATCAGACGACGGTAGGGGCCGTAACCAGCAAGAAAATCATCACTCTCGCTCGACAGATTGGGTCCGTTCGGAGATTCGTCGAATTCGACAGCCCCCTGGTGGAGATCGAGCCATCTTAGCTTTGCGGAGCTATCTCGCAAGCACTCGATCTCTGCACGGCCGTGCTTGGAACCTTTCCTCAGCCATTCACGTATATCTGTGAGCCTGAAGAGGGTTTGCGGCGGCTGAATGGCGGAGTACGCCAGGATTTTCAGCAGGCTGGACTTCCCCGACCCGTTTCGCCCCGCGAGCACTGTCCACCCGGCAAAGCTCCCATCCGGCCGGGTGAAGTCGAGATCGACCTCCTTGAAGCCACGGACGTTGCGGATCTTCACCTTTCGTATGTACACAGGTAACTCCTTCAGGCTTCCAGTGACTTGATCTCCGGCGTCAGATCGATCCGGTTCGGAAGCTCCGCCGACCAGATCGTCAGAAGCAGCTCGGCGTCGTCAATGAGGCGGTACTCGGGATCGCGACCCGAGATCTTCCGGCTCTCTCTCAGGATGATCGGCACGCCAGTCCCAAACCCTTCCACGAAACGTCGTCCGGCCCCTGGCGGGTGCTCGACCCCAAGGCGGGAGAGCAGGAACATGATGATTTCATTTCGGGGCGCCCGCTGAAATCGCAAGTCGTTCACGGTCAGCGAGTCGGGTGGGGCGCCAGGGCTGTAGATCTCCAGTCGGTCCGCGAAGTGGAAGAGGCGGATTGGTGGAGCGTAGACAGAGTAGTCTCGATGCACGACGGCGTTGGCCACGGCCTCGAAGACTGCCCGAGGGCTGAGCTCTGGAAGCTCCTTCCGGTTTCTCAGCACGAAGGAGACGGCTTGGCGGATCTGCTCATCCAGGGACCCGGTGATCCGGGCGGCGGCCACTTGGTGGTACGAGTCGCGCTGGACGCTGCGATAGCGGACAGCCTCGATATAGGCGCTCGGCAACCAGATCTCGGGATGGTGCGAGCAGAGGAGAGCTCCGGCCACGGAGGCACGCTCGACGCCGAGGTCGTCCTCGGTCAAGAGCTTTATCTTCCGGAGACTCAGCTGCGGATCCTCTGTCTCAGGAGGAATAAAGCGGCGATAGAGGTTCGCCTCCAGGTCGGAGAAGGATGTCCAAGGGACGGCTTGCTTCTCGAAGAGAACGAAGTCCCCTCCGTAACGGATCTTGCGTAGCAGCTCATCCACTGTGTCGAGCATCGTTCTCCGGAATCTCCATCCTTTATCCAGCGTTATCCTACCGCCATGGACCCCCGCGCAACCGCCGAGATGTTGAAGAGCTGGGCACTGGAGGCGGGGTTCGACCGTGCGGGAGTGGCCGGGCTGGAGCCTTCGGCGCATGGCGAGGCGTTTTTGCGCTGGCTCGAACGGGGGGACCAGGCGGGGATGCACTGGTTCACCAAGCGCATCGAGGCCCGTCTCGACCCTGCCAAGGTCTGGCCGGGGACCCGGAGCGCCCTCTGCGTCGCTCTGCAATATGCTCCCCTAACTAATAAGGTAGGGGAGGAGATCCCGGAGCCCGGCGGTGACCTCTGGCCTCGCGTCGCCCGGTATGCCCGCGGGCTCGACTACCACGACGTCATGCAGGATCGCCTGACCGCCCTGGAGGAGCGGATCGCCGCGGCGTTCCCGGGGTTGGTCAGCCGGCGGTATGTGGACACCGGGCCGGTCCTGGAGCGGGAGCTGGGGGCGCGGGCGGGGCTCGGGGCGGTGGGGAAGAACACGATGCTGCTTCATCCGGAAGCCGGCTCGTGGTTCCTGCTCGGCGAGTTGTTCCTCTCCCTTGATCTGGCTCCCGACGTCCCCCTGGCCGATCTCTGCGGGAGTTGCACCCGCTGCCTCGACGCCTGCCCGACCGGCGCTCTCGCCGAGCCGTACAGACTCGACAGCAACCGCTGCATCAGCTACTGGACGATCGAGCACCGCGGGGATTTTCCTCCCGAGGTCGCGGGGAGCTTGTCCGGGTGGGTCTTCGGGTGCGACATCTGCCAGGAGGTCTGCCCCTGGAACGCGGCCCCCGCGGGAGCATCCCATCCCGAGATGGAGGTCCCGCCGCAGCGGGCCGGGCTCGACTTGGCCGGCCTCCTGCGCCTCGGCCGCGCCGAGTACGTCGAGCGCTTCCGCGGCAGCCCGATGAAGCGGGCGAAGCTCGCGGGGCTTCAGCGCAACGCCGCCGCCGTCCTCTCCCACGGATCGAGCTGATACCCCATCCCCTCCAGCCGCCCGCGCATCCGTTCGATCCAGCCTTCGAGATCCCGCTCGTCGCGGACCTCGCTCTCCGGCATCTCTTCGATGTGAATGGCCTCGCTCCCGTCGAGGACGCGGATCTGGTAGTGCCCGTCCGCCTCCAGGCTCGCGTGGGTCTCCAGGGGAAGGAACGCCGCCTCGGCGAGGGCCGTCAGTCGCTCTTGGGCCGTTGTCGTCTCCATGGAAGTCATCCCTCCTCGCCCGGACAAGGGATGCAGATTGCGCGCCCGAGACCCCTCGCTGCCCCCGCCAATCCGACGTTGACACCGGCCCCCCTCCCCCCTATACTTGAAGACCCGAGTTCTCAAAGAGTTACCAAACTCAGGACAGAGCTCGAATCCCCGCGGCCGCGGGGAGCACAGGCCACCGAGCCTGAATCCATGCCAAGGAGGAACGCGTTTTTATGCCGGCGACTGAAGAACAGGACCTGCCGACGCTGACGGCCGAGTCCGACGACGAGGAGAATCAGGGCGCCGAGGAGTATCGGCGGCTCCTCGAGCTCTACGACGAGAGCATGCGCAATCTCACCGAGGGTGAGATCGTGCCGGGACGGATCATCGGGATCACGGCCAACTCGATCATCGTCGACGTGGGCTACAAGTCCGAGGGGCTCATTGCTCGCGACGAGTTCACGGACCGCGATGGCAACGTGCAGGTCAAGGTGGGGGACGAGATCGACGTCCTCCTCGAGAAGACCGAGGACCAGGAGGGCCACGTCCTCCTGTCCTACACCAAGGCCCAGCGCATGCGCCGCTGGACCGAGGTGGAGAAGGCCTACAAGGAAGGCCGGATCATCAAGGGCCGCGTCACCGACCGCATCAAGGGCGGTCTGACCGTCGACGTCGGCCTGCGCGCATTCCTCCCGGGATCGCTGGTCGACATCAAGCCGGTCAAGAACCTGGAATCGCTGCGCGGTCAGGAGCTGGAGTTCAAGGTCATCAGCCTCGACCGGCGGCGCAACAACATCGTCCTGTCGAGGAAGGCCGTGCTCGAGACCGAGCTGGTCAAGAAGAAGGCCGAGACCCTGAAGCGGCTCGAAGAGGGCGCTCAGCTCAAGGGCGTGGTCAAGAACATCACCGACTACGGCGTGTTCATCGATCTCGGCGGCATCGACGGTCTCCTGCACATCACCGACATCTCCTGGGGCCGGGTCAACCACCCCTCGGAGCACTTCACGGTGGGGGACGAGGTCGAGGTCGTGGTCTTGAAATTCGACCCCGAGACCGAGCGCGTCTCGCTCGGCTACAAGCAGAAGTCCGACGATCCGTGGACCCTGGTCGACAAGAAGTACCCGATCGGCTCGCGCGTGCACGGCCGTGTCGTCTCGCTGGTCGACTACGGCGCCTTCGTCGAGATCGAGGAGGGTGTCGAAGGGCTCATCCACGTCTCCGAGATGTCCTGGACCAAGAAGGTGGTCAATCCGGCCAAGGTCCTGGAGGTCGGCGACGAGGTCGAGGCGATCGTCTCCGAGCTCGACATGGACCAGCGGCGCATCAGCCTGTCGCTGCGCCAGACGGAGCGCAACCCCTGGGAGGAGCTGCAGGACACCCATCCGGTCGGCTCCGTCATCGAGGGCAAGGTGCGCAACCTGACCGAGTTCGGCGCCTTCGTCGAGATCACCGAAGGGATCGACGGCCTGATCCACGTCTCCGACATGAGCTGGACGAAGCGGGTCAAGCACCCGAGCGAGGTCCTGAAGAAGGGCGACGTGGTGCGGGCGCGGATCACCAACATCGACGTCGAGAACCAGCGCGTCTCGCTGTCGATCAAGGAGTTCATGCCCAACGAGTGGGAGGACTTCGCCGATCAGCACCGCCCGGGCGACACTCTGGACGGCAAGGTGGTGAACGTCACCGACTTCGGCCTGTTCATCGACATCTACAACGGGCTCGAAGGTCTGGCCCACATCAGCGAGATCGAGCTGTCTCCCGGCACTCGTCTCGAGGAGCACTTCCAGGTCGGTGAGTGGGTCCGCTGCCGCATCCTGCGCATCGAGGAGGACGAGAAGAAGGTCGGCCTCTCGATGCGGGGTGTGGCCCAGCCCACCGAGGAAGAGATCGCGGAGCTCGACGCCGCGGCCAACGCCAGGAAGTCCGGCCAGTAGCCCTTGACCCGGACGGGCCCCGGCTCCCCGCATGGGGGGGCATGGGGCCCGCCACCACGAAAGGGGTGGGAGATGACGGTGTCTTTCAAGGATGGCATGACCAAGGCCGAGCTCGTGGAGGAAGTCGCCAGGACCACGCAGCTCACCAAGAAGCATGCGGAGATCATCGTCAACACGGTCTTCGACAGCATCGTCAGCTCGCTCAAGGAGGGCGAGAAGATCGAGCTGCGGGGATTCGGCAGCTTCCGGATCCGCCACCGGGGCGCTCGGACCGGGCGCAATCCGAAGACCGGCGACAAGGTGAAGGTCCCGCCGAAGCGGATCCCCTATTTCAAGCCGGGCAAGGAGCTGCGCGAGCTCCTCAACGGGGAATAGCGGGCTTGCCAGGATCCGGCGCCGCAGCGGATGGAAATCCTCTTCACGCCCTGGAGGTACTCGTATATCGTTGGGAGCTCGCAAGAACCCGAGTGCTTCTTCTGTGCCGCCGCCCGCGAGCCGGACGATGCCGACCGGCTGGTGGTGCACATGGGGCGCCATCATCTGGTGATGCTCAACCTGCATCCGTATTCGAGCGGCCATCTCATGGTGGCGCCGCTCGAGCATCTGGGCTCTCCGTACGAGAGCTCGGAGGAGGCCTGTGCGGAGTTCTGGCCGCTCGTCTTGAAGGCGCAGCGGGTCCTCGCCAAGGCCTATACCCCCGACGGGTTCAACCTCGGGATGAACGTCGGCCGCTCGGCGGGCGCGGGGGTGCCCGGGCACTTCCACTTCCATGTGGTCCCGCGCTGGGCCGGTGATACCAATTTCATGACCGTTCTGGCGGAGGTCCGTCTGGTGCCCGAGGATCTGCGCCTTTCCCGCGAGCGCCTGCGCGCGCTCTTCGCCGAAGAGGAGGGCTGAGTGGCGGATCCCGCCGACTCCAATCCCGCAGCGACATCGCCCCCGCCGGCGGCCCATCCGCCGGTGGGGAATCCCTATCTCGCCGGAGCCCTCGCCTGGTTGATCCCGGGGCTCGGGCACATCTACGTCAAGCGCTGGCGGCGGGGAGTGGCGTTCTTCGTGCTGATCATCGCCGCCATCTGGATCGGCTGCGCTCTCCAGGGAAACCTGTACCGGCCGATGCCGAACCAGCCGCTCTCGGTCCTCGCCACGTTCGGCGCCATGGGCATGGGAGCCCCCTACTTCATTCTCCGCTCCGCCCTCGGCTACGCGGGAGTCAACGATGCGCCCGGCTATGAATACGGCACCGCGTTCCTGCTCACCGGCGGTTTGATGAACCTGCTGCTCGTGCTCGACGCGTGGGACATCTCGCGCGGCAAAAAGGATTGAGCCGTGAGCCACTTCTTCCTCATGGTGGTCTACGCCCTCCTCGTCAGCCTCTTCTTCATGCTGCTCTGGCGGCGCGAGCGCAAGGAGCAGATCAAGCTCTTCCTGCAGCTCTTCCTCGGCATGGTCGTCGGCGGCCTCTTGGTGGCGTATCTGATGTATCCGTTCCCTCCGGGGCCGCCGGCGCCGATTCCATGACCGAGAGCCGTACGGAGCTCCTCATCGTCGCCGGCGAGGCGTCAGGGGACCTCCACGGAGCGCGGCTGGTCTCCGAGCTGCGCCGCCTGGTGCCGGACCTCGCGGTCTTCGGCCTGGGCGGCGACGAGCTGCGCGCCGTGGGGCTCGAGCCCGTGGCCCACAGCGCCGAGATCTCGGTCGTCGGCTTGACCGAGGTGCTGCGCATCCTGAAGCGCGCCCGCGAGATCTTCGCCCTCCTGCTCGCCGCCGTGGAGCGCCGCAAGCCGGCGGCCGCGGTCCTCGTCGACTTCCCGGAGTTCAACCTCCGCCTGGCGCGCGAGCTCAAGAAGCGCGGCGTGCCGGTCATCTATTACATCAGCCCCCAGATCTGGGCCTGGCGCCGCCGGCGGGTCAAGACGATCGCGCAGCTGGTGGACCGCATGCTGGTGCTCTTCCCCTTCGAGGTGGACTTCTACCGGCGCTTCGGCGTCAAGGTGGTCCACGTGGGCCATCCGCTGGTGGACGAGGTGCCGCACCTCGCGGGTGTCTGGGACAGCGCCGATGCCGAGTCCGGCCCCTTCCGCCTGGCCCTCCTGCCGGGCTCGCGGGTGAGCGAGGTGGAGGCCCTGCTGCCGGTGATGCTCGAAGGGGTCCGGCGCCTCGCCGAGGACTTCCCCGTCGAGGCCCGGCTCATTCAGGCGCCGAACATCCCCCGCGATCTGCTGGAGGAGGAGATCGACCTCGCCGGACTGCCGGTGCGCATCGTCTCCGAGGACCGTTTCGGCTCGATCGCCGACTCGCATCTCGCCCTCTGCGCGTCCGGCACCGCGACCCTGGAGGTCGGGCTCCTCGGCACTCCCATGGTCATGCTCTACCGCCTGGGCCGCTGGACCTGGCTCTTCGCCCGCCTGATGGTGCGCCTGCCCTATGTCAGCCTGGTCAACCTGGTCCTCGGACGCAAGCTGATCCCGGAGCTGCTCCAGCGCAACGCGCGCCCGGAGCAGATCGCCGCCGAGGCCGAGCAGATCCTGACCGACGACGGCGAGCGGGAGCGCATCCGGAAAGGTCTCGCGGAGCTGCGGGACCGTCTGGGAGAGGGAGGGGCCAGCCGGCGCGCCGCTCACGAGGTGGCGGCCTTTCTCCGGGAGATCGCGCCGGCATGAAGCTCCGCAACTTCTTCCTGCACTACCTGCGGCGCTACACCGGCTGGGCTCTCCTCGCGTCGGCGGGCATCATCGTCTTCGCCGCGGCGACCGCCGGCGTCGTCGCCCTCATCAAGCCCGTTTTCGGCGAGGTCCTGCTGGCCGGTGAGAAGGTTCCGGGGGCGCTCGGCGGTCTCGTCAACACGCCGGCCGAGCCGCCGCACGACCGGCCGGAGAAGGTGGCCAGCCCGCTCGACGCCCTCAAGCGGCGGCTCAATCTGGCGCGCCAGATCGACCGCAGCTATCAGTCGCTCAAGCGCCGCCTCGGCATCGATCAAAACAACGTCGTCTATTTCGTCCCGCTGCTGATGGTGATCACCATCCTGCTGCGCAACCTCGCCGATTTCGCGTCGGGCTATGCCTTCCAGCACATCGGCCTGGGCGTGACGACGGACATCCGGAACGACCTGTACCAGTACATCCTCGGCCAGTCGAGCCGCTTCCATGCCGAGCACCCGTCAGGCGAGCTGGTGGCGCGGGTGATCAATGACGTGGCGCTCATGCAGAGCGCCGTGTCCAACCGGCTGCTCGACCTGTTCCAGCAGTCGATCACCCTGGTCTTCCTGCTCGCGCTGCTGCTCTCGACCTATTTCCGGCTGGCCGTGTTCGCGCTGATCGTGGCGCCCCTCCTGCTCTATCCCATCGTCCGTTTCGGCAAGGGGATGCGCCGCACCAGCCACCGCAGCCAGGAGCGCATGGCGGACCTGGCGAGCCTGATGACCGAAGGGGTGCGCGGCCACCGGGTGGTCAAGGCCTTCGGCATGGAGGAGTTCGAGCTCGCGCGCTTCCGCGAAGCCACGCGCCGCCACCTGCGCGTCAACCTCTGGGCGCAGATGCTGGCCAACGCCGCGGGACCGGTCATCGAGTCGCTGGCGGTGCTCGGCTCGGCCGGCCTGCTGATCTACGCCGGCCGCGCGATCCGTGCCGGCGAGCTCTCGGCCCCGGAGCTGATCCAGTTCTTGACCACGCTGCTGATGATGTACGAGCCGATCCGCAAGCTGAACAAGGTCAATCTCGTCCTGCAGGAGGCGATGGCCGCCGGGCAGCGCGTGTCGCGCCTCCTGGAGACCCCGAACGACATCCGGGAGTCGGCCGGAGCGCGCCAGATCACCACGGTGCGCGAGGGCGTCCGCTACGAGGCGGTCTCCTTCTCCTATGGCGAGGACCGGCCGGTGTTGCGCGACGTGGATCTGACGCTCCGCGCCGGCGAGATCGTCGCTCTGGTCGGCCCGTCGGGCGCCGGCAAGTCGACGCTGGTCAATCTCCTGCCACGCTTCTTCGACCCTGCCGCCGGCCGGGTGGCCATCGATGGAATCGACATCCGCGACCTGACGCTCAAGAGCCTGCGGTCGCTGATCGGTGTGGTCACCCAGGACACGCTGCTGTTCAACGACACGATCCGGGCGAACATCGCCTACGGCCGCTCGGACCTGCCGCTGGAGCGGGTCCGCGAGGCTGCGGCCGCGGCCTACGCCGACGAGTTCATCATGCAGCTCCCCAAGGGGTACGACACGGTGATCGGCGAGTCGGGCCTGCGCCTCTCCGGCGGCCAGCGGCAGCGGCTGGCCATCGCCCGCGCCCTGCTCAAGAACGCGCCCATCCTGATCCTCGACGAAGCCACCTCGCATCTCGACACGCAGTCCGAGGCCCTGGTCCAGAAGGCCCTGTACAACCTGATCCAGGGACGGACCACGCTGGTCATCGCGCACCGCCTCTCGACGGTCACCAAGGCCCACCGGATCGTGGTCGTGGAGGCGGGGCAGATCGTCGAGGAGGGGACCCACGAGCAGCTGCTCGAGCGCGGCGGGGCGTACAAGAGGCTCTTCGAGCTGCAGTTCCGGGTGTAGGGTGGCGGAGTCGTCGGACCCGGACCGGGGCGACTGGCGCCTGGGGCTGCTCTCGGGGGTCGCCGCCGGGTTCATCCGTGCTCTGCGCGCGACGGTCCGGCTGCGCCACCACGGCGACGCCGCGCTGCGCGAGCAGGAGCGGCACGGCGAGCACTTCATCCTCGCCTTCTGGCACCGTCATCTCCTCCTGATGCCATACTCTTACCGCGGCCGCCGCATCTCGGTCTTGGTGAGCCAGAGCCGGGACGGCGAGCTGATCGCCCGCACGGTGGCGCGCCTGGGGATCGATGCGAGCCGCGGCTCGAGCAGCCGCGGCGGGGCGGTCGGCCTGCGGTCGCTCCTGCGCAAGGCGGAAGCGGGATACGACATCGCCTTCACGCCGGACGGTCCCCGCGGGCCGGTCGGGGTGGTGCAGCCGGGAGTGATCCTGGCTGCCGCGGCGACCGGCTGGCCGGTCTGGCCGGTGGCCCTGGCGGCCACGTGCTGCCGCCGGCTGAGGTCCTGGGACCGCTTCGTCGTCCCCCTTCCGCTCTCGACAGTGCACTTCGTGTATGGCGAGCCGCTCCAGGTCGACCGCCGGGGCGATCCCACGGCAGCCGCAAACGAGCTGAAACGCCGGCTCGACGCGGCGGAGGCGGAGGCGAAGAGGCTGGCGGGGCGAGGAACGGTCAATTCCTGACGGCCGGGATGGCTGCTAGGATTCTGGGGACAGCAGCAGAGGAGGCGGTATGCAAGTCTTTCTTGAAGTACCTGACGACATCGTCCGCAAGCTGGAGGCCGGCTGGTCCGACCTCCCACGTCACGCCTTGGAGGCCCTGGCCGTTCAGGCCTACCGTTCTGGTCTGCTGACCGCATCCGAGGTGCAGCAGATGCTTGGTCTGGCCTCCCGCTGGGAGACGGATGAGCTCCTGAAGAGCGCCGGTGCCTATCTCGACTATTCCGAGGACGACCTCCGGCAGGATCTCGAGACGATGCGAAGGCTCATGCCCTCGTGAGAGTCGTCTCCGACACCTCGCCGATCTGTTACCTTCTTCTGGTCGGCCATGTCGAGATTCTGGCGGCGCTGTTCGGGCGCGTCGTCGTCCCTCGGGCGGTCCGTGAGGAGCTCGCGCATCCCGGGGCAGCTTCCGAGGTGCGCCATTGGATCGCCAATCCCCCTGGATGGCTGTCGATCCAGGAGGCGCCTTTGGTGCCTGCGCCTGATCTCACTCGGCTGCATCTAGGGGAGCGCGAGGCGATCCTGCTCGCTACAAGCCTTTCGGCGGATCTGCTCCTCCTCGACGAAAGGAGAGCCCGCCAGGCAGCAGGGCAGCGTGGACTCGCGGTGATGGGGCTGTTGGGAGTTTTGGATCTGGCGGCAAAGCGAGGCCTCCTTGTGCTTCCCCAGGCGGCGGAGAGTCTGCGCAGGACGAGCTTTCGCATTGACCCGAGGCTGCTCAGGCTTCTTCTCGATCGAAGGCTCCGCGAATGACAAACATCTTCGGCGGCTGGCGCCGCGGGCAAGGGAGAGGGAGAGGGAGACAACGATGCGCAGCATGACGGGGTATGGAGAGGCGGCGGGGGAGAATGCCCGCCATGCGGTGTCGGTGAGCCTGAAGGCGGTCAACCACCGGTTTCTCGATCTCCAGCTGCGGGTGGGCGACGAGCTGCGGGCGAGCGAGGGGGCGGTGCGCGATCTGATCTCGCGCGAGGTCTCCCGCGGGCGGGTCGAGGCGCGGATCGACGTCCAGACCCTCGGCGAGCGGCGGGCCGACGTCCATGTTCACCTCGGGATCGTGCGAGCGGCGCACGCGGCCACCCACCAACTGGTGGAGGACGGCCTCGTGATGACCGGCCTGGCCGCGGGCGACCTCCTGCGCATCCCCGAGGCGTTCCGCGTCGAGTTTGCCGCGGAGCAGTGGGACGCGGAGGATCACGACCTCCTCGTCCGCGTCACCCGCGAGGCCGTCTCCCAGCTCGTGGCCAGCCGCGAGACCGAAGGGGCCAGCCTGGCCGCGGTCCTCGCGGAGAAGGTCCGCGCCCTCGACGAGGTGGTGGCCCGGCTCGACGCCCTGCGCGGGCCGGTGCGCGACGAGCTCGCGGTCGCCCTGCGCCGGCGCCTCGGCGAGCTCCTGAAAGGCCAGGCCATGGACGAGTCGCGCGTCGCCCAGGAGGCGGCTCTGCTGGTGGACAGGAGCGATGTCAGCGAGGAGATCGACCGGCTGCGCTCCCACCTCGAGCACTTCCGCGCCGTGGCCCGCGACCCCGGTCCCAGCGGCAAGCGCCTCGACTTCCTCACCCAGGAGATCTTCCGCGAGCTCAACACCCTGGGCGCCAAATGCCGCAACGCCGAGATGACCCGCGCCGTCCTCGACGCCAAGGTCCTCTGCGAGCAGATCCGCGAGCAGGTGCAGAACGTGGAATAATGCCTGCATGCACCGCGGCGAGCTCTTCATCCTTTCCGCGCCTTCGGGCGCGGGCAAGACGACCCTCATCCAGAGCCTCCTCAACGGAGGCTTTGCCCGCTTCGGTGGCATCGAGTTCTCGGTCAGCCACACCACCCGCCCGCCGCGCCAGGGCGAGACCGACGGCACGGACTACCACTTCATCGACCATGCGACGTTCCTCGACATGATCGCGGCCGACCGCTTCCTGGAGTGGGCCCAGGTCCACGACAACTTCTATGGGACCTCTCGCGACGAGGTGCTGCCCCGGCTGGAGCGGGGGATCGACGTTCTCCTGGACATCGACGTCCAGGGAGCCGAGCAGGTGCTGGCGCGCATACCGGAGGCGCACAGCATCTTCGTCATGCCGCCGAGCTTCGCCTCCTTGCGGCAGCGGCTCTACAACCGCGGGCTGGACGACGAAGAGCGCATCGCCCGGCGCCTGGCCGTATCTCTCTCTGAGGTCGAGCGTTATGAGCGGTACGGGTATGTTATCATCAATGACGACGCCTCTCGGGCGAGCGAAGCCCTGGCCGCCATCATCCTGGAGAAGCGCCACCGGCGGGAGCGAATGCTCGACCGGATTCAAGAGATCCTCAAAGACTTCAAGGATCGGGGAGACCAGTCCCTGGCCTAGAGACCACGTCCACGCGGCGGTAACGGATGTCTGCCGCCAAGGAGAATGTTCGAAGATGGATGGAAAGCAGCCCCCTACGATCGACAGCAAGTTCCGTCTGGTCCTGCTCGCCGCGCACCGCGCGGAGCAGATCATGCGCGGCGCCCGCCCCAAGGTGGAAGCCGGCAAGAAGAAGGCCGTACGGATTTCCATGGACGAGATCGACCACAAGCTCGTGGATTGGGGCTACGGGCCGCCCCCGCCCGAGGAGCAGCCGGCCGAGGAGGCCAAGAACGAAGAGGAGCCGGTCGCCTCGGGCGTCCACTGAGGCGTTCCCTACCGGAATCGAGCCGCCGGCAGCCTGAGTCATGAGCCGCAGCCTGCGTGTCCTGCTCGGGGTGACCGGCGGCATCGCCGCCTACAAATCGGCCGAGATCGTGCGGCGCCTGCGCGGGCGCGGCCATGAGGTGCGCTGCGCCCTGACCCGCGGCGCCGTCTCCTTCGTCTCGCCGTTGACCCTGGAGGTGCTCACCGGCCAGGCGGTCTGGCAGGAGGAGTACCTCACCGCGTCCGGCTCCGGGGAAGAGGCCCACATCACGGCCGCCGCCTGGGCCGACGTCCTCTGCGTCGCCCCGGCCACCGCGCACGTCCTCGCCCGTCTGGCCCTCGGCCTCGCAGACGACTTCCTCACCACCACGGCTCTGGCCTTCGCCGGACCGCTGGTGGTCGCCCCTGCCATGCACTCGATCATGTGGGACCAGCCGGCCGTCCGGGACAACGTCGAGATCCTGCGCCGGCGCGGTGTACGGATCGTCGGCCCCGTGGCAGGGCCGCTCGCCTCCGGAGAGGTGGGGATGGGGCGGATGGCGGAGCCGGACGCGATTGCGGATGCGGTGGAGGAGACGGCGCTTCCGGGTCCCCTGGCCGGCCGCACGGTGGTGGTCTCCGCCGGTCCCACTTTCGAGCCGGTCGATCCGGTCCGCTTCCTCGGCAACCGTTCGAGCGGCAAGATGGGGTTCGCCCTGGCCGGCGAGGCGGCGCGGCGCGGTGCCCGGGTCGTGCTCGTGGCGGGTCCGGTCCATCTGCCGACTCCGCCCGGTGTGGAGCGCCTCGACGTCACCACGGCGCGGGAGATGGAGGCGGCCATCCACCAGGTGGCCCCGGCGGCCGACCTGGTGATCATGGCGGCGGCCGTGGCCGACTTCCGGCCGAGCCGCCCTGCGCCCGAGAAGATCAAGCGGGAACACGGCCTCTCCTCGCTCGAGCTGGAGCCCAATCCCGACATTCTGGCGGGATTGCGTCCGGTGGCGCCGCGCGCCCTCCTGGTGGGCTTCGCCGCCGAGACCGCCGACCTGGAGGGGAACGCCCGTTCCAAGCTGGAGCGCAAAGGGGTCGATCTCCTCGTGGCCAACGACGTGTCGCGCCGGGACATCGCCTTCGACAGCGACGCCAACGAGGTGACCGTCTTCCGCCGCGACGGGAAGCCCGTCTTCTTCGCACGGCAGGCGAAGTCGGCGCTCGCGGCGGCCCTCCTCGACCTGTTCAGGGGTATGCTCCGTCCGTGAGATCCGTACCGACGCCTCTGTCCGAGATCCTCGCCTACCTGAGCGACATCGGGTACGGTGACCTCTACCTGCGCTCCCCCTCGCGTTCTCCCTTGGGGGCGGCGGCGCAGGCCCCGGGGCCGAAGAGGACCGCCAGGGGCTGCCGTTCGTCGGCCCGGCCGGCGAGCTCCTCACCAAGATCATCCAGGCCATCGAGATGAAACGCGAGGACGTCTACATCGCCAACGTCGTCAAATGCCGCCCTCCGGGCAACCGCGACCCGCAACCGGACGAGGTGCAGGCCTGCCGCGGCTACCTGGAGAAGCAGATCGCCCTCGTGCGGCCCAAGGTCCTCGTCGCCCTCGGGCGGACCGCGGCGCAGGCCCTCCTCGGCACCGAGAGCCCGATCGGACAGCTCCGCGGCCGGTGGTATCAGGCGTTCGGCGTACCGACCATGGTGACCTACCATCCGGCCGCCCTGCTGCGCAATCAGGCCCTCAAACGGCCGGCGTGGGAGGACATGCAGCAGGTCCGGGATCGTCTGCGCGGTGGGTGAGCGTCTCCCATCGCTGGACAACTTCCTGGAAAGGTGCTAGTTTTGGTCTAGAACGCGAACCTTTTTGGTCGTTGAATGTCCACTCTGGAAAGCCAAGAGCCCGAGCTGACTTTCGAGGAGTTTTTGCAGAAAGTCGAACCCAAGCTCAAGAAGGTCCTCTCCAGCCAGAAGATTCCGGTCGAGGATGCGGAGGACGTTCTGCAGCAGAGCCTGCTCGCTTTGGTGTATCAATGGGATCGGGTGCGCGATCCGGAATGCTGGCTGCTCGTCACCCTGAAACGCCACTGCCAGATGTACTGGCGGTCGAGCTTCCGCCGGCTCTATACGAGCGTGGACTCCTCGCTCCTGGAGATGGTTTCCGATCCGGCGGCCCCCGCGCAGGAGCGGGCGGACCTCCTCTGCGACCTCGAGAGTCTCCTCGGGCGGCTGTCCCCGCGCTGCCGCAAGCTGCTTCGCCTCCGTTTCCATTTCGGGTATGAGCCTCTGGAGCTGGCGCGCCATCTCGGCTATCAGGTCTCCAGCATCGGCAAGGTCACCACGCGGTGCCTGGCCGCCCTGAGCCGCGAGCTGCTCGCCGCCGGGCTGGTCCCGGAGACCGTCACCGACGACGAGCACGAGCATGAGCCGGACCCGGCCGCCGCCGGCCGCCGCTGAGCCGGGCCTGGAATCCGGTTTGATCGAGACGCCGCATCTTCTGCCGCAGGCGGAGCGACTGATCGCCCGGCTCGCCGCGCTGGACACGCCTCTCATCCAGGTCTGGGGCTGGCCGGGCAGCGGCAAGTCGGCCCTGCTCGCCGCGTTTCTCGAACGGCAGGCGGGAGCGGCCACCGGGCTCTCCCTCGGTGCGCTCGCCGATCCCCGCTCCCTGCGCGACATCGTGGAGACGGCGTACGCGGCCGGGACGCAGTGGCTGGTGGTGGCGGGAGACCCGGGAGAAGGGCTCGCCGAGGCAGTGCGCTGGTTGCGGCCGGGACAGCGCCTGCTGTTCGCCGGCGAGCGGCGATGGCATGGCGACGCCCTGGAAGTCGCCCTCCTGCCGCCCCAGGATCTCCTCCTCGGAACCGGCGAAATCGCCGCGCTCTGGCAGCTCCTCACCGGCAGCTCTCCCTCTCCGCTGACCGCGCGCCGGCTCCAGGAGGCGAGCGACGGATGGTATCGACCCCTCCGCCTGGCCATCGAGGAGACCGGCGGCGCCGGATTGGAGGAGGCGGCGCCGGAGCTGCTCCTGGAGATCCCGCCGGTGCGCTTCTTCCTGCGCCACGAGGTGCTCGGCACCTTCAGCGCCGAGGAGCTCGAGCGCGCGCTCGCCTCTCCCGCGGAGCGGCCGGATCCGGACGACCGGGAAGGGGGCGCGGCCTGGGCGCTCCTCGAAAGTCGCGGCCTGTGGGTCGAGGGGGCGCAGCGCGACCGGAGTCCGCGGCTCCTCGCGGCCGGGCTGCAACGCGAGCGCCAGCGCCGGGAGGCGCGCACCGGCAGGCCGCGCCCGGCCTCCGGGGCGCAGGTGTGGTCGCCGGAGCAGCGCACCGCCTTCATTCTCTGCCTTCTGGGGGCGCCGGCCGCGCGACAGCGGGGACCCGAGGGGGAGATTCCGGTCGAATGCCGGCTGAAGCGCTCGTTCCAGATCCTCGCCTACCTGGCTTCGTCGCCCGGGTTGGAAGCGACCCGCGACGAGCTCATCGATGCGATCTGGCCCACCGAGGGCGAGCAGACGATCGAGCGCAATTTCCATCCGACCCTCAGCCATCTGCGCCGCGCCCTGGAAGGGGGACGCAGCAGCAAGGACGTGCCGCCGTCGCTCCTCTTTCGTAGCGGGGTCTACCGGCTCAACCCCGACTTCGACTGGGAGGTGGACGTCCTCGACCTCCTGCGCCGGGTCGAAGAGGGAAAAAACCTGCAGACGCGCGGGGACCTCCCCGCGGCCGCCGACGTCTGGCGCGGCGCCTGGGGGCTCTATCGCGGTCCTTTCCTCCAGGGGCATTACGAGGCCTGGGTCGAGGAGCGGCGGGAGGGGTATCAGAAGGTCTACCTGGAGATGCTGCGGGACCTGGGCGACGTCTACCAGCGTCTCGGCCACCTGGAGGAGGCGGTCGACGCCTACCGCGCCGTGCTGATCGAAGACCCGCTTCCGGAGCGGGTGCATGTCTCCCTGATGCAGCTCTATGCCGGCCAGGGGCGCCGCGATAATGTCCGGCGACAGTACGACCGCCTGTGCACCCTGCTCCTCGAGGAGCTCGGGGTGGAGCCGATGGCGGACACCACGCGGGAGTACCACCGGCTGATGGGATAGGAACGAGAAAGGGACCCGATGCGTGAGCGACAGGACGTAATCCTCGGCGGCGGCCTCTCCGGCATGACGGCCGCCTGGTACCTCCAGGAGGGAGGCGAGGATCACTGGCAGATCTACGAGAGAGAGGACCGGGTGGGCGGCCTCGCCCGCTCGGTCGCGGTGGACGGCTACCTGTTCGACCACGGGCCGCACATCCTCTTCACCATCGACACCGAGATGGAGGCCCTGATCCGCGACCTCCTGGGCGACAACTTCCACGCCCAGGAGCGCCAGGCCTTCATCTACCACCACGCCCACGACCTCTACACCCGTTTCCCCTTCCAGGCCCATCTCTATGGTCTGCCGGTGCCGATCGTGCGCGAGTGCCTGGTCGAGCTGGTGCGGGCGGTCCAGCGCTTCGAACGGGGCGAGTTTCACCCGCGCAATTACGAGGAGTGGATGCGCGGCGTCTTCGGCAACGGCATCGCCGACCGGCTGATGATCCCCTACGCGCGGAAGATCTGGACCATCGAGCCCTCGGAGATGGAGTTCAGCTGGATCGGCCGCCGCGTCCCCACCCCCGACTACGAGCGGATCATCGCCGGCGCCCTGACCGGCGACGTGGACCAGGTGGGGGCGACCGCTTCCTTCTGGTATCCGAAGCGGGGAGCCATCGAGCCGCTGCCGCGGGCGTTGGGGAAGAGGCTGCACAACGTCCACCTGCGACGCCAGGCCGTGCGCATCGAGCTGCCGCAGAAGCAGGTGGTGTTCTCCGATGGCGAGGTGGTCCCCTTCGACCACCTGCTCTTCTCGCTGCCGCTCCCTTTCATCCCGCGGCTCTTCACGGGAGTTCCGCCGGAGGTGGAGCGCGCCTGCGCGGGCCTCAAATACCAGGGGATCTACTGCATCAATCTCGGGATCGACCGGCCGGACATCTCGGACAAGCACTGGGTCTACTTCTACGAAGACCCGTTCCCGTTCCATCGCCTGTCCTTCCCCGCGACCTTCAGCCCGGACACCGTCCCGCCCGGCAAGAGCTCCATCGCCACCGAGGTCGCCTTCTCGCAGTGGCGCCCCCTCGACCGCGACACCGCCGTCGCGAGGACCATCGAGGCCCTGAAGCTCGCGAAGATCCTGCGGCCGGACGATCGGATCGAGCTGATCCACACCGAGGAGATCCTGCCCGCCTACATCATCTACGACCTCGAACACGCGAGGAATGTCGAGGTCATCCGCAGCTGGCTGCGCGAGAACAACATCTGGAACATCGGCCGCTTCGGCGAATGGCAGTACTTCAACATGGACCACTCGATGCGGAGCGGCAAGACCGCGGCCGAGGAGATCCTGCGGGTGCGGGTCGGAGCCTCGCGCCTGCTATCATGATCATGATGGCAGACAGAGCCACGAGGAGGACACATGGCCGCTCGCGCAATAACGCTTCGACTCCCGGACCCACTGTACGACCATTTCCTGGATCGGGCTGAGCGTTCGCATCGGAGTCTGGAGGCGGAGCTTCTGGACGCTGTAGCCGAAGTCGCTGCGGACGAGGAGGAGCTGTCCCACGATGTGGCCAAGGCGATCTCGGATCTCGAGCTCCTGACAGACGAGGAGCTGTGGCGCGCCGCTCGGAACCGCCTCTCCGATGACGCCAGAGCGCAGCTCGAAAACCTCAACTTCAAGCAGCAAAGAGAGACGCTGACGCCGGCCGAGAAGGAGACGCTGGAGCAACTGGTCCACCAATATGACTGGGCCGTACTGTTGCGTGCGGAAGCGGCACGGCTCCTGAAGGAACGCGGTCATGATGTCTCCAGACTTCTGACCGCGCGATGACCTTGGCCTACATTTCCAAGAAGCTTCGCGAGCGAGTGGCCGAGCAGGCCCGCTACCGCTGCGGATACTGCCTGAGCTCGGAACAGATCGTGGGCCTCTCCATGGAGGTCGATCATCTGATTCCACAGGCGCTTGGGGGGGCCACCATTGAGGAGAATCTGTGGCTGGCCTGCTCGGCCTGTAATGCCCTCAAGGGGCACCGGGTCTCTGCTCTCGACCCGGCAAGCGGTCAGATGGTCCGGCTGTTCAATCCTCGTGAACAGAGCTGGGAAGAGCACTTCCTCTGGGTGGATTCCGGATCTCGAATCGTCGGCAGGACGGCCATCGGCCGGGCGACCGCGAAGGCGCTTCGCCTCAATCGGCCGCTGCTGGTCAGGGCCAGATGGTCTTGGATCAAGGCGGGATGGCATCCTCCGGATGATTGACCCAGCCGAGTCTGGCCGGCGCCTACCCCCCGGGGCATTCGCCCGCTTCACGAGGCTTCTGCAGCTCTTTGGCCTTCTGGATAAGGGTCGATGCATCGTTCTTTGCGTGGTCCAGATCGTAGATGATGTAGGCGGGCAGCGTGGGAATCATCCGCGCCTGGCTGCGCGAGAACAACATCTGGAACATCGGTCGCTTCGGCGAGTGGCAGTACTTCAACATGGGCCACTCGATGCGGAGCGGCAAGACCGTGGCTGAGGAGATCCTGCGGGCGCGAGTGCGGGCGTGAGGTCAGACCCTGGCGAGTGAGCTGCGAGGTGCAGGAGCGCCCCGCAGGAGACCCTCGGTCGAGAGATCCTCATCGACATCTGGCCGGTGAATGCCATACCCAGCACCGCTGATCTGCCAGTTCTGGCGCTGTTCGGGACTTGCGTGAAGCAGCCGTGGGAACCAGGCAAGCGGTGTGGTGATGGCACGGCCATCCATCAGCTCGACGGTGAAGGAGTCGTCGGAGAGGGATACATCGCGAACCCGCTCGTCAGCGCTGGTCGCCAAGATGCGCATACCATACCTCCAAGAGCGCGGTCTTTGCCCAGCACTCACTCCTCGCGCGCGGCGATCTCCTTGACCCTTTGCCAGCGCCGGATCTGCTCGGGGGCGTACTCCTCGAGGTATCGGTCAATCTCCTCGAGGTCCACTCTCCCACGCTTCAGAAGCTCGACCAGATCGGCGGTGTCCTTCTGTCTCCCCGCCTTGAGCTTCATGTACACCAGCGCAGGCAGCGGCACGATCGGAACACCATTGCTTTCAGGTGGATTTTCCACTGCGGGCCGCAATTGGCGTTCCTCACCTTTTGACTCATCGATCGAGACGAAATCGACGGCGACGTTCCCGACGGCGATCAGGGGCAACTTCAAGGTCACGAAGCCGCCCTCATGCTTTTCATATGCCTCATCGCCGACAAGGAAGATCACATGGTCTGTTGTTCGCGGATAGCCGTGTGCGCCCACGGCGAGCCCTCCGGTGAGAGCATGGGGGATGCTGGCTTCGCGGAGCTTCTGGGAGACCAGTTCCGCTGCTCGAAGAATCTCGGGGGCCACGACGCTACGAAGAAGAGTCAGGTCGGGGAGGTTCTCGTAGCTTTTCTTCATGATGCCCGGATGTCTACGCTACGCCCGCAGGTCAATCGTCTCCACCTCCTCATACTCCAGGATCTTGCGATCAACTGTCGCCAGAGAGTCGCCATGAACACGGGCCGTGGCCCACAATCAACTGGTCCGCTGGATCACGATGAAAGTTCCCCGGTAGCTGAGTCGATTCAACGACAATCCTGGGTGTCAGATGAAGCAGGCGAATCCCTGGATACTGAAGAGCCTGCTCAAGCCACTCCTCGATAGGGCCGGGTAAATCGAGGCGCCTGTACTCCACGAGTTTGGCCACTTCCCAACAGGAAATGATACTGACTCCCAAACCGCCCTCTTCGTGCTGTTTGAGGCGGCTCATGGCCGAGCTAGAAAGGCGGCGGTCACCATGAACCCACCAAACCCAGATGTGAGTGTCCAGAAGAATCACTGGAGAACTTCCCAGTCGTCTTCCGCCACCGGCTCAGTCGGGTCTTCGTAGCGAATTGGAAGCCCACGAAGGGGATAGGGGTTCTTCTTCCGCTGAGTTGGCTCGGCTGGTTCGCGCCGAAGGAGAATCACTTCAACCTCATCGCCGGCCTGAAAGGGAAGATCCAACAGGCGCAGTTCACCCTGACGTTCGATTTTGGCTGCCGTCTTGTAAGCCTGCATCTCCTATACCTCCATTGATGTGACATTGTCGCTGGCGCTCAACTGGTCACAGAGCGCCGCTTCCCCAATTTTGTTTTTCTGTCCCGGAGTCGGTCGGGTTCCCATATTATACTATCATCGCTCTTTGCTCTTGATGCCGAACGTGGATGCCGTCCTAGCGGCGACCTTATCCGTTCACTGGTGCGACTTCACGGCTCTATCACGACACTTGAACGCACACCTAGGGAAGTGCGATCTTTCCTCCAAGACGAAGGTACTCAAGATGGGGATCCAGCAGAGAGAATCGGTTGGCCGCCTTCTTCAAGTCGCCGGCAGCATTGCTCCAGAACCAGACCTCCACAACCCAGCCTTTGCTTTGGGCGCGAGCAACGGCAGGGATGTAGTCAGCGTCGCCAGCCGCGATCACGATCGTCGCAGGCGGCGAGACGGTATGGAGGCGTTCCGCAACGTCCATACCCATCTCCATGTCTACGCCCTTTTTTTTGTTCCGAATGTTTCGGTCGAAGACTTTGGTATCAAATCCGTCTTCTCTAATTCTGCGCCAGACCGAGTCATTCGCAGGTGGACGCGAGCCGTACAAGATGGGAACCTCTGCTAATACCCGCGTATCGCTTTCCTTGAGCAGATAGAGGAATTTTCCCCAATCAATCTCGTAGCGGTCGTCTAGGAAGCTCCCAAGTTTGCTCCGACGCTTCTTCTTCATTTCAGAGAATCGGCGGCCCTCAAGGAGAACATTCGAGTTATCAACGAAGACATGCAGGAGAGGACGAGACATTAGAATCCCCATATACCCGTTGTAGTTTTGGCTAATCTACAGTTCTACTCACCCTGATTCGGTCGACCCCCAAGAGGCAGCGGTCCCCCGCGGGTTCATCCCGTCGGGTCTGATTGTACCCCCATTCGCCTTGTAGCCGTTCCACCTCCCCGCTTGACTTCCGCCCCCCGTTGCCTATTCTACGCACAGTCGTCGTTCCCAACCGCTACCCCGCATCGTCTCAGCGGAAGGAGGTGAGAGCGCAGAGAGGAGAAGGCCGAAGCCGAACCGCCCGTCGTTCTCGGGCGATCCCTGGGTCATTCCCCGGGGAGTCAGGTGCCGCGGAGCCCGCCATACCGGAGAGGCCCCAACACAGACAAGCGGCCCGAACGTGAGGTGGAGCTCAAGCCCGGGCCTGTCCCGCACAAGGAGATACCCCTCATGCGAGACTTCGATGAGTCTACCAGTCAGTCTTCCCGCAACGCGTTCACCCCGGAGTTCCTGCAGCGCATCGGTGAACGGGACGAGCCGCTGACCGCAGCGGAGGCCGGCGTGGCCGGCCCGTGGGCGGTCGAGGAGATGCCCGGCGTCGGGTGGGGCCTGTACCGCGCAGGCGAAGGAGCGGAGCGGCAGTTCCGTCCTTATGGAGTCTTCCGTGACCGTGCCGTGGCGCTGCTTTTCGCGGCCGTGCTGCCGGGCACCGGCCGGGACAAGGCGTTCCGTCTGCGCAAGGAGCCCGAGGGAGCGGCTATGCCGTCGAGTCGGCTCCCGACGGCAGGGTGATCGGTTTCCTGGCTCTCTTCGACGAGCCCCTGGTCGACGCAGCATGCGGCGTCGAGTGCTTGGTGCGCCTGCCCGAGAGCTTGGCGAATCTGCTGGAGGTGGCGGGCGGGCTGGCTCTCGAACGGTCCGGAGCGATTCTCGACGCCCGCGTGGACGGCCCCGACCTGGACATTCCGCCGGCTGCCGCGGCTTCCACTTGATTCCCCCGCCCCCCGGCGCGAGCCACGAGGAGAACGCCGGGGGGCGTCTGTCAGGCGCGGCTGTCTTTCTACGCCGAGCCTCGTTGTGCCGGGGCAACGAGGCGCCGTACCGGAAAATTGTCGCAGTTCCCCTCTCGAAGCCGAAGACCGAAGGGTCGAACGGCTTCTCCAACCGGAGATGTGTCGCTCTGTACGGGTACAGCGCGCCATTGTACCGGGGGAATGGCGCGATTAACTGGTACAGTGGCGCAGTGTACCAGTACAACGCGACAGCGCACCGGTACACTGGCGCAATGTACCGGCACCTTGGCGCTCTGTACTCTCTGGGTGTCGCAGTACCCCGGAAGAACGAGAAACTACTCCGATACGGTGGCGCAATCGAGCGGTGTTTCGGCGCAATGAACTGGTATATCACGCCATTCTCCGCCTGTACTGCGACAGATTAGAGGCGCTGTGTCGCGCTGTACCAGAACAATGTCGCGATGGGTTGCTACATCGCGACGATCAAGCTCTTTAGCGCGACAGTGAACTACAGTGGTGTCGCAGTCGACTGGTATAGTGCGACAGTTGATCCGAAGTCGCCCTGAATTCGCCGAGGCGATCTCCCGGTGAAGTGGTACATTGCGACAGTTCCCCGGTACATTCTCCCGTTGCACCTCTTCGAGAAGGTGCTCAGGCAGCCGAGTGTCGCAGTGATCCGCCAGACTGCGACAAAGAGTCGGTGCATTGCGCCGATGCACCGGTGCAAAGCCCGGTCCCTGCCCTTGGTTGCGACAGAAATCGGAAAACTTTCGCCCGCGGATCTTCCGCTCCCAGGGGATGAGGTCGAGCTGGGCTACAATTCCGCCTGATGAGCACTCCAGCTCCGATTCCGCATCCCTCGGCGTCACCGCCGCCCGCCCTCGCGGTGCCCGCCGAGGTGGACGTGTCAGTCCTGGTGCCGGTCAGGGACGAAGAGGCCACGATCCAGGAGCTGGCGACGCGGGTGATCTCTGTGCTCGACCGGCTCGGCCGCAGCTTCGAGATCATCTTCGTGGACGACGGCTCGGCGGACGCGACGGTGCAGCGGATCCGCGAGGCCCATGCGGCGGACCGGCGGGTCAAGCTCGTGCGCCTGCGCCGGAACTTCGGCAAGGCCGCCGCCCTCTCCGCCGGCTTCGACCAGGCGCGCGGGCAGATCATCATCACCATGGACGGCGACCTCCAGGACGACCCGGAAGAGATCCCGCGCTTCCTGGAGACCCTGGAAGAGAAGGACTTGGACCTCGTCTCCGGCTGGAAGCACCAGCGCCGCGATCCCGCCTCCAAGCGGCTGCCGTCGCTCCTGTTCAACTGGGCCACCCGGCAGATCGCTGGAGTCGCTCTCCACGACTTCAACTGCGGCTTCAAGGCGTACCGCCGCGAGGTCCTGGAGCAGATCGCGGTCTATGGCGAGCTCCACCGCTACATCCCTGTGCTGGCCAGCCGCCGGGGGTTCACGGTGGGGGAGATCCCGGTCAACCACCATCCGCGCCGCCACGGCGTGAGCAAGTACGGGTGGGACCGCCTCTACAAAGGGTTGCTCGACCTCATCACGGTCCTCTTCATCACCCGGTACACCCGCCGGCCGCTCCACCTGTTCGGCGCCTTCGGGCTGATCTTCCTGACCGCCGGGTTCGCCGTCAACCTCTACCTGGCGATCCTCTGGATGGGGGGCGAGTACCTCTCCAACCGGCCGCTCCTCCTCTTCGGCATCCTGCTGATGCTGCTCGGCTTCCAGACTCTGACCACCGGGCTCCTCGGTGAGATGATCACCTTCAAGAACTTCCGGCGGCCCGACAGCTATTCGGTCAAAGAACGCCTGGAGTAGGCCCCCCCTGCGCCTCCTCTTCCTCACCCAGACCTATCCGCGCTTCGCCGGCGATATCTCCGGGCCGTTCATCCGCGATCTGGCCCTGGGGCTCGCCCGCGGCGGCGACCGGGTGACCGTGCTCGCTCCCCACGCGGCGGGTCTGGCCTCCGGCTGGAGCGAGGACGGCGGCGGCGTGGACGTCGCGACCTTTCGCTACGCGCCCGAGCGGTACGAGGTGCTGGGTTACGGCCGCACCCTGGAAGCCGACGAGCGGGTGCGCGGCACCGCCAAGCTGGTGACGCCCCTCTATGGGATCGGGCTGCGGCAGGCCATGCGCCGGCTCCTCGCCCGCGAGCGCTTCGACCTGGTGCATGCCCACTGGATCGTGCCCAACGGGCTGATCGCCGCGGCGGCCGTGGGGGAGACCCCGCTGGCCATCGGTCTCCATGGCAGCGATGTCTTCCTCGCCGAGAAGCCCGGCCTGCGCACCCTGGCGCGGCGGACGCTGGCGCGGTCGCGCCTCCTCACCGGCTGCTCCCCGGAGCTCGTCGAGCGCGTGCGTGCCCTCGGCTTTCCGGCCGAGCGCTCGCGGGTCATCCCCTATGGGGTGGACGTGACCACCTTCGCTCCCGATCCGGAGCGGCGCGGGATCTGGCGCGCGAAGCTCGGAGTGCCGGAGCGCGCGCCCCTCCTCCTCGGCGTCGGCCGCATGGCCACCAAGAAGGGGTTCCAGGTCCTCCTGGAGGCTCTGCCCGGGCTGTTCGCGGCGCGGCCGGACGCACACGTGGTTCTGGCCGGAGCGGGGGATCTCTGGGAGCGCTTCGCCGCCCTGGGAGCGCAATGGCCCGGCCGGCTCCATCTGCCGGGCAAGGTCCTTCGCGACACCCTGCCCGATCTGTTCCGGGCGGCGGATCTCTTCGTCCTGCCGGCGGTGCACGATGCCCTGGGGAACGTGGACGGCCTGCCGAACGTGATCCTGGAAGCCATGGCGAGCGGCCTGCCGGTGGTGGCGTCGGGGATCTCGGGGATCCCGCTGGCGGTGGCGGACGGCCAGACCGGCCGGCTGGTGCCGGAGAAGGATCCGGAGAAGCTCCTCGCGGCAGTCCTGGAGCTGCTGGGCGATCCCGGCCTGGCCCGGGCGATGGGGGAGAGCGGGCGGCGCAAGGCGGAGACCGAGCTGACCTGGGACGCGATCGCGGCGCGCTACCGGGAGGGGTATACAGCGGCCTTGTCCATGCCGGGTTGATTCCATATACTTCAACCAGTTCTTCAGCCTCCGGGCTGCCAGGGGAGTTTCGTTTTCGTGCGAAAAGACAGTCCCCAACAGGCCGGCTCTCGTCCCGGCGCGCGCTCCGGCAAGACCAAAGCCGACCTCGTCGACGTGGTCTACGACCGCCATGGCGGTCTGACCAAGGACGAGGCGGCGGAGATCGTGGACGTCATCTTCCAGACCGTGAAATCGTCCCTCGGGAGCGGGCGGACGGTCCGGATCAAGAACTTCGGAACCTTCGAGATCACCGACCGTCCCGGGCGGGTCGGTGTGAACCCGGTGAGCGGCGAGAAGATCTTCATCCGGCCGCACAAGGGGCTCAGCTTCAAACCAGCCCGCCGTCTGCGCGACGAGAGAGAGTAAAGCGGCATGGTGGGTAAAGCCCGGGTCGAGAAGCGCCTCTACTACAAGATCGGAGAGGCTTGCAAAGCTCTCGGCATCCAGCCGTATGTGCTGCGCTACTGGGAGACCGAGTTTTCGGCACTGGCGCCGAGCAAGAGCCGGTCGGGGCAGCGCGTCTACAGCGAGAAGGAGATAGAGATCATCCGGCGGATCAAGGAGCTGCTCTACGGAGAGGGCTACACGATCGCCGGAGCCAAGAAGAAGCTCGAAGTGGAGCTCGCCTCCGGGACGCTGGGCGACAAGCCGGAGGAGGCGGAGCCGGTGTCGGAGAAGGGAGACGAGAGCCCGGAGCCGGCTGCCGCGGAGACGCCGCGGGCCCTGCCGAAGCCCTCCCGGGCCGCCAAGGCGCTCCTGTTGCGCGAAGACGCGCCGGCGGTCGAGCGGGACGCTCCGCCCTCTCAACTTGACACGGGCACCGCCGACCGGATACAAACTCTCCGCTCGGGGATTGCCAAGGCTCTCGACGAAGCCCGCGAGATACTCGCCCTCCTCGAAAAACCCCGCTAAAATCGTCTCTCCGGTCGGGACGTGGCGCAGCCTGGTAGCGTACCTGAATGGGGTTCAGGGGGTCCCGGGTTCAAATCCCGGCGTCCCGACCAATATCACCCTCACAAGTAACTGAAAACAAAGGGGTTAGGCGATAGAACTCTCTAGCTCCGCATTGCCTAAAAGACTCTTTTCTAGGGGGTCGTACGAAAGTCGTACGTTTTCAGCGCACATTTCTGTACCTCTCGATCGTGCAGGTCATGGTCGTCCGCTCCCGCCACTCCAGATAGCCGCTGAGGGGGTAGCGGCGGGGGGCGGTCTTGTGGCCGGCTTTGCGGTAGGGAGGGCCGACGCCGCGCTCGGCCCAGTCTTCGAGCGTCCGGGTGGAGATCTTCTCCAGGTGCGCGACCTCGCGCGTGGTGAGGTCGCGAAAGTCGCCGAGCGCTTCCAGGCACTCACGGCGGGGGCGGCCTTCGGCGAGCCGCCGCATTAGCTCGTTGATCCCTTCCCGGAGTTCAGTCGTCATCTGACCTTCTCCCTGGCGCTTCGGGGCGCTTGCTCGCTGATCTTTCGCTCAGCAGGCCGAGCTCCTGGAGCCGCGCGCGGACGCGGCTGCGGCTGACGTGCAGGGTGCGGGCGAGGGTGGAGATGCTCGGGGTCTTGCCTCGCCGGTAGGCGGCCTCCCAGGCCGCTATGAGGTCGCTGTCGTTGATGGTCGTTGATGGTCGGCCACCCTGGCGGTAGCCTCCTCGGGCGGCGAGCTTGCCGGCTCGGGCCTGGTCGAGGAGCTTGCCGGCGGCGCGGAGGAGCTCGAGGTGCTTGCGGATGGTGGCTTGGGAGACGCCGAGCTTCCCGGCGAGCTCGCGCTGGGAGAGCGGGCGGCGGCCTCCCTTGCCCTCCCACCAAGCCAACAGCTCCAGGGGGTTGAAGGCGACTGGGGGACGGCCACGGCGGCTGGTCATCGGCGGGTTCTCCCTGGTCGGTAGCGGTTGAGGACGTGGTGGACGCCCTGCACGGTGAGCGGCCCCCGAGGCCCGGCGAAGACGGACTCGGGGGTGCCCCACAGGCGTCCCTCGCTGAGCCAGACGAGAACCCGGCCGCCCAGGTCGGGGGTGAGGACGGCGTAGAAGGCGCCGTCGCGTTCGAGCGCGATGTTGACCCTGCCACCGCGCATGGTGATCGCGCTGGCGCGGAGGCCGGCGATTTCTCGGATGGTGAGCCCGCCGGCGAGAAGGGCGAAGATGGCGCCGTCGCGCAGGCCCAGGGGCCGGCCGGCGTACAGACGGCCGGGATCGACCCGGGTGAGGACTGCGCGTGCGCTCTCGGTGTCGAGGGGAGGCATCAGAACGGGTCCGGGCCGGCCGGGGCCGGGAGCGTACGGTTGCGGAAGGAGGTCGTGGTGCCGGACCAGGTGAGCTGGATGGTGCCGGTCTCGCCCTGGCGGTGCTTGGCGACGATGATCTCGGCGAGGCCTCGGAAGGAGTGCTCGTCGGGGTCGTAGACCTCGGGGCGGTGGATGAAGGCGACCTGGTCGGCGTCCTGCTCGATGGCGCCGGACTCGGCGAGATCGGCGAGCTGCGGACGCGGGTCGCTCCGGCGTGTGACCTCGCGGTTGAGCTGGGAGAGGACGAGCACGGGGACGGCGAGCTGGCCGGCGAGCTCCTTCAGGCGGCGGGTGATCAAGGCGACCTCCAGGCGGCGCTGCTCGACCTTGACGCCGGCGGTGACGAGCTGCAGGTAGTCGACGACCAGGAGGGCGAGGTCGGGATGCTGGGCCTTGAGCCACAAGGCTCGGGCTTCGAGATCGCGGAGGACCAGGCCGGTGGTGTCGTCGAGGTAGAGGCGGGCGCCGACGATGCGGCGGACGGCGGCGTAGAGGTCTTGCCAGTGGCGGCCGGAGAGATGGGCGGCGCGGGCGCAGCGCGCGGCGATGTCGGACTCGGCGGAGAGGAGCTTCAAGCCGAGCTCGTCGGCGCGCATCTCCAGCGAGAAGACGCCGACGGGCTTGTGCAGCTCGACCGCGACGTGGCGGGTGATGTCGAGGGCGAGCGAGGTCTTGCCCATTCCCGGCCTTCCGGCGACGACGTAGAGGCCGCCGCGCAGGAGGCCGGGGCCGAGGCGGTCCCATTCGGGATAGCCGGTGGTGAGGCCGCTCAGGGCCTGGGGATGGCCGTCTTCGAGGATGGTGAGGAGCCGGTCGAGGACGGCGCCGGCTTCTTCCCAGCGGACGCGGGCGGCGCGGCCGAGGAGGGTGTCGGCGCCGGCGCGGAGGTCGGCAAGCAGCTCGGTGACCGGCCGCGCGGTGCCGATGGTCTCGACGATCGCCTTCTGGGCGGCGGCGACCAGGTCGCGCCGGACGCTTCGTTCACGGACGATCTCGGCGTATTCATCGAGCCGGCCGATGTCGGGCAGGTCGAGGTCGAGCTTGGCGATGTAGGCGATGCCGCCGACGGTGTCGAGCGTGCCGGCCTGCTCGAGGTGGGCCCGAAGGGTGAGCATGTCGGGCGTGGCGCCGGCGTCGGCGACGTCGAGGAAGGCCTCGTAGAGCAGGCGGTGGCGCTCGACGTACCAGTCGCGCGCCTGAAGGTAGGTGCGGACGCGGGCGAGGTGCGCGGGCTCCAGGAGGAGGGCGCCCAGAACGGCGCGCTCGGCTTCTTCGCTGTGGGGCAGGGGGCGGGCCATCAGAGCGCCCCCTGGAGGCGGACGTCATCGGTGCCGAGCTCGCCGTTGACGTGGAGGCCGGAGAGCCAGCGGGAGAGGATGGGCGGGGGCGTGGTGGGGACCTGCTCGGCCAGCAGCTCGGGGAGGAGCTGGCTGGTGACGATGGTGGGCAGGCCCCTGTCGTCGCGGGTGCGGGTGATGAGGAGGAGGCGCTCGGTGTACCAGTCAGCGCCGGCGCCGGTGAGCGGCTCGTCGAGGACGAGGAGGGAGGTGGAGAGGAGGGGGGCGACGACGTCTTCGGCGTTGTGGAAGTCGCGCTGGATGCGGCGCGACAGCTCGGGGCCGGAGATCCACCGGCCGCGGCGGCCGGTGCGGAGGTGCTCGGCGAGCAGGACGGTGGCGAGACCGGTCTTGCCGGTGCCGGTGGGGCCCCAGATGGCGACCCAGTGCGGGACGCCGGCCCAGCTCTCGACGGTGGCGGGCCAGGGGCGCTGGAAGCAGGAGGACCAGCTTTCGCGGGTGAGTCGGCGGTAGCGCTCGGGGATGCCTGCATCGGTCTCGGTGAACCGGCTCAGGGCCGCCTGGGCCTCGTGGCAGGCGTGGCAGAGCCGGTCTTCGGGAAGGGCGGCGAAGGCGATCTGCTCTTCGCCGCAGCGGCTGCAGTTCCAGAGGGTCATTTCTTGCCTCCCTGTTTGGCGATGATTTCCAGGGCGAGCTGCCGGCGGGTCTCGTCGGAGCCGGCCAGGAGCACGGGGTTGCGGGTCTTGGAGGCGCGCACGGGAGGGCGCGCGGGTTCGGGGTGAGCGGCGCGCTCCATGACGACGCGATGGACGTAGCGCATGGGCTCGCGCTTGTTGGCGAGGCCGGCCTGGATGAGCCCGCGGAGCAGCTCGAGGAGGGGCTCGATGCCGCCGAGAGTCTTCGACCACAGGCCGATCTGGGCAGGCGAAGGGAGCGGCACGCCTGCCGCCTCGAGAAGCAGGTTCACTCGGAAGACGGCGCTCTGCGGCCCCGGCAGGGGCCGGAGACCGGAGGTCTCCTGAGTTTCTGGGGGATATAGGGGGATTTGGGGGTTTGGGGGAAAAGGGGGATCAAGGGGGGCGGAAAGGGGGGCGTGAGCGCCGCCCTTTGGAGCGGAAAGGGGGGCGTCGGCGCCACCCTTTGGCTCAGAAAGGGGGGCGTCGGCGCCACCCTTCGGCGGGATGAGCAGACGGTAGATGGAGGGGTGACCGCGGCCGTCGCCCGGGATGACGGCGAGCTCGCCGGAGGCGATCAACGCCGCGAGGATTCTCTGGACTGGGCGGCGGCTCAAGCGGACGTTCCTTTCCAGTGTGGACCGGTCGATACGCCACTCGCCGTGCGGGCCGGCGTGGTGAGCGATGACGACGAGGAGGAAGAGATCCGAGCCTTCCAGGCGCGAGCGGGCGAGGACGGCGTCGACATGCTCATGACCCAAGGAGGGCACCCAGCTTGGAGAGGGCGGCTTCGAGGACCGGGCGCGGGTCGTAGAGCGCGGCCGGATCGGACCAGAGGGACCACTCGCGCCGGCCGGTGAGCGCGGCGACCAGGCGGCCGGAGTGGAAGGCCTGGAGGAGCTCTCGCCGGTAGGCCTCGTCGTCGCAGGCGGCGAAGGACGGGGCGAGCGGCGACGCGGCACCCGGCGAGATGTCGATCGCCTCGGCCGGGGCGGGGCAGCCTGCGACGAAGCGGACGGCGATGCCTTGCAGGGGGCCCCCCTCCCGGGACCTCACCCCCTGGCCCCCTCTCCCATCTCCCACCCGGCCGCCGGGAGAGGGGGAACCGGTCAGGCGCCAGAGCCAGGAGGCGGAGGCCGGCTCGTTGTCACCGGGGTCGAAGCGCTGGCTCTCGATGGAGACGCCGGCTTCGCGGAGATCGCGAAGGCGGCGGTCTCCAGCGGCGCCGCCGGCCCAGGGCTCGCGGAGCACCCAGGTGGGGACCCAGCCGGCGGGAGCGAGATGCCGGCCGACTTGCCAGCGGTGGGCGCGGCGGTGGCTCTCGGCCAGGAGGTTGTAGACGCGGGCGGCGGTGCCGGTGATGGTGCGGCCTCCCGGCAGGGTGGCTTCGTCGGCGAGGTGCCAGGTGGGCGGGGGGGCCTGGTGAAAGCCGGTCATGCGGGCACCCCCGCCCGGGACCTCACCCCCTGGCCCCCTCTCCCATCGCCCCCCCACCGGCCGGGAGAGGGGGGAAGGTCGCGCGGGACCCAGAACACGGAGAAGCCCTCCTCGGTCTCTGCGACCAGGACGTCACCGGGAACCAGACCGCGGGTGCGACGGCGGTAGCCGCGCAGCTGGAAGTCGCGTGCTGCAGCCTCGGCCCACTCGACGGAGCCGAACCACACCTCGCGCTGGCCTTGGCCGTAGGCGGGGCCGGAGAGGCTCATGGCGTGGGCTCCTCGGAGCTGAGGCGCACCGGGCCGCTCCACCCGGCCAGATCCATGGCCTTGCGGAATGCGGACTGGAAGGACCGGGCGACGAGGACCTCGCGGAGGCTTGCGGCGGCGGCGGCCTCCCGCGGGACGATCGTGATGCAGGGTTTGCCGGCTACGACATCGCGACAGATCGAGAACACACGACCTCCTTTTCGGCGGTGTGCCTACTGTTTCGAAGCCTGGGGACCGGAGCGGACCAGCGCCCAGATGGCTATGGGGTTGGCGGGGCTACCGAGTGGGCGGAGGCCTTCCGGACCTCACCCCCTGGCCCCCTCTCCGATCGCACACCCGGCCCCCGGGAGAGGGGGAATCCGCGCCCAGGACACGGACGAGCACGGACGAACACAGACGAGCACCAGCGCGGGAGAGCCTCATGCGGCGCCTCCGGCGGCGGCGGCTACGGCGTTCTCGAAGGCCACGGCTTCGTCGAGGCGTTGTTCCCAGGTCAGGCGGCGGTGCTTGTCGAGGTCCTCGGCGACTTCGAGGTAGAAGGGCTGGCAGATGCGGTCTGGAGCGTATTCGACGAGGGCGCAAAACATGGTCTCTGCGCCGGCGAGGAGGCCGAGCTGGCCCTGGTAGTGCGGGCACCAGTCCTGCGCGCAGAAGTAGACGATGCCTGAGCCGTCGACCGGGCGGGCGTCGGCGGTGGCTTCGCCGCGGCGCAGGCGGAGGTGGACGAGGTTCATGGGTGGCCGGCCAGACTGCGGTTCTGGAGGGGTAGACAGGGGCATAATGTGGTTGTCCATCGCCATGTATGTGGTGATAGTACGCCACACCGTCGGACAGGTCAATACACAAATGCAGCGTCATGACACCATCTAGACCCAAGGCTCGTGTTGCGCTAGAATGCACTGGTGACTGCCGAAGAAGATGCTGTCGTGACCACCCTGGGTGCGCTAATTCGCGAAAAAACTCACCCGCGGGCCAAGGGCTTCAGCTACCGGGAGCTGGATCGGCAGATTGGCAAGGAAGGGCAGAACTGGACCAGTAAGTTCCTCAAGGGGCCTAGTGCCCGCGACTTCCCTGGTGTCCCGACTCTAGGGACCTTGCTTCAGTTGCTGCGGGTCATCGAGGTGGAGCCGGCCGAGCTCTTCGGGAGGGCATTCCCAGATGGGCTTGCTCCTGCCAGACCGGGCCAGGAAGAGGACGTTGCGGCCACTCTAGAACGGCTTGAGGCAAGAGTGAGCCGCCTTGAGCAGGGTCGAAGCGAACCGGGGGAGTTGTCCGCCAGGAGGCGTCGGGCTGCCGAGCAGCCGTTAGCGACTGAGGTGCTCGAGGACACCGTCCTCAGAGCGCTCCGGCGCGTCGGTATTCAGCCCCCAGAGGACGAGTCGAAGAAGGATACTAATGGCCGCTAGTGCGCCCTGGTAGCGCACGGCGGTCAAGTAGAAGGCCGATCAGACGCAAGATTGCTTCCTCAACATCCTCGCAGGTCCTTGAGATAATCGCTTTGAGCAGCAACGCCTCGTGCGCGTCGTCTTTGATGCCGAGCGCGATTAGGAGCGGCGCGACCGTAGAAGCTTCGGCCGAGGCCTCCATGAAGTGGCTTCGCAAGAAAAGGTGGCGCGCAAGGTCGAGAGAGCAGACGGCGGCATCGGCGTATAGATTGCGTGCGAGGAACTCACTTCGCACTGCTTGGTAGCCTCGGCGCGCACCGGCGTCTTCCCCTAATGCGGACGAGATTCGGGCAAGGAGCCAGCGCACCCTCAGAATTGATACCTCACCTCCCGACTGAAAAAGCGGCCAGCCCTGCCGGATGATGCGGAGCGAGGCTTCAGGTGCCCCAGCATTACTAAGATATAGGGAAAGGTTCTGGATGCCGATTACCAGGAGTGATCGATCGCTAGTCAGGTCGATTGCCGCTCCGGCGATGTGTGCGGCCTCGACTGACCGACCGGCGAGGTCGAGCACGATACCGGTCTGAAGAAAAGAGGAAGCGAGACCCGATGTATCCGTAGTCTTTTGGCGGAGCGAAGAGGCTTTCGCCAGACAGTCGGCGGCTGCGTCCAAGCGGCGAAGGCTTCGCAAGAGGGAGGCGCGGAACTCCAGAACCTGGGGATCGGAGTCACCGAGTAGGCTGGAAGCTTCCTCAAGTAGACGCTCCGATCGGTCGTACATCCCCACGGCCCGGAGGGAGTTGCCGTGATATGCGAGGATCCTGCCGCGGATGCTGGGCTCGGCATCTTCTGGGCAGCACTCGAATGCAACTTCTGTCCAGGACAGCATCTGATGAACATCGACGTGCCGGAGTGCGTGACCTCTCTCAGCGAGAGCGAGACACTCCGGCACCCTTTCGCGGCTGTTGATAAGGCGAAGGCGGGCGCTCGCTGGGCTGCGATATCGGCGATTCAACGCAGACACCTCCACGCATGGGTTTCCAGCGTTGCGCATCATACCACAGCGAAAACAGATCAACTGCGCAAACACTTACCAGTCGGGGCGATCAGCCACCACAGCCGCCGTTGGGGTCGATGGCACAACCGTTGTCGGGCGTGCTCTGAGGAGGGGGTGGTTCGGGCCGAGGTACCACCCCCCCTGTGAACCAGGCGGTCACATCGCTCCAGAGACCCGCGAACCATTCGAGCACGGAGCCCGTGACGACGGTTGGGGCTTCTCTTTCTCGTACGGCTTCTTGTGCGGCGAGTTGCATCGGGGCGCACATCAGGAGAATGGCGAGAGCACCTGAAGAGAGCACTTTGCAGACAGAAGAGCGACCGAAACAAATCATCGAATACCTCCCGTGAGTTCGGACGCGCATTTGTTGCGCATCCGGAAGAGATTTTATGGCAATCAATGACCTCTGTAAATCGAGGCCCCGGACTTGTTCATGGTACTCCGAGGGTTCGACCTCAAAAAAGAGGTGTCAGGTCAGCTCAAGGGCGCGCTGCCACGCGCCAGGGGGGTGAGTGAAGCGGCGACTTCGAGGTCGAGGTCGATGTGGAAGCGAGCCAGGGCTCACGAAGGGGGTCGTTTTCTGACCGGCCGGTCAAGGAATGACCCCCACGGTCGCGACGCCCGGCAGCACCTACTCCAGGCATGAGCCACGCGCCCGGGTGAGGGAGGCGGCGACCTCGCGGGCGAGCTCGGCGGTGGCGGTTTCTTGGCGGGCGGCTTCCTGGAAGAGGAGGAGGGCGGCCATGGGCTCTCGGGCGACGTCCAGATTGCGGAAGACGCTCACCATCTCGTCGGTGAGCTCGCGGACCTCGGCGGTCTTCCCCTCTGCCAGGTAGGAGATCGACAGATCGAGGGAGGCGAGGGCGGCGTCAAAGGCGTTGCCCTCCTCGAGAAAGGTCTGGCGGACCTTGGTGAGTAGCCGGCGAGCCCGCTCATGATCTCCTAGGCCGGCGGCTGCCCGCCCTTCCACCCAATCCAGGCGGAGCCGGTCCTTCGCGCACCCGTGCGTCGCGGCCAGCTCCTTCAGATCGGGCAGGAGGGCGGCGGCCTCGTGGAATAGGCCGGCCTTGGAGAGGTTGTCCGCGAGGTTGTGCCGCACGCAGAGGAGGAGGCGAGGCTCGCGCTCGGGGTCGATGAGGCCATTCGCTTTCTTCAGGGCTTGGATGGCGGGCGTCGATGCGCCCATCTCGATGAGCAGGAAGGCTTTCGAGATCAGAGCCCGGCCGGCGAGGTGTGGATCCCGGTGCTGGGGTTGCCCCTGCAGGAAGAGGGCGACGGCATCGTCGAACAGCTTGAGCGCTTCGGGGAAGCGCCTTTGCGCGGTTCGTAGCGGCGCCTTGAGAACCAAGAGAACGGGCTCGTAGCCCAGCGCGTCCTCGGAGCCCACAATACCGGCTTCCCACCAGGAGTCCGACATCTCGAAGCCCCTCTCGGCCCCGGAGAGCTCGCCCTGCACTCGAAGGGCGTTGGCCAGAGCGGCCCAGGCGAGGCTTCGGAGTTGGTAGATCCACTGTGCCTCGAAGGGCTCGCCGTCTGAGATCATGTCCGCCACGTGGACTGCGAGGTCGGCGAGGCGCAGGGCCACGGATGCCGCCGCCGGGGCGGCTTGGCGGCTCTCGCGGACCAGCAGCTCGCAGAGTCCCCAGCTCACGAAGCGCCGGTCGGTGTGGAGGCGGGCGAGGCGTTCTTCCGGATCAAGGAGCGCGAGCTCGGCCCAGAGCTGGGGTGCCTCGGCGCGAGAGCGGGCGAGAGCTGCGTCGATGGGGCCGAAGACAGGGGGGAGGGCGTTGGCCTGGTGAAGCTCGAGCAGCCAGCCGCCGACCTCTCGGCAGGCGGGGCACAGGTCCAGCACGTGGAAGAGCTGATCGTTTTGATCAGGCGTCCGGTCCGTGGCGAGCAGGCGCTCCAGGGCGGCGGCATCGAGATGCTTTTGCTCCTCTTGCTCCATGCGAACCTCCTCTTGAAGTTACCTCGGCGGGGGAAGAATATCGCATAGATGGTACGCCTGGGTATTGGCGGGGGAAATTGCGGGCCGAGCGGCGTGCCCCGGCCCGCGAGCTCACTCAAGGTCGACCGTCAGGTTCGAGACCGGACCCGTTGTCGCCGGTGGCGGCGTTGGGCGCGGAACCGCCGAAGAGGGCGAAGAGGGTGAGGAGGAGGGTGAGGAGGTTGGGCATAGTGGGGCTCCTGGGGCCGCCTCGGCTGCAGGCCGGGATGGCCGGAGCGGGTGGCCTCAAGAGGAAGGGTACGGGGGAGGGACGGACGGACACGGACTGGCACGGACTCACACGGCGGACTCTCTGGTATGATGTCGCCAATGGATGAAAAACGCTCAGGACTGAGTCTCAAGGCGCCGGGGAGCTCGGCGGGCGCCTACCACCTGCCGGGCCGCGGTTCCTTTCCCCTGGTCGACGATCATCTGGTCGAGCCGGAGGTCACGCGCGACGAGATCCTCAACGGCCGCCGGGTGGTGTCCATGCCTGCCGAGAGGCCCCATGCGGTCAAGCAAGCCTCCCTCGACACCCTCTTGGCGAATCACGCGGCCCCGGGGTACAGCGTGGCGACGGACCTGATCACCCGCTATGCGGTGAATTCCGACTTCGCCAGCGACTCCTGCGTGGTCAAGGATGGGATCGACCCGGAGACCGGCCGGCGCTACCTGGAGGAGATCGCCTTCGAGGTGGTCTCGACGCAGACCGATCGGAAGGTGGCGGAGAAGGCCGAGGTGATGCACCGCCGCGGCGTGCGGCGGATCTTCGCGATCTGGGTGAAGAGCCGCCGCAGAGTCGGAGAGTGGTCGGCGGAAAGCGGGAGCTGGCGGCTGCTGGATGAAGAGTCGCACATCGAGGATCCCTGCCTCGGGGCGCCGCTTCCGGTGAAGGCTCTGCTCGACGCCGCGTTGGTGCGCCGGGCAGTCGTGCGTGCCCTGGAGATCCAGGGTGAGCCGGCGATCCAGGAGCTGAAAGCGGCGGCGGAAGCCAGAGGAGTTGCCAGGACTATACTCAACATCTTGGATGCGCGCGGAATCGCAGTAAGCTCGGCGCAGCGGGAGGAGATCCTGGGGTGCACCGACTTGGAGCGATTGGACCGGTGGTCACGCCGGGCCGCCGTGGCCACCTCTGCCGATGAGGTCATGTCAGCAGACTGAGCAGGCCCCCACCCCCTCCCAAAGACCCTCACCCCTGGCCCCTCTCCCAACCGCACTCCCACCCGCCCGGGAGAGGGGAGCCCCTCACCCCCGGCCCCTCTCCCATCGCACACCCTGCCACCCGGGAGAGGGGGGATACATTGATGTTTTGCTATTAAATAACCGACGAATAGAGCGGACGGGCACGGACGGCCCTCACCCCCGGCCCCTCTCCCGCGAGCGGGCGAGGGGAGAACAGCAGGGGCGGCAGGTGGTGAGGCTGCCGCCCCGGTGGGGCGGATCAGAACTCGGGGAGGGTGTGCTCGACGGCGATCTTGCCGGCGTGACCGAGGGCCAGGCCGCCGGCGGCGTCGAGGAGCCAGGCGAGCGAGGCGGGTGACGAGACGAGAGCATCGACGACGTTGAGCGCGATGACGAGATCTTCATGGAAGCGCTCGAAGTGGCCCACGACCTGAGCGCCGTCGAAGACGGGATAGCCGACCTCGTCGGGATCTGTGCCGAGGTGATAGCGCGAGGGCCGACCGGTGGAGGGGAGGACCGCGGCGGCGAGACGGGCGGCGTCTTTTTTCGAGAAGACCGCCACGGGCTGGCTGCTCTCCAGGCTTTCCCCCTGCCGCAGGACCGCCCAACCGCTGGCGGGGTGTGCTTCCAGATGCCAGGGACCGGCGACGTCGGCCTCGGCGGCGGTCACCGGCTCGTCGCGCTCGGCCAGGAGCTCCAGATACTCGGCGGTGAAGGCGTTGGGGGTATCATCGAACGGGGTGCGCATAGGACATCGCTCCTTTGCGTGCCTAGGGCCCGTTTGAGTTCCAGCTCATTCGGGCCCGCTTTGTTTGACCGGGGGTGGATACGCTCCAGCGGCCCGGGGTGCTGCTCGAAGACAAGGGAAATTTTAGGCGAAAATTGGGCGTAAGTCAAGCGTTTTCAGTGAGTTGGCGGGGGTTTCCGCCGGCCGAAGGCCCTCACCCCCGGCCCCTCTCCCGCGAGCCGGGCGAGGGGTGCAAAGCAGAGGGGCCCGGCCTCCGGCCGGGAGAGGGGGGAAGGCCCTGAGGACGGCGAGCGAAGCCGGGCGGGTGAACGGTGCGCCGGGCGGTGCTGAAGTCGGGGCCGGGCGCATGGCCGCCTGGAAACGGGGCGCCCGGAGCGCTGGCTACGAGCGAAGGGGCTTGGCCGACCGCGCTCTTACGTGAATGGGCGGGCGGGTGAAGGTTGGACGGCCGACGGGGTTGGGTGACACGAGATGGGAGAAGGAGCGACAGACACGGACTCGCATGGACGAGCACCGGCTGGCACTGGAGGGGAAGGGCCAGTCTCGCGAAGCGGCTGGCACCTACTCTCGCGGCACCTACGCGCACCTACTCTCGCAGTGAGGCTGCCGACGCGAGAAGAGGGTGCCTACTCCGGGTGGACCTCTCAAGGGAAGGTGCAAAGAGTGCATATGGGTGGGCGGTGGGATAGAATTCGCGCGGACGGTGGCGATTTGAGACCCAGGCGGCTCAGCACCTGTTCCATTTCCGGCGCCCTGTTCTGGCAGGCGTGCGCAGACGTAGAAGCCTAGAGGATCGCTCAGCGAAGCGGCGGCGGCTCCCACCCATTAGGCCACGGGAGTCAGCAACGAGGCGCGAACTTCCCGGTGACACCGATTCTCTATGTTGTGTAGTCCGATGCGAGATCACTGTACTTGCAATCCCGGTGGTGCCCCATGGTCGATTTCAACAAGCTGCTGAACGAGGACGCCACTCCGGCGCCGCTCAACCCGTCCGAGATCTTCCATTCCCTTCCCCGGACCGGCACGAAGTTCGACTACCTCCGCGATGTCCAGGGCGAGGTGCTGAAGGCTTGGCACGATCGCCGCGAAGCGCGCGACATCGTCGTGAAGATGAACACGGGCTCGGGAAAGACGCTGGTCGGCCTGTTGATGCTCCAGTCCCTGCTGAACGAAGAGATCGGGCCGGCCCTCTACCTCTGTCCGAACAAGCAGCTCGTCGAGCAGGTTTACCAGCACGCGCTGGAAGTGGGTATCCCGGCCGTCGTGGGCGGTGAGACCACCGAGTTGCCGCACGACTTCTTGAACAGCGAAGCGATCTTCATCACCACCTTCGAGAAGCTGTTCAATGGGCGCTCGGTCTTCGGCATCCCCGGGTCGAGCAGGTCGGTTGTATCTCTCGGCGGCGTCTTGGTTGACGACGCCCACAGCTGCCTCACCATTGCGCGAAAAACCGTGACCGTGATCCTCGAAGCCGGGACGGACGGGTACAAGAAAATCTTCGGCCTCTTCCGCTCGGTCCTGGCCGACCAGTCGCCAAGCAAGGTTGCGGAAATTCAGCAGGGGTATCCGTGGACCATCATGCCGGTGCCGTACTGGGCGTGGATCGACGCCCAGCACGAGATGGCAAATATCCTCGCCGGGCTGCGAGAGGATCCGGCTCTCAAGTTTTCCTGGGATCTCATCAAGGACGATCTCCGCGCCTGTCACTGCTTCATCTCCGGTAGGAAACTGGAAATCACCCCACACCTGGTACCGATCGAGTCGGTACCGAGCTTCGCGAAGGCGAAACGCCGCTTCTTCCTTTCGGCCACCCTGATCGACGACTCAATCCTGGTAAAGGAATTCGGCGTTTCGAAGGAGGCGGCCTCAAGTACCATCCGCCCCCCGATCGTCGGAGACATCGGCGAGCGGATGATTCTGGCTCCGAGCCTGATCGACAAAAGTCTCGAGCTGCAGATCCCTGGCGTCTGCAAAGAGATTTCCGAAAAGGGGTACAACGTCGTCGTCTTGGCTCCTTCCTTCAATGACAAGGACACGGACCGGTGGAAGAAAGCCGGAGCTATCGTAGTTCGCAAAGAGGACGTCAGCGGGACGGTCGAGAAGCTCCGCACCACGAAGAGGAACTTTGTTGTTTTGGCCAACAGGTACGACGGCATCGACCTGCCGGACGACGCGTGCCGGATTCTTGTCATCGACGGGGTCCCGGCTGGCGAGGCGTATTATGAACAGCACCTTTCCTCGGTGCGGTCCGACTCCACTCTCCTGACTGGGAGGGTCGCCCAGACGATCGAGCAGGGCCTTGGCCGCGGCGTACGCTCTGGCAAGGACTACTGCGTTGTGCTGCTTTGCGGCTCGCACTTGGTTCAGTTCGTAGGAGTGAAGGAGCGGCTGAACCTCTTCTCGCCGGAGACCAAGCAGCAGGTTCTCATCGGGCAGGAGAGCGCGAAGCTGGCGAAGCAGGGCGAGGGAAGTCCCCGCACCAAGCTGCTTGACCTAATGGGAAAATGCCTGCGAAAGGACACCGCATGGAAGATGTATCACGCAAAGAAGATGGTCGGCTTGCCCCAGGCCAAGCAGGACCATGAGAAGTTGAACATCGCCGTCGCGGAGAGGGCGGCATCTCTGCAGTTCCGGGCCGGTAGCGCAATCGATGCTGCCGAGTTGTTGCAGCGGGAGATTGATCTTAGGAATTTGGCCGCCGATTCGGACAAGGGATGGTTTCTCCAACTCGCCGCCACCTACTTCCACGCCTCAGATCCCAACCGGGCGCAGGAAATCCAGCGTAAGGCTTTCGAGTGGAACCGACTGCTGTTCCGTCCTGTCGCTGGTGTTCGTTACCAAAAGATGATCGCGAAGGCCGGGGTGCAGGCTGAAAACACGCTCGACTGGATTCGATCGCACACCGACCCAAACGCCATTACCGTCTCGGTCGAGGCGCTCACTAACAGCTTGGTTTTCGGTGTCAACCACACCCGTTTCGAGGAAGCCTGGGCCCAACTCGGGGTGATACTTGGGTTTGAGAGCCAACGGCCGGAAGAGGAGTTGGGCAAGGGACCCGACGGGCTGTGGGCCATGCCGGAGAACCACTACTTGCTGACGGAGGTCAAGAACGAGGTCGAACTCGGCAGGACCGAGATCCACCAAGCCGAAACCGAGCAGATGGGGAACAGCACGAACTGGTTCTTTGCGGAGTACGGGAAGGCGGCGCCGGTGGTTCTGCTGATGGTGCACCCGACCCAGGACTTGGCGGACTCGGCCTACCCCCCGGCGAAGATGATGGTGATGACGCCGAAGAAACTGGAAGAACTTCACACACGCCTGCGCGCCTTCGCGGCTGCCCTATCTTCGAGGCCCCCGGAAGCCTGGATCGCCACCGATGTGGGCAGGCTCCTCGCCAGCCACCGATTGGATGCGGGTAGCATGCGCACCAACTACTGCGTCCCGGCGAAGCGGTAGACGTATCGGCCTGGGCCGCCTATCCTTAACCACCTCGCTGCGCCTGACTGAGGAGTACCTGTCATGAAGAGAATCGCGCTGTTCAATCACAAGGGCGGGGTCGGGAAGACCACCCTGACTATAAACATCGCCGATGCACTCGCAGACGCCGGAAAGAGGGTTCTATTAGTCGACGCGGACCCTCAGTGTAACCTCACATCGTTCTACATAGAGGAGCCGCAGCTCGAAGAGCTTCTCGGGGAGTCGGACGAAGATGAATCCGGTGCGACAATCTGGTCCGCCATTAAGCCGGTTGTCCTTGGGCGCGGTGGAATCAAGAGAATTGGGCTCTGGGAGGTAGGCTCACAAAATACCATGCTCTGCCCTGGCGACGTTCTTCTGGCTGAATACGAGGAGGAACTACCCCAAGCTTGGACCGATAGCTTCGCGAGAAAAACTCGCGGCTATGATGTGATGGCCGCCCTTTCCAACGCCGTAACGCAAGCCGGAAAGGAAAGCCAGGCTGACGTGTGCATCTACGACCTTGGGCCAAACGTTGGCGCTCTGAATCGCGCTATATTGCTCGACTGCGACTTCTTCATTACTCCGGTCGGCGCTGATCTATTCTCGTTGCGGGCACTTTCCACGGTAGGCAAATCGATTGCGCGGTGGATACGAGACTGGAAGACTGTGCAGAACCTGGCCGGAAAAAAAGAAAAAGCGCTCCTGCTGAAAGGTAGGCCCGCCTTCCTCGGCTATGTTACTTCGGCGTACAAAGTACGAACGGGGCGATCTGCGGCGAGCCCACATGAAGACTGGGAAAGGAAAATTGCTCCACGCGTCCGTGATCGAATCGTCGAAGATTTGAGAGCTGTCGACCCGAGATTGGTCCCCAACGGGGGGAACAAGCTCGGCCAGATTAAGCATTTCCATAGCCTTGCGCCGGAGGCTCAGAAACATGGAGTAGCTATTGGTAAATTACGCGGCTTTGTCAACCCAGGGCATTACAGCCAGGTTGACGAAGCGAGATCTGAATTCCAAGCGTTGACCCACGAAATCATCAAGCGTGCAGGTATCTAGAGCACGATATCCACTAAGGGAAAAGGATAGACGCTTTATGTTATGCGGCACAGACGAGCCTTCTTGAGGTATACCGCATGAAAGCCCTGACTTCACTGGTCCCATTTTTCGCGCTACTGAATTGGCTCGCCGCGCCAGTGTCGATAATCTGGCTTATGATCCTCGGCGAGTGGTGGGTGATTGGGCTAGCCTTCTTGTCATTATTTTCTCATTTCTTGCTCGGCATCGCACTCCTCCCAGCGATGGCCTTCGCTGCTCCGGCTGCAGCCCTAAGCCCACGGCGACCTACTGCTGCTATGATCTTGGGAATCCCCGGCCTTGTTTATACGGCGGCACTGATCACCGTCTGGTGTATGGGCGTCCTAACGTACCTTGTTTCAAGGGCCACGCCTTCCACTTGGATTCCGCTACTGCTGCTTGCCTTCAGCATTGGTACCGCCCCTTGGGCATACATGGCCCAGAAGGAGGCCCAAAGAGGAGGCGGTGAGGGGTCACTCATGGCAGCATTCTCTGCACAAGTCGCCTTTGTAGCGGTTCTTCTCGCAATCGTTATCTTTCGGCCGTTATCCTCTCTGGCTTCTTTTCGGGGGGATCATGCTGGTCTATGTCTGCGTTATCGCCACTGTAGGTCTGGTCATCATGCGGGAAGAAGCAGCTAGAGATCGCTTGTACGAAGGCTCAGAGTGAGTAAGGCGCCGATTCGCGTGACAAATCGATGCGGCCCATGAGAAGCCTCAAAAAACTCGCTCCTTTGCTGCTGCTGGCGGCACTCGTTGGATTCTGTGCGTACAGGGACTATCGCTTCGCTCCAAACGCGATTTCCAAACTGACTCGGCAGGGTTGGACCGTTGCTACGACAAACGATAACTTCGTTTCTGTCAGCCATCCTTGGAGTATCTTCCACCCACCGACAACGATGCTCTGGTTGATGCAGATCGACAAAGCGCAAGAGATATCTCCTGGAGTGTTCGCGATACCCGAGTTACGGGTCCGCTATGACTACGAGGATGTTGAGTCGGAGGAGAACCTTGCCGTCTACGACGTCATCGAGAATCGCCAAACGGTCGTGCGACCAGGTACAGCTATCGATAGCCTTGACCTCTCTAACCTGAAATGGTTTACGCCTGAGCCTAACACGCCTGGCGAGGCGCTGATGACCTTCGTTCGCCGCTCTGTTCCCTCTCCGGTAAGGAGCAGTGAATGACGGCTAAAACAGCCGACGGTCAGCTCCGGGGTGGGGACGGGGGGCCGTGAACGCTCGCGCTCTCGGCCGGAGAGGCACGGCTCCCTACGAGTCTTTAGTGGGCCGGCCAAAATGGATTGAGAAGTCTTTGAAGCCTCGACACAGAGCCATCCATGCCAGCAAGGACCTGAGCTATGGTGGTAGGATTAATCGCTATTTCTCCTCTGCCCTCGACTTTTAGGGACGAATGGCTTGCCGCAGCCTCCAATAGTTCCGAAGTTTTTGAGAATGATCTTCTCAAATTTCCCCTAGCCTTAGGCGAAGCAGCCTGAGTCATTTCCCGTTCCAGGTCGTCTACGACGCGATGCCGCACGACCTTGCCAGCTGTATACGAATCTCTGGCACTTTCCCAAACGGCGCGCTGGTATCTCTGCGCCAATGCTAGCGAGTCCTTGGACATCACAGCGGTAGCCAAGTCGGCAAGTTCAGCTTCGCTGCGGGCTCGCTCGCGGAATGGCGCCCAAAACTCGTTATGCATCTCCTCGGTCAAAGTTCCGTCCACTCGAAGGGCCGTCTTGAAGATCTCGCGCTGGCGATCGGTCAAATCGACACTTATGTCAGCGTGGCTTGACGAAACCTGATTCACCTCTGGCTGACTCTGCGGCGGCGGTGTTGAGCTCGACCCGACGAGGAGTTTGAGACCACGAGATATAGGCGCGAGAAGGAGAAAAACCCCGAGGATCAAGATGGCCAACCCTGCGGACCGTTCAACTGGATTCCGGGACTTCATCCATGATGACCCTGTCCCGCAGAGCCAAAGCCCGGCAGCCACGAAGAGGAGAAGTACGAAAAGATCCAACAAATAGTCTGCTGCTGCGGCCCCCCATACGGAAGGAAGCAACCACATGCCCAGCATAGTGCAGAGAAGGGTAAACACTGCCGCCCCAAGTACAAGGAGCCAGACCCGGCTGCGCGGTCTTGATTGGGAATCCTTCTGATACCTCGGATCTCTCTCGCCTAAGACGAAATTGAACCCGCACTCACACCTCTCGCTCTCGTCAGGATGTAAGAGGCTGCAACTGGGGCACTTCTTCATGTTAAGACTCTCTGTGTCGCTCGCGTAGCTGAGTAGCAGCGTCCGGGCGCGCTGGACAGGTGATAGCAGGCACGTACATGTCAGGCCTCGCGCTCGTCACTAGCAGCTAGCTTCTGCCGCCCGAGTAGGACCCGACGGGCATCGGCGATCGACGAACAGCGGAGGAGGGTGTCTCGGATGAGGTCTAGAGGGTGGATGGGACCGCCTGGTTCCGGCGGGAACATCTTCATGAGGCCCTGGACGTAGGCAGCAGGGCCTCCAGCCATATTCGAGTTGTACTCCCAGATAGTTTGGAAGGGGATAAACCCGCCCAACACCAATCTGAGGATCTTGCAGGCAGGAGTGGGTACGGAGGCTATGGAGATGAGTACTCGTTCGCCAGAATCGAACTTGATCTGACAGAAGCACTGACCTTCGTTATTTGCGTAGGTCACGACCGAGCTCATATAATCACCTTACGCGTAGGTCGGCCTCGGAGCGGCCGAACCTCTGAAATCGCCGTCACTTCGAGGCTACCGCCGCATTGCCGCCAATTGGTACTTTAGACTACCTCACTCGCGGGATAATCTACGCCAGTTTCGCAGCCTCGGCAATATGCAGTAGAGGGCGGTATGCACGCCTGAGGAAGGCGCAGAGCCGTCATCTGACGGGCATAGAGGAGCCGGAAGCCGACGGCTTGGGCGCCTCTACCAGCACGTGGAGGAGTGGTTGAGGTCTATCACACCTTAGCCATTGCTTCCAGCTGGCGGGTAAGTTCTTCATTGATCCGAGTCAGCGCCTCAAGCTTGGCTTGCATCTGGGCTTCCAGGGCGGAGAGCTCGGCCTTGTGGCGGCGTTCTCGCTCCTCGGCGAGCGCCTGGAGGGCCTCGCGCTCCCGCTGGTAGGCCTCCTGGCGGAGGGCGTGGCCCTCCTCCAGGATCCGGACGTCGAGCTGGAGCTGCTCCTGGCGCTTGTCCTGGCGGCGCTGGAGCCAGCGGCGGAGGACCTCCAGGAAGGCGGCACTGCCGCCGACAGTGGCGATGGCGGTGATCACGCGGTCGGCGAGCTCGCTCATGCGGGAGGCCCGCGTGATCTTCAGGCGATAACCGGGACTCAGAGACAGATTGACTAGCATCACGGCCTCCTGCAGAGGAGATAGGCCTCCGCCCAGGCGGGGGTCCCGCCGGTCGGGTGCTCGATAGAGACGAGCTGGAGGAGCTGGCCGGGGTGTAGCTCGGTCAGCTCGTGGATGCGGCCCTGCACGATCAGGTCCGCGGCGTCGAAGGGCCAGGCGGGGCGGTGGTCATCCTGGGCGGCGGAGGGGTAGAGGGTGGCTCCGTCGATCAGGAGATCGAGCTGCGTCTGCCCGGCCGACCCTCCGCCACTATCCGAGAGGCGATAGAGGACGTCTTCCAGGACAAGGCCGTCGTGGATCACGAGGGTCTCGGCGATCGGGCCGGGGGCGGCGGGGAGATCGCCGCGAATGGGGATCACGACGGTATCAGCCGCGAAGGTGCGGCGATCGAGCAGCTCGGTCACGCCGGCGGCGTCGGTGGTGGCGAACCAGAGCGGGCCCAGGGCCGTGGTCTCCGGGGCTGGGTCGGTGAGCGCGGCGAGCTCCGAGGCCCCGGAGGCGCGCTGCCAGAGGGCGGTCGTCGCGTTTGGCGGGAGCATGAGGGTGGTGGGCGTGGAGTGGTAGCGGAGGGTGCCGCCGGCGATGGCTCGGCCGGCGTGGACCCGGAGCTGGAGGCCGGCGCCGGGCTCGGCGTGGTAGCGGTCGAAGACCCGGAGATCCTCGATGTCGGTCGGCTCGATCTCGGAAGCGCCGGCTTCGTGGCGAACGGTGATGGCGGCGAACGGGGGCTCCCAGGGGGGCGACGCCGGGCGCGCCGGGGCGGAGCCCCGGCGGCCCTTGGTGACGGTGATGCCGGTGGCGCTGGCGCTGAGGACGGCCACGTAGAGCTGCCCGGGCGTGAGGGGCTCGGCGGCGCCGTCGAGCTGGTCGAGCGGGACGGCGCCAGCGACCAGGCCGACGAGGCGGCCGCGGTGGACGAGCTGGCCGGCGGCGACGTCGACGCGATCGGCGGCGGGGGTGGCGGCGGTGACCTGGAAGCCGCGGAGGAGGGCGCTGTGGCCGTAGTCGCCGAGTCCGGTGAGGATGCCGGGGCGGGCGCCGGCGGGCACCGGATAGGAGTGCTCGGCGGCGACCACGGCCAGGCGGAACTGCCAGGTGAGGCGGGCGGCGGTGGCGGGCGGGTGGAGCTTGATCTCGCCGGTCCGGAGGCCGCCGGAGAGGAGGGTGGCGAGGTGGAGGGCTCGGCCGGTGCCCACGGGCGTCCAGTCGTGGAGCTCGAGCTGCTGCGCGGGGGCGGTGGTGGAGTCCTGGCCGGTGATCCGGAGGCGGGGCCAGAGCTCGTCCAGGGGCGGGACCCCGGAGGAAACCCAGAGGCTGGTGGTGGGGTCCTGGGCCTGGAGGACGAGGAGGAGGTCGGCCGCGGCCGGGCCGGTGTTGCGGAGCACGAAGGGGACGCTTCCGCTGTCCTGACCGGCTTCCAGGTCGGGGATCTCGACTCCGTCGAGCGGGGTCAGGTCGGGGGCGAGGATTTCGATCATAGGTCGCGGAGCTCCGGGAGCCGGTTCGCGTCGTTGGCGCAGACGCCGGTCGCCGTGAAGGACATCGGGATGGGCAGATCTTCGGCCACGTCCGCGAGGTGGACGAACGGCTCGTTGCCGAGGAGCGCGGGGGCGAAGCGGAAGAGGGCGCGGGTAGGCGACTGGACGAACCAGTTCGGGTTGTAGCCGTTGGGCGAGATGCCGGTGGCCAGGAAGTTCCCGGCTCGTGGGTCGTAGAGGACGATGCCGCCGGTGTTGCGGCTGCCCGTTGGTTCCCACCCGCCGACTTTGAACGGCCGGGGAAAGTCGTCGTCGGTAGGATTGAACTTGAGCTGGCGGACGTCGGCCTGGGCGAGCGTCTCGTTGTCCAGCCAGTAGAGGTAGGACCTCTGGAAGGTCCCGAAGCCGCCGGGATTGAACAGCTTCGTGGCGGCGACGAAGGCGTGCTCTTCGCTGACGGAGACGGAGTGGGGGAAGAGCCATTCGTCGCCGGGGGACCAGTAGATGCTGAGAGTGCCCACGGAGCCGATCTGGCGGCGGACAACGAGGGCGGTGGCGTTGGCGCCGCCGACGTTCGGGTGGAAATCGCGCTCGATCGCATAGAGGAAGCCGTCCTGCAGGACGGCGTGCGGCACTTCCCAGCGAAGGCCGACGTCATCGGGCTGGACCAGGGAGGTGCTGCTGATCGGGCCACCGGCGGGGCTGAAGGCGGCGAGGTCGGTAATGTAGGGCGGGCCGACGTCGATGCGATGGCTGTAGATGATCAGTTGCCGGTCACGGGGTCGGCGGCGAGGACCTCGGGAATGCGGACGCTGCTGTTGCTCTGGGAGCGATTGACAGCGATGTGATCGATCAGGGCGACGCGGGTGCCCTGGGCGGCGGAGGTCATCGGTAGCTGGTTGGCAGGGATCGCCATGACTTCGGTGTCCACGTGGCCGAAGTCCTGGATGGTGTTGGACCCGGCGAGGACCTTGTAGCGCCAGACGTCGCGGGTGTAGAGGAGGCGGTTGCCGTGGAGATCCCAAGCCGTGGCCTTGATGGAGCTGGGGAGGATCTTCTCGCGGGCTTCCAGTTGGATATCGACGGTGTAGGCGTCGGGCTTGCGGTTCGGGAGCTGGGTCAGGGCCATATCAGATCCTTCCGTAGGAGATGGGCGCGCCCTGTGGGTAGAGGCGGGCGCCCGGGCGGACGGTGATTTCGAGGAACAGGGTTTCGGGATCTTGGACGGTCGTGGAGTCGACGGTGATGTCCTCGTTGATGGTCTGGCCTTGGGCGAGCGGCCCGGCGATGGGGGGCTCGAGGAACTCGATGCGGACGCGCTCGTCGAAGCCGCGACCGATGACGATGACGGTGTAGGACTTGCCGGGGCGGTAGGCGGAGGGATCGAGGCGCTCTATCCAGAGGGTGGCGGCGGAGGCGACTTCGGTGAGGGTGGCGATGCCAGTGGAGCCGGTGCGGTGGAAGGCAGCGAGGCGGGGGGCGACGACGACGGTGCCCGCGTAGTGGTTGTCTCGGGGGGCTCTCGTGACGCAGGCGGCATCGGTGCGCTGGAGGCGCTCGGTGCCGTCTTCGTGGCGGCCTAGGACTCGGGCGGTGCGGACGGGGGCTCGGTCGCGGTCGCGTTGGGCGAGGAGGGATTGCAAGAGATGGACGGTGCGCTCGGCGCTATTCATGCCCGGCCCCCTCCCTCTTGGACCTCACCCCCTGACCCCCTCTCCCATCGCACACCCTTCCCCCGGGAGAGGGGGAACCGGAGGCCCCTCACCCCCGGCCCCTCTCCCGCGAGCGGGCGAGGGGTGAAAAGCGCACGGACGACCACGGACTCACACGGACGGACACGGACAGCACGGCTCATAGGGGTTGCTCCAGGGTGTAGGTGGCCAGGACTTGCGGGCGTGGGGTGAAGGACCAGCGCTCGGTGAGGCGGGTGACGAGACAGCGGTGGTGGATGCAGGTTCTTGGATCGATCAGGTGGATGGTGGCCCCGGGCTTCACTTGGCAGATGGGACGGATCACGGTGTGGGTGATGGCCATCTTGCGGGCTCGCCGGCGCTTCGCTACGGCGTGAGCCTCGGTCAGGGATTGGACGTAGTCGAGGGTCAGGACTTCGGCTTGTGGCCCCCACCAGGCGGCGGCGGTGGTGTCTTCGAGGATGACTTCGATCGGCTGCTGGGTCAGCGTCGTCCAGGTCGATTGGCGGTAGCGCGGGCGGGGGGCTCGGCCCATGACCAGGCGCGGGCGGGCTCCGGTGCCGTCGTCGGTGAGCTCTTCGTAGCTCGATTCGTCGAGGATGTTGTAGGCGGTGGTCTTGAGGCTGGTGGTGCCCCAGGCTTCCTGCTGGACGTTGGATTTCTGGTCTCCCCAGTCGAAGGCACCGTCGATGCGCTTCGGGGCGATGAAGCCCTGGCTTGTCTCGACGGTCCCGGCGAGCAGGCGGTCTTCGGTCAGGTTGTTGGTGGTGACCTTCCTTGCGGTGCGCTGGAAGTTGGCGACGAGATCTTTCTGGCCGGCTCCGGAATAGTTGAGGAACCAAGGAACGCCGGTCACGGCGGTCCGGGGTGAGTAGAAAGTAGAGGTCTCCTGGATCTCTCGGACGGCGGCGCCGGCGTCGCTGTACTCGGTCTCGAGCTGGTCGACCTGGGCGAGGCCGAACTCCTCGATGCGGAGGAGGGAGGTGAGGGCTCTCTCGAACGGGTACCAGCTGCGGTCGTCATCTCCGACGCCGGCGTCGACGACGTTGGGAACGGCGGAGCCGACAGAGCGCGTGCCCATGGCGCGGCTGTACCAGCGGAAGGTCTCGATGCGGCGGCCGGTCTCGGTGCCGTCGGCGTCGTAGCTCGGGACCTCTCGGCGCTCGCCGGTCTTGACGAAAGCCTCTTTGGGCCAGGCGCGATAGGCGCCGTCTTCATCGAGCCAGGCTTGCGCCCAGTAGTAGCCGCCCTCGACCGGGCCGGGTGGATCGCCGGCGGAGAGGGTCCGGAGCTTGGCGGCTCTTGGGTTGTACCAGCCCCATTGCCTCGTGATTTTGGCGATGAGGCGGCCGGCCTGGTCGTGGGTCTCGGTTTCGATCGCGGAGACGAGCTGGAAGACCTCGGCGCTTGCGGCGGCGATGGGCTGTTGGGAGCCGTCGCCGAGCTGCTGGGCGACGGCCTTCTTGACGGCGTAGAAGTCGAAGACTTCGGAGCGCTGCTTTGTGATCGTGATGCCGCCGGGGGCGTCGGTGATCTGGGTCGAGCGGATGACCCACTGACTCGGGACGTCGGCGGGCGGGGCGGACTCGATCGAGACGACGTCGCGCAGGGTCCACACGTCGTCGGGTGGCTCCGGCTGCTCTCGCATGGCGACGAGATAGGCCACGACAGTGGTCCAGTCGGTGAAGCGCCAGGACCAGGTCTCCGGCTCCCCGAAAGCTGCCAGAAAGCTCCAGAGCTTTTGGCTGTCGGTGATGACGGGTTTCCGGTAGAGGGCGCCGGCGGGGATGTCGGCGGTCAAGTCTTGGGCGGTGAGGATCTCGGCGCAGATCTCACCGCGGGTCAGGCCTGCGTCGGCGGGGAGCTCGTAGCAGAGCTCGGTGCGGTCGTAGAGCCGGGAGGGGTCGCCACACTGGAGGCGCAGCGTGGGCTCGACTCCTTCGGATTGCTGGCAGGTGAGGATGAACCCGAAGGCTCGGCGCCATGTGCGGGTTGAACCGATGGGACCGGCGGTCACCCAGACTTCGACGGGCGAGGATGTCCAGGTTGTCTCGGTGAGCTGGATGGACCAGCGGCGGCCGACCAGGCCGAAGGTGAAGCGGGTGGCGATCGTGTCGATGGACTCGTCGAGCTCGAAGGGACCGAGGAGGTCACCGCGGGGCACCCAGGCGTTGGCGAGCTTGACGGCGAAGGTGTAGGCGATCGAAGGGGCGGTGAGGCTCTCGAGGAGGTCTCGGGAGACGGTGCCGGAGAAGATGGCACTTGCGGCGCTGCGCACTTCTCCGGCCGACCTCACCCCCTGGCCCCCTCTCCCATCGCCCCCCCTTCCGCCGGGAGAGGGGGAAACTGGCTTCAGGTTTGCCGTCGCTACGATGGGCATCAGGGGACCTCGGTCTCGACGAGGGTGATGCGGCGGGGTTCTCGGATCGGGTCTCGGTAGCGGCGGGTCTGGTCTTCGGCGGCGGTGACCATGTGGAAGAGGGGGACGACCTGGACGATGAGGCGCGTACCCTCGGCGGGCGGGGCGCTGAGCTGGAAGCGGGGGGTTTCTGGGTCGAACGCGGCTTCGGTGGGGGCGGAGCCCCAGCCGAGGCGGATGGTCGGTTGGAAGCGCTCGGGCGGGGCTCCGGCCGGGGGTGTGAGTAGGTGCGGGGCGAGCCTCCACGGGAGAGACCACTCGGTGCGGGTGCCGTCGGCGAGGTAGCCGAGGGTGACGTGCTTCCAGAGGGTGAGGTCGTGGGGGCCGGGGAAGGCGAGGCGGGCTTCGACTTCCTCGGTGAGGGGGCCGAGGTGGCGGTAGTCGAGGGTGACTCCGTACCAGCGGCGGATGACGGGGGCCCCGGGCTCGGGGGCAAGACGCTGCTCTCTCGTGGAGCCGTTGGCCATGCGGATGGTTCCGACGATCTCGGTCTCGACGATCTCCCAGGAGTCGGCGGATGCCCCGATCAGGTGGAGGCCGTCGAGGGTCGGGGGTGTCGAGGCTCCGGCGGTCTGCATCAGCTGTTCCTCAGAGCGTCGTAGAGGGCCTGAGCGAGATCGGAGAACTCGCTGTCGGGGAAGGCTTGCTTCACCTGGCGGACGATTTCCTCGACGCGCTTCAGGGTGACGGCGCCCTGGCGGAAGAGATCGATCACGTCCGAGAGCTGCTTTGCGAAGAGGAGCTGGGTCTGGCCGAGGTAGTCCTGGACCTGTGCGATCTCGACGGAGCCGTCGTGCAGGCCTCGGATCAGCTCGTTGACCTGGTCGCGGTAGAAAGTGAAGTCGAGACCTTTCAGGTATTCGGTGAGGCGTTGGCCGCCGATCTGGGCGTCGCCGTAGAGATCGATCAGTTGTTGGATGGGGACGGCTCCGATCTTGACGGCGTCGATCAGCTCGGAGACCGCTTTGTTCCAGAGATTCGAGTGGTCGGCGACGGCGTTTTGCAGGTCGTCCAGGCGGGTGGTGATCTGAGTGTGGGTCTGATCGGCAGAGCGGCTGAGGTCGGTGAGGGTGGTTTGGACGGATTGCGCGGTCTGGGTGGCTTTCTCGGACGTCGAGGACATCAGGGACGACAGGGACGACAAGGACGAAGAGGCGCCCCCGGCGGACGTGGTGAGGCGCTGCGTGGCTTCGTGCGCCTGGTTGGCGCCCTGGGTCACCTTTTCGAGCAGAGCGACGATGGCTTCGAGATCGGCTCGCATGGCGGATTACTGGCCTGTGACCTGGGCGACGGCGTTGGCTGCCTCGTTGGCTTTGGCGATCAGCTGATCGAGCTGGGCGAGAAGCGGTGCGATGGAGACGGCGCCGGCGGATTGCAGGCTCTGGAGGGCGGCGGTGAGGTCGCGGACGGCGTTCGCGGCGTCTCGGAAGACTTGCGGATCGCCGTCTTGCTCGATGACCAGTCGGGTTTTGACGTCTGCGTCGGCCATGGGGGCTATCTCCGGCCTCGCCCACCCCACCCCGGCATAAATGCCGGGGCTATGGGAAGAGGGCGCCCCGTGAACGGGGCTTGAAGACCGATCATGTGGAGGGGCTCCAGTCTCGGGTGGTGATTACCTCCACGGTGAGCGGAGGGGCTACGGCGTCGGTGGTTTCTCCCACCAGGGTGATTTCCTCGGGGATGGTGCGGGCGTCCTTGGCGGTGCGTTTCGCGGAGTCGATGCGCGCAGAGGCGAAGGTGAAGGTGATCGACTCGCGGAAGGCGGCGGCGAGCTGGCGGCCGGTGAAGGCGAGCTGGGCTTCGAGGCGGGCGGCCCCCTCGGCGCGGTCGGCGAAGAAGGGATCGACCAGCGCGCGCTCCAGCTTCAGGGACGGCGCGAAGAGGCCGTCGCGCAGCAGGGCGTAGGGGTAGCGGCTGCCGTTGCCGCGCTCCTCGGAGATGGGCCAGGAAAGGGCCAGCTCGCCTTTGCGGCAGCTCATCGGGGACCAGGCGGGGGCGCCGGCGGTACGGAGGGCGATCGTCCAATGGGCGCTGGTGAAGCGCTGGAAGCCGCTCAGGCCGGGGATGTCGGGGTCGGTCCACTGGCCGGGCGGCTGGAAGGTATAGACGTCGCCAACGGCGAGGGCGGCGTGATCGGCGGCGGTGCCGGGCCAGACGATCTCCAAGGGGTCTCGGTTCTCTTCCCAGAAGCCCAGATCAAAGCCGTCGGCTCCCTGGAGGTTCTGCCAGATCGCCTCGCCGGCGGCGTCGAGGGCGACGTCCACCGCGGCGCCGGGGAAGGTGGGGGCGACGGGGGTCTGCTCGGTCGTGAACTGGAGGCCGCCGGCGACTCTCGTGACCTGGACGTGGACGGGGCCGGCGGCGGTGTTGCGGAGGGTGCCTCGCAGGTGGGGGCCGAGCTGGTAGGCGCCGGCGTTGGTTGCGGCGGGGACGGGCGGGCCCATGCGGGTGCCGTGGCTGATGAGGCCTTCGAGCTTCACCGGGATTTCGGTGTTGTCGCCGATCGCGAGGGAAAGCTTGCTGAACTTCATGGCATAGAGCCACGACCGCAGGACGGGGCTCTTCGAGAGGAGGGCGTAGAAGGAGGTGTCGGCGCCCTGGCGCGAGGGCTCGAAAAGGTATCTGTAGATCCCGGCGGTGAGTGGAGTCTTCGTGACCTGGCCGAGGAGGTGTTCGAGGAATTCGAGAATCGAACCGGTGGTGAGGCTGAGGGACCAGATTGATTTTCCGCCTTTCGGCCCGGGGACTCCTCGCTCCAGAAAACCGCTCTGATTGACGGCGGCGCCTTCGGATGCGGAATCGAGCAGATCGGAGTCGATCGGCAGGACGGCCTTGTAGGCGGTCAGACCGCCCCCGCCTGGGATACCGAAGGATCGTTCGCGGCCCACGGCCCAGAGGACGGCCGAGCCGCTGGCTCCGAGCTGGTTCATGGGAGGACCTCCTGCTCCAGCAGGTCGATGGCGGAGCGGTACTCGATATTGATCACGGTCAGGAGGAGGTTCGACGGCAGGGGCGTGGCATCGAGCTGCACGCGCTGGATGCGGGTCACGCCTTCTGTGAGCAGGCGGCCGTCTGGGTCGTGGAGGACTCCGGCGTTGCGGCGGACGATGCGGCGGACCTGGGCGACGATGCGGGAACGGGGGCTGGTGACCAGGGCGAGTTGCACGATGGTGGTGTAGGTGGCGCCGTAGCCGGAGGTGGTCTCGCGCTCTTCATCGGCGAGGATCGACAGGGCGAGACACGGCGACGGCGGGATGGATTCCGTGCGGAGCAGGGTCGCCATTTCGAGGATGGAGATCTGGTCGTCTCGCGGGAAGGCGGTGCGGAGGGGGGCATCGGCGCGGAGCTGGTCGCGCAGGGCCTGGAGAATCTGGGCGTCGAGGGACCACGGGAGGGCCGGGTAGATCGAAGGATCAGGCATCGAAGTAGTGCTCCTGGATCAGGGTCACGAGGTTCTGGACTTCGTCGGCGGTGACGTAGGCGAAGGGGAAGGCCTGGACGTCGCGCGTGCGGCCGGTGGTGGGATGGGCAACGGTGCCGCCGTCTTGCAGCGTGCGGGCGAAGGGAACTCGGGTTCCCACTTCGACAGCGCGGTCTTCGATCGCGAGGGTGGTGATGCTCTGCAGGAGGTCGCCGGAGCGGACGAGGGTGGCGTCAGGCGGATAGCCGTAGTACTCGCGGATCTTGCGGGTGACCGGCGTGAGGGGCGGCCAGGGGCCTACGGGGCCGGCCTGGCTCTGGATGTGGGCCTGGAAGTACGTCTGGAGCGCCGCGGCAAGGCTCTCGAGAAGGGAGCGGGGCGGCTGCTCCAGCCGGGCGGCGGCGGCTTCGAGGAGCTGCACAGCCTCGGTGGCGCCTTCGATCGTGATCGTGATGCGCATCACCAGCCCTCCAGGTCCTGGAGCCGGAGGCCGGGGCCGGTGGGGCCTGTGGCGGCGACGGTGGGGGTGGTGTTGTCGGCGGGCGGCGCCTGGGCGAGATCGAGGCTGGCGGCGCCTCTCGCGACGTCTCGCAGCCAGGCGAGGGCTTGCTGGGCTTCGGTTTCAAGCGCGGGGCTCGGCTGGCCTCCGGCGAGGAGCTTGCGGTGAGCGAGGGCTGCGACCTTCGCCTTGAGGATGGGAGGCGCCCCGTCCGGGGCGGACGGGAGCGCCTGGCGATAGCGGGCGAGCAGGTACGAGGTGGCTTCCGCCTCGGCCTGCTCGATGGCGTTGGTGAGGGCCGGCTCGCCCGCCGGGCCGGCGAGGCGGAGGAGCTCCGCTTCGCCGCGGTGGGCGAGAAACTCGGCGGGGGTGAGGTAGCGGAGGGGCATTACCGCCGCTTCGGCTTGTTGATCGCCGCGACGGCGGTTGGGTTCTGCACGCGCTCCGCCTTCAGCTTGTCTTCGGCAGGCGAGGCTGCCGCGTCATCGGGCGGGGCCGCGGCCATCTCCTCCTGGACGCGTTCGGCCTTGAGGTCGATCACGGTGGTGCCGGGATCGAAGCTCTCGGCGGTCACGGCCTTGGTGACGAGGTGCTCGTCGGTGGCGATCTCCGGCGGGAGGACGTCGGCGTTGAGATAGATCGGCTGGGCGCCGATGGTGAGGGTCATCGGGCCGCCGGGGAGCTTGACGGTGCGGCGGCGGGTTCCGGAGCCCTCGGGACCCTTGGAGGTGACGTCGCGGTCGGCACGGATTTCGTAAAGCATGGTCGTGTTCCTTTCTGTTTGCTGCTGCGTTTGTTGTTGTTGTCAATCCGGATTGATCCGGACTGCGCACTGGGGGAAGCCCGGCTCGACGCCGTACTCCCCATCCATTCCGAAGCTGATCTGGGCGTGACTGAAAGATTTTGTGGTGTCGAACTCGATGCCGTTGGGCTCGCGGGTGGGCATCCAGAGCACGGGCCGCGGCCCGGTCGGCAGGGACATGATCGCGTCGACTTTGTTCTCGGTGCCGGGGACAGGGTTGTAGTCCAGCCAGAGGCTGAACGCCCCTCGCCAGGTATTGGGATCGGCGCCGAAGCTCGGCTCGGTGCGGAGAAGCTCATAAGCCTGGAAGACGTCCGTGGAGCGGGTGATCACGATCAGGTTTTGCCGGACCTGGTCGGCGGAGGCCAGCGCGTCGCCCCAGAGGCGGATCGACATGAGCTGCAAGAGGGCTTTGTTCAGCTCGAAGCGGGCTTCGAGGACATCCGGCTTGGCGGGGGTCTGCCGGACGACGGGCACGACGTTGGAGTAGATTCGGCCGTCCGGATGAACGTGATCGGTGTCGAAGAAGTTCTGGCCGTCGTAGGCGAGCCGGTTGTTGCGGAGGACTTTCACCGCGAGCATGACCTTGCCCGCGGCGAAGCCCTCGGCGATGGCAGCGGACTTCTGCTGCACGGTGGCGAGCGCGGTGCCGCGCTCGATGTCGTTGCGATCAACGGCGTCGGTGATCTCGTACTTCTCGCCGACGATGGTGATAGGGGTGGCGAAAGACTTCTGGACGATGCGCTCACCCACCCACTTGTGGAGCTGAGCGAAGATGGTGGTCCATTCGAGGGTGACGCTCTTCGCCTTCGTGGGGTTCGGGACGTTCGCGGTGAGCTGCGGCAGCAGGGCGTTGGCCGCGGACCGGTCATAGAGGTCGAGGGCGTAGGGCGTTACGACGCGGGCGATCGATTGCAGCTCGCTGAGCATGATCTATCTCCGTTCGACGTCGACAAACCAAGCCGACGCGCTGTACGGGCGGGTGAACTTCCCCGCGACGATGGAGCTGGCGGTGGGTGCGGCGGAGACGGTGTTGTCGTTGACCACGAAGGCGGGGGCGCCAGGCAGGGGTATGCCCGCCGAGACGTCGAAGAGCCACTCGCCCTGGGCGTCCACGCGGATATAGCGGACGGCGTCCATGTAGTCGGCGCTGCCGCCGATGCCTCCGAGGGTGCCCGCGGCGCCGGTGGTGTTGTTGAGGCCTTCGCGGCAGACGCCTTGGACCTTGAGGCCGGCGGTGTCAGCCGCTGGGACGGCCTGGCCGGCGGCGTTCGTGGCGATCAAGGCGCCGACGAAGAGGACCGCGCCGGCGGCGGCCGGGAGCGGGAGGATCTGGGGTTGGTGCTGAGCCCAGATGCGCTGCGTGTCTTGAGTGAGCGGTGGCATCTCAGTTCCCCCGGAATCCGAAGGCGGTGGTGGTGAACGAGTATTTGGCGTCGAGCTCTCGGCGCCTTTCTTCCGAGAGGCCGCCGGCGGTGGCGGCGGCCTGGCGCTCTTCGTCGGCGAGGCGGCCGGCGGTGAGAGCTTCGACGGCGGGGACGGCGGCGAGGATCTCGAGGATCCGCTCGGCGATGGAGACATCGGCGGCCGGCTTTGTGGGGTCGTCCTGGAGCTTGACGGTGGCCGGCGTGCGTGCGGCGAGCAGCTCGACGAGGAGGGGGCGGGCGAGCTTCGCCATGGGGGGCGTGATGCGGGCTCCGAGCTTGGTGAGGCGTTTCTCGACGGAAAGCTCGGCGTTTTGCCGGAGGACTTCGGCGAAGGCCTGAACGGCTTCGGTGGCCTGGGCTCGCAGAGTAGCTACCTCGGCCTCGCTGATGGATGGCGTTGCAGGAGCCGGCGGCGCGGGCGGATCGGGTTCCATGGGGGTTTCCTTTCTGGCGGTGAGGACGTACTGGGTACGGCAAAGAGTTACCGGTGGAAGGCCGGCGACGGCGGGGCGGGCGTTGCCGAGAAGGGCGCAGCCGGTGAAGTACCAGCCGCCGGTGACGGGATGATTCAGGGCGAGCTCGGCCGATCTCCGCGTGTAGCGCTTCGTGCGGATCAGCTCGACCGTGGGCGGGTCTAGGTCGATGTAGCGCACCCACAGAGCGCCTTCCTGCATCCAGATCCGCTCGCACCAGCCGAGCGAGGGGCCGCCATAGTTGTGATCGAGATTGAGGCTGGCCATTTCGATGGCCGGGTCGTAGGCGGCGGCCATCTCTTCGAGGCGGGCGAGGGTGATCTCGATCCCGTGGGTCTCGGTGAGATCGATCGGCTTGAGGGCCGGGAACTCCAGGACCGGGGCGTCGCCGGCGGCCAACTCCACGACGTGATCGGCGGCGGGAGTCCAGAGGACGGAGCCGGTGATGATGGAGACGCCGGCGACGCCCCCGCCCGGGACCTCACCCCCTGGCCCCCTCTCCCATCTCCCACCCAGCCCCCGGGAGAGGGGGGAACTTGCTGTTGCGGTTTTCATGAGTCTTCCTCCGGGTTGAGGCCGAGGGCGTGGAAGAGAGCGGCGAGCAGGTCTTTGACGACGGTTGCGACGTCGGGGGCGCCGCTGAAGCCGGGGTCCGGGAGGGCGGGGAGGCCGGTGTCGGGAGCGATCGGCCAGGGGCCGGTGGGCTCGGGACCGGTGTAGCCCTCGGCTTCGGCTTCGGCTGCGGCGGCGGTGATGACGCCGATGGAGCAGCGGCAGCCGTGGCCGGCGGGCGGCCACCAGGTCTGCCAAATCGGGTGATCGATGGCGAAGATCTTGCCGTGCATGACGACGTGGTTGTGGAGCGGGCGATGGCGGACGAGGTCGTCTTCCTGCGTCAACCAGACGAGGTAGGGGATCTGGCGGGCCAAGGCGGCGAAGATGGAGTCCAACTCACTGACGGGAGCTTCGGAGGTGGCGGCGGCGCCGTGGACCTCACCCCCTGGCCCCCTCTCCCATCGCCCCCCCGCCGGCCGGGAGAGGGGGAACCCCCGCCCGCTCAAGGTCGGGGCGGCGGTGGGACGGGTGACAACGGGCTCGCCTTCGGCGGGGCCGGGGACCCTCATGGTCATGCGGTAGTAGCCGAGGGGGACTGGGACGCCGTCGTTGAGCGAGTTGGTGATGCCCTTCATGCGCTGGTCGCGGTCGGGGGCGTCGGTGGAGTCGTAGACCGAGCGCGGGATGGGGGCGTCGGGGCCGAAGTTGAGGAGGACGATCCAGCGGATGAGGGTGTCGGTCTCGAAGGAGCCCAGGAGGTGGGCGTCGTGGTCGACGGTCTCCAGGCGGACCTCGTTGGAAACCTGCGACTTCGCGAAGGAGCCGGGGCCTTTGGCGAGGCCGCTGGTATCGACTTCACCGAGCAACAGGAGGGCTTCGGCTCTGTCGAGCCATGAGAGGAAGGCGGCATAGCTGGCGTCTCCTCCTCTCGTGGCTTCGAGGAAGGCGACGTCGAGGCCCTCGGGGAGGGCGATGGCCGTGCCGGTGCGGATGGTGTTGAGGATCGCGAGCAGGCGGTCCTGGTGCTCTTTGTTGGTCGCCTCCTGGCCCGGCTTGTACGGGTAGGTGCCCTTCGCCAGAGGCTGCGCAAAGCGCTCCACGAAGAGTGCCCAATATTTCGAGGCGTGCTTCTTCAGATACCAGACCCAGTAGAGGCGGTCGCAGAGGGCGCGACCCCAGGGTGTGTCCTTGGTGCCGTAGGTGAGGACCTGGAACTTCAGCGGCGGCGCGGGGATGGGATTGATTCGCACCGGATTGCCGACGATATGGAGGGAGCGATCGCTCGCGGACCAGCCGAAGCGCCACATGGGGCGGTCGATGAGATCCACGGGCAGCCAGGCGTCGGCGAGAGGGCCGCGCGAGACGCGCTCCCACATGACCTCGTTGATGGCGACGCCCTTGAGGATGGCTTCCAGGGTGTTGGAGATCGGGACCACTCGTAGCGGGATCTGGGAGAGCGCGGTGCGGACGAAGAGGGCGGTTTCCTCGGCCGCCGGCGACGAGTCGGCGGCGCGGATGAAGCGCGGCAACGAGAGGACCGCCTTCACTCGCTTTTCCCAGAGGCCGGCCATGGTCGTGTCGGTGTCGACCATGCGGCTGTACAGCTCTCCGACTCGATCTCCGACCTCTGAGCGTTCGCGGACGAAGCGGGAGGGGTGCGGGATCTCCTGCCAGCGGCCGAAGGAACGGAGGAGCATGGGATCGCCCCCGAGCTCGCCCACGTAGGGGCGGAGCTGGCGCTCGGCCGCCAGGGCGGTGACGACCAGCTCGGCGAAGAGCAGGTCGGACGGGACGGGCGCGAGGGCGGTTTCCATGGGCTACTTCGCCGTCCAGCCGGTGTTGCCGGTGCCGCTGGTCTTGACGTAAAGGGTTGTGTTGTTCGCGCCATCCGTGCGCAGGTACATGCTGCAGACGGGCGCGGTGACGACACCCTCCGGCGAGCCCGCGCCGGCCACCAGCTTGCAGCCGCCCGCGAAGCGGATGGAGCCATCTCTCGCGACCGCAAAGCGCTCGGCTTCGGCTCCTAGACTTCCGCCGGAGCTGGTCGCATGGATCAGGTCTCCGGTAACGGTGCCGGAGGTCGTCGGAATGTCTTGGATTTCCAGGACGCTTGCGGTGACATTGCCGGAGGTCGCCCGGCGCTGGAGATAGGCCAGGCTGGACGTGCTCGCAGCGGTTTGCGACGCGAAGAGAGCGGAGCCCGAGGTGGTCTGACTGAACAGACCAAAGCCCGTCGTTGCGGACGCCTTGATACCGAAGCCGCCATAGCCTCTGGCAAAGAGACCGCCGCCAGAGGTGCCGGTCAATCCGCCGTCGGCGATAGCGCCCCAGGCATTGGCAGACCTGGTGAGTGCAATGAGCGCAGCGGCGGCGCCTCCCCGAGCGTTGATCGAATAATTCGAGTTGGATGGAGCCACGGCGGTGAACGCGGAGCTGTCTCCCTGGTCGTCAACGGCGCCTTGGAAGACCACGGAGGTCCAGGAGGGCAGGCTCCACGGGGGATCTCCTTCATGATTCCCGCCGTAGACGATCACCAGCCAGGGATGAAGCTCGTCGGGCGATTTGGAGGTGACGTAGGCGATCGCCGCGGCGACGGTTCGGAAGTCGCCGTGACCTTCCCGATCGACGACGACCGAGCGGGAGAACCTGCCGGTGGCAAGCCAGGCGCGGATGTCGTAGGTGGTGATGATGCTCTGGCCTCGCGGGATCTGGGCCTCGGCGGGGAGGACGCCGAGGAGGACGAGGACGGCAAGGACAGAGACGGCGGAAAGCAGGAACGGAATGGGGCTCTTGGGTTTCATGATAATCACATGGCCTTCAGGAGATCGAGGGAATCGATCGCGTTGGCGGTGGGAACCGCGTAGACCAGGGGCGGTGCGAAGTCGGCCCAGGTGGCGGTGAGCTTGCGCAGCTCGGCGACGCGGAGGGCATCGACGAGGTGATCGTTGACTTTCGAGTAGCGGCGGGTGTCGCCCGATTGCGAGTAGGTGTGATTCGCGAGCAGGTGGCGGACCTCGGGGTCGAAGGGCAGCTCGAGGCCGCGGCCGTGGAGGCGGCGCTCGATGAGTTGGGTTCCCAGCTCTTTGTAGGAGATGAGGACTTCCCGGCCGGTGTTCGGATCGAGCTGGACCTCGCCGGTGGTGGGGTCGATCGCCGGCGTGGCGCGGTTGAAGACGTAGCCGCTGAGGCGCTCGCCAAGCTCGGGGGCGAGGAGGTCTACCAGGACGCGGCCGACGCCGGTGGCGTCGAAGCCCCAGCCCCCGGCGGGGCGGAGGATGGCGTCGAGGGCGAGAATGAAGTCGCGCTGGGCGTACCAGTTCCAGCCGGTGAGGTGAAGGCGGAAGACGAAGGTGTCTGCCAGGCCGTTGCGGCGCTGGAAGAGGATTTCCGTGACGGTGGCGGAGCCAACGTCAACGCCGGCGGTGAGGTCGCCGGGGATCGGGCGCACGAAGAATCCGGCCAGGTCGGCGATGGTTAGGCTGCGGCGCTCGGCGTTCCATTGATCCCAGCCCGAGAAGTCGAGAGTGTCCTGGAGGACGGTGAGGTAGGGCTGCAGGCCGACCTCCTCGGTCTCGGCTTCTTCTTCGGGCTCATCGTCGGCCGGAGGCTCCCCCTCCTCTCCCCACGGGTAGGAGGGGTTCAGCCGGCGCGAAAGGCCATCGAGTTGGCCGGCTCGGCTGTCCCACCTGAACGAGAGCGAGAGGTAGTCGGGGATCCAGGTGAGCGCCGGCTTGAGGAGGCGCTCGGGGAAGAGGGAGTATTCGGGATCGCCCGGCAGCCCGAGGACGTTGTGGACGTAGCCCGGCTCGTCTGGACCACCGTAGAAGCCGATGAACTCCTGGCGGCGCTCCTCGCACCAGAAGGGGGTGGGCATGATGGTCTTCGGCCAATGGAAGCGGACCCAGATCCGGCCGCCGAGGTCGCGCGCGAGAGCGCGAGACCCCTCGTGCGTCGCCGCGGCCTCGGGGCGCAGGAGCTGCTTGATCAGGAGCCGCGGGGTTTCGGCGCTCAGAATCGATTCCGCGGGGACTGCGTTATCGGCGATGCGTTGGAAGGTGCACTCGCGGTCGCCCGTGGGGACGGAGTAGATCCGGATCTCGCAGCCGGGCTTGGCAGCGCGCCAGAACTCGGCCCAGCTCCTCGGATTGACGACCTTCGCGGCCTCGTCGTGTAGGAGGAAGCCGCGGACGTGGATGCCGCGGTAGGCGCGGCCGTCGTGACCGGCGGGACGGAAGAGAACGCGCAGGCCGTTGCGCCAGGTCAGCCGGCGATACGGCTTGGTGGTGCTGGCGCGCAGGGAGCGGGCAAGATAGGGGTTGGCGCTGAGCTGCCACTCGACCTCTTCCCAGATCTCATCGAGATCGCCGTCGAGGGCGGAGCCAACGAGGACGCTCCCCCGCTCGATGGCAAGACAGCTCCAGAGGAGCAGACCGACGATCTCCCGGCTCTTCCCGACCTCGGCGCCGTCCTGGTGGACGACGTGGCCGCGGAAGCGGATCGACGGCCGCTGATAGGGGAAGAGCTGCCAGAGACCTCCACCGTCCTCGGGCTTGTTGACCAGATTCGTCTCTACCCAGAGAACAGGGTCGGCATTGATCAGCCACCACTGGAGGCGGTCGACGTCGAGGACCTGGTCGTCGACCTTGATGGCTCCCCGTTCGAGCGCCTGCCAGGACCAGCGGTTGCGCTGCAGGAGCGCATCGATCAGCTCGGGGAGATCGGGATGGAGCAGCTCGACGCTATGCATCGGAGTCCTCCTCCCCTGCTGCGAGACTTCGGCGCATCTGGCTCACCCAGGCGGCTCGGCCGGCCAGCCCAAGCCCGTGATCTCTCTCACGTTCTCCGCTCGCCTTCGGCGTGATCGCTTGGTCGGCGGCGGTGTGGCCGAGCTGGCGAAGGAGTTGGAAGGTGTTTGCCGCGCGCGGGTTTTCCACGGGCCGCTCGGCGACGACTTCCAAATCGCCGTCGGCGTTGCGGCCGACCACAGGCACATGGGCGACGAGACCTTCCTGCATCAGGACGGCGAGCTCGCCGTGAGCGAGGGCGAGCTGGCCGGCCATGGAGGTGGCGGCGAGCTCAGCGATGCCGGAGAGGTCGCCGCTCTGGATGGCGGCGAGGTACTTCTGCATCAGCTCGTGCTGGCCGAGGGAGGCCAGGCAGGCGGAGAGGCCGCCGCCTTGCGCTTCGATGGCGCGCTTGACGTCGCAGGTGCCGGTGCCGTTCGGACAGACGGCGGGCTTGCACGGTGGGAGGGCCTGGGCGAGGGCGGTGGTGGCGTACTCGCCGGTCTTGACCGCGGCGGCGCGGCGCTGCGCGCGCTCTTTCGCGGACAGGGGCTTGCCCTTGGGCCGGCCGCCCTTTCCCTTGTGCTCTCGCTGTGACCGTCTCGGCATCTTGACAACTCGCCTCCTTCGAGTCCAGCCTGAATCCATGAGCGCAAGACCCAAAATTGACGAAGCCCTGGAAACAGGGGGTAATCACAAGAATTCACAGGAGATAGAGGCGGCGGGCGGGGAGAAAAGTGCGATAAAGTTTTTATCGCACCTCGATGGATGGGTCTCTTTCCTGGTCAGCGTGCGGGGCCGGACGGAAGGGACGGCGCGGAGGTATCGGCGGCTGGTGGAGCGGCTTCTGGAAGATGTCGGGAAGCCTTTCGCGCAACTCGGGCGGGAGGACATCGAGAAGCATCTGCGGCGGCTGCACCTGGTGGGGAGGGGGGAGTCTGTCCGTCGAGGTGTGGTGGTGGCGGTGCGCTCGCTGGCGGAGTGGTGCCTGGCGCACGGGATTCTCGATGCGAACCCCGCGGCGTCGCTGTCAGGGCCGCGGCCCTACGAGCGGGAGATCAAGGTTCTCTCGGTCGCAGAGGTCGAGCGGTTGCTCTGGGGCGACTCGCCGGGGACTCTTCCGCGCGATCCCCTGGAGCTGCGAGACCGAGTGCTGCTGGGCGTGGCCTATGTGGCGGGGCTGCGGGCGTCGGAGATCGGCCCGCTGGAAGCGGAGGGGGTGGTCTGGCAGGAGGCGACGCAGACCTTCAGCATCCTGGTGCGGCACGGGAAGGCGTCGGGGCAGGACGTGCGTCTGCCGCTGGATCGGCCGGTCTCGCGGATGCTCGGGACCTGGCTGACGGTGCGGGCGACTGGAAAGGGAGGGGGCCGGTTCCTCTGGGGGCAGCCGCTGACCCGGTGGGCGGTGCGCAAGATCCTTCACCGGCGGTGCGCGGAGGTGGGGATCGAAGCGAAGGGGCGGCGGCTGTCGCCGCACGTGCTGCGCCACAGCGTCGCGACGCATCTGCTCCAGGAGGGGCTCGACATCCGGGAGGTGCAGCTCTTGATGCGACATCGGTCGATCGCGACGACGGAGAAGTATCTGCATGCGAATGTGGATCGGTTGGGAGCGGTGCTGGTGCGGAAGAGCCCCTTGGAGAGACGGCGCCGGGGAAAAGTGGTGGCGGTTCGGCCGGCGATGCAGATGATCCTCGGCGAGCTCGGGGAGCTGGTTCGGCCGAAGTGACCCTCACCCCCTGGCCCCCTCTCCCACCCGCACTCACGCCCGCCCGGGAGAGGGGGAATGGCCAGTCACCAAAACCGTAGTTCTGGGGACCGCTCTTTCCCGCCGGGCGCCGTCGCGGAAATGCCCGGCTGGCGGGCGTTTGCTCGCACTCATCCGTCAGCGTGCCTCCCCGCGGGCGGGCTCACGTGCCGAAAACGAAACCAGTTTCGTTTTTCGCGACGCGGAAAGTGGCGCCGCGGTTGGGTTGGAGGGCATCGACGCCGGGCGCAATGGAGGTCTAAACCTGCGCGAAAAAAGATGCCGAAAAGAGGAGGTGTTTGCGAAGCGCTGGCGGGGGGAAGTGGCGGCTGAGGAGGAGGGTGAAGCTGAGCGCGGGTGGCGTTTTGCGAAGCAGGGCCTGGGGGAAAGCCTCCCTGCGAAGGTGGACCGAGGAACCCACGAGAGATGGAACGGGCGAGGGGGAGCTTTGCGTAAGCAGATACGGCGGGAAGTGTCCCTAGAAAGGTGGGACTGTGGTCTGTTGATTTTTAGGTTTTGCGCGAGGCTTGCTTAGCTCGTGCGGGGTGTGCTTGCGGGGCCTGGGGGAAATCTTGCCTGCGAAGGTGGGAGGGGGTCCGACAGGAGGACAGCCGGACCCTGATCCTGGTGGGTCTAGGGTAGCGTATTAGTGGCAGGAACTACACTGGCCGGTGGCGGAGTCGCAGTAGTACGAGGGATAGCCGGGGCTTCCGTCGGGACACGTAATGGGGGTTGGGTAGCAGCAATAATAGAGGCTAGGAGCGCCGTACGAATAGACCCAAAAAAAAGGTCTAGTGCAAATGTAATAGCACAAGCCAGTTGCGCGTGCAGCCGAACTGAGTGCAACTGCGAGGATGAGGGTGAGCCCGGCGATTCGGAAAGCGGTTTTCATGTGTCCCCCTTTCTTTGAGCGAAGCCAGTGCATTCTGGCTCTTGCATGATTGAATACGATTCATACGAAATTGTCAATAGCTAGGGGAATGGGTGGGGGGCGCCGCGGCTGGCGCGGACGAGCACGAGACGCCGCCAGGCGGCTCGCGCGCAGCGCGCAAAGACGCGGCGCCGAGGGGGGTGGGGGAAGGGCGGGGGGCATCAGGTGAGATCGGCGGAGCCGGACCTTGTTCGGGAGGGGGAGCGGGGGTCCGCCCGTGTCTGGGTGGGTGGGTCTTCCCGTGGGTGGGGGCGGCCCGGTCCGGTCTTCGCCCCTGGTTTACATAACGGGATGTAAAGGCGGGGGCCCGGAGGCGGCGGCGGTTCGGTCTCGGGTTCGGCTAAAACTCGTTCGGATTTCATTTTTAGCGGAACCCGACCGAGAGGGTGGGTGGGGAAGCCGCCGCCGACGCCAGGGGCGATTCCGGGCCGAGGGTGGGAGGGCTCTTGGGGGGCACGGGCGGTCCCCCGCGGGTGGGGGAAATCAAAGAGGGTGGGCGGGTCTGGAATGGGGTGGGCGCCTTGGAGGACCGGAGGCCGGCTTTTCACGGCCGCAGGCTCCAGGGCGCGCACCCCGGCCTTGCAGGATGGAGGGTGCCGTTGGCGATGAAGGCCCGGGTTGCTGCCCGCCCCTGGTTTCACATAATGCGCTGTCCAGCATTATGTAAAGGCGGAGCCCGGAGGAGGGGGCGGCAGCGGTCCGTTCGGGGAAAGGCGGCGTTCCGGTCACCCCGCCCGGTGCCTAGGGCGAGCCGCCCCCTCCGCAGCCAGGGGCGGGCAGCAACCTGGGCCGAGGTGATGATCGAGCGCGGGCGGGAGCAGTCTGGCGGAGCTTGCGGAGCCAGTCTGCGGGGCGGAAGGGTGCCGTTACCACGGCGGATGAGGCGCCGGTGGAGACTCCGGTCGGCGGAGCGGGCGTGCGGGTGGCGGGCCGAGCCGGAGCTTCTCCGGCGCGCCCACGGAGGCTCGCAGGGCGATCAAACGGGCGGGCGGGTGTGGAATAGGGGTGTGCGCTCTGGAGGACCGGAGGCCGGCTTCTCACGGCCGCAGGCTCCAGGGCGGACACCCCGGCCTTGCAGGATGAAAGGGTGCGGTCGGCGGTGAGGTGAGGATCGAGCGCGGGGAGCAGTCTGGCGGAGCTTGCGGAGCCAGTCTGCGGGGCGGAACGGTGCCGTCCCGCGGCGGCTGAGGCGCCGGTGGAGCTCCGGTCGGCGGGGAGGGTGGGTGGCGGGCCGAGCCGGAGCTTCTCCGGCGGGGCACGAAGGCTCGCAGGCGAGGGGGCGATTGCGTCAGCGTGAACGGGGGAAAGGTGGCCGGCCCTCTCGGCCGGACGATCTCGAGAGGGCGGGTGGTTGGGTAGGCGTCCCACGGCGGCCGGAGCTCGAGAGGGGGCGTTTGCGTCAGCGAGGACGGGGGAGTTGGTCATCCCGCGGACGGCCGATCTTGAGCGGGTGGGCGGATGGGTGGTCGTCCCACAGAGGCCGGAGCTTGAGAGGGGGCGATTGCGTCAGCGCGGACGGGGGAAGCTGGTCGTCCCGCGGACGGTGGATCTTGAGCGGGTGGGTGGTTGGGTCGTCGTCCCACGGCGGCCGGAGCTCGCGCGGGGGCGATTGCGTCAGCGCGGAAGGGGGAAAGCTGGTCGTCCCGCGGGGGGTGGATCTCGAGAGGGTGGGCGGTTGGGTAGTCGTCCGCTCGCACGGCGGCCCGGACCTCGCGCGGGGGAGCTTGCGGAACGCGGACGGTGGGGAGCTGGTCATCCCACGGACGGTGGATCGTGAGCGGGTGGGCGGATGGGTAGTCGTCCGCTCGCACGGCGGCCTGGACCTCGCGCGGGTGGCCGGGAGGGGAGTCGGCCCCTCCCAAGCCCCGGGTTGAATATATAGAAAAGTGGCGATTTGCGGTTTTCTTCTTCCTCTTCGGCTCCTCGTCGCCGAGGCTGTGGGAGCTGTGGTAATCCCGGGGCGGTGGATGGAAGTCGGGATTTCCAACGGTTGTGGGAAGGTCCGGGGGCGGGTGGCTGGTGGCCCGGAGCTTTCCACATCCGGTCAGCTTCCATAGCCTGGGCGGGGGAAAGCTTCGCCTGCCCGGACGGCTCCCAGTAGTCGCCCATGGCCCTTCCCGGCTTGCGTGCGGGCCTGCGTGGCCGCGTGCAGACCTGCGTGCAGGCCTGCGTGCGGCTCCCCAGAGCCGCGTGCGGAGTTGCGTGCAGGTCTGCGCGAGCCGCGTGCGGACCTGCGTGCGGCTTTGCGTGGCCGGATTCTGCGGCCCCCACCCCCTCCGGCCCCTTCGGATCAGCTCTCTCGCGGATCGAGTATTTCGGGAATGGAACGAAACCTTCCTATTGGCATGTTACTTGAATGCTAGCTTCAGCATGGCTGCAACGGAATTCCTGAAGGATTCCGCGCAGAAGGAACAAATGGTTGCCGCAACGGGTGTACGAGATCGGCTCGTACTCTTCATAGAAGGAGAAGCTTATGCGCATCAAGAAGTTGGCTGCTCTTGTGGCAGTGGTCGGGTTCCTTTTTGCGGTGAACGGCGCTGGCGCGGCAACTGAACAACCCAAGGTGGGCTCGGGACCGCTCGTGGGGGGGTATTCTTCTTTGGAGCCGATGACGGAGGGCTATTGCGAATCCAGCTGTTGTTGGGCTTCAGGTTGCAATGTCGAATGCAGCAGCAGCTTCTGTCGTGCGAGCTGCGGCACTGACGACACCTCGATTACGTACTGCGACGCGACTTAGAGGGCAGACTCCCGACTCCTCTTGCCGTTCGCGGAGAGGCCCGCCGACCGGCCACTGGACACCTCTCGCAGGACACAGCTGCTAAGAACGCTTGAAAGCGGGACGCCTCTTACGACGTCCCGCTTCCCATCAGGCGACAGAAGGGATATTTTTGTCGTCGCCTAGCAGCCTTTCGACATGGCCGCTCGCCAAGGCTGCGGCACGGGCTTGTGCTTCGGCTTCCCGGTGCCAGTAGACCTTCTCCATCATCCGGAGGGAGGTGTGCCCGAGGAGCTCCATGCCGTGCTCCGGCTCGACGCCGGCCGACGGTAGCTGCGAGCGGAACGCGTGGCGGGCCGTCTTGGGGGTGATGCCCTCCACTTTCGCCAGCCCGCACATCAGCTCCCAACCTTTCTGCACGGTGGTCAGGTGCGTACCCTCGCGGTCTCCAGGGATGACCCAGCGGCAGCCCTGCGGGCGCGGCACGGAGCGGAGGATCGCGACATCTCCGGGCGAGAGCCAGATCGTCCGGCCTTCCTTATCCGAGTCGTGGCGGTCGCCCTTACCGTGAGGGCGGTCGATGCGGGGCGCTAGTCGAGTGTAGGTCTCGGGGGCGGCTAGGGTCTCGAGGTCGAAGTCGGGCGCGAGGATGATCGGGGGCTGCACCCAGGCGAGCTCGGCTGACAGGATCTCGTGCGGGCGGCACCCGGTGCGCAGAATGAGCCGGATGGCGGCGAGGGTACGAGGTGGCAGGCGGTCATCGGCCTCGATCTTCTGGAGGGCCTGGCCGAGGGCCTTGTACTGCTCGGGGCCGATCGTCGCCTTCGAGGGGCGCTCCTTGTACCGATCGACCTTCCTTTCCGATGCCGGATTCGGCCCCGGCAGCCACTCCATCTTGTCGATGGCCCATTGGTAGGCGGCGGTGAGCTGCTGGAGCGCCCCGGTTGGCCACGGTCGTGCCGCTGACCTGCCGGCCCCTCCGCGGTTGCGCCTCGTGCTTGGCCTGTGCCTCGGCCTTCACCTTCCCGGCGATGTCCCGCTTCAGGGCGACGACACGGGCCGGTGTGAGGTCCGGAAGCTTCAGCTTGCTCAGGGGGATGCGGTGCTCCGACTCGGGCACGACATGGGGCAGGAGATGGAGCCGCCAGAGGCGCTCGTACTCTTCAATGGTCTTTGCCGTCCATTTGTCGGCGTTGGCCTCGTGGTATCTTAGCGCAAGCTCCTCGATCGTCAACCGGAGCCCGGTCATGGTGCTCGACTTCCCCTTTGCCACCCGCATGTCTCTGAGCTTCTCCGCAGCCTGCTCGCGGGCCTCCTCGGGCGTCAGCTCGTGGATGAGGCCCAGCCGCACCTGCGGGAAGCCTTCCTTCCGGATGACGTACTTCACTTCCGCCCGCCCGACCTCCAGGCCGAAACCCCGGAGGGAGTCGATACCCCCACCCTCCATGATGAAGTACCTGTTCGTGGGTGCGAGCCGGACCCGCTCCAGGACGGACCGGGTGATCTTCGGGACGTGGCGCCGCTTGCCCTTCTTCTTCATCTTGGCCTCCCGCCTCGTACGTTTCTCGTACGTTTCTAGTACGTTACCATGCCCGGTTACCGCCGGTCAACACCGGAAAGTACGGGGAAGAAAATGAGGCGTTAAGCGTGGTAAATGGCTTGTTTTGCTGTGAGTTACCGGGAAGTGCCGGGAGGTGCCGGGAAGTCTGCGGAAGCCTGGCGTATGAATGGGGTTCAGGGGGTCCCGGGTTCAAATCCCGGCGTCCCGACCAAGTTCCCCCGAATTTTCAAAGACTTAGCTCGACCTCCTCGAAGACCCAGGAAAGACCCAGGAAAGGCCTGGGACATTCCTGGGACATTCGTCTCCAAGTCGTTCAATCGTAGGACCATATCGCTGGTGCTGTAAATCCCCCCCTCCTCGAATCGCCTGTTGATTTCCCTGGCCGCCCCAACCTGAGATAGCCGCGATCCCAGAAGACGCTCAGCCCACGGCCCTCGAGAGCTCGGACAATCATCTGAGCCTCGGGCCGATTCTTGGAGTTGTAGCTTCGCCGCGGCGGCCCTGGTGCTGGCCGTCGTGGGGATCTATTCGATCCTGGTCTACACCGTGCGCCAGCAGAGCTTTGAGATCGGCATCCGCATGGCGCTTGGCGCGGATCAGCCGGACATCCTGCCCCATTTCCTGTGGAAGGGCGTCGCGCTCCTGGCGATCGGTCTGGCGGCGGGGCTCGCCGCCGCGCTCGCTCTCGCGAAAACGATGGCGAGCATCCTGTTCAACGTGAGCCCCTACGACCCGCTCGTGTTCATCGCGGTCCCCTGCGTGATCGCGCTCTCCTCGCTCCCCGCGATCCTCCGTCCGGCCTGGCGGGCGGCGAAGGTCGATCCGTCGTCGTTGTTCCGGACGAGCTGAGCGGTCAGCTCCCTCGCCAGCCGCTCGACCTCGGGCCGGCGGAGGAGGCTGTAGTGGTCTCCGGGCAGGATGGTCCGGTCGAGGCCGGCCGGGACGAGCCGGCTCCAGGCGTCGAGCGCGGCGGCGTAGGAAGCGGCGGTCGCCTCGGAAACCCAGAGGGTGAGGCGGCCGGTGTAGGGCTCGGGCGCGTAGGCGCGGCTCGCCTGGAGGTTGGCGGCGAAGGTGGCGAAGAGCGGCTCGATCTGGGCCAGGCCGAAATCGGCGGGCAGGAGGCCGGCGGTGTGGCCGAGGCGGACGACGTGTGCGAGCTTCTCCTGCTCCGGCAGGGAGCGCAGCTCTTCGGGGGAGATCCCGACATTGAAGCCGAGCAGGCGGGCCATGTCCTGTGCGAACGAGGCCACGAGCTCCTCGTCCGTGGCCGGCGCGGTTGCGGTCTCCGGCGGCAAGGTGTCGATCAGCGCGAGGAGCTCGGGAGCCTGGCCTTCCGCCGCGAGCTGCCTGGCCATTGCGAAGGCGACCAGCCCGCCCATGGACCAGCCGCCGAGCCGGTAGGGTCCTTGCGGCTGGACGCGGCGCACCTCGGCGAGGTAGCGGGCCGCCATCTCTTCGATGCTTTTCGCCGGCGGCCGGTCGTCTGGAGTCTGGAGGGCATAGAACGGCTGGTCCGGCGCGAGATGGCGGGCGAGGTCCAGATAGCAGAGGACGTTGCCGCCGATCGGATGGACACAGAAGAAGGGAGCCTGATCGGTGTCCCAATTCGTGGCGGGTTTGATGGCGACGAGAGAGCCGCGTCCCTTCCGGCCGGCCGGGTGGCCGCCGGACGTCTCGGCGAGCGCTGCGAGGGCTTCCAGGGTCGGAGCGGAGAACAGGGCCGCGAGGGGGAGGGTCGTGCCGAGGCGCTTCTCGATCCGGGCCATCAGGAGGACGGCGAGGAGGGAATGGCCGCCGCGTTCGAAGAAGTTGTCGTGAACGCCGATGTGGGCGATGCCGAGGAGCTCGGCCCAGATCTCCGCCAGGACCTCTTCGACCGCGGTCCGCGGCGCGACGAAGCCGGGGGCCGGTCCGCTGTCCGGCTCGGGCAGGGCCTTCCGGTCCACTTTGCCGCTGGGTGTGAGCGGCAGGGCTGGGAGCGCCACAATCGCCGAGGGGAGCATGAAATCGGGCAGCTTGTCGCGCAGGGCCTGGCGGAGCGCAGCGGTGTCGACTTCGCCGGTGACGTAGGCGACGAGCCGGAGGTCGGCGGGGGATCCGACCGATCGGTCGGATCCGTCGAATCGGTCCGATTTCACAACCACAACCGCCTCTCGCACGCCGGGCAGGGCACCGAGCGCGGCTTCGATCTCTCCCAACTCGATGCGGTAGCCGCGCACCTTGACCTGGTTGTCGAGGCGGCCGAGGAAGTCGAGGGAGCCGTCGGGCAGCCAACGCACGAGATCGCCGGAGCGGTAGAGCCGGCCTCCGTGGTCTCCGCCGAAGGGATCGGGAACGAAGCGCTCGGCGGTCAGGTCTGGCCGGCCGAGATAGCCGCGGGCGAGGCCGGCGCCGCCGATCTGGAGCTCTCCCGGAACGCCGAGCGAGGCGAGGTTTCCGGCGGCGGTGACGGCGTGGACGCGGACGTTCGGCAAGGGGAGGCCGATGCGCGAAGGAGGTGCACCGTCCGTGAAAGGAGCGGCCGCCGTGTCCACCGTGCACTCGGTCGGCCCGTAGACGTTCCAGAAACGGGTTCGGCCCTGCTGGCTCCGCGCGAGGGCGGCGTCACGGAGATCAGCATCGACGGCTTCTCCTCCCACCAGGACGAGCGCGGGCGCGGCGTCGCCTTCTCCCCCAGCCCCCAGACCGGCGGCGAGGAGCGGCCGGAGCTGCGACGGCGTGCAGTCGAGCACGTCGATCCGCTGCCGGCGGACGGTGTCCACCAGCGCCGCAGGGTCCAGCCGCACGTCCTGAGGCAGGATGTGGAGGGAGTGGCCCCAGGCGAGCTGCACGAGCTGTTTGATCGAGCCGTCGAAGGAGAACGAGGCGTTGACGCCCACCCGGAGCGGTCCCGTCTCCTCGCAGTACACCGTTTCGCGTAGCGCCCGCGCCAGGTTCACCACCGCGCCGTGCCGGACGACGACGCCCTTGGGCCGACCCGTCGAGCCGGAGGTGTAGATGACGTAGGCGGGGTGGTCGGCGTGGAGCCTCACCCCCGACCCCTCTCCCATCCCCTCCCCTGCCGCCGGGAGAGGGGCGCCACCGCCCAGGTCCTCGAGGAGCATGACCGGGGTTCCGTTCGGCAAGCGGCTGGCCAGCTCGGAGGTGGTGACCACGACCGGCGCCCGGCAATCTTCCAGAATCCAGGCGATCCGTTCTGCCGGATAGGTGGGATCGACGGGCACGTAGACGCCTCCCGCGGTCAGGATCCCTACGAAGCCGGCGATCGCTTCAACCGAGCGGTCGAGGAAGAGGACGACCGGCACTTCGGGGCCGACGCCCAGGTCGCGGAGACGCAGGGCCAGGCTCGCGGATTGCCGGCCGAGATCTCCGAAGGTCAGGCGGCGGTCTTCGCAGATGGCGGCCAGGGCTTCGGGAGCTTCCGCGATCCGCTGAGCGATCAGATGGTGCAGGCAGGGCGGATCCGCGACGGCGGTCGCGGTGTCGTTCCATTCGATCTCGAGCTGGCTTCTTTCTCCAGGGGTGAGGAGCGGCAGCTCGGAGAGCCGGCATGCGGGGTTCTCGACGGCGCCGGCGAGCAGTTGCCGGAGGTGCGCGAGGAAGCGCTCCATGGTCGGGGCGTCGAAGAGGTCGGCGTTGTAGTCGAGCACGCCGGTCAGCCGGTCCGCGGCGTCGGTCAGGGAGAGGTCGAGATCGAACTTCGCCGAGCGGGCCGCGAAGGAGAGCGGATGGAGGGTGATGCCGGGCAGCTCCAGGGGAGACGCCGGCACGTTCAGGAGCTGGAAGCTGACCTGGAAAAGCGGCGTATGCCGCAGGTCGCGGTCGGGCCGCAGCTCTTCGACCAGCTTTGCGAAGGGGAGGCTCTGGTGGTCGTAGGCGCCGAGCGCAGTGTTGCGGACGCGGTCCAGGAGCTCGCCGAAAGCGGGATCGCCGGAGAGGTCGGTGCGCAGGACGAGCATGTTGACGAAGAAACCGATCAGTTTTTCCACGTCGCCGTGGTTGCGGTTCGCGATCGGTGTCCCGACCGAGATGTCGGTCTGGCCGGTGTGGCGGTGGAGGAGCGCCTGGAAGCCAGCGAGGAGCGTCATGAACAGGGTGGCGCCGCGGCCGCGGCTGGCCGCGCGCAGCGCTTCCGTCAGCTCGGGCGGGAGGACCGGATGGCGCAGGCCGCTGGGCGCCTTGGCGAGGATCGGCCGCGGCCGGTCGGTGGGCAGCTCGAGGACCGCCGCGCCGGTGAGCTGCTCGCGCCACCAGCCGAGCTGCCGTTCGAGGACCTCTCCCTGCAACCACCGCCGCTGCCAGGCGGCGAAGTCGGCGTATTGGATGGCGAGCGGTGCGAGCGGAGACAAGGCGCCGGCGATTCGTGATTGGTAGAGAGCCGAGAGCTCGCGCACGAAGATGCCGATCGACCAGCCGTCGAAGACGATGTGGTGGAAGGAGAAGAGCACCGCATGATCGCTCTCGCCGAGCCGCATCAGGAGGCCCCGCACGAGCGGCCCTTGCGCGAGAGAGAAGGGGCGGAGGGCCTGCGCGGAGGCCAGGCGGCGGATCTCCTTCTCGTGCCGATCCGGAGGCAGGGTCCGCAGATCGGCTACGGGGATCTCGAACGGGACCGCGGGCTGGATGATCTGCACGGCTTCTCCGTCGATCTCCGGGAACGTGGTGCGCAGGCTCTCGTGCCGGCGCAGGATCTCGTCGAGGCTCCACCGGAAGGCGGCCACGTCGAGCGGTCCTTCCAGGCGGAAGGCGGCCGCTTCGTTGTAGGCGAGCGTCCGCGCTTCGAGGCGGTCGAGGAACCAGAGGCGCTCCTGGGCGAAGGAGAGAGGGAGACGGCCGTCGTGCGGCACGGGCTCGATCGGCGGCACGTCCGCCTCGCCGCCGCCGAGGCGGAGGCTCGCGATCTCGGCCGCCACGGAGGCGACGCTCCGCGCTGCGAAGAAGGTGCGGAGCGGCAGCTCGACGCCGAACGCCTGGCGCACGCGTGAGACGGCCTGCGTGGCGAGCAGAGAGTGGCCGCCGAGCGCGAAGAAGTCGTCCTCGACGCCGATCCGGTCCATGCCGAGCAGCTCCTTCCAGAGCGCGAGCAGCCGCTCTTCAGTCGCGTTGCGCGGCGCCACGAGCGACCGGCCGCTCTCCGGCGCTCCGTCGGGAGCCGGCAGCCGCCGACGGTCGACCTTGCCGTTCGGGGTGAGCGGCAGGGCGTCGAGCAGCACGAAGGCGGACGGCATCATGTAGTCGGGGAGCCGCTCCTGAAGGAACGCGCGCAGCTCGGGGACGATGCGGCGGAGGAAACGGCCTTGGAGGGGGTTGTTGGTGTAGGGGCCCTCACCCCCGGCCCCTCTCCCAGCCCCCTCCCACCCTGCCGGGAGAGGGGAGACAAGCGAAGACCACAGCACCGCCTCGAACGATCCATCCGCGCCGGGATCGGCCCAGCTCAGCTCGACTTCGTAGGGCAGGTCGTTCGCGAGGTCCCAAACGTCCTGCGGCTCGACGGCTCCGAGGGCGGCTTCGGCGGCACGGCGGCGGAGATCGGCGGCGGTTTCGATCCCCTCGGGGGCTTCTTGCAGCAGTCGGGCTGCCGCCGCGGCCTCGGCGGTGCGGGCGTTCGGAATGTTGCGCAGGCGCAGGACCGGCGGCGCATCTTCGGCAAGTCGGCGTCTCAGGGCGGCGAGGGTCAGCCCTTCGCGGCGCCAGTCCAGAACGCCGTCCTGGACCGGCTCCTCCCTCCCGGTCCCGATCCGCAGCACGACCTGGTACCGGAAGCCGGTCAGCTCGTTGTGGGCGCGGCCGTGCTTGGGGTGGATCTCGATGCGGCCGAGCTTGGGCAGGCGCTCCCGGAGGGCGGTGAAGAACGCGGGATCAATCACCAGCTCGTTCTCGTCGAGATGGCGGGCGTGCACCCTCTGGCGCAAGCGGGCCAGCGGCGTCTCGGGATCGGCCTGGAAGAGCTCCAGCGAGGTGTGGAACGCTTCGAGGAGCGGCAGGCTGCGCAGGTCGCCGAGGAAGATGGCGCCGCCGGGACGCACCACGGTGACGGCCCGCGAGACCACGCCGGCGAGGTAGTCGGCGCTCGGGAAGTACTGGGCCACGGAGTTGACGACCACCGTGTCGAAGGAGTCGTCTGCCAAGCCGTCGAGCTGGTGCGCGGACGCGCGGAGGAGCTGGACGCGCCCGTCGTCCAGGCCCACGCGGCCGAGCTGGCTCTCGATGTAGCGGAGGGCGCGGCCGGAGACGTCGGTGCCGGTGTAGATCTCGCAGCGCGGCGCGATGCGGAAGAGGATCATGCCGGTGCCGCAGCCGATCTCCAGCACCCGCCGCGGAGCGAGCCCGGCGATGCGGCCGATCGTGTCGTCCAGCCACTCTTCCATCTCGCTCGCCGGGAGCGGGAGGCCGGTGTAGGTGCTGTTCCAGCCGATGATGTTGAAGGTGGGATCGGCCTCGACGGCCTCGTCCTGATACAGGTCGTCGAAGATCTCGCCCCACTGGGAGACCTGCTCGGTCTGCTCGCCGCTCTCGGCCGTTTCGTAGGCCGGGTTCTGCACCACGTAGGCGGCGAGGCGCCGGTCGCCCGGGACGTCCTCGCGGGCGAGCACGACGGTCTGGAGCACGGCCGGGTGCTCCTCGAGGCGCGCCTCGATCTCTCCCAATTCGATGCGGAAGCCGCGGATCTTGACCTGATGGTCGAGCCGGCCGAGGAACTCGATCGCGCCGTCCGCGCGCCGGCGGACGAGGTCGCCCGTGCGGTAGAGGCGACCGCCGGCCGGTCCTTCGGGATCGGGCACGAAGCGCTCGGCGGAGAGCTCCGGCCGCCGCCAATAGCCCCAGGCGAGACCGTCGCCGCCGAGGAAGAGCTCGCCGGCCGCGCCGAGCGGAACCGGAGAGTGCCAGCGGTCCAGGACGTGGAGCGTCGTAT
>WNGB01000899.1_pt1 | contig 79697 bp, 72 predicted proteins | sample 5400681 | NCBI WGS metagenome assembly WNGB01 (sample SAMN13153367, study PRJNA577476) | soil metagenome | isolation source: 115 cm soil or saprolite under grassland replicate 2 | place: USA:California | collected 2016-06-15 | reverse complement strand
GGCGACCGCCTCCGCGTCAAGCAGCTCCCGGTCCATCCGCGATCTTCCCTGCATAAGAAGATCATCCCAGAAGATCGAACACACTGCCGGCAGAAATGCCGGAGAAAGCCTCACGAGTTATTCAGCGCGGTCCTAGGCGCGCGTGGCGGCCAGGCGGCGCAGCGCAAGCTCGGCATACAGGGCAGCGCCGTCGCCGAGAACCGCGTCGTCGAAGACCGCATCCGCTGAGTGGTTGTAGGCGGCGGTCGCCGGGTCCGCGCCCGGCGGGCAGGCGCCCAGCATCACGAAGGCGCCGGGCACCTGCTCGAGGACGAACGAGAAGTCCTCCGCGCCGGTCAGCGGGAAGGGCTGGGTAATGATGCGGCCGTTGCCGTAAAGCTCCGTCACCGTCCGCTGCGCGAAGGACACCTCATCGTCGTCGTTGACGGTCACCGGGTATCCGGTGGGGAACCCGGCGGTGGCGGTGAGGCCGTGCCCGGCGGCAATCTTCTCGGCCAGGCGCACGGCGTGCTCCATGACCCGCGACCGGGTCTCCGCCGAGAAGGTCCGCAAGGAGCCGAGCAGCCTGGCCTCATCCGGGATCACGTTGTCGGTGGTGCCGGCGTGGAAGCTGCCGATGGTCAGGACAACGGGGTCGAAGACGTCGAACTTCCTGGTCACCATCGTCTGCAGGGCGGTGACGATCTCGCAGGTGACGGGGATCGGATCGGCGGCCCGATGCGGCTGGGAGGCATGCCCGCCATGCCCGTTAATGGTCAGCTCGAACACATCGGCTGCGGCCATCATCGGGCCGGGCTTCGTGCTGTAGACACCGCCGGGCAGGGTGGAGGAGGCCACGTGCAGCGCGTAGGCGGCGACCGGCCGGTTGCCCGCAGCGTCGAGCACGCCTTCGGAGATCATCTGCCGCGCGCCGGCGTAACCCTCCTCGCCCGGCTGGAACATGAAGATCACGTTGCCGGGGATCTCCTGCTGCCGTGCCGAGAGCAGCCGCGCCGCTCCGGTGAGCATCGCGGTGTGCAGGTCGTGGCCGCAGGCATGCATCGCACCGTCGAGCTGTGAGGAGTAGGGCAGGCCGGTGCGCTCGGTCACGGGCAGGGCGTCCATGTCGCCGCGCAGCAGGACCGTGGCGCCCGGCTTGCCGCCGCGCAGCACCGCGGTCACCGAGCTCAACTCGCGCCCGCAGCTGATCTCCAGCGGCAGCCCGCCGAGAGCCACGAGCACTTTCTCCTGGGTCCTGGGCAGGTCAAGCCCGATCTCCGGCTCGCGGTGGATGGCGCGGCGCAGCTCGGCAAGCTCGCCCGCCATCGTCATGGCGTCCTGGTGTACCTCAGCCGGCATCCGTTGCCCCCTTCTCGCGGGTCCCGTCCGGTGGATCCGATATGTCCCTGAGGATCGCACGGAGCGCATCACCGCGCCGTGGCGCCTGCGCCCCGGATCGCGGCGGCCGCGCGGCCCTTCTGGGGCCCGGCCACGGGCTTGTCCGGTCTAGACTGTCCGGACACCACGCGTGGCCGTGCCGATTTTCGAGGCCAGGGATTACGAAGTGAATGACGTCGGCTGGGACATTCTCGTTGTCCTGGTCATTGTTCTCATCGGCGGCTTCTTCGCCGCAGCCGAGATGGCGCTCGTCTCGCTGCGCGACGGCCAGGTGCGCGCGCTGGCGCAGCGCGGCAGGCGCGGCCAGCGGGCCGCCAGGCTCGCGCAGGACCCGAACCGGTTCCTGTCCGCCGTCCAGATCGGCGTCACGCTGGCGACGCTGCTCTCCGGTGCCTTCGGCGCGGCGACCCTGGCCAGCAGGCTGGAGTCGACGCTCAAGCAGCACCTGTCGCCAGGCGCCGCGTCGGTCGTCTCGGTCGCGGTGGTCACGCTCGTGATCTCCTTCTTCACCCTGGTTCTGGGCGAGCTCGCGCCGAAGCGGATTGCCCTGCAGCGTGCCGAGCGGGTGTCGCTGGCCGCCGCCCCGCTGCTCGACCGGCTCGCGACGCTGGCCCGTCCCCTGGTCTGGCTGCTGTCCCGGTCCACGAACCTGGTCGTCCGCGTGCTCGGCGGCGACCCGAAGGCCGGCCGCGGGGTGATGACCGAGCAGGAGATTCGTGACCTGCTCGCCGGGAATCAGGCCCTGAGCCCGGACGAGCGGCACATCGTCGGCGAGGTGTTCGACGCGGGGAAACGGCAGATCCGCGAGGTCCTGGTGCCCAGGACCGAGGTCGACTTCCTGCCGGCCGGCATGTCCCTGCAGGACGCCGCGAAGATCGCCGTCGCGGCCCCGTATTCCCGGTTCCCCGTCTACCAGGAGTCCTACGACGACGTCATCGGCTTCGTGCATGCCCGTGACCTGCTCGACCCCGCCGCCGACGGCACCCGCCTGGTCGGCGCGGCGGCCAGGCCGGTCAAGCTGCTGCCGACGACCAAGACGGTGCTGTCCGCCCTGTCGGAGATGCGGCGGGACCATTCGCACCTGGCAATCGTGGTGGACGAGTACGGCGGCACGGCCGGCATCGTGACCCTGGAGGACCTCGTCGAGGAGCTGATCGGCGATATCCAGGACGAGTACGACGTGGCCGAGGACCAGCCGAGGAAGCTGGTGGGCGGCGAGCTTGAGGTGGATGGCCTGCTGAACCTGGACGACTTCGCCGAGCAGACCGGCGTGCAGCTGCCGGATGGCCCGTACGAGACGGTGGCCGGCTACGTCCTCGCCTCGCTCGGCCACCTGCCCGGTGACGGCGAGACCGTCGAGGTCGCCGGCCGCAAGCTGGTCGTCACCGAGATGGACGGCAGGCGCATCGCGCGGGTACGGGTGGGCAAGCCGCGGCCAGGCGCCGATGCCGATCAGCAGCCAGGCCCGGCCAGCTAGACTGGCTAGCCCGGCCGGGCCGGGGCCCGGCGGCCGCCCGGCCAGCGCGGGCGGGAGGCCGATCACCGGGAAGGCGGCGCTAGTGCGCTCTGGCCATATGGACACCGGCAACGCGGCCGCCGCCGACACGGTCCTGGTCGTCGACTTCGGCGCGCAGTATGCACAGCTCATCGCGCGCCGGGTACGCGAATGCCAGGTGTACTCGGAGATCGTCCCCGCGACCATGCCGGCCGCCCGCATGCTGGCCAGGAACCCGAAGGCGATCATCTTGTCCGGCGGCCCCGCGTCGGTGTACGCGGACGGCGCGCCGCCAGCGCCCGCGGGGCTGCTCGAAGCGGGGATACCCGTGCTGGGGATCTGCTACGGCTTCCAGCTGATGATGGCGGGGCTCGGCGGGGTGGTGCAGCGCACCGGCGGTGGGGAGTACGGCGCGACGCAGCTCGAGATCCCGGCCACCGCGCCCGCCGGGGGAGTGCTGCTGGCCGGCCTGCCAGCTACCCAGCAGGTCTGGATGTCACACGGCGACACCTGCGCCGCGGCGCCGCCCGGCTTCACCGTCACGGCCAGCACGGCCAAGACGCCGGTAGCCGCCGCCGAGCAGCCCAGCCGTGCCTGGTACGGCGTGCAGTTCCACCCCGAGGTCATGCATACCGAGCACGGCATGCAGATCCTGCGCCAATTCCTCGCGGCAGCGGGCTGCCGCCCGACCTGGAACATGCGCAGCATCGTGGCCGAGCAGGTCGCCCGGGTCCGTGACCAGGTTGGTGACGGCCGCGCGATCTGCGGCCTGTCCGGCGGGGTTGACTCGGCGGTCGCCGCCGCGCTGGTCCAGCGGGCGATAGGGCCCCAGCTGACCTGTGTCTTCGTCGACCACGGGCTGTTGCGCAAGGGCGAGGCCGAGCAGGTCGAGAAGGACTTCGTCGCTGCCACCGGGGTCGATCTCAAGGTCGTGGACGCCGCTGATGAGTTCATCAGGGCACTGGCCGGCGTGCTCGACCCCGAGCAGAAGCGGAAGATCATCGGGCGCGCGTTCATCCGCGCGTTCGAGCGGGCCGCGCGCGAGATCACCGGCGGGCCGGCTGACGGCGAGGGCGCGGGCAGCCACCCGGCACCGGTCGGCTTCCTGGTCCAGGGAACGCTCTACCCGGATGTGGTGGAATCCGGCGGCGGCACCGGCGCCGCCAGCATCAAGTCGCACCACAACGTGGGCGGCCTCCCATCGGACCTGGCATTTGAGCTGGTCGAGCCGCTGCGGACGCTCTTCAAGGATGAGGTGCGCCGGGCCGGCCTCGAACTCGGGCTGCCGCCGGAGATCGTCTGGCGGCAGCCGTTCCCGGGGCCGGGCCTGGCCGTCAGGATCGTCGGCGAGGTGACCGGGGAGCGGCTGCGGATCGTCAGGGCGGCCGACGACATCGCCAGGGCCGAGCTGTCCAGGGCGGGCCTGGACCGCCAGGTCTGGCAGTGCCCGGTGGTGCTGCTCGCGGACGTGCGCTCGGTCGGGGTCCAGGGCGACGGGCGCAGCTATGGCTACCCGGTCGTGCTGCGCCCGGTCACCAGCGAGGACGCCATGACGGCCGACTGGGCGCGGCTGCCGGACGCGGTACTGGCGAGGATCTCGACCAGGATCACCAACGAGGTGCCGGAGATCAACCGCGTCGTGCTCGACATCACCAGCAAGCCGCCGGGCACGATCGAGTGGGAGTGACCCGGCGGCCAGCTCGCGGCCCGTCGTGTCAGGTCACCCGGCTGCGCTCGGCCGCCAGGCCGGCGTAGGACCGGTCACCGGCAATCCGCCGGACCGCGTCCAGCGCGTCCCACACGTCGGTGAACCGGGTGCTGATCGGCGTGGGCCCGAGCCGGAGCCGGTCCGGCGTCCGGTAGTCGCCGACCACGCCCGCCCCGATCAGCGCCTGGCTGATCTGCCACGCGTCCGGATGGCGCAGGCAGACGTGCGAGCCGCGGCGCGCGCTGTCCCGGGGCGAGGCAAGGGCGAAGCCGTGCGGCGCGAGCCACTCGTCGGCAAGCGCGATCAGCAGCTCGGTCAGCGCCACTCCCTTGGCGCGCAGCCGGCCGATCCCGGCCTCGCCGAGCAGCCGGGTGCCCTCCTCGACCGCCGCGATGCCGATGATCGGCGGCGTCCCGGTCAGGAACTTCTCGATCCCGGCCGCCGGATCGTAGCCGGGCCCCATCGCGAACTGGTCACGCTGGCCGAACCAGCCCCACACCGGCTGCCGCATGCGGTCCTGCAGCTCACCGCGCACGTAGAGGAACGCGGGCGCACCGGGGCCGGCGTTGAGGTACTTGTAGGTGCAGCCGATGGCGAGGTCCGCGCCGGCCGCGTCAAGCTCGACCGGGACGGCGCCGGCCGAATGGCACAGATCCCACAGCATCAGCGCGCCGGCCTCGTGCGCGATCCCGGTGATCCGGGCCATGTCCGCCAGCGCGCCGCTGCGGTAGGCGACGTGCGACAGGCTCACCAGCGCGGTGCGCTCGCTGACCGCCGCCCGCAGCGCCTCCTCGCTGATCCCCTCGTCCATGTCGGTGCTGATCAGCCGCAGCTCGCCGCCGCGCTGCGCGGCGATCCCCTCGAGCACGTACCGGTCGGTGGGGAAGTTGTCGTCGTCGGTCACGATGACAACCCGGCCGGGCCGCGCGTCCAGCGCGGCGCAGGCCAGCTTGTACAGGTTGACCGTGGTGGAATCGCACACCGCGACCTGGCCGGGCGCCGCCCCGAGCAGATGTCGGCCGACGAGGTCCCCGGCCCGGCCGGGTAGCTCGATCCAGCTGCCCCACGACCGGACAAGCCCGGCGCCCCACTCCTGCCGGACCACCTGGCCGATACGGGCGACGGTCGCCGCGGGCAGCCGCCCGAGCGAGTTCCCGTCCAGGTAGATCAGCGACTCGTCGTCGCGCACGAAGCGGTCCCGGAACCCGGCCAGCGGATCCGCGGCGTCCAGCTCCTCGGCATAGGCCCGGCCGGTGCGGATCATCCCCACGATCTCACCCTAACCGAACGCCAGTCCCGCCCCAGGAAAGGATCATTAATACATATAACGGATATTTCGGGCATCAGCCCGCCCGGGTCAGCCTGGCCGTGTGCCCGCTTGAGCGAGCTCGGCATCACCGGGTGGCCGAAAACCTCCGGCGGCAACGGGCTGCACGTCTACGTCCGGATCGAGCCGCGGTGGGGCTTCGCCGAGGTCCGGCGGGCCGCGCACGCCTTCGCCCGGGAGGTCGAGCGGCGCGCGCCGGGCGACGTGACGACGACCTGGTGGCGGCAGGACCGCGATCCCACCAAGCTGTTCGTCGATTACAACCAGAACGCGCGCGACCACACGATCGCCAGCGCCTACTCGGTGCGCGGCGTGCCGGAAGCGACCGTCTCCACCCCGATCACCTGGGACGAGATCGGCGATGTGGAGCCGCGCCAGTGCACCATCGCTACCGTGCCAGGCCGATTTGCCAAGCTCGGCGACCTGCACGAGGGCATCGACGATGCCGCTTACTCGCTGGACACGCTGCTGGAGTGGGCAGACCGCGACGGCCTCGACTAGAGGAGCCTGCCCCACGGCAAGCGGGCTTGCCCGGCGATCGCGGCCTAGCCGGTGAAGATGTCCTCGGGCAGGAAGGCGGACACGAGCATGTTGGGGGCGTCGACGAGCTGGCTGATCTTGAGGTCAACGGCGACGCTGCAGATGGCGTACGCCTGCTGGCGCGTCCAGCCCCGCTCGGTGAGGTGCTCGATCATGTTGAGCAGCGCGTTGCGGGCGGCCAGGGTGATGTCCTCGGAGTGGTTGACTCCGTCCTTGGTGACGGAGATGCCGGTGGTGGCGTAGAACCTGCGCGGCGCGGCGAACTCGGGCGGCAGGTAGTAGTCCTGCCTGGTGAACCGGAGGTCGCGGATGTTCTTCTGTGCTGCCTCGTTCTTCCGGACGCTGAAGCGCACGTGCAGGGTGGCCCGCATCTCGATCGCGGTGCCGCAGGTCTCGCAGTCGCCCTGAGCGAAGTGGGCGTCACCGGCCGAGAACAGCGCGCCCGGGGTGTCCACCGGGATGAGCAGGCGGGCGCCCATGCCGAGTTGCTTGATGTCCACGTTGCCGGCCTGCTCGCGGGGCGGCACTGTCCGCAGTCCCTCGGCGGCCAGCCGCGGATCGCCGGGAACGGCGGAGGCGGGTGACGGCGGCAGTATGAAGCCGCCGCGATCGAGCAAGGCCTGCTCGCGGGCTGTCGTGGCGGCCAGCAGGTCGTGTCCCGGCGTCAGGCCGATGGTCCCCATGAACGGCGAGCCAGGAATGCGGACCCCGGGCAGGTCGGCGGAGGTGGCCCAGCCGCCGGCGATGTCCCAGCTGACCTTGAACGGATCGGGGAAGGCGTCGCGCAGGAACCCGAACCCGGGCACTTGCACGGTGTACCCGTACCGGTCGGGCTCGACGTCCAGGATCTCTACCTCGAGCAGGTCGCCCGGCTCGGCTCCTTCGACGTACACCGGGCCGGTCAGCGGGTGCACCACGTCAAGGTTGGGGGCGGCTACGGTGTCCAGCGTGGCGTCCGGGCCCATCTGCCCGTCAAACGCATCCCGGGTTTCCAGTACGACCTCATCTCCCGCCTCGCACCGGATCACCGGCGCGATATCGGGATGCCAGCGGTTGTGGCCGGTGCCCGGCTCCTCGGCCAGTGTCTTGCCACGGTCGATTCGTATCTCGCGGATCGCCACCTTGCCTCCTCATCGCTGACGGACGCTGGCAAGCATGCCAGCGCCCGCACAACCGGTCCATACCCCGCCGGCGGGTAGCGGCCGCTCGCTTCAGGCCGCGCAGCCCGGCCCAGAACGGCCCGCGCTCATCGACGAGGCAGCAAAGGTGATGGATCCCGGGATCGCAGACCATGGAAGGTACGCGAGCCCGGGATCCATCACCGTAGAAAGCTGGCTAGCGGCTGGCCCGGCGGCGGCGGCGGCTCCGGAAGCCCAGCGCGATCGCGATCGCCACGACAAGGCCGGCCAGCGCAGGCACCGCGCGCTTGAGCACCGGCAGGCCGGCCACGCTCAGCAGGTCGATGGCGTCCTCGGCGGGCGGCCTGCCGCCGGCCCGGTCCGCGCTACGGCCTGGCTGCGCCGTGGCCGGCCGGGAGTCGCCGTTCGCGGCGGCCCGGCTTGGCGCGGACCCGTTGGCGACCGCCGCGCCCGGAGCGGCGCCGGCCGGGGCAGTGTCCCCGTCGGATGCCGCGGCGCCGGCCGCTGAGCCCGCGCTGCCGGGTCCCGCGCCGCCGGTGCTTCCGGCCGCCGCCGTGCCTTCCGCGCCCGCGCTGGCGAGCGACAGGCCGCGCTCGGCGAGCTTCTGCCTGATCTCCTGGACGGAGGCGGGGCCGATGTGATCGATGGCCAGCAGCTGCTGCTCGGTGCGCGCGGCAAGCTCCCCGACGGTGTGAATCCCGTCGCGGCGCAGGCTGTTGTGCGACCGGAGGGCCAGATGCAGCTCCTCGACCGGCAGCGCAAGGTCATCCGCCGCGCCGGAATCCCCGGCCGCCGCTGCCTGGCCGGCCGCCGCCTGGCCTTCGTCGGCGGTCAGCATGTCCGCGAGGTTGGCCGCGAAGATGCCGATCAGCTTGCCGCCGACCTCGGCCATCACGCCCCGGCCGAACTGCGCGGGCCGGCCGGTCACGTTCAGCGTGGTGTGCACGATGACATGCGTCTGGTCGCCGCGCGCTTCGAGCATCGAGCGGACGGTCGCTGACGCCGTGCCGGCGCCGCGGGTCTCCTTGCCCGATGCCTCCAGCGTGATGACGTGCGCGCGCGGATCTCGCTCGGTGAAGCGGGCGGTGCCCGCGTACGTCATCGAGATCGGCCCGACCTTCACCTTGATCCGGCCCTTGATCTGGTCGCCTTCGACGGAGTCGAGGGAGGCGCCCGGCATGCAGGGCGCCACCCTCGCCACGTCGAGCAGCACATCCCACGCTCGCTCCTCAGGGACCGGGACGGTGAAGGCGTGCTCTAGTTCCATTGTTCAGACTCCTGCCGCCGCTGCGAGCGCCCTTCCGGTCAGCACCCGCGCCAGGTGACGCCGGTAGTCGGGCGCGCCGTGCAGATCGCCGGGCGGCTGCGTTCCGTCGTCGGCGTGCGCGGCGGCGGAAAGCAGCGCGTCGCGGCTGGCCGGCGCGCCGGCCGCGGCCGATTCCGCGGCCGCGGCCCTGACGGGGACAGGCCCCATGTTAGTCAGGCCGATCCTGGCCTCGGCCACCTGTCCGTTGGAACGCCTGGCCAGCGCGGCTACACCGACGATGGCCCAGGCTTGCGCCGTCCGGTGGAACTTCTCGTACCGATACCCCCACCCGTCCCCGAGCTTGGGAACAGTGACCGCGGTGAGGATCTCGCCGGGCTGTAGCGCGGTGGTGAGGTAGTCGACGAAGAAATCAGCGGCGCTGATCTCCCGCTCGCCGCCTGGGCCGCGGGCGGTGAGCGTCGCGTCCAGCGCCAGGACCACCGCGGGCAGGTCACCGGCCGGGTCGGCGTGCGCGAGCGAGCCGCCGAGGGTCCCGCGGTGCCGGACCGCGGGATCCGCGACCGTGCCCGCCGCCTGCGCGAGCAGCCCGCAGTGGGCGGCCACGAGCGGATCGCCAACGAGGTCGTAGTGCGTCGTGCGGGCGCCGATCCGCAGCGTGTCACCCTGGTCGCTGACACCGCGCAACTCGGCGATGCCGCCGACGTCCACCAGCAGGTCCGGGTAGGCGAGCCGGAGCCTGAGCAGCGGCAGCAGGCTCTGGCCGCCGGCGATGACCTTGGCGTCCTCGCCGCCGGCGGCCAGCGCGCTGACCGCCTCATCCAGCGAGGATGGCCGGACGTAGTCGAACTTCGCCGGGATCATGCCGTGCCTCCGTTCTGGCCGTTGCCTGCGCCGCTTGAGCGGGCGGTCTGGATCGCGCGCCAGACTCGCTCCGGCGTGCACGGCATCGTGATGTCCCTGATTCCCATCGGCCGCAGCGCGTCCACGATCGCGTTCACCACGGCAGGCGTGGACGCGATCGTGCCGGCCTCGCCGACTCCCTTGACGCCGAGCCTGTTGCCGGATGGCGTCTCGGTGCGGCTGGTGACGTACGACGGCAGGTCGGCCGCCGACGGCACCAGGTAGTCGGCCAGCGTGGTAGTGAGCAGGTTGCCCGCATCGTCGTAGACGGCCTCCTCGTACAGCGCCTGCGCGATGCCCTGGGCGATGCCGCCATGCACCTGGCCATCCACGATCATCGGGTTGACGACCTTGCCGATGTCATCCACCGCCACGTAGGAGCGGATGGTGACCATGCCGGTCTCGGTGTCGACCTCGGTCGCGCACAGGTGCGTGCCGTGCGGGAACGAGAAGTTGTCCGGGTCGTAGGTGGCATCGGAGTCGAGCGACGGCTCGATCCCCTCCGGCAGGTCGTGCGCGAAGAACGTGGCCAGCGCGATCTCCTGGATCGTCTTGGAGGCACCGGAACCGTTGCGGGCCTTGAAGACGCCCCCCTCGAACTCCACCTCTTCCGGCGGCGCCTCCAGCAGGGCCGAGGCGATGGCCTTCGCCTTGGCGACCACCTTGTCGCAGGCGGAGACCAGGGCCATGCCGCCGACAACCAGCGATCGCGAGCCGTAGGTGTCCATCCCCTTGTGCGAGATCTGGGTATCGCCGTGCAGTACCCGGATATCGTCGAACGGCACGCCGAGCTGATCGGCCACGATCTGGCTCCACGCGGTCTCGTGACCCTGGCCGTGTGCGCTCGATCCGGTCACGACCTCGACCTTGCCGGTGGGCAGCATCCGGATCGAGGCCTGCTCCCAGCCGCCAGCGCCGTAGGCGAGGGAGCCGAGCACCCGGGACGGGGCGAGCCCGCACATCTCCGTGTAGGTGGAGATGCCGATGCCCAGCTGGACCGGGTCGTTGCTGGCCCGCCGGCGCTCCTGCTCGGCGCGCAGCTCGTCGTACCTGAAGAGCTCCCTGGCCTTCGCGGTGGCCGCCTCGTAGTTGCCCGAGTCGTAGGTCAGGCCGCTGATCGAGGCGTGCGGAAACTCCTCGCGGGAGATCCAGTTCCGCTCGCGCAGCTCAAGCGGCTCGATGCCGAGCTCGGCGGCGAGCTCGTCCATGATCCGCTCGATCGCGAAGGTCGCCTCGGGCCGGCCAGCGCCGCGGTAGGCGTCGGTCGGCATCTTCGTGGTGAAGATGCCGGTGCAGCGGAACGAGTACGCGTCCATCTTGTAAATGCTGTTGTACATGAACGCACCGAGCAGCGGGACGCCAGGCGTGACCAGCATCAGGTAGGCGCCCATGTCCGCCAGCAGGTCCACCGAGAGGCCGCGGATCTTGCCGTCGCTCTCCGCCGCGATCCTGATCCGCTGCCACTGGTCCCTGCCGTGGTGCACGGTCATGTTGCCCTCGCTGCGCGACTCGGTCCACTTGACCGGCCTGCGCAGCCTGCGGGCGATCAGCACCGCCAGCACTTCCTCGGCGGTGACCTGGAGCTTCGAGCCGAAGCCGCCGCCCACATCCGGCGCGATCACCCGGATGTTCTGCTCGGGAATGCCGGTGACCAGGGCAAGCATGACCCGGAGCACGTGCGGGATCTGGGTTGCCGACCAGAGCGTGAACTCCCCGCCGACGCAGGAGCAGACCACGGCGCGCGGTTCCATCGCGCTCGGGATCAGCCGCTGCTGGCGGTAGTTGCGCTCCAGCACGACAGGCGCGTCCCGGAAGGCCGCGTCGAGGTCGCCGTTGGCGAGGACCCATTCGTAGCTCTTGTTGCCCGCCTCGTGGACCTTTGGCGAGCCATCGTCCAGGGCGGTGCGGATGTCGAGCACCGGCGGAAGCGGCTCGTAATCAATCTCGATCGCCGACAGGGCGTCGGCAGCGGCGTAGCGGTCGCGGGCGACGACGCATGCGACGGCCTCGCCGACGTAGCGCACCTCGTCGATTGCCATCGGCGGGTGGGCCGGGATCACGATGTCGGGCGTGACCGGCCACGCGCAGGGCAGGCTGCCTTGCTCGTCGGCGAAGTCGGCGCCGGAGTAGGCGGCGATGACGCCGGGCTCGCTGCGGGCGGCGCTGACGTCGACGGAGGTGATCCGCGCGTGCGCGTGCGGGCTGCGCAGGAACGCGATGTGCAGCATCCCGGGCAGCGTGATGTTGTCGGTCCAGTTCGTCTGGCCGGTGATCAGCCGGGCGTCTTCCTTGCGGAGGCGGGCCTTGCCGAGTTCAGTGGCCGGCGCCTCGTGCGTTTCTGTCTGCGCGGTCATTCGCTGACTCCCGCCTCGGCAGCGCGCCGTACGGCGCGCACGATGTTCTCATAGCCGGTGCAACGGCAGAGATTGCCTTCCAGCCCGTCGCGGATCTCCGCATCGCTCGGGTGCGGGTTTTCCTTGAGCAGGTCGGCCGCCGCCATGATCATGCCCGGCGTGCAGTATCCGCACTGCAGCGCGTGCTCCTCGTGAAAAGAACGCTGTAGCGGATGCAATTCGCCGTTCGCCATGCCCTCGATGGTCGTGATCTGCGCGCCGTCCGCCTGGACGGCGAGCACGGAGCAGCTCTTGACCGAGGCGCCGTCCATCAGCACGGTGCATGTGCCGCAGTTGGACGTATCGCATCCGATGGGCGTGCCGGTCTTGCCAACGACTTCTCTCAGGTAGTGGACGAGCAGCATTCGGGGCTCCACGTTGTCCGCGTAGTTCACCCCGTCGACTGTGACGGTTATCTCTGCCATGCGGTCTCCTCCTAAAGGAACACCAGATGCGCCTGATGCAAACCTAGGACCGCAGGCCGCGCCGCACCAGTGCCTCAGCTGGGCCAGGATCGATGGCGGGCGGCCTCCGGGATGTCTCCGGGTTATCTCCGTAGCGGTTCCGGGTTCAGCACAGATGCGCGCGCCGGCCGCGAGCTGTCCCGCTGGGCGACGGCCAGGCGCCTGGTCTGAGCCGGCTAGTACCTGGTCGGCTCAGCCGGTGTCGAGTACCTGGTCGGCTCAGCCGGTGTCGAGTACCTGGAATACCTCGGCCAGGCGCCCCTCCGGCAGGCCGCCCTGGCTGGCCGCCCGGCTGAGCCAGGCGCGGAGCATGCCTTCCAGGTCTTCCATCTGGCCGGTCTGGCTCACGTGTGCCCGCAGTGCCGCGACCTTGCGCGGGAATGTCTCGGTGATATCGACGTAGTGGTTCGGCGCCGGACCGCCGCCGATCCACACCTCCCGCACCTTCCATGGCTCCAGGCCCTCGTCGGCAAGCAGCTCGGGAAAGGCGAACTGATTCCGCGCGTCCGGGTAGACGGCGTCGAGCGCGGCCGACCCGACCGCGCGGTGATCCGGGTGGCTGACGCCAAGGCGGAAGTAGTTGCGCTCTGGCGACGGGCAGACCAGCCGGTCCGGGCGGACCTGCCTGATTACCCGGGAAAGGTCTTTGCGCAGCCCGAGAGTGGCTTCCACCCGGCCGTCCGGATAGCCGAGGAACCGCAGGTCGTGCACGCCGACCTGCTTGGCGGCGGCGGTCTGCTCGGCGTGCCGCAACGTCACCATCTCGGCCCGGGAGACGCTCGGGTCGCTCCCGCCGGCGTCGCCATCGGTGACGATGCAGTAGATGACCTCGATCCCGGCGTCGGTCCAGCCCGCGACCGTCCCCGCCGAGCCAAAGTCCACGTCGTCCGGATGCGCGGCAACGACCAGAACGCGGTCTACCTCAGAATCATTAAGCACGCTCAAGATCCTACGTTCAGTCCGGGAACAGCGGCCCGGGCTGGCATGCGGGACGAGCTTCGTTCTACCGCGGTCGGGGTGACGGCGTTGGGGCGGGCGGGAAGGCTGCGCTAGTGGCTTCGGGCTTCCGGCGGGACGGCGGGGCCGGCCGGGACGTCCTGCGTGGCCGGGGTCAGCGTGACAGCAGGGGCCTGTTCGACCGGTATGGCCGCTGGCGGGACGTCGGGATCTGGCGATGGGGCCAGCGCGTCCTGGCTGCGGTCGCGCAGGGTGAGGGCGGCGGCCAGGCAGGCGAGCGGGATGGCGGGAATCGCGTACCGGAAGGTGTACTCGTGCTCAGCCACCGGCAGGGCTATGATCACTGCGGCTGATACCCAGATCAGGGCCCCGGCGGCGGTGCGCCTGCGCGGGATGAAGAGGCCGGCCAGCCCGGTGAGGAAGATCAGGCCGAGCATCGGGCCCGGCAGGTGGATAAGGTACTGGTACCGGACCAGCATGGTGGCGTACGGCTGCTGGAGGCGTGTCCCGGTGCGGTTGGACACGTAGGGGGCGAGCCCGTCGGTGGTCCCGAGATAGTCCCGGACCGCGGCGAGCATGTAGCTGAGGTTGGCCGGGCTGACCTTGACCGGCAGTGGCTGGGCACCGGGGAAATGCATCTGGTTCGAGTGAATGAACGTGTGGGTCAGGCCGGCTGCGATGACCCGGAGGTAGGCGAGCGGCTGGGCCTCGATCGCGCGGATCGCGAAGTCCCTCGCCCGGGCATTGTTCGCTGGGGTGAACGCGGCCGCGTCGGGCACGAGCGCGGGCCCGTCATCTTTCCATAGCCAGGCGCGATGGTCCCAGAGGTACTGCCGTGGCAGTAGCCGGTAGGTCGCCGTCGGACGTAGCAGTGCTCTCGGCTGCCTGTCCAGGCAGAGAGGCGTCAGGTCGGGCGGTGGCTTGATCGTGGCACAGTTGGCGAATGACATCGTCCGCGACCACAGGAACAGCCCGTCGCTGTTGGTCAGGCCGACGTGCCCGGTCGCCGCTGCGAACCACGCGACGTATCCGGCGACCGGCAGCAGGCCGGCCGCCAGCGCCGCGCCTGCCTTGCGCCAGCCAGAGCGGATGACCAGCAGGTAGACCGCGAACGCGACGATAAGCGGCAGCGTGCTTGGACGGACTATGGCCGAGGCGCCGAGCAGCAGCGCCGCGGTGGCCGATCGCAATACCGACGGCGACTTCCTGACCAGCAGGACGGCAAACGCCGCGATCATGAGGAACATCGCCAGGATGTCGGCCATGATCAGCTGCTCGATCATCAGCTGAGCCGGGTCGAACAGCACCGGGGTCGTCGCGAGCGCGGCCAGCCAGTCAGACACGCCGCGGCGCCGCAGCACCGCGTAGATTATCACCGCGATGCCCAGGCCCATGAGATGCTGCAGCGCGGCAACGAGGATCAGCGAACGGAACGGCCAGAGCAGCCACAGGAAGATGGAGTACCCGCTGGGGTTCACCGGGTTCGGCACGAGGTGGGTGGCGCCCCACAGGTAGTCGTAGGTGTCGAGCTTGAACAGGGCAGCCGGCATGAAGCCCGCCATCACGACAAGCCGGGGCACGACCGCCAGCCCGAGCGCGATAGCGAACAGCAGGTGGCGGCGCGCCATCCCGGGCAACCCGGCCAGCGCCGCCCGCCCGCGCCGCCCACCCCGTGCGATGACCTGCCGGGAACGTGCCCCGGGCCCGTTCCCCGGGTCAGCGGCCAGCTGATCAGGTCTGGCCGGGCCGGCCCCGGTATCCCGTTCTTCATCAAGCGTCGACAACGGCCAGTCTCCTCGGTCCGGCACGTGCTGCAGCACGGACAGAGAACATCATCGCCGGACAGCCGCCGGCCCGAGGCGAAAGCGCAGTTTTCACCCCGGCACGGCCGCTGGCGGGACGTCGGGATCTGGCGATGGGGCCAGTGCGTCCTGGCTGCGGTCGCTGCCTGACCAGGGCCACAGCGAACGCGGTCACCATCAGGAACATGGCCACGATGTCCGCCATCACCAGATGCTCGATCAGCAGCTGCGCCGGATCCACCAGCACGGGCACCACCGCCAGCGCCGAGATCCAGCCGGCCACGCCCCGGCGGTGCAGCTCCTCGGTCCGGCACGTGCTGCAGCACGGACAGAGAACATCATCGCCGGACAGCCGCCGGCCTGAGGCGAAAGCGCAGTTTTCACCCCGGCCGGGCGTCCGGATCGCTGGCCGGGCTCCCGGCCGGCCGCCGGGGCGGTGCCGTCGGCCTGGTGCCGGCGGTTCAGTCCAGGGACGACATCACGTGCTTGACCCGGGTGTAGTCCTCGAACCCGTACATCGACAGGTCCTTGCCGTAGCCGGAGTTCTTGAAGCCGCCGTGCGGCATCTCGGCGACCAGCGGGATGTGCGTGTTGATCCAGACGCAACCGAAGTCAAGCCGCCTGGCCATCCGCATCGCCCGGCCGTGATCGGACGTCCACACCGACGAGGCCAGCCCGTAGTCGGTGCCGTTGGCCCAGCGCAGCGCCTCTTCCTCGTCGCTGAACTGCTGCACGGTGATGACCGGGCCGAACACCTCGTTCTGCACGATCTCGTCGTCTTGCTGGAGGGCGTCCACCACGCTTGCCTCGAAGAAGAAGCCGCGGGACCCGGTCCGCTTGCCGCCGGTGACCACCCGAGCGTGATCAGGCAGCCGCCCGATGAATCCGGCCACCCGGTCCAGCTGGCTGGCGTTGTTCAGCGGGCCGAAGTCGGCGTCGAGCACGTCGGGGCCGCCGACCGTCTGCGCCTTGGCCTGCTCGGCCAGCGCGCTGACGAAGTCGTCGTGCACCCGCGGACCGGCGAGCACCCTGGTGGCCGCGGTGCAGTCCTGGCCAGCGTTGAAGTATCCGGCGATCGCGATCGCCTCGGCAGCCTTCTCCGGGTCCGCGTCGTCGAACACGATGACCGGGGCCTTGCCGCCGAGTTCCAGGTGAACCCGCTTCAGGCCGGCCGCGGCCGCGCCGGCGACCTCCTTGCCGGCCCGCACGCTGCCGGTGATCGACACCATCTGCGGCACCGGGTGCGCGACCAGCGCCCGGCCGGTGTCCCGGTCGCCGCAGATCACGTTGAACACGCCGGGCGGCAGGAACTCGGCCATCGTCTCGGCCATCAGCAGCGTCGACACCGGCGTGGTGTCCGACGGCTTGAGCACCATCGTGTTTCCCGCCGCGAGGGCCGGCGCCCATTTCCAGACCGCCATCATCATCGGGTAGTTCCATGGAGTGACCGCGGCGCAGACCCCGACCGGCTCGCGCCGGATAAACGAGGTGAACCCGGACATGTACTCGCCCGCCGACCGGCCCTCCAGCATCCGGGCCGCGCCGGCGAAGAACCTGATCTGGTCCACCATCGGCGGGATTTCCTCGGACGTGGTGAGCGCGATCGGCTTGCCGGTGTTCCGGGACTCGGCGGCGACGAACTCATCGGCCCTGGCCTCGATCGCGTCCGCGATCCGCAGCAGGGCAAGGCTGCGCTCGCCGGGAGTCGCGTCCCGCCAGCCGTCGAACGCCTCAGCGGCCGACGAGAACGCGGCGTCCACCTCGGCTTCGCCGGAAACCGGCGCGGTGGCGAAGGCCTCGCCGGTGCTCGGGTTAATCAGCTCGGCCCGCTTGTCGAACGCCGTGTCCGTCCACTGCCCGCCGATAAAGTTGCGCAGTTCCTCCACCATGAAGCCTCCGTTCCCAATCTTTGTGCTTTCCTTGCCCGGGGCCCAGGGCCCGGGCGGGCTAGCTGACCGCCGGCGTGCGCTCGTCGCACGCCCACGGCGAACCATAGTCGGTGAGCAGGTCGAGGAAAGGCTGCGCCGGCAGCGCCTCGGGGCCGAGCACTCCGGCTCCTGACCAGGCGCCGGAGTCGATCAGCTCAAGCGCGACGACCGGGTTGACCGCGGTCTGCCAGACCACGGCCTGGGAGCCGTACTCGGCCATCGACCAGGCGTTGTCCACGATATGGTGCAGATAAACCTCGCGCGGCCCGCCGTCCTTGCCGGTCCCGGTGATCCACGTTCCCGCGCAGGTCAGGCCGCTCATCTTGTCGCCCAGCGTGGCCGGGTCCGGCAGGCAGGCGGCGACCACGTCGCGCGGTGACACGCTGACGCCGCCGGCCTGGACCGGCGACGTCGAGTCGAGGCCGAGCTTGTGCAACGTCCGCAGCACGCCGATGAACTCGGCGCCGAGCCCGTACTTGAAGGTGACCCGCTGCGCCTGCACCCAGCGCGGGATCAGCAGCACCTCCTCGTGCTCGACATTCACGCACTCGACCGGACCGATGCCGGCCGGGAAGTCGAACACCTCCGGCTCGCTGAACGGCTCGGTGGTGAACCAGCCGCGGTCGCGCTCCCAGATGACCGGCGGGTTGAGGCATTCCTCGATCGTCGTCCAGATCGAGAAGGTGGGGGCGAAGTCATATCCGGCGACAACCAGGTTCGCGCCGTCCCTGACGCCGACATCGCGGATGTCGTTGAACATGGTGTCCGCGGCGTGCCTGGCGAAGATGTCGGACAGTCCTGGCTCGACGCCGATGCCGACCACGGCGAGCTTCCCGCGGTTCTCCCACTGGGCGGCGAGCGCGAATTGCTCGTCGCCGAGCTTGACACCGGTCTTGCCGTAGGGCTCATCCTGATGCGGGCGGGATAGTGACATCGCCATGTCCAGGTAGTGCGTGCCCGCCTGCAGCGCCGCGCGGTACAACGGCATCACGAAACGAGGATCGGTCGCGTTCATGAGGGCATCGCACGAGTGCTCCGCCAGCAGCGCGGCGACCTGCTGCTGATCACGGGCATCGAGGCGCACGGCGTGACCGGACGTGCCCGCGGCGTGTTGCGCCCTGGCCAGGTCGTAGTCAGCGATGATCAGTTCGGCGAACTTCCGGCGGGCGGCGATGCGGGCGAATGCCGTGCCGACCCCGCCAGCGCCAACGAGAAGGATGCGCATACGGGCGATCCTAGCCCGGGCCGCTTCCCGTGCCCCGGTGTCGGCCGCAGCGCCTACGCTGGGGCACGTGACCGCCACGGCTGCTGACACCCTCCTCGATGGGCTGAACCCGCAGCAGCGCGCTGCCGTCGTGCACGAGGGCAGCCCGCTGCTCATCGTGGCCGGGGCCGGCTCGGGGAAGACCCGGGTGCTGACCCACCGGATCGCCTACCTGCTGGCAGCTCGGGAGGTCGCGCCCGCCCAGATCCTGGCGATCACGTTCACGAACAAGGCGGCGGGCGAGATGGCGGCGCGGGCCGCGGGGCTGACCGGCTCCCGCGCGCGGTCCATGTGGCTGATGACCTTCCACTCGGCCTGCGTCCGGATCCTGCGCCGGGAGGCGAAGCGGTTCGGCTACCCGTCCTCGTTCTCGATCTACGACCAGGACGACTCCCGCCGGCTGATGGCGCTGGTCTGCCGCGAGCTCGAGCTTGACGCCAAGTACCACCCGCCGAAGGCGATGGTCGCCCAGGTCTCCAATCTCAAGAACGACCTGGTCGACTACGAGTCATTCGGCTCCCGCGCTTCCGGCTACCGGGAGAAGGCGCTGGCCGAGGCGTACGCGGAGTACCAGCGCAGGCTGGTCGCGGCCGGCGCGATGGATTTCGATGACCTGATCATGGTCACCGTCAACCTGCTGCAGGCGTTCCCCGAGGTTGCCAGCGCGTACCGGAGCAGGTTCAGGCACGTGCTCGTCGATGAGTACCAGGACACCAACCACGCGCAGTATGTGCTGGTACGGGAACTCGCCGGGCAGGGCGCATCGAAGATCAGCGGTAACGGAGACTCAGCCGCCAGTGCCGCCGGGCTGGCGTCGCCGGCCGGGGAGCCGGGCGCGGATGCGCCGCCGGGGCCGGCCGAACTGTGCGTCGTCGGTGACGCTGACCAGTCGATCTACGCCTTCCGCGGGGCGACGATCAGGAACATCGAGGAGTTCGAGCGCGACTTCGCCGGCGCACGGGTGATCTTGCTGGAGCAGAACTACCGCTCCAGCCAGAACATCCTGGCAGCGGCTAATGCCGTGGTCTCCCGCAACGCCAGCCGGGTACCCAAGAACCTCTGGTCGGACCAGGGCGACGGGCCGCCGATCGTCGGCTACGTGGCGGACAACGAGCACGACGAGGCGGCGTTCGTCGCCGAAGAGGTGGACCGGCTTGCCGACGAGGGCGACGCGACCCCGGGGCAGGTCGCGGTGTTCTACCGGACGAACGCGCAGTCCCGGGTCTTCGAGGAAGTCTTCATCCGGGCCGGGATGCCTTACAAGGTGGTCGGCGGCGTCCGGTTCTACGAGCGGCGCGAGGTTCGCGACCTGCTCGGCTACCTGCGGCTGATCGCCAACCCGGCGGATGAGGTGTCGCTGCGCCGGGTGCTGAACGTTCCGCGCCGGGGTATCGGCGAGCGGGCCGAGGAGTGCGTCGTCGCGCTGGCGAGCCGGGATCGGCTGACCTTTGCCGCCGCCCTTGCCCGGCCCAGGGACGTGCCCGGACTGGCCGCCCGCTCGGCTCGGGCGATCGAGGCGTTCAACGAGCTCATTGGCGGGCTGCGCGACATGGTGGCAGCCGGCAGCCCGGTGGCCGACGTCGCCGAGGCGGTGCTTGACCGCTCCGGCTACCTGGCCGAGCTGCAGGCATCCAGCGACCTGCAGGACGCGAGCCGGATCGAGAACCTGAACGAGCTTGTCTCGGTGGCGCGGGAGTATGACAGCCAGCACCCGGACGGGACGCTGCTCGACTTCCTTGAGCAGGTGTCGCTGGTCGCCGACGCCGACCAGATCCCGGACGGCGAGGATCACGGCGGGCTGGTGACGCTGATGACCCTGCACACCGCCAAGGGACTGGAGTTCCCCGTGGTCTTCCTCACCGGGCTGGAGGAGAACGTCTTCCCGCACGAGCGCTCCGTCGGCGACGAGCGGGAACTTGAGGAGGAGCGGCGGCTGGCGTACGTCGGGATCACCAGGGCCCAGCGGCGGCTGTACCTCACCCGGGCGATGACCCGGGCCTGGTGGGGCCGCCCGGCCTACCACAGGCAATCCAGGTTCCTTGCCGAGGTGCCGTCCGGGCTGCTGGAGTGGCGGCGGGACGAGTCGGCGGCTGCGCCGCCCGCCTCGGAGCGGCTGGCCAGGCGGCCCGGGGTGGCCGCGGCGGGCAACCGGCCGGTGCCCTCGCTGGCGCCCGGCGACCGGGTGACCCACGACTCCTACGGGCTCGGCCGGGTGCTGTCGGTGGAGGGGCGCGGGGACGACCCCGAAGCCAAGATCGACTTCGGCGGGGATTACGGGATCAAGCACCTGGTCCTGCGCTATGCCCCGATCGAGAAGCTCTGAGCTCCCGGCGACCGCACTGGTGCTGACGGCTACGCTGCGGGTAGGAGGCAGATCATGGGCAGCATCCGGGTGGTCATCGCCAAGCCTGGCCTGGACGGCCATGACCGCGGCGCCAAGGTCGTGGCGAGGGCGCTGCGCGACGCCGGGGTGGAGGTCATCTACACCGGGCTGCACCAGACTCCGGAGCAGATCGTCGCCGCCGCGCTGCAGGAGGACGCCGACGCGATCGGGCTGTCGATCCTGTCCGGCGCCCACATGACCCAGTTCGGCCGGCTGCTTGAGCTGCTCAGGGAGCAGGACGCCACGGACATCACGGTGTTCGGCGGCGGCATCATCCCGGATGCCGACATCGCCGAGCTTGAGCGGATGGGCGTGGCGAAGATCTTCACGCCCGGCGCGTCGACCTCCGAGATCGTCGACTGGGTACGGTCGGAACTCGGCAGCGTCGAGCCGGTCAGCTAGGATTTTGCCCGGCGCTGGGCACCGGCCCGGCCAGCTGGGGGGCGCGGCCACCCAGTTCGGCCTTGCGGGGCATGTCCCACTAGGCTTCCTGCGCAGACCACAGCAGGCGCATGCGCAGCGCGCCGGTCACGCTGCGTGCCGGTCACGCTGAGCGCTGGCCGGGCAGCGGACAAGGACGGACCCGAGTGGACCTGTTCGAGTATCAGGCGAAAGAACTCTTCGCGGAGTACGGCGTTCCCGTGCAGCGCGGTCAGGTCGCCGCCTCAGCGGAGGAGGCCCGCGAGATCGCGGCCGGCTTCGCGGCCGAAGGCACCCCCCTGGTGGTGGTGAAAGCGCAGGTGAAAGTCGGCGGCCGCGGCAAGGCGGGCGGTGTCAAGCTGGCCGACGGGCCGGATGAGGCGGAGCAGAAGGCCCGCCAGATACTCGGCATGGACATCAAGGGCCACACGGTCCGTGGCGTCCTGATCGCCCAGGCCAGCGACATCGCGCAGGAGTACTACCTGTCGTTCCTGCTCGACCGGGCCGCCAGGACCTTCGTCGCGATCTGCTCGGTGCAAGGCGGCGTGGAGATCGAGGAGGTCGCGCACACCAGCCCGGAGGCGGTGGCCAGGATCCCGGTCGACCCGCTGGCCGGCGTGGATGCGGCCAAGGCAGCCGAGATCGTCCAGGCCGGGCGCCTGCCGGCCGAGGCCGCCGAGCAGGCCGCTCTCCTCGCCGAGCGGCTCTGGGCGGTGTTCGCGGACGAGGACGCCACCCTGGTCGAGGTCAACCCGATGGCGCTGACCGAGCAGGGTGACGTGCTCGCCGTCGACGGCAAGGTCAGCCTGGACGACAACGCGGCCTTCCGGCAGCAGCACGACCGGTTCGCCGATCCCGGCGCGGCCGACCCGCTGGAGGCCAGGGCCAAGGCCAAGCACCTCAACTACGTGAAGCTGGACGGCCAGGTCGGCATCATCGGCAACGGAGCCGGGCTGGTCATGTCCACGCTTGATGTCGTCGCGTACGCGGGCGAGGCGTTCGGCGGCGTCCGGCCGGCCAATTTCCTCGACATCGGCGGCGGCGCGTCGGCCGAGGTGATGGCAGACGGCCTGGAGATCGTGCTGTCCGACCCGTCGGTCCGCAGCGTGCTGGTGAACGTGTTCGGCGGGATTACCTCCTGTGACGCGGTCGCGAGCGGGATCGTCTCCGCGATCGAGATGCTCGGCGCGCGGGGCGAGCATGTCGGCCACCCGATCGTGGTCCGGCTGGACGGCAACAACGCCGCCGAGGGCCGGCGGATCCTGGCCGACGCGGGCATCGGCGTCATCGAGCAGGTGGCGACGATGGACGACGCGGCCCGGCGTGCCGCCGAACTGGCCTCGGCTGCTGCGAAGGGAGCATGAGATGGCGATCTTCCTGACCGAGCAGAGCCGGGTCATCGTCCAGGGCATCACCGGATCCGAGGGCCGCAGGCACGGCGCCAGGATGCTCGCGGCGGGCACGAAGGTGGTCGGCGGCACCAACCCGCGCAAGGCCGGGCAGACCATCGAGCTGTCCGGCATACCGGTGCCGGTCTTCGGCACGGTGGCCGACGCGATGGCCGCGACCGGCGCCGACGTGTCGGTAGTGTTCGTCCCGCCGGCCGGCACGAAGGACGCGGTCATCGAGGCAGTCGACGCCCGGATGCCGCTGGTCATCGTGATCACCGAGGGAATCCCGGTGCACGACACGGCGGTGTTCTGGGCTTACGCGGCCGCGCACGGCAACGCGACGCGCATCGTCGGCCCGAACTGCCCGGGGGTCGCCTCGCCCGGCAAGTCGAACGCGGGGATCATCCCGGCGGATATCACGACCGAGGGCCGGATCGGCCTGGTCTCCAAGTCGGGCACGCTGACCTACCAGATGATGTACGAACTGCGTGACATCGGCTTTTCGACCGCGGTCGGGATCGGCGGCGACCCGGTGATCGGCACGACGCACATCGACTGCCTGCGGGCGTTCGAGGAAGATCCGCAGACCGATGCCATCGTGATGATCGGGGAGATCGGCGGCGACGCCGAGGAGCGCGCCGCCACCTTCATCGAGCGCAACGTGACCAAGCCGGTAGTGGCCTACGTGGCCGGCTTTACCGCGCCCGAGGGCAAGACGATGGGTCACGCGGGCGCCATCATCTCGGGATCGGCGGGCACGGCCCAGGCCAAGAAGGAAGCGCTGGAAAAGGTCGGGGTCCGGGTCGGCAGGACGCCCAGCGGCACGGCCGGCCTGGTCCGCGAGCTCATGCAAGGCCACTGATACCTGTCGCGTCAGCCTCTCCAGCGTCGTGTGATCCCGGGCCGCCGTCGGCTGCACGGCGCCGGGCTTCCCGGCGCCGGCCGCGTCGGCCTCTCGCAACGGCGGATTTCTGACATTTTCCGGCACTCGCGTTGCGGCGCGCCTCCGCCCTCGCGGACCCGGACCTTGCCAGGCTTGAACATCATGACGACGTCAGCGCTTGGCACGAACCGCTCTGGCTCAGCGCAGGACGGCGCTGCCGGGGCTGGCAGCCAGGCAAGCACCGGGCCCGAGCGGCCGGTCGGCGCTGCGCGCCCGCTGGTGGTGACCGGCGCCATCGCGGCCGGCGCTGCTGCGGGCAGTGGGCTGGCGGCGCTGACCATGCTCGTGCTCGCCGGCTGGATTGCGGCCCCGCATGCGGGAATAGGGCTGACCGGAGTGCTCCGCACCGCGGCGGCGCTCTGGCTGGTCGGTCATCACGTCGGATTTACCTTGCACGGAGCCGGCCGGATCGGCATGCTGCCGCTCGGCCTGGTGCTGCTGCCGGGCGCGCTGCTCTGGCGGGCTGGGCGATGGGTCGTCACCAGCGGCGGCGTGACCAGGCTCCGGTACGTCGGCTATGCGGCGCTCGCCCTGGCCGTGCCGTATGCGCTGGTGGCCGGAGCGCTAGCACTCGCCAGCGCGTCGCAGCTCGCAGCGCCGTCAGCGCCGCAGGCGGTGACCGCCGGGTTCCTGCTGGCGTTCACCGCTGGCGGACTGGGCGGTGCGCGTGCGCTCGCGCCATGGCGGCAGCTGGCGGGCCTGCTGTCGGTGCGGTTCCGCTCGGTGATCCTGGGCAGCACCGGAACGCTCGCCGTTCTGGTAGCGGCAGGCTCCGTGCTGGCCGGAGCCTCGCTGGCCGCTCATCTCGGGAGCTTCAACTCGGTCAATGGCGAATTGGCGCCTGGCATCGTCGGCGCGCTCCTGCTGGTGCTCGCCCAGCTTGCCTACGTGCCGAACGCGATCATCTGGGCGATCTCCTTCATGCTCGGCCCGGGATTCGCGTTCGGGGCCGGCACGGTGGTTGCTCCGACTGGCTCCGCCCTGGGGGAGCTGCCGGCCTTCCCGATGCTGGCGGCCCTGCCCGCTGGGGTGCACAGCGCGCTGCCCGCCTGGCTGTCGGTCTCGGTGCTTGCCCTGCCGTTCCTGGCCGGAGCATTCGGTGGTCTCCTGATGGCCCGTGCGGCTCCGACATCGGCGCTGGAAGCAGCCCCGCTCTGGGGATTCGCCTCCGGCGCGCTGGCCGGCTGCGCGACCGGCGCGCTGGCTGCCTTCGCTGGCGGCCCGCTGGGCGACGCACGGCTGTCCGTGGTGGGGCCGTCCGGCTGGCAGGTTGCCGCAGTGGGCACCCTCGAGATGGGCGTCGCCGCCGCGGTAACCGCCGGGGTGGTCAACTGGCTCTCATTGCGCCGGGTTGCGGCTGCCCGTGCGGCCGCCGGCGCGACGGGCGGGGGCGCTGGTCTCACCGGCGCCGGTCCGGGGGGCCCTGGGCCGGCCGGCCGCGGTGGTCCTGAGCGCGGTGGTCCTGAGCGCGGCGGCCAGGTCGCGATTTGCGTCGCGGGCCAGCCGGGCACGCACCTGGGGCCAGGGCTGGTTGCCGCGGCCGAGGATGACAGCGGGCACACGATCTACCTAGATCCGTGGGCTGGCGAAGGAGAGACCGGCGCCAGGCGTGGCACGGTGGCTGATCACGGCCCGTCCGCCCTGCCCTAGGCGGTTGGCAGCTAGACCATAGCGATCTCGTGATCACAGCTGGGCCAGAGGACGATCAGCCCGGTCGCTCCCGCACGTCTGGCACCGCATCAGGTGGTGTAGGGGCGTGGTGTCACGGTTATGGTCCGGCCGCTGGGCAGGGTCCAGGTCAGGGTGCCGGGCTGGGTTTGCTGGAGGTGCCAGCCGGGGGCTTGCTTGGCGGCGTGGTGCCGCCGGCAAAGCGGTGCCAGGTTGGTGTCACCTCCTAGCCACGGAGCACGATCGCGCCATGAAGCCTTTCGTAGGCCTGCCGTGCTGCTCATGCACATCTCATGAGAATGCGGGCAACGCTGCGCGACTAGAGTTGCTGCTTCCGGCCCGCGAGGTGCAGTCGCGCAGGTGTGATGCGCTTCTACGCCACGGCGGGGTCAGCAGGAGGTTCGGGAGGTCCTGGTGACCGGGAACGCGCAACAGAAGTACAACGAGCGGGTCAACATGCGACCCGTCCTGGTGACGGGAGCCACTGGCCGAGTCGGGCGCGCGGTGATCGCCGAGCTCCTGGGCGCGGGCGTGCCGGTGCGCGCGCTCACCCGCAAACCTGCGACGGCCGCGCTGCCGGCGATTGCCGAGGTCGTGGCGGGCGACTTCACCGAGCCCGGCTCGCTCGACCCCGCGCTGCAGGGCGTGCGTGCGGTGTTCCTCCTCTGGACCGCGCCGCCCAGCCTCACACCTGGCAGACGCCCTCAACCCTCCACGGGTACGTCAGGGGAGCCGAGAAACTGACATACGAGAAGCGGCCGCTCCGAGGCGCGTGCAGAAGAGCGTCACTGCGCCTGCGCTGGAGGGGCCAGTGCGCTCGTGCAGCGAGCGGACTTCCCTGGCTACGTTTTGACTGACCGGGTCAGCTGGTTCTGGCAGGCCTGCTGCGCCGACGGGGTATTGGCTTCCGCCATGCAGTGCGAGTAGGTCGAGAGCTGATTCCACAGCACGGCGAACGTGATCAGCAGCAGGATGCTGAACAGGACGCCGATCGAGCCGAGGATGATCGCCGAGACAGCTCCGCGGGGTCGCCCGGTAGCGGTACGCCGCGACCGGGCCACCGCCGACGCTCCGAGCCACAGCCCGATTGCGCCGACGATGAACGAGCATCCGACCAGGTAGACGTAGCGCCGGATGTTGCCGGTGTCGATCAGGTCAGAAACGCTGAGCAATCCGAACATGCTCAGCAGGCCAAGGACGAGCCCCGCGAGCGCGCGCTGCTGCAGCGCAGGCGTGGGCGGCCGGCCCGGCTGCCCGCCCGGCGGCCGTGGGCCAGCCGACCGCGCTTCGCGTGACCGCACCCCGCGGGACCATGCTCCCGGCGGCGGTGCACCGCGCGGCGGTGCCCCAGGCGGTACTGTTTCGCGCGGCGGTTCTCCGCTCTGCGGCCCCTCATGCGGCGGTGGCGTCCGCGGTGGCTCCCCGCCCGGCGGGGAGCCGCGCGGCGGTTCCCGGCGCGGCGGTGGTGCCCCGGGCGGCTCCCCCCACGGCGACGGTCCCCCGGGCGGCGCACTGGGCGCCGGCGTTTCGTGCGGCGCCGGGCCCGTCCCGGCAGGCTGCTCGGGGAAGCTCAGCGGAGGCTGCGGGCTCTTGTCGGCAGGCAGGGCGAGTTCCTTTCCGAGACGCAGTGATCGGGTTATCTGGCTATTCCATCACCTCCGGCCGCACCGTCGTCGCTGTCCCGGCCGTGGCACGGGTCCGACGTTAGGGTGACGAGATGACCGCGCGCCTGATCGTGCTCGTATCCGGCACCGGGACGAACTTGCAGGCGCTGCTCCGCGCGTGCGCCGACGATGCCTACGGGGCCGAGGTGGTGGCCGTCGGGGCGGACCGTCACGGCATCGCCGGGCTGGCCATTGCCGGGCAAGCCGGGGTACCGACCTTCGTGCACCAGCTCGCCGACTACCCCGCCCGCGCGGTCTGGGATCGTGCCCTGACCGGGTCGTGCGCAAACTTCGAGCCCGACCTGATCGTGCTCGCAGGATTCATGAAGCTGGTCGGCAGCGCGTTCCTGGCAAGGTTCGGCGGATGCGTGATCAACACCCACCCGGCGTTGCTACCGTCGTTCCCCGGCATGCACGGCGTGCGGGATGCGCTGGCCTACGGGGTAAAGGTAACGGGGTGCACGATCTTCATGGTGGACGCGGGGATCGACAGCGGCCCGGTCATCGCGCAGGCAGCGGTACCGGTCCTCGATGACGACGACGAGGCGTCCCTGCACGAGCGGATCAAGCTGGCCGAGCGCTCGCTGCTCGCCGACACCGTGGGGCGGATGGCCCGCGAAGGGTGGACCGTCCAGGGCAGGAAGTTGAGGTTCGGCGGTTGACCAGGATAATGATCAAGCGGGCGCTGATCAGCGTCTACGACAAGACCGGGCTCACCGGCCTGGCGCGGGCGCTCGTCGCGGCCGATGTCGAGATCGTCTCCACCGGCAGCACCGCGGCGGCGATCGCGGCGGCCGGGCTGCCGGTGACCAAGGTCGAGGAGCTGACCGGCTTCCCCGAGTGCCTGGATGGCCGCGTCAAGACGCTGCACCCCGCCGTCCATGCCGGCCTGCTCGCGGATACCGCGCGGCCTGAGCACCTCACGGCGCTGGCCGAGCTTCAGCTGGCGCCGTTCGAGCTGCTGGTGTCCAACCTGTACCCGTTCGAGCAGGCAGTGGCGGCCGGGTCGGCGCCGGAGGAATGCATCGAGCAGATCGACATCGGCGGGCCGGCCATGACGCGCGCCGCGGCGAAGAACCACGCCCAGGTGGCCGTGGTGACCGACCCGTCGATGTACGAGGCGGTGACGGACGCGCTGGCAGCGGGCGGGTTCACCCTGGAGCAGCGCCGCCGCCTCGCCGCGCAGGCGTTCGCGCGCACCGCTGCCTACGACGTCGCGGTCGCGTCCTGGTTCGCGTCTTTCTACGCGCCGGACGCCGCCGCGCTGGAAACCGGCTGGCCCGACGTTATCGGGTCGCTGTGGGCCCGCCAGCAGATTCTCCGCTACGGCGAGAACCCGCACCAGCGGGCCGCCCTGTACGCTTCGGGCGCTGGTCCCGGCATTGCCGGTGCCAGGCAGGTCCACGGCAAGGCGATGTCCTACAACAACTACGTCGACGCGGACGCGGGACGCCGGGCCGTCTTCGGCTTCGCCGAGCCATGCGTGGCGATCATGAAACACGCCAACCCGTGCGGGATCGCGGTCGGCGCGGACCTCGCGGAGGCCCACCGCAAGGCGCACAGCTGCGACCCGGGCTCGGCCTATGGCGGCGTGATCGCGGTCAACGGCGTGGTGACCGCCGACCTCGCCCGCCAGATCGCCGAGGTGTTCACCGAGGTCATCGTCGCTACCGGCTATGAGCCTGACGCATTGGGCATCCTGACCGCTGCCAAGAACCTGCGGCTGCTCTGCGCCCCGGCCCCGGAGCACGCCCCGGCCCCGGAGCACGCCCCGGCACGGGAACGCGCGGCAGTGGACTGGCGCCCGGTTAGCGGCGGCATGCTGCTGCAGTCCGCCGACCGGGCCGACGAGCCAGGCGACGACCCGGCGAGATGGCAGCTGAAGGCCGGCCCGGCCGCGGACCCCGACGCGCTGCGTGACCTGGCCTTCGCCTGGAAGGCGTGCCGCAGCGTCAAGTCGAACGCCATCCTGCTCGCCGTCGGCACCGGCTCGGTAGGCATCGGCATGGGCCAGGTCAACCGGGTCGACGCGGCGCGGCTGGCGGTTACCAGGGCCGCCGACCGGGCACGCGGCGCGGTCGCGGCCAGCGACGCGTACTTCCCGTTCCCCGACGGCCTGCTCGTCCTCGCCGACGCGGGCGTGCGCGCCGTCGCCGAGCCGGGCGGCTCGATCCGCGATAACCAGGTCATCGAGGCGGCGCAGGCAGCGGGAGTCAGTCTGTACTTCACCGGTGTACGGCACTTCCTGCATTAACGGGACTGCGGGCGCTAGCCGGAGCCGGGTCTCGCTGGTCACGTCCGGCGCGGGCGCACGGAGCGCCGACCGGCGCGGTTCGCCGCTTCCGGCCCGCTGAGCCGGCGCCCGGCAGCGCTGTCAGCCGCCGAAGGCAGGGTTGGTCTGCTGCAGGATCCAGCCGTTGCCGTCCGGATCGCCGAACGTCTTCCACCGGCCCACGGCGCTTCCTGGATCTCTTCCTCGCCGAACGTGACGCCCCGCGCAGTCAGCTCGGCCAGCGTCTTCTCAAGGTCGTCGCAACCAAGCACGGAGCTGCGAGCCGGGTGCTACCGGGCGCTGCGAGCCTGGTGCTACTAGCGGGTAATATGTTCGGGCGCGGGCGGGCGGGTACCCCGTGCGCGGGCCGTCGGCCCTGTTTGACAGGCTTTACCTGCCGCTGCATGGCCGTTCCGGCCAGCCGCACACCCCAGCCTGGGCCGCACAGCTTGACAGAGGGAGGTCGGCCGCCGGTCATGAACATCGTCGTCTGCATGAAGCAGGTACCCGACACGTGGTCGGAGCGCACGCTCAAGCCCGGTGATTCCACCCTGGACCGCGACGCCGCGGACGCGATCATCAACGAACTCGACGAGTACGCGATCGAGGAGGGGCTACGCCTCGCCGAGGCCAACGGCGGCGAGGTCACCATCTTGTCCATGGGCCCGGCGAAGGCCAGCGAGTCCATCAGGAAGGCGCTGTCCATGGGCGCCGACAAGGCCGTGCACCTGGTCGACGACGGCCTGGCCGGGTCGGACGCCGGGGCGACCTCCGAGGCGATCGCGGCCGTGCTCACCAGGATCGGCTTCGACCTGGTCATCCTCGGCTCGGAATCGACGGACGCCAGGATGGGCGTGCTCGCCGCGATGCTGGCCGAGCGCCTCGGCGTGCCGCAGCTGTCCTTCGCCAGCAAGGTGGAGACCGACGGCCAGGCGATCAGGATCCACCGCCAGGCCGACTACGGCTACGACAAGGTCGAGGCCAGCCTGCCCGCGGTGATCAGCGTGGTCGAGAAGATCAACGAGCCGCGATACCCGTCGTTCAAGGGGATCATGGCGGCGAAGAAGAAGCCGGTCGAGACCCTCAGCCTGGCCGACGCCGGGATCGACCCCGCGCACGTCGGTCTCGCCGCCAGCGGCACCGAGGTAGTGAGCTTCGCCGCCCGCCCGCCGCGGCAGGCCGGCACCATCATCAAGGACGAGGGCGACGGCGGCGGCAAGGCCGCGGAGTTCCTGGCCGCGCAGAAGTTCATCTGAGCGGATCTGACAGCGCCGGCTGCCCGACGATCCGACCAGGTCCCAGCGGAAGGTTGCCACACATGGCTGAAGTCCTCGTTCTCGCCGAGCACTCCGGCGAGACAGTCAAGAAGGTTACCTGCGAGCTGCTGACCCTGGCGCGCCGGTTCGGCGAGCCCGCGGTGGCCTGGGCGGGCCCGGGAGCCGAGGCGGGCCGCGAGCGGCTTGCCGAGTACGGCGCGGCCAAGGTCTACGTGGCTGACGGCGAGGAGTTCGACGACTACGTGGCCGCGCCGAAGGCCGAATTGCTGGCCGGCCTGGTAGCCGCGGCCTCGCCGGTCGCGGTACTCGTGGCCAGCAGCCCAGAAGGCAGGGAAGCCGCCGCCAGGCTCGCGGTCAAAACCGGGTCCGGGCTGATCACCGATGCGGTGGACGTCGGCCCTGACCTGATCGCCGAGCAGTCCATCTTCGGCGGCGCGATCGTGGTGAACTCCAAGGTCACCTCCGGCACGCCGATCATTGCGGTGCGGCCGAACGCCGTGACGCCGGAGCCCGCGGCTGAGCCCGGCGCGGCCGAGCTCGGGCCGGCCGGCATCGAGGTCAGCGACGCGGCGAAGACCGCGCGCATCACCGAGCGCGTGGTCCAGGAAGTCGCCGAGCGGCCGGAGCTCACCGAGGCGTCGATCGTCGTCTCGGGTGGCCGCGGGGTGGGCAACGCGGAGAACTTCGCCCTGATCGAGAAGCTCGCCGACTCGCTTGGCGCGGCCGTCGGCGCGTCCAGGGCGGCCACCGACGCGGGCTGGTACCCGCACCAGTTCCAGGTGGGCCAGACCGGCAAGACCGTCTCGCCGCAGCTGTACCTGGCGGTCGGCATCTCCGGCGCCATCCAGCACCGGGCCGGCATGCAGACCTCGAAAACCATCATGGTGATCAACAAGGACCCGGAGGCGCCGATATTCGAGCTGGCCGACTTCGGCGTGGTCGGCGACTTGTTCTCGGTGGTTCCCCAGCTCATCGAAGGAATACAGCAGCGATCCGGCGGCTGAGAGGAGCCCGGCAGTCCTGCTGCCGGGCTGCCCTGCGCAGCGAGGCGTCCGCCGGCCTGGCAAGGCTAGGCTGAGGCCGTCATGACATTTCCCGAGAACGCCAGCGATCGCAGGTCAGCCCAGGAGCGCGTCGTGTATCTCGACCACGCGGCGACCACGCCGATGCTGCCCGAAGCCCTGGCCGCGATGACCGAGGAACTGGCTCAGGTCGGCAATCCCTCCTCGCTGCACAATCAGGGCCGCCGGGCCCGCCGGGTGGTAGAGGAGTCGCGGGAGCTGATCGCTGAGGCCTATGGGGCGCGGCCGAGCGAGGTGGTGTTCACCAGCGGTGGCACCGAAGCGGACAATCTGGCCGTCAAGGGCCTGTTCTGGGCACGCCGCGACGCGGAGCCCGCATTCCGGCGGGTCCTGGCGGCGTCGGCCGAGCACCACGCGGTCCTCGACGCTGTGAACTGGCTGGCCGAGCACGAGGGCGCCGAGGCGTGCTGGCTGCCGGTCGACGCTACCGGCACGCTCAGCCCGGCCACGGCGCGCGAGTTCATCGAGCGCGACCCCGGCAGCGTGGCGCTGGTGAGCGTGATGTGGGCGAACAACGAGGTCGGAACCGTGCAGCCGGTAGCCGAGCTCGCCGCGATCGCCCGCGAGTACCAGATCCCGTTCCACAGCGACGCCGTCCAGGCAGCCGGGCAGCTGCCGGTCAGCCTGGCCGGCAGCGGTGCCACCGCGCTCACCATCACCGGGCACAAGATCGGCGGGCCGGTCGGCGCGGGCGCCCTGCTGCTCTGCAGGGGCGCCGACCCGGTGCCGATCCTGCACGGCGGCGGGCAGGAGCGGGACGTGCGGTCCGGCACGCTCGATGCCCCGGCGATCAGGGCTTTCGCCACCGCCGTGGAGATATCGCGGATGCGCAGGGACGACGAGGCGAAACGGCTGGCCGCGCTCAGGGACGACCTGATCGCCCGGGTGCGCGCCTCGGTACCCGACGCGGTGCTGAACGGCCCGCCGCCGGGACCGGACAGGCTGCCGGGCAACGCCCATTTCTCGTTCCCCGGCTGCGAGGGGGACGCGCTGCTGATGCTGCTCGACGCGAAGGGCATCGCCTGCTCCACCGGCTCAGCCTGCACGGCGGGCGTCGCGCAGCCAAGCCACGTGCTGCTGGCGATGGGCGCGGATGATGCCAGGGCCCGCGGTTCGCTGCGGTTCTCGCTCGGCCACTCCTCCACCCAGCAGGACGTGGACGCCGTCGGCGCCGCCATCCACGAGGTGGTGCAGCGCGCCCGCCGCGCCACCAGCCACTAACACCCGCGCCGTCAGCCCGGCCGCTTGGTGAACAGCGCCCTGCACCCGTGACGCCGGCCGGCCGAATACCCTCGTAGGCAATGACTCGACTGCGCGTGCTCGCCGCCATGTCCGGCGGCGTCGACTCAGCGGTGGCGGCCGCCAGGGCCGCCGACGCCGGCCACGACGTGACCGGCGTCCATCTCGCGCTGTCCATGAACCCGCGCTCGTACCGGACCGGCGCCCGCGGCTGCTGCACGCTGGAGGATGCCAGGGACGCCCGGCGCGCGGCCGACGTGATCGGCATCCCGTTCTATGTCTGGGACATGGCGCAGCGGTTCCACGACGACGTCGTGCGGGACTTCGTCGAGGAGTACGCGCACGGGCACACGCCGAACCCGTGCCTGCGCTGCAACGAGAAGATCAAGTTCGCCGCGGTGCTCGACCGCGCGGTGGCGCTCGGCTTCGACCGGGTCTGCACCGGCCACCACGCCAGGCTCAAGGCACTCGCCGGGCCCGGCCGGGCACCCAGCCTGGCCCGCAGCGCCGACCAGGCCAAAGACCAGTCCTACGTGCTCGCCGTGCTGACCAGCGACCAGCTCAGCCGCGCGATGTTCCCGCTCGGCGGCTCCACCAAGGGCGAGGTCAGGAAGGAAGCCGCGGCCAGGGGGCTGGCCGTGGCCGACAAGCCGGACAGCCACGACGTGTGCTTCATTGCCGACGGCGACACCAGGAAATTCCTGCGGGCTCAGCTCGGCGAGGCACCCGGCCAGATCGTGGACGAGGCTGGTGCCGCCGTCGGCAGCCACGCCGGCGCGTACGGTTTCACCATCGGCCAGCGCAGGGGCCTGCGGATCGGCCACCCGGCGCCGGACGGCAGGCCCAGGTACGTGCTCGACATCGAGCCCGTGTCCGGCACGGTTACCGTCGGCCCGGCCGAGTCACTCGACGTCACCGAGATCCGCGCGCAGCGCCCGGTGTGGACCGGCTGCCCGCCGCCCGCCGCGCCGCTGCGCTGCCTGGTCCAGCTTCGCGCGCACGGCGCCGCCTGCCCGGCCACGGCCTGGCCGGACGGCGCCGGCCTGCGGATCCGGCTGCACGAGCCGGCCCGCGGCGTGGCCAGGGGACAGGCGGCAGTGCTCTATGACGCCGACACCGTGCTCGGCTCCGCCACGATCACCGGGTCTGGCGGCGGCGGTGGCTAGGCTTGGCTGGTGAGCCAAGCAACGCCGCCCTACCCGTGGCCGGCCGGCAGCGCGACCGGCGTCGGCTCGATGCCGGGCACCGACCCTGCCGAGGCCGTCACCGTCGTGCTCGGCGAGCTGCCCGGCTTCCCGCACCTGCCGGAACTGCCCGGCCGCGGCCCCGGCGCGGACCTGACCGGCCGGACCGCCGCGCTGCTCGTCGGGCTGGCGGTGGAGACGACCACCAGCGGCTGGCGGTTCGCCGCCCGGCCGGGCCGTGACCTGCGCCGGGCCGCCGGGTTCCTGCAGCAGGATCTCGACGCGCTCGAGCAGGCGGCCGCCGGTCTCGACACCGCGCTGAAGGTCCAGATATGCGGGCCGTGGACGATGGCCGCCACGATCGAGCTGTCCCGTAGCCAGAACCCGGCGCTCGCCGACGCGGGTGCGGTGGCCGACCTGGCCGAGTCGCTCGCCGAGGGCGTCGCCGCGCATGTCGCCGAGGTCAGGAAGCGGGTGCCGGCCGCGCCGGTGCTGCTCCAGCTCGACGAGCCCGCGCTGCCGGCCGTGCTGGCCGGGACAGTCCCGACGGCCAGCGGGCTGAACCGGGTTCGCGAGGTCGATGCCGCGGACACGGCCGGCGGCCTGCGGACCGTGTTGCAGGCATCGAAGGCGTTCGGCATCGTGCATTGCTGCGCCGCGGAAATCCCGTTCCAGGTCATCCGGGATTCCGGCGCGGGCGCCATCGGCTTCGACCTGAGCCTGCTGCCGCGGGAAGCGGAGGACGGGCTGGCCGAGGTGGCAGAAGCCGGCCTGGGCATCCTGGCCGGCGTCAGCACAACCATGGTGAAACGAGGTCGCCCCGCCGCATCCCCCGCGCCCCGCGATGTAGCCGCCGCGGTGATCGAGCTATGGCACCGGATCGGGCTGCCGAACCGCACGCTGGCTGAGCAGGTGGTCATCACCCCGGCCTGCGGGCTGGCCGGCGAGTCACCGGCCGGAGCGCGGGCAGCGCTGGCCCGGTGCCGGGAGGCCGCGAGGATACTGCCGGAGCTGATCGAGGAGGGACGCCGGTGACCGAGCCCGCCGCCGCTGACGCCGAGCCCGCTGCCGCGGACGCGCCGGAGCCCGCCGCCGCTGACGTGGCCGCCCGGCACCGGCATGCCGAGCTGGCCGACCAGGTCACCGAGCACAACTACCGCTACTACGTGCTCGACTCGCCGCTGGTCTCGGACGCCGAGTTCGACACGCTGATGCGCGAGCTTCAGGAGCTCGAGGAGCAGTACCCGGACCTGCGCACGCCCGACTCGCCGACCCAGAAGGTGGGCGGCATCTCCACCGACTTCACCCCGGTCGCGCACCTGGAGCGGCTGCTCAGCCTGGACAACGCGTTCTCCCCAGAGGAGCTCGACGGCTGGTCGGCCCGGGCCGACCGGCTGGGCAGCGCCGCTTCGCTGGAGTCCGTGGGCCCGTACCTATGCGAGCTGAAGATCGACGGTCTCGCGGTCGCGCTCGTCTACACCGGCGGCAAGCTGGTCCGGTGCGCCACCAGGGGCGACGGGGTGACCGGCGAGGATGTCACGCCCAACGTGCGGACGATCTCGTCGGTGCCGGCCCGGCTGGCCGGCGCCGGCTGGCCGGGCACGCTGGAGGTGCGCGGCGAGGTGTTCCTGCCGGTGGCGGCGTTCCACCGGCTGAATGAGCGGCAGGCCGAGGCCGGCAAGCCCGCGTACGTGAACCCGCGCAACACCGCGGCCGGGTCGCTGCGGCAGAAAGACCCGCGGATCACCGCCAGCCGGCCGCTCGACCTGATCCTGCACGGCGTCGGGCGGGTCGACGGCCTGGATGACCCGCCGCAGACCCAGTCCGGCTGGTACCAGCGGCTGCGCGACTGGGGACTGCCGGTCAGCTCGCTGTTCCGGGTCGTGCCCAGCCTGGACAAGGTGCGGGACTACATCGGCTACTACGCCGAGCACCGGCACGATACGCCCTACGAGATCGACGGGGTGGTGGTCAAGCTCGACCGGCTGGCGGTGCAGCGCTCGCTCGGCGCGACCAGCCGGGCGCCGCGCTGGGCGATCGCCTACAAGTACCCGCCGGAAGAGGTCACCACCCGGCTGCTGGACATCAGGGTCAACGTCGGCCGGACGGGCAGGGTGACCCCGTTCGCGGTGATGGAGCCGGTCAAGGTCAGCGGCTCCACGGTCGACCGGGCAACCTTGCACAACGCCGACGAGGTGGCGCGCAAGGGCGTGCTGATCGGCGACATGGTGGTGCTGCGCAAGGCCGGCGACGTGATCCCCGAGGTGGTCGGGCCGGTGGCCGAGCTGCGGACCGGGACGGAGCGGGCGTTCGAGTTCCCCGCCCGCTGCCCATCCTGCGAGACCGCGCTGGCCCGGGAGGAAGACGAGGTCGACTGGCGCTGCCCGAACACCAGGTCCTGCCCGGCGCAGCTGCGGGAGCGGCTGTTCCACCTGGCGAGCCGCGGCGCCCTGGACATCGAGGTGCTCGGGTATGAGGCCGTGGTCGCGCTGCTGGACGCCGGCCTGGTGGCCGATGAAGGCGACATCTTCACGCTGACCGCGGAGTCGCTGGCCAGCTGCCCGTTCTTCGTGGTCGCCCGCGGCACGCTGAGCGCGAACGCGGTGAAGCTGCTGCGCAACCTGGAGGAAGCACGCACCCGGCCGCTCTGGCGGATCCTCGTCGCGCTGTCCATCAGGCACGTCGGGCCGACCGCCGCCCGCGCGCTCGCCGTCGAGTTCGGCTCGGTGGAAGCCATCGCCGCGGCCACGGCCGATCAGCTGACCGCCGCCGATGACGTCGGCCCGACGATCGCGGCTTCGGTCATCGACTGGTTCGCGGTGGGCTGGCACCAGGCGATCGTGGCGAAATGGCGCTCCGCGGGCGTCATGCTCTCGGATCCGGATTTCGCCGGCGGATCCCGTGTTGCCCGGCCACTGACCGGGGTAACGGTGGTCATCACCGGCACGCTGGCCGGGTTCAGCCGGACCGAAGCCGGCGAGGCGGTGCAGCTTCTCGGCGGAAAAGTGGCAGGCTCGGTCTCGAAGAAAACCAGCTTCGTCGTGGCGGGGGACAGCCCGGGGACTAAGTACGACAAGGCAATCTCGCTCGGCGTGCCGATCCTGGACGAGGCTGGCCTGTCGGTGCTGCTGGAGCATGGGCCGGATGCGGCCCGCGCGACGGCAGCGGCGGAGCCGCCGGGGGCGGCTGGCCCGGCCAGCTGATCCCGCCGGAAAAATCCTTAAAAAGGTCAGGTCATGGCGCTCTGGGCCGAAAGGCTGTAACGGATCGTATGCAATTGGCTTCGGGAAGTATGATTTTCGCCGTACGCTTCTCACTGAGCTGCCGGAGCATTCGCCTATCGCCGCGGTTGCCCAACGCGTGAGGATGCCCATGAAGGACCCGAACGACACCAGGGACATCGGTCCGCGGGCCGGTTCACCGCTCTGGATTCACATGACCGGGGTGACGGGCGCGGGCCTCGTCGTTCTTGCCTGGGCGATCAGCCGGCTGGGCATGGCCGGGCTGGATCGGCTGGCGCACAGCCCCGGGTTCTGGGTGATCGCGGCGCTCGTCGTGGTCGGCGAGGTACGGCCGATCGTGACGCCCGGCAAGTCCGGCCCGGACGCGCCGGTTGTCTCGCTTGCCTTCGGCTTCGCCGCGCTGCTGTTCTGGGGCTTCCCCGTCGCCGCGCTGCTGCGGGCCACCTCGACGGCGTTAGTCGGCGCCGCGAAGCGCAGGGCACCGCACCGCATCGCGTTCAACGCGGCCCAGTTCACGCTGGGCCTCGGCGCGGCCGGGCTGGCCCTCGCGCTGGCCGGGGTGCACCCCTCTCCCGGCAGGCCCTGGCTGCCGAGCGGCGCCGGGCTGCCGCAGGTGGCGCTGGCCGCGATCGCCTACTTCGTCGTCAACTTCGTGCTGGTCGGCACCGCGGTGGCGCTGCACTCGCGGGCGCCGTACTTCCGCACGCTCCGCGCCAACCTCCCCTACCAGGCCTTCGCCAACTTCGTGCTGCTGTCCGCCGCGCCGCTGATCGCGGTGGTGGTGAGCCGCTCGCCGCTGCTCCTGGTGCTGTTCCTGCTGCCGCTGACCGCCGTCTACATCAACGCCGAGATCTCCATGCAGCGAGAGCACCAGGCGCACCATGACGAGCTGACCGGCGTGTCCAACCGCAAGCTGCTGGTCAGGAAGACCGAGGAGGCACTGGCCGAGGCCGACCGCTCCGGCCGCACGGTCGGCTTCCTGCTGCTGGACCTGGACCGCTTCAAGGAGGTCAACGACACGCTCGGGCATCAGGCTGGCGACCGGCTGCTGTGCCTGGTGGCGCACCGGCTGACGCACAGCGTCCGGCCGGGTGACATCGTGGCCCGGCTCGGCGGCGACGAGTTCGCCGTGCTGCTGCCGCCGGTCCGCGAGGTGAGCGCGGCCCGCGAGGTCGCCGCCAGGCTGCGCGCGGCGATTGCCGAGCCGATCCGCCTGGAGGGCATGTCGATCGAGGTCGAGGCGAGTGTCGGGCTGTCGCTCTACCCGGACGACGCGACCAGTTTCGAGCTGCTGATGCAGCACGCCGACGTGGCGATGTACCTGGCCAAGGAGCGCCGCAGCGGAGTGGAGAGGTACATCGCCGACTCCGACCGCAACTCCCCGGCCCGGCTCGCGCTGCTTGGTGACCTTCGGCGCGGCATCGACCGGCACGAGCTGGAGCTGCAGTTCCAGCCCAAGGTCTACCTGGGGGACCGCCGGCCCGCGGGGATGGAGGCGCTGGTCCGCTGGCGGCATCCGGCCCGCGGCACCCTGCGGCCCGATGAGTTCATCCCGATGGTCGAGCAGTCCTACCTGATGCACGAGCTCACCTCGCGCGTGGTGGACATGGCCATGACGCAGGCCGCCCGCTGGTGGCGGGACGGGCTGCAGGTGCCGGTCTCGCTGAACGTGGCGGCCAGGGACCTGCTCGACGCCGGCCTCGCCGAGACGGTGTCCAGCGGCCTGGCCAGGGCCGGCCTGCCACCGGAGGCGATCTTGCTGGAGATCAACGAGCGAGTGCTCAGCAGCCAGCCGGCGCACGCGGCTGCGTCCGTCGAGTGCCTGGCCGGCCTGGGCGTCGCGCTCAGCCTTGACGACTTCGGCACCGGCTACTCCTCGCTCGTGCGGCTCCGGCAGCTGCCGGTCAGCGAGGTGAAGATCGACTCGTCGTTCATCGGCAGGATGCTGGACTCCGCCGACGACGAGGTGATCGTCAGGTCGATCGTGGACCTTGTCCACGCCCTCGGCATCCGGTCGGTTGCCGAGGGCGTGGAATCGGCCGAGGTGGCCGCCGCGCTGCAGGTGATGGGCTGCGATGCGGCCCAGGGCTGGTACTTCAGCAGGCCGCTCAGCCCGGCGTCGGCCACCGCGTGGCTGGCCGAGCACGGCGCTCCGCGCGCCCGCCGCCCGGAGCCGGTAGCCGCCGGGGGGCCGATCAGCATCCCGCGGCCGGGCGGCGCCCAGGGCACCCCCGTGCCGCTGATAATGCCGTCGGCTCCGGGCCGTCCCGGCGCCTAGGATGGCGTCCATGTCTGAAACCCGCGCTATTACCCGCGAGGATGTCGCCCACCTGGCCCGGCTGTCCAGGCTCGCGCTCGGCGAGGACGAGCTCGACCGGTTCGCCGGCCAGCTCGACGTGATCATCGCGGCGGTGGCCAGGGTCCAGGAGGTCGCCGCCGACGGGATCCCGCCGACGACGCACGCGGTGCCGGTGACCAACGTGTTCCGCGACGACACGGTGGTGCCCCCGATCGGCGCGGACGCCGCGCTCGACCAGGCGCCGTGCGCCGAGCAGGGCCGGTTCCGCGTCCCGCGCATCCTGGCGGAGGACTGATCATGAGCGGCGAGCTGACCAGGCTCACGGCGGCCGCGATCGCGGCCGCGGTGGCGGCGGGCGAGGTGTCCGCGGTGGAGGTCACCCGGGCGCACCTGGACCGGATAGCGGCCGTGGACGATCGTGTGCACGCCTTCTTGCACGTGGCGGCGGACAGCGCGCTGCGGGACGCCCGCGCGATCGACGAGCAGCGCGCGGCCGGCCGGCCGCTCGGCCCGCTGGCCGGGGTTCCGGTGGCACTCAAGGACCTCTTCACCACCACGGACATGCCCACGACCTGCGGATCGGCCATCCTGGCTGGCTGGCGGCCCCCGTACGATGCGACGATCACCAGCCGGCTCAGGCGGGCCGGGGTCGTCCTGCTCGGCAAGACCAACATGGACGAGTTCGCGATGGGCTCGTCGACCGAGAACTCGGCGTTCGGGCCGTCCCGCAATCCCTGGGACCTCAGCCGGGTGCCCGGCGGCTCGTCCGGGGGCTCCGCCGCCGCCGTCGCCTCGTTCGAGGCCCCGCTGGCGATGGGCACCGACACCGGCGGGTCGATCCGGCAGCCGGGAGCGGTCTGCGGCATCGTCGGGGTGAAGCCGACCTACGGCGGCTCCTCCCGGTATGGCGTGGTGGCCTTCGCCTCCTCGCTCGACACGCCGGGGCCGCTGGCCCGCACGGTGCTGGACGCGGCGCTGCTGCACGAGGCCGTGTCCGGGCACGATCCGTGCGACTCGACCTCGGTGGACGCGCCGGTCCCGCCGGTGGTGGCCGCCGCCCGGCAGGCTGACGTGGCCGGGCTGCGCGTCGGCGTGGTCACCGAGCTTGGCGGCGAGGGCTACCAGCCGGGCGTCATGGCCAGGTTCACCGAGGCGGTCGAGCTGCTCGAGGCGCTCGGCGCCAAGATCACCGAGGTCTCCTGCCCGCATTTCAGCTATGCGCTGCCCGCCTACTACCTGATCGCGCCGAGCGAGTGCTCGTCGAACCTGGCCCGCTTCGACGCGATGCGGTACGGGCTGCGGGTCGGCGACGACGGCGCCCGCAGCGCCGAGGAGGTCATGTCGCTGACCCGCGCCGCCGGCTTCGGCGCGGAGGTCAAGCGCCGGATCATGCTGGGCACGTACGCGCTGTCCAGCGGCTACTACGACGCCTACTACGGCAAGGCGCAGCAGGTCCGCACGCTGATCACGCGGGATTTCGACGCGGCATTCGAGCAGGTCGACGTGCTCGTCTCGCCGGCCACGCCGACCACGGCGTTCCCGATCGGCGAGCGGGTGGACGACCCGATGGCCATGTACCTGGCTGACCTGTGCACGATCCCGTCTGACCTGGCCGGCAACGCGGCGATCTCGGTGCCGTGCGGGCTGGCGCCCGACGACGGCCTGCCGGTCGGGCTGCAGATCATGGCGCCGGTGCTGGCCGATGACCGGATGTACCGGGTCGGCGCCGCGGTGGAAGCGGCGCTGGACGCGCGCCGCGGGCATCCGCTGCTTGACGAGGCGAACGGGCTCGGCGAGGCCGGGTCCGGCGAGGAGGCGGGACGATGACCGGGGCGGCGACCGTGGTCCCCTATGCCGAGGCCGTTGGCCGCTACGAGCCGGTCATCGGGCTGGAGACGCACGTCGAGCTCGGCACCGTGACGAAGATGTTCTGCGGCTGTCCGGTCTCCTTCGGCGCGGAGCCGAACGCCGCGGTCTGCCCGGTGTGCCTCGGCCTGCCCGGCTCGCTGCCGGTGGCCAACCGGGCCGCCATCGAGTACACCATCCGGATCGGGCTGGCACTGAACTGCTCGATCGCCTCCTGGTGCCGTTTTGCCAGGAAGAACTACTTCTACCCGGACATGCCCAAGGACTACCAGATATCGCAGTACGACGAGCCCTTGTGCACCGACGGGTGGCTGGACATCGCCATCGACGGGGCCGGCTTCAGGATCGGCATCGAGCGAGTGCACCTGGAAGAGGACACCGGCAAGTCGCTGCACGTCGGCGGCGTGACCGGCCGGATCCACGGCGCCGACTACTCGCTGGTCGACTACAACAGGGCCGGCATCCCGCTGGTGGAGGTGGTCACCAAGCCGGTGCCGGGCACCGGCGCGCTCGCCCCGGTGGTCGCCCGTGCCTACGTCACCGAGCTGCGGGACGTGCTCAGGGCGCTGCGGGTGTCCGACGTCCGGATGGAGGAAGGCTCGCTGCGCTGCGACGTCAACACCTCGCTGGCGCCGCCGGGCGCTGAGTGGGGCACCCGGACCGAGACCAAGAACGTCAACTCGCTGCGCTCGGTCGAGCGGGCCGTGCGGTCCGAGATCGAGCGGCAGGCCGCGGTGCTCGACGCCGGCCGCCGGGTCGTGCAGGAGACCAGGCACTTCCACGAGGATTCCGGGCTCACCACGCCGGGCCGGAGCAAGGAAGAGGCGCAGGACTACCGGTACTTCCCCGAGCCCGATCTCGTTCCGGTCGCGCCGTCGGCGGACTGGGTGGAGCAGCTGCGGGCGACCCTGCCCGAGCTGCCCTCGGCCCGCCGGGCCCGGCTGCAGGCCGAGTGGGGACTATCCGACCTCGACATGACAGCGCTCGGCAACGCCGGGGCGCTCGACCTGGTGGCGGACACCGTCGCGGCCGGCGCGTCGCCCGCCGATGCGCGCAAGTGGTGGCTCGGCGAGCTGTCCAGGCACGCCAACGACGCTGGCACCGAGCTGGCCGCGCTGCCGGTGACGCCGGCTCAGGTGGCCAGGATCGCCGGCCTGGTGGCGTCCGGGGCCCTGACCGACCGGCTGGCCAGGCAGGTGCTCGACGGGGTGCTGGCCGGCGAGGGCGACCCGGACGAGATCGTGGCAGCCCGCGGCCTTGCCGTGGTCAGCGACAGCACCGAGCTCAATGATGCAGTTGAGGCAGCCATAGCAGAGAATCCAGACATCGTCACCAAGGTCCAAGGCGGCAAGGAGGCCGCTGCTGGCCCGCTGATCGGCGCTGTGATGAGGGCGACAAGGGGCCGGGCGGACGCGGCCGTCGTCCGCAAACTGATCTTGGCAAGCATCGAGAAGCGGAAACGGTCCTTTTGACCCGCCGACTTCCTTGAACACCTCAGCCAGTCCGCGCCCAAGGTGATGGATCTCGTGATCGCGTACCTTCGATGGTGCGCGATCACGAGATCCACCACGTTCGGGACCTGGCGCGCGGCCGGCGGCTGGCGCGGTTGGCTCGTTAAAAATGCTGCTGGGTTGTATTCTTTGGTTATGACATCGCTGCTGCGCTCGGAGATGATGCCCCGCTAGCGGGGCCATTTCGCGCTGCCAGGACGACGTCAGGCACAGAGGTCCCGTATCGGGGCCTCGATTTTTTTTGCGTCGGAGGCCCCTGTCTCCCAGGAGGTTCCCGGTGAGCAAGGAACGCATTTACATCAGCACCACCATTCCCTACGTCAACGCGCCCCCGCACCTCGGCCACGCGCTTGAGCTCGTGCAGGCCGACGTGCTCGCCCGCCATCACCGGCTGGCCGGCGACGAGGTCAGGTTCCAGACCGGGACGGATGACAACTCACTGAAGAACGTGCTCGCCGCCGAGGCAGCGGGCATCGCCGTCACCCAGCTCGTCGACCGTAACGCGGCGGCCTTCGCCGGGCTGCGCGAGCCGCTCGCGCTGTCGTTCGACGACTTCATCCGCACCAGCAGCGACCCCAGGCACCGGCCGGGCGTGGAACGGCTCTGGCGGGCCTGCGCGGCCAGCGGCGATCTGTACCAGAAGGACTACGCGGGCCTGTACTGCGTGGGCTGCGAGCAGTTCTACAAGCCGGCCGAGCTGCCCGGCGGCTTGTGTCCCGAGCACGGCACCCGGCCGCAGCAGGTACGGGAGCAGAACTGGTTCTTCCGGCTGTCCAGGTACGCCGGCCGACTGCACGACCTGATCGACGCCGGCCGGCTGCGGATCGAGCCCGCCGCCCGCCGGAACGAGGTGCTCCGCTTCATCGCCGGCGGGCTGGAGGATTTCAGCGTGTCCCGGTCGACAGCCCGGGCCGGCGGCTGGGGCATCCCGGTGCCCGATGATCCGGGCCAGGTCATCTACGTCTGGTGGGACGCGCTCGGCAACTACATCACCGCGCTGGGATACGGCGACGGCGATGGCAGCGAGCTCTATGAACGCTGGTGGGGCGATGGGTCAGGCCGCCGGATCCACCTGGCCGGGAAGGGGGTGCTGCGTTTCCACGCCGTGTACTGGCCAGCCATCCTGCTGTCCGCGGGCCTGCCGCTGCCCACCGACATCCTGGTGCACGACTACCTGACCATCGGCGGGCGCAAGATCAGCAAGTCCGGCGGCGCGAGCGTGGCCGCCGACCCGGCGGCGCTGGCCGCCCGGTTCGGCACCGACGCGGTCCGCTGGTGGCTGCTGCGCGAGGTCCCGCGGGTCGGTGACGCCGACTTCACCGTGGCCCGGCTGGTCGCGCGGGCCAACGAGGACCTCGCCAACGGCCTGGGCAACCTGGTCAGCAGGGTGACCTCGATGGTGCATCGCTACCGGCAGGGCGTGCTGCGGCCGGCCCCGCAGGGCGTGCTGCGGCCGGCCCCGCAGGCCGCGGCCGCCGGGGCCGAGCCGCTGCTCGATGCCTGCGGGCTGGTGCCCGGCCGGGTCGGTGCCGCGCTGGCCAGCTTCGATTTCCGCGCGGCGACCGCCGCACTGTGGGAGATCGTTGACCTGGCCAATCGCTACGTCGAGCGGGCTGAGCCCTGGCGGCTGGCGGCGGCCGAGCGGGCGGGCGATGCTGCCGCCGGGCAGGCCCTGGACGCGGTGCTCGGCACGGGAATACGGGCGTGCCGGACGCTGGCTGGCCAGCTCGCGCCGTTCGTCCCTGATCTCGCCAGCCGGATCGCGGCGGCCTGCGATGACTCGTCCGGGCGGCTGCCGGAGCCGCGGGCGCTGTTCCCGCGCATCGGCTGATGCCGCGCCAGCCGGGTCCTGGGGCAAGGATCGCTCGCGCCGGCCCGGTACCGTCGGTGCGGCCCGGCGTTTCCGCGGAAACGCGTCCAGCCACGGAACGAGCGAGGTGGCCTCGTGCGAGTGTGGGTGCCGACGGATCAGGTGGCCGACGCCCTGGCCGGCCTGCCCGGCGTGACGGTCGACATCGTCAACCCGGGCGAAGGCGGCCAGCGCGGCGACGGCGAGCCGGGCGGCGGTGGCCCGCCGGGTGCGGGGCCATGGTCGGGCTGGCTGGCGGCCAGCGCGGCTGAGGTCGAGTTCTACGTGCCGCCTTTCTTCCCCAGGCCGCCGTCGATCGCGGCCATGCGCCATCTGCCGAGGCTCAAGGTGGTGCAGGCGATGACCGCCGGAATCGACCGGCTCAGGCCGCACGTCCCCGATGGCGCCGTGCTGTGCAACGCCCGCGGCGTGCACGACGCTGGCACTGCCGAGTGGGTGGTCGCCGCGATCCTGGCCTCGGTCCGGCAATTCCCCTATTTCGCCGCGGAGCAGGCGGCCGCCCGGTGGAGCTACCAGTTCACCGGCTGCCTGGCCGGGCAGACCGTGCTGATCGTCGGCTACGGCTCGATCGGCGCGGCGGTCGAGCGCCGGCTGAGTGGCTTCGACGTAGCGGTGCGCCGGGTGGCCAGGCACGTGCGGGATGGCGTGCGCCCGCTCGACGATCTCCCCGGGCTGCTGCCGCTGGCGGATGTCGTCGTGCTGCTCGCCCCGGTCACCAAGGAGACCATCGGCATGGTCGACGCCGCGTTCCTGGCCCGGATGAAGGACGGAGCCCTGTTCATCAACGCGGCCAGGGGCTCACTGGTGGTTACCGACGACCTGTGCGCGGAACTGCGGCCGGGCCGGCTGAACGCGGCGCTGGACGTCACCGACCCCGAGCCGCTCGGCCCTGAGCACCCGCTGTGGGCCCTGCCGAACGTCTTCATCACGCCGCATGTCGCCGGCTCGACCCCGGCGTCCTTGCGGTCCGCGCTGACGTTCGTGCGGGACCAGGTGCGACGATTTCACGGCGGCCAGCAGCTTCTCAATGTGATTACTGGTGAGTACTGAGTGATCCACGTGAGTATTGACTGGTCAGCGGCGGCTGCCGGGCGCGGGCGTCACCCGGCCGCCGCGGGCGTTCCCGAAGTTGTCGCCCGGTGTAGGCCCTTCCTCAATCGAAGTGAGGCAGGGCGGAAGCCAGCCGCACCGCGCTGACCTGCATATCCGCAGGTCACGCTAGGGCTGGCAGCGGCCGATATGGCCGCCTGCTGGCACGTTGCTGGCACGGGCGGGGAAAGCTGGCTGTGACTGCGCGAGCAACTGGAGGTCTGACCATGGCAAAGCAGCAGCAAGCTGCGCAGCAGGAGCCGGCCGCCCCGGCTGAGCCCGAGCCGGTCACGCCGAGCGCGGGAAACCCGAACTGGAAGACCTCGCCCCGGCGGCCCGCCAGTCCCCGATGACGCATTCGAGCCGCCCCCGGTTGTCCGGGGCGTGAGCAACTAGGAGCTGGCAATGAGCCGGGTAGTGATCACCGCGGCCTGCACCGTAAGCGACGGCGGCCAGTCCAAAACGTTCGCCAAGGGGCATGTGGTGGAGGCGTCGGCCGCGCTGGTGACCGCGCTCGGCTCCAACGCTCGGGCTCGGCCAGGTGCGGCTGATCCTGCCCATCTGCGTGATCGACGAACTCGACAACAAGAAGTACGCGGGCTCGGACTTGATGAGTCGGCGAGCCGACCAGGCGCTGAGAGCCCTCCGCCAGCGGGGGAAGGAGCTGCGCCCTGGCAGCGCTGCGGTGCTTGAGGATGGCACCACCCTGGAGGTATTCCTCGACGAGCCCGATCACCAGCGCAATATCAACCTTGATGCGGAGTTGCTGTCCCGCGGCACGCTTCTTCAGCGCATGATCGGCCGTGCAGTCACCATCGTGACCGGCGACTTCGGAATGCAGCTCCGCATCGATGCCCAGGGGCCGGATTACGCCGAGATGCCCGAGAAGTACTCCAAGGACGCGCTGCGGCGGAAGATGGCCAGCGACGCCGAGGATAGCATTTAACGGCTCATCTCAGGCTCGATAGCTCGAACGCGGGTTCGGATATTGGGCTGCATGCAGCACGCGCCGTGGGCTCCGCCGCTAGTCGAGATGTCCGGCGGCCAGGTCGGCCACCTGCTGGAGTGGCGGCAGCACGAGCGCGACGGATCATTGGCACGCCTGGGTTAGCTGGGTTCAGCTGACCGGCGATCCGCCGCGGCCCCGGCACAAGATCGTCTCGGTCCAGGCGGCCAGCCTCGCCCCGCTCGAAGAGCCGGGCGCTTACCGAGACGTACCACGGCGGGTGCTCGGCAACGACGGCCGGATCCGGCCGTGGGCTCCGGCTGGCGGGCCGGCTTCCCGCGACGGGGCAGGGCCGCCGCGCGACAGCACCGCTGCGCTCCAGGCAGCCCTTGGAGTTTCGCATCCGCGGCTGCGCGCCCGCCGGTAGGGTCAGGCCGGTGAACGGGCTGGCCTTCGTCGCCTCGCTAGTGCACTCGCTGGCCTGGCCGGCAGGGGTTGCCGTAGTCGTGATCGTGCTGCGCCGGCCCATCGGAGCTGCGCTGAGCCGCGGGATCCGGCGGGTGCGGGCCGGGCCGGTCGAGGTGGAGTTCGACCAGCTCGGGGCTGAGGTTCGCGAGGAGCTGCGCCGCAGCCCGGAGCTGGCCGCTGCCGAGGTGCCAGCGCTGGCCTCTAGCCTGACCGAGGAGCTTGCCGGGCTCGCAGATGTCTCGCCGCAGGCTGCGGTATTGCAGGCATACGCTCGGATCGAGGCGCGGCTGGTTGAGGTGCTTGACAGCGCCGGAGCGCCGTCAGCCAGCGCGGTCGGTGGGCGGGCGCTGGCCCTGCTGGCGCGCCGCCAGGAGCTGATCAGCGACGAGACGCTGACCGCGGTGGAGGGCTTGTCCGTGCTTCGCGACCTGTGCGCTCACAGCCCCGGCGACAGCATCGGCGTCGGGCGTGCCCGTGACTACCTCGCCCTGGCCGACGCGGTGTTGTACGCGCTGCGAGCTAAGCCTGGCGGCTAAGCCAGCAGCAGCACCGCGGCCGTCCGCGTCGGGCGGGTTTGCTCGTTCCTTTCCCCCCGGAGCGCAGCTCACGAGGGTGTACTGTCTTGCAACGCAGCGCATCTATCCGCATGCAAACGCATCTGCGTACACTCGAAGTACGGACCCACGATCGATGAGCAGGCAGAAACACAAGGTCAAGGAGCTGGAGGCACTCCTCGCGGAGGCGGAAAGCAAGGGCTGGCGTGTTGACAAGAAGACGCTGTATTTCAGGCTGCGCTGTCCGTGCGGCAAGCACATGACCTGGGTGCACCTAACGCCGTCGAACCCGAAATACGAACAGGAGAAGCGGCAGAAGCTTCAGGGCACGGGATGCTGGTAAGGGAGGCGCAGGCGATGAAGTACTGGGTGAACATCCCCGTCCAGGTAACCGGCTACGAAGGTGAGCTGGGGGACAACGTTGACCTTGTGGTCCAGCAGCTCGCGAAGCTCGACGCCTGCAACAGTGCGCTGCTGGACTACTCGGCTGACTCCGACGCCACCGATGACAGCGCCGAGTTCGCGGTGACCGTTGAAGCTTCCGGTGTTGAGGAAGCGCTGAGCACAGGGCTGAGCTGCATTCGGTCGGCGATCCACGCGACCGGGGCGGCAACGCACGGCTGGGATGACACACACGCTGGTGACGGTGTGGTGATCTACCAGGCAGACGCTGACGAGAGCGTGGAGGTGCGCCCGCTCGTAAGCGCCTGATGCCGGCCATAGCCGGCGGAGCGCCCGCCTGGCAGGTGGCTATTGGCCGGGCAGCTCGGATATCCACAGGAACTTCGGATATCCACAGGAACGAGTGCGACTTGCGGGAGTGGTGCCGGGCGCCATCAGCCTTCGCGGCCCTGAGAGCATCTGTACCGGCCCGGCGGCCCTGGCCCAGGCAGTCCACCGGCCGTGCCGCGCTCACCGGTCCTGCACCGAGCAGCACCGGTCCCGGCTGGCAGTACGGGGAAGTGCCCCGCCAGCCTCGGGGGGAGTTGGTGGCGGGGCGCGTTCCGGGGCGGCGGGCCTACGGGGCCAGGACGACCTCGATGCTCAGCACCTCGCCGCGCTCGCCCAGGGTAAGCCGGACACGCTGGCCTTCGGTGAGTCTTTCAGCTGGGAAGCCGTCACCCAGAACCTCTTCGGGTAGCTGAGGTCGATGTTCGGGGGAAATGGCGGCTTGGGGTCTACGCGGACCACGATCCAGGGCTCGGTGATCTCGTCCACTGTCCCGGTGGTTTCCGTGGTCATCTGGCGCTGCTCGTCCTCCCGCGCCCGTTTCGCACGGGCCTTTGCGGCGGCGTTCTTCTGCGCCTGGGTGCGGCCGAGCCGCTGGCTGAAATTGAACGGGCCGATATGGAAGCCGATCCGTGCCATGGTGTGCTCCCGCTAGGTGGTCGTGAATCCAAGAGTCCTCTCATGAGCCGCCTGATGGCGGCCCTTCGCGCTCCGGGGGTCATGACGGCCACCGCCGGTCCAGCTCGGCGTACAGCTCACTCAGCGCATGCTCCGCCATCGCGCGGGTCACGGGCAGCCAGCCGCGGACGGCTGAGCATCTGCTCCAGCGCTCGGGCGTCGCGCGCGAGCCGGACATCCTGGCTCGACCAGTAGACCGGGCTGCCGGACTGCTCCGCTGGCTGCGCGAGCGCTTCGGCGCGGATGATCTGGTCGGCCAGATCCTCTGGTGACTCGCCGCGCACGGGCTGATCTTGCGTGCCGTGACGGCGGCCGTAGTACAGGCCCGACACGCTGCGCCAGCATTCCCAGGCCGGGTGCCGCCGCGCGACGGCGGATAGCTCGCTGCCGGTGCTCATGTGATCACCAGTTGCGGGCCGTCGAGCAGCTCAGCCGCGCGGGTGATGGCCGCCGCCAGTTCGCGCGCCGTATCGCTGGCCGTGAAGGCCAGGAATGCGCCGTACGTGCCAGCCTCGGTCAGGTAGACCACGGCGAGGCCGGGCCGGTCCAGCTTGGCGGCCGGCTCGATCACTGGCGCACCGCCAAGGTGCAGCCGCGCGCTCACGGCTCGACTGTCGTTGCCGTCGAGAGCCTGCCGGCCAGCTCGGCTTGCTCCGGGCTGTGCCGCCCTACCAGGTCACCACTCCGTGGCCTGCTCGGATTTCGGCGGCCTCCGTCGGACTCTGCCGCCCTACATTGGCCGTCTCTCAATCGAAGCGTGACCTCGGGCACGTAGAGTTAGGTCATATCGCTTAGTGCGAGACGCGCCTAGTACGCCAGCGAGCCCCGCACAGTGCGGTGCGGGGGATTCAGGTCCTCTGGCTGACTGCGAGCCGCAGCGCCCCACAGTCGTAGCGCTGCGCCGCGGTGGATGACGCGAGCCCGGCAGGCCTACGGGGCCAGCCGGGCTCGTCGTAGGCGGCGGACGCGGCAAAGGGAGGCTCAGTGCGCTTGGTTCCGTCGGGCGATGCCCGATGAGCCTGGCCGTGCAGATAGAGACCGCGGCCGGGGCGTTCGCGGCTGCTGTCCTGTGGCGGGCATCGGCCCGCCAGGAGGCATCCGTCCGGCTTGCCTACCGCTGGCTGGCCGTGGTGGCGGCGGCGTGGGGGGCCGGGTTCGTCGCGCAGCAGGCACTGATCGGCTCGCTCGGCGGGGCCGCCGTCCCGCTCACGTTCGGTGACCTTCTCTCGCTGCTCGCACTGCCCGCGATGGTGGCCGGATTCGCCGCCCTGGCGGCGCGCGGGCCCGGCGCAGGGCCGGAGCCCGGCGCGGGGTCCCGGCCCGGCCCGCGGTCTCAGGCCGCTGCCGGACGCGCGTCGTTGCCCGGCTGGCCGCCGTCGGCTGGCCAGCCGACGTACAACGGGCAGTCGGCCGCCAACGGGCGGGTGCGGGGCGCAGGGCCGGAGCCGGGCGCAGGTCGCGACCTGGCCGCCCGGCGTGGCCACGCCGGGATCGCGCCACGCGAGGCGATTGCCCGGCTTGCCGATGGCTTCGTCCTGGCAGCCGCGCTGTTCATCGTCGGCTGGCTGACTCTGTTCGGGTCGATCTACCAGCGGTCCGGGGACGGGGCTGGCACGTTCGCGCTTGCCTTGCTGCATCCGCTGGCTGACCTGGCCGTGCTCGGCATCGCGGTGCAGTATGCGGTGCGCGCTGGCCGGCGCGGGATCGCGCCCTTCCTCGCCCTGCTCGCGGTGACCATCAGTGACGCGTCGTCCGTCGGGGCCAAGGTCAACGCCGCGAGCCCGGGTGCCTGGGCGCAGCTGATGCAGCTGGCGGCATTCGGCCTGCTGGGCGCGGTGGCGCTGGCCGGCGCCGGCCGGGCGTGGCTGCCCAGGCGCGGCGCCCGCGGCGTGACCCTGCTCGCCCGTCGTGGCCATGGCCGCGAGCCCGGCGGCCTGGTCACGCGGGCGGCCGCGCTCGCGGCGGCTGCCGCCGCGCTGCTGATCATCGCGTTGGCGCTGGCCGGCCGGTCACCGGCCGAGCCCGTTGTCGCCGTCGCCGGGGGCATCGCCGTGCTCGCGCTGGCGGTCAGGGTCGCCGGGCTGCTGGTCAGCGATCGGGTGGCAGCGGTCACGCAGCTCGAGTCCGGCCGTCAGTTCCGCGAGCTAGCCGACCGCATTACCGACGCCGTGCTGGTCTGCGACCTCGATGGCAAGGTCAGGTATGCGAGCCCGGCCGTAGCCGACTACGGCTATCCGGCGGAGAAGCTGGAAGGGATGATGCTGGCCGAGCTGGTTCATCCCGAGGATCTGCCCGGCGGCATCAGGTCGGTCCTCGCGGCTGCCTGGCGGGCGCCGGCCATGCACCGGTTCCCGTGCCGGGTCAGGTCGTCGGACGGGACATGGCGGCACGTCGAGGCCACGGTGTCACGCCAGCACCACCCGGCCATGCCCGACCAGTTGCTCGTTACCGCGCGGGATGTAAGCGACCAGGTGGCGTTGCGCCGGCAGGTGACCCACCTGACCTTCCACGATGGCCTGACCGGGCTGCCGAATCGGGTCTACCTCGAGGATCGGGCCAAGGACATGCTCGGTGCCGGGCAGCCTGCCGCCGGCGGGCCGCTGGCGGTCACCGGCGCGATCTTCCTTGATCTGGACGGATTCACCGGGGTGAACGACTCGGTCGGGCACGGCGCGGGCGATCTGCTCCTCGCCCAGGCCGCGCGGCGGCTCCGGGCGGCGGTACCGTCGCACGAAATCGTGGCCAGGTGGGGCGGCGATGAGTTCGCCGTGCTGGTGGAGCACGCCGCCAGCGCCCAGGAACTGGTGGATATCGCCGAGCGGCTGGCCGGGTCCATCGCCGCCACCGCGTTCCATGTCGCTGGCCGGGACATCTCGCTGACCGCCAGCGTTGGCGTCGCCTTCGCCGACGCGGAGGATCGCGGGTTCCTGCTGCGCAACGCGGACGTGGCGATGTCCAGGGCCAAGGAGTCCGGCGGCGGGCGGGTCGAGGTCTTCGTCGCGCACATGCACGCGGACGTCGTCCGCAGGCTGGAGCTTGCCAGCGACCTGCGCCGTGCGATCACCGAGGGAGACCTGCGCCTCGACTACCAGCCGGTGGTCGATCTCGGCAGCTCTGCCGTCGTCGGCGTGGAAGCACTTGTCCGCTGGTCACGTGCTGGCCGGCCGGTCCCGCCTGCGGAGTTCCTCAACGTGGCCGAGGACTCGGGCCTGATCGTGCCGCTCGGGAACTGGGTACTGCGCGAGGCATGCGAGCAGGCCGCCGCCTGGCGCCGGTCCGGCTGGGCGATCGGCATGTCGGTCAACCTCTCGCTGCGGCAGGTGAGCGCGACCAGGTTTACCGAGTCCGTGCTCTCGGCGCTAGAGGACACCGGCCTGGCGCCGGATGCGCTCACCCTTGAGGTCGCTGAGCGGGTGCTGATCGAGGGCACCGGCCCGATGGTCGACGGGCTGGCTGAACTCCGCCGTCATGGCATCCGGCTGGCCATCGACGACTTCGGCACGGGCCATGCGTCGCTGGCCTACCTGCGGCAGCTTCCGGTGGACATCATCAAGATCGACCCGTCCTTCGTGGCAGGCCTCGGTCAGGATCCGACCCTGGCCATGCTGACCCGCACGATCGTCCGGGTCGGCCATGACCTCGGGATCGAGGTCGTGGCCGAGGGGATCGAGCGGCCGGAACAGCTGGAGTTGCTGGGCGAGATGGGCTGCGGCCTTGGCCAGGGATACCTGATCGCGCGGCCGATGGCGGCGGGCGGGGTCGGGGAGTTCGTGGCGAGCCTGGCGGAAACTGACCGCTGCGTCCTGTTCGCTGAGCCCGGCGAGCCCGCCGGATCCGGGGAACCCGGCGAGCCTGGTCTCCCGATGGCGCCGTCGGACCAGGCAGGTGGCCCGGCGCCTGCCCCGGCGCCGGCAGCCTGAAACACGGCCTGTGCAGCCGGGGAACGACGGGGAAGCGGACTGTGGCTGTCGGCGGGGAGCACGAGTTCGTGAAGGATTTCACAAAGCTTCGATAGACTGAACCAGCCGATCGGCGCCGATAGCCGATCCCCGCCGTCCAGCCAGCCTGACTGGACGCCGCCATCCCGGGAGCGCCGTGCCCGCACCTATCGTCCTAGTCGCCGAAGAACTCTCCCCGGCCGGGATCGCCCAGCTTCAGTCCGGTTTTGATGTCAGGTACGCCGACGGGGCGGACCGCAGCGCGCTGTTGCCCGCGCTTGCCGACGCCGATGCAGTGATCATCCGCAGTGCCACCAGGATCGACGCCGAGGCACTGGCGCATGCACCGCGGCTGCGCGTGGTCGCCAGGGCCGGCGTTGGCCTGGACAACGTCGACGTCGCGGCGGCCACCAAGGCGGGCGTCATGGTGGTGAACGCGCCCAATTCCAACATCGTCAGCGCCGCCGAGCACGCCGTCGCCCTGCTGCTCTGCATCGCGCGGAACGTGCCGCAGGCGGTTGCGTCGCTGCGGAGCGGCGAGTGGAAGCGCGCCGCCTACATGGGCGTCGAGCTGCAGGATAAGGTGGCCGGCATCCTCGGCCTCGGCCGGATAGGGATGCTCGTCGCCCAGCGCCTCGCGGCGTTCGGCATGCGGGTCATCGCCTACGACCCGTACGTGGCCGCGGCCAGGGCGGCGCAGCTCGGCGTCCGGCTGGTCAGCCTGGAGGAACTGCTTGCCGAGTCCGACTTCATCAGCGTGCACCTGCCGAAGAACGCGGAGACCGTCGGGCTGATCGGCGAGCGCGAGCTGCGGATGGTCCGGCCCGAGGCGCGGATCATCAACGCCGCGCGGGGCGGCATCGTGGACGAGAACGCGCTCGCCAGCGCGATCAAGGAGGGCCGGGTGGCCGGCGCTGCCCTGGATGTCTATGCCAGCGAGCCGTGTACGGACAGCCCGCTGCTCGGCTTCGACAACGTCGTGGCCACCCCGCATCTCGGGGCCAGCACCCATGAGGCACAGGAGAAGGCAGGCATCCAGGTTGCCCGGTCGGTGCGGCTGGCGCTGGCCGGCGAGTTCGTGCCCGATGCGGTCAACGTGCAGGGCGGCGCCGTCGACGAGCTGATCAAGCCGGGGCTGCCGCTGGCCGAGAAGCTGGGGAAGATCTTCACGGCGCTGGCCGGCGGGATCGCGGCCAGGGTCGAGCTTGAGGTGCGCGGCGAGATCGCCGGGATGGACGTCAGCGTGCTCCAGCTGGCCGCGCTGAAAGGCGTCTTCGCCAACGTCGTGGAGGATCCGGTCACCTATGTCAACGCGCCGCTGCTGGCCAGTGAGCGCGGCGTCGAGGTCAGCCTGACCAAGGACGAGGAGAGCCCGGACTGGCGCAACGTTCTGGTCCTGCGTGGCACGCTGCCCGATGGCCAGGTCGTCGCGGTCGGCGGGACGCTGACCGGCCGCCGGCAGATCGAGAAGCTCGTCGAGATCAACGGCTTCGACATGGAGATCGCGCCGGCCGAGCACATGGTGTTCTTCACCTATACCGACCGGCCCGGCATCGTCGGCATCGTCGGCCAGATCCTGGGTGACCAGGGGATCAACATCGCCGGGATGCAGGTATGCCGGGACACCAAGGGCGGCCCCGCGCTCATCGTGCTGACCGTCGACTCACGGCTCCCGCCGGAGGTGCTGACCGAGATCACCGGAGCGATAGGCGCCGTGGTCGGCCGGGCCGTCGACCTTGACCAGGCCGACGGCTGACCGCCGTCCAGCGCGGGCGGCGCCTGACCCGCGCACCGCGGCTCCCTGGCGGATCTGGCCACCACGGTGCGAGCGACCAGTAAGGTACGCGCATGGCGGCAAGCACCATCAGGATCGCCGTGATCGGCGGGGACGGCATTGGTCCCGAGGTGGTCGCCGAGGCGATCAAGGTCCTCCGGGCGGCGGCAACCGGCGTCACGATCGAGACAACGGACTACGATCTCGGCTCCCGGCGCTGGCACCGCAGCGGGGAGATTCTGCCCGGCTCGGTGCTCGATGAGCTGTCCGGGCATGATGCCATCCTGCTCGGCGCCGTCGGCGACCCGAGCGTGCCGAGTGGCGTTCTCGAGCGCGGCCTGCTGCTGCGGCTGCGCTTCGAGTTCGACCTGTACGTCAACCTGCGGCCGATCCGGCTCTATCCCGGCGTGGCCTCGCCGCTGTCCGGCCTGCGCGCCGAGTCGGTGGACATGCTCGTGGTGCGAGAGGGCACCGAGGGTCCCTACATCGAGGCCGGCGGCATCATGCGGAAGGGCACGCCCGGCGAGGTCGCGACCCAGGAGAGCATCAACACCGCCTTCGGCGTCAGCCGGGTCACCAGGTACGCGCTGCAGCGAGCCGCCGAGCGCCGCAAGAAGCTGACCCTCGTGCACAAGACCAACGTGCTTGCCTACGCCGGTGACCTGTGGCGGCGGACGCTGGACGAGCTCGCTGCCGAGTACGCCGACGTGACAGCCGAGTACTGCCATATGGATGCGGCGTCGATCTACTTCGTCACGGCTCCCGAGCGGTTCGACGTGATCGTCACCGACAACCTGTTCGGCGATATTCTCACCGCTCTCGGCGCCGCGGTGGCTGGCGGCATCGGTCTCGCCGCGGGTGCCAGCATCAATCCTGAGCGGACCTCGCCGAGCATGTTCGAACCGGTCCATGGCAGCGCGCCGGACCTGGCCGGCCAGCAGAAGGCTGACCCGACTGCCGCGATCTTGTCGGCGGCGATGCTCTGCGACCATCTCCGGCTGACCGCCGAGAAGGCCAGGATCGAGCAGGCAGTCGCCGATGATCTGGTGGAGCGGCAAGGCGCCTGGGCAGCCAGGTCGACGCGGGAGATCGGCGACGACATCGCCGAGCGAGTCGCGGGGTAGCGGGCCGACGGCAGTTGCCCAGGGCGCCACGCTGGGCTGCGGCGCCGAGTTCCCGCAAGATGGTAGTGCGGGCACGACCGGATGACGTGCCCGCTGCGGGCCAGGCAACGGCGCCATGCCCGCGGTAAGGGAGGACGGTCATGACCGCCAGCGCAGCCACAGAGATCGTGTTCGTCCCGCATCCCGCCAGCCGGCCGCTGCCCGCACCGGAGCGGGCCCGGATTCTCCGGGAGCCGGGCTTCGGCCGGTACTTCACCGACCACATGATCACCCTCCGATGGACGACGGAGCGCGGCTGGCACGACGGCCGGCTGGAGCCGTATGGCCCGATCTCGCTGGCCCCGGCCACGTCGGTGTTTCATTACGCGCAGGAGATCTTCGAGGGGCTGAAGGCCTACCGGCAGCACAGCGGGCCCATCGTGGCCTTCCGGCCGCAGGCGAACGCGGCCAGGTTCAACCAGTCCGCCGTGCGGATGGCCATGCCGCAGCTGCCGGAGCCCGCGTTCGTCCGCGCGCTGGAACTGCTCGTGACGCAGGACAGGGACTGGGTCCCCGGCACCGAGGGCCACAGCCTCTACCTGCGCCCGTTCATGATCGCCACCCATCCGGGGCTAGGCGTCAGCAGGCCGTCACCGTCGTACCTGTTCACCGTGATCGCGTCCCCGTCGGGTCCCTACTTCGCTAGCGGCCCGGTGTCGGTCTGGCTGGCGGAGAACTATACGCGCTCCGCTGTCGGCGGCACCGGCGCGGCCAAGACCGGCGGCAACTACGCGGCCGGGTTCGCCGCGCAGCAGGAAGCCCTGGCGAACGGCTGTGACCAGGTCGTCTGGCTCGACGCCCGAGAGCACCAGTGGGTCGAGGAAATGGGCGGGATGAACCTGTTCTTCGTCTATGGCTCAGGACGCCATGCCCGGATCATGACACCAGCGCTGACCGGCACCCTGCTGCCGGGGATTACCAGGGATGCGCTGCTCACGCTCGCCCCGGAGCTCGGCATTCCCGCCGAGGAGGGCAGGATCTCGCTGGCGCAGTGGCGTGCCGGGTGCGAGTCGGGCGAGATCACCGAGGTATTCGCGTGCGGAACGGCCGCGGTGATCAGCCCGGTGGGAACGGTCAAGGGGGCCACCGCCTCGTGGACGGTGCGCGGCGTCGCGCCGGGGCCAGTGACGTCGCGGCTGAAGGAGGAGCTGCTAGGGATCCAGTTCGGACGCTTGCCCGATCCGCATTCCTGGATCCACAAGATCCTCTAAAGCGTCAGCCCCGGCGTCTGCCCGGTCCGGCTGCTGCACCCGGCGCCAGCAGACCTCGATCCGGGCGCCGCCCCATGGCGATTCGCCGATCTTCCACCGGCCGCCGGTCGAGCGGACGATCGAATCGCCGATGGCCAGGCCGAGCCCCGCGCCGCCGCCATGCTCGGTGGCGCGGTGGAAGCGGTCGAACAGCCGGGCCCGGTCCTCGGGCGGGATGCCAGGGCCGCTGTCCTCGACGACGAGGCTGACCCAGTTGCCGCGGGCCAGCGCCGCGATCCGGACCCGGCCGCCCGGCCCGGCGTAGCGGCAGGCGTTGTCCATCAGGACGCCGGCCAGCCGGTCAATCCAGTCGGGCGGCGCGCTGATCCAGCCAGGGTCACTGCCAGGGCCGCCGCCCGCGTCCGGCGCCACTGCGATTTCGATCGACCGGGCGCTGGCAACCGCCTGGAACCGGCCCGCGCATTCCTCGGCGATCACTCCGAGGTCGATCGGCTCGTCACCGGGCAGCGGCGGATGCGAATCGAACCTGGCCAGCCAGAGCAGGTCCTCGACGATCGTACGCAGCCGCTGGCTCTCGCCCTGTATCCGGGTCAGCGCCGAGACATATCCGGCCGCATCGCGCGAGCTGCCCAGGGCGATGGCGGTCTCGGCGCTGATAACGCTCAGCGGGGTGCGCAGCTCGTGCGAGGCGTCCGCGGTGAACTCGAGCTGCCGGCGACGGGACTGCTCCACCGGGGCAAGCGCCCGGAGCCCGATGACCAGCGAGCCGGCGAAGACCGTCAGCAGCAGCACCGGGGCAGCCAGCACCTCCCCGTCGACAAGGATGCCCTGGAAGTGCGTCTCCTCGGCCAGGCTCTGGCCAGCTACCAGCCAGCCGCCGGACGCATTCCTGGCGGCTTCGAGCCGGAACGCGTGCGGCCCGATCTCGGCGGTCCACGGCCTGCTGGACGGCCTGAGGCCGACTGGCAGCGGCGGCGCGCTCACGCCGAGCGTGACGGCTGCTGTCCCGGGGCGCAGCAGCCACAGGAAGACCGGGACACCATCGACGTCCTGGTCGTCCTCATCCCCGGCGGTCACGTCCGACTGACCGTGGCGGCCGCCATCAGCCAGCTGGTCCCTGAGCCTGACGTCGACCTGCGCGACGAACCGGTTGGCCAGCAGCATGTCAAGGGCGGCCACGCAGCCCGCGTAGACGATGCCGATCAGGATGGTCGCGGCCAGCGCCACCCGCACCGCGGGAGCGACCTGCCGCGGCAGCCGCGGCAGCCGCCTACTCATGCGCCACGATCCGGTATCCGACACCGCGGACGGCCTCGATCCGCACCCCGGCGCCCGCCAGCTTGGAGCGCAGCCTGGCGAGATGGACGTCGATGGTGTTCGAGCCCAGGGCATCCGCCTCGTTGTCCCAGACCTGCAATGCGATCGCCCGGCGCGGCACCACCGCGGGGGAGCGTCGCATCAGCATCTCCAGGATGCCGTGCTCGGTTCCGGTCAGCGCGGGCGACCGGGAGCCGATCCGCGCTTGCCGGCCTGCCGGATCCAGGATCAGGTCCCCGACCACGAGCTCGGTCGCCTGCAGGGCCTGTGGCCTGCGCTGCAGCGCCCGCAGCCGGGCCAGTAGCTCGCCGAAGTCGAACGGCTTGACCAGGTAGTCATCGGCGCCCTGGTCGAGCCCGGCCACCCGGTCGGCGGGAGCGTCCCTGGCCGTGAGCATGAGGACCGGCGTCGCCAGGCTGCGGCGGCGCATGTCCTGCAGCACCTCAAGGCCGGAGACGCCCGGCATCCGCCAGTCCAGTACCGCCACCGCGTAGTCATAGGCGCTCAGGAAGGCCAGCGCGGCCTGGCCGTCGGCCGCCGCGTCCACCGCGTAGCCGTGCTCCCGCAGGCCCCGCGCGAGTACCTCGCGCAGGCCCTGATTGTCCTCTGCTACCAGTACTCGCACGGTCAGCTCATCGCGACATCCGGCGCCAGATCGGCCTGGGCACCAGGCGCATGGCCGCGGCAAGCACGGCAAGCGGCCGGGGTACCCATACGGTGCTGGCGCCGGTCGCCAGCGCCGCCGCGGTGGCCGCCCCCACGGCGGCCGGCGTGGTCGCCAGCGGGGCTGGCGTCATGCCGCCGGTCATCCGGCCGGTCACGAACCCCGGCCGGACCAGCAGCACCCGCACGCCGGTGCCGCGCAGCGAGTCGGCCAGCCCGCGGGCGAACGCGTCAAGACCGGCCTTGGCCGCGCCGTAGACGAGGTTGGCCTTGCGCGGCCGGACCGCTGCCACCGACGAGAGCACGACGATCACGCCATGGCCCTGCGCGCGCATCCGGGCAGCCACGGCCAGCAGGGTCGTGACATGGCCGGTGAAATTGGTGTCCACGAGCAGGCCGGCCTGGCGCGGATCGCGTTCCAGCGTTTCCTGCGGTATCAGGATGCCGGCGGCCGAGATGACGATGTCCACGTCGCCAGCGTCGAAGACCCGCCCGATCACGCCTTCGTGCGTGTCAAGCGCGGTCGCGTCATAGGCCACCGTCCTGACCTGGTATTCCAGGGCCTTGCCGGCCGCCGTCAGGCGCTGCTGATCGCGGCCGGCCAGGATCACCTCGGTCTCCGGCCGTGCGCCGAGGGCGGCCAGGATCTCGGTGCCGATCTCGCTGGTCCCGCCGAGCAGCAGGACGCGGCCTGGCTGGCCAAGGGCGTCCAGCATGATGTGGCTCCTTCCGGTGCGGCCAGGCCGTCACGGCCCGGGCCGCGGCCCGAGTGCTATGGCCCTGGCCGTCACGGTCACAGCCCGGGCCCCAGCCCGACAGCGAACATGAGCAGCCAGGTCAGCTCGCAGCACGCCATCGCCGGATCCCGGGCGATCAGGTCCTCCACTGGCCTGCGTGCCGCGCCGCCGCTGAGCTGGCCGAACCGGACCAGCGCCGCCGCGAGCGGCAGCGCGCTCGCCAGGTGCCAGGTCCTGGCCCAGCTGGCATGCTCGCCTGCGGCCCATAGTACGTAGGCCGCGACCATCGCCACGGCGAGGAGCCGCTGGCCGAGCCGGAGTGCCGCGGCGCCGTACCAGCGCATCACCGGCCGGTGCCCGGCCGCGTCCGGGCCGAGCACGGCCAGCTCCATGGACCGCTTGGCGACCGCGACCATCAGTGCCCCCAGGCTGCAGACCAGCAGGAAAAAGCCCGATGGCGGCACTCTCGTCGCAGCGGCCCCGCCGAGCGTGCGGAGCACGAAACCCGACGCGACGAGCAGCAGCTCGAGGACGGGCACGTGCTTGAGCCCGAGCGTATAGGCGAGCGACAGTGCCAGGTAGCTGCCGACGGCAGCCGACAGGGCGGGCTCGCCGATCCAGAATCCAGCCGCAGCCGCCGTGGTGACGCAGATCCCGGCGAGTGCCAGCGCGTGCGCCGCCGGGAGCGTGCCGGCGGCCACCGGGCGGTTCCGCTTGTCCGGATGACGGCGATCGCGCTCGGCGTCGAGCACGTCGTTGACGAAGTACACCGCGCTCGACGCGGCGGTGAAGGCGGTGAGCGCGACCAGCGCGTAGGCCAGGCCGTTGGGCCTGCCCAGCGACGCGCCTGCCAGCGGTGCCGCGAAGACCAGCAGGTTCTTCGGCCACTGGCGCGGACGCGCGGTCGTAACGACGGCGATGAGCCAGCGTGCCGGCGCGGGATACCTCGCGGCGGCCATATCAGGGGCGCTGGTCGCGGCTGGTGCCGGCATGTTGGCCGTCACCGGGCGAAGACAGCGGGGCGCAGGTAGGTGCCGAACATGGCGGGCATGCCGCTGACGCTGCCGAGTACCCGCCAGTGCCCCTCGCCGGGCAGCGGCTTCCCGGCCGGTGAGGCCAGCCGGGCCGGGAACACCGGCCGGACCTGCCGCCCCTGCGCCGCCTTCGCCACCGCCGGGTTCCGGGGCGGCAGCTGGCCGGAGCCGGGTGCGGTGAGGGCAAACGACGGCTTGCCGCCGACCTTCGGCGGCTCGTAGGTGAGCCATTCGCCGAATGTCACGAGCGGCCCGAGATAATGATCACGTGCCCATTCGGCGACCCGGTCCGACAGGCTACCGCCGCCGGGCGCGGTCAGCGCGTGGCCCATCGACCAGGCGAACCAGGCAACGAAGACAACCACGGCCATCAGCGCCATCCGCACGCCGCGCCGGTCGCGCAGCGGGGGCCCTACCCTGGCCGGCGGCCGCGGCCGCCGCCAGCCCCGGCCGGCCGCGGCATCCCGCACGGCAGCCGGGTCGGCCTCCGGCCCGGACGTCGCTGATCGCGGCACGCAGTTGCCCTCCTCTAGGCCCTGGAGCGCCCGGACGGCACTCCGGCCGCGGGGGCACATACGACGAAACCCGGCAACCTGCGCCCCCCGTGGCCGGTGTACTTCAGACAGGTCTATCCGGCGAAGATGAAGACACGATTACGCGGCGGCGGGAAATTCCGCCTGCCAGCTCCCGTCAGCGCCCACCCCGGGGAACTTGGCCGGTCACGAGCTTACGTGCGGAGCTGCCCGCGGCGGGACAGGCTCGCCGCGACCGAGCAGCGGCGCGCTGGCCGGCATCGTCTCCGGGTACTTCAGCCCGCAGCCGGTGTTGACCACCACGACCCGGTCGCCCTCGGCGAGCCAGCCGGCCTCGCGTAGCCGCCCGACGGCCGCGAAGCAGGCGGCCCCCTCCGGGCAGACCCAGGCCCCCTCCAGCCGCGCGGCCTGCCGCTGGCTGGCCAGCAAGTCGGCGTCGGTGACCGCGACGGCCGTCCCCTCCGTGGCGTACAGGGCATCGAGGATGAGGAAGCCGCCGAGCGGGCTAGGGACAGTGAGGCCGAACGCAGCCGTCCTCGCGTCCTGCCATGGCCTGGTTTCACGCTCGCCACCGGCGAATGCGCGCACGACCGGGGCGTACCCGGCCGCCTGCACCGCGACCAGGCGCGGCGCCCTGACCGCGGTCCAGCCAAGCCCGGCAAGCTCGGCCAGGGCCTTGCGGATGCCGATCAGGCCCACCCCGCCGCCGGTCGGGCAGACGATCACGTCAGGCACCCGCCAGCCGAGCTGCTCGATGATCTCCAGGCCGATCGTCTTCTTGCCCTCCAGCCGGTACGGCTCCTTGAGCGTCGAGACGTCCTGGTACCCGGGCCGCTGCGCGGTGGCGGCCGCGATCAGCCGGCCCGCGTCACCGATCAGCCCGTCCACCAGGTAGGTCTCGGCCCCGGCGGCCGTGCACTCGGACCGGGTGATGGCCGGGGCGCCGGGCGCCTGGCGTCACCGTCATCCGCCGGCCCGGGAATCAGCGGCCTGCTGCGCTGCCAGATAGGCCTCGCCGCGCGGGGAGAGCCGGTATCCCACGTCCAGGCTGATCGTCAGGCCGAGCTCCTTGAGGCGGCGGACATGCAGCTTCAGGTCTGCCCGGACCCAGCCCATCTCCTCGGCGAGCACGGCGGACGAGACGCCGGGCCGGCCCGATATCTGGGCGAGGACCGCGGCGGTCCACGGCCCCCTGGCCCCCGCCCGGTCCATCCGTGCCAGCCTGGCGGCCAGGGCGGTCACCTCGTCGCTGGTCAATGAGGTGACCGCGGCCAGCTCGGCGCGGGGGTCCGGTGCGTCCAGCCGCCGGAACCTGACGCGGTAGAGCGGCAGCCCGGCGTCGCCGCGCAGGCTGGCCAGCAGGTCCCCGACCGTGGCGTAGCCCGCCGCGCGCGCCTGCCCGGAATCGATATCGCCCGTGGCGACGATGTCGACCGCCTCGGCTTCCACAAGGTCAAGGCCCGTGCGATACCGGTGCCCGGCTACCACCTGGCCGCTCCGCCAGCGCCGGAAGGCAACGGTGATCCGGCCCTCGTGGATTCCCTCGCGCAGCCGCTTCTCGAACAGCACCCGCCGAGTCTAGGGCGGCCAGCACGGCCTGGCCGCCACCGGAGGGCCGCCGGCCGGCGATGCGGCGGCGGCTTGCCGGGCCCCGGCCCGGGCGCTGCCCCGGCCGGCCCCTTACCGTAGGCGGCATGGACGACAAGCAGATCCTCGGGCAGATCGATGAGCTGATCCAGACTGAGCACGAGCTGCGGGCCAAGCTCGCCACCGGGGCGCTGTACAGCGACGAGGAGCGGACCAGGCTGCGGGCTGCCGAAGAGGCCCTTGACCAGTGCTGGGACCTGCTCAGGCAGCGCCGCGCGCGGCGCGAGTTCGGCGAGAACCCGGACGAGGCGACCGTCCGCCCGACGTCCGAGGTCGAGGGCTACCAGCAGTAGTCACAGCAGCCCAGGTCATCACGGGTTCGCGCCGCCCCGGGCCGTGGCCGGGCCGTCTGCCGCGGCACTGGCGAACGCGGCCTCGACCGCCCGCAGCGCGCGGCCCTCGGCCGACGGCATCAGGTGCGCGTACACCCGCAGCGTGAATCCCGGGTCATGGTGGCCCAGGTATTCCGACAGCGCCCGGACGTCCACGCCGCCGGACAGCAGCACCGAGGCATAGGCGTGGCGGAGCATGTGCATGCCGCCCGCGCTGATCCCGGCCGCGTCCCGGGCCGCCGTCCAGGCGTGCCCGAACGAGCTGGAGTTGATGGCCCGCCCTGTCTGCTGGTGAACAGCAGCTGCTCGGTCACCGGCTCGCCGTGCTTCCTGCTGCCCGGCTCGTTCCACGGCAGCGTCACTGGCACCGGCGGGACCGCGGCCATGTGCGCGGCCAGCGCCAGCGAGACTGTCTGCGGGAGCGGGACGTAACGGTCCCTGCCCTCCTTCGGCGCGGCCAGCCACAGGCGCCCGTTTACCCGCTTCACCTGCCGGGTGACGTGCACCGTCCGGCGCAGGATCCACGGCCCCCGGGCGCAGCGCGAACGCCTCGCCCTGCCGCAGGCCGAGCCCGGCCCCGCAGTCGGCGATGGCCTGCCATTCCGGCGGCAGCCCCGCGCGGATCGCCATCACCTGCGCCGGAGTCCACGGCACGATCTTGCGCCGCGGCGGCGTCCTCGGCCGCACCGACGCCACCTTGCACGGGTTCCGCGTGATCAGCCCGTCCTCGGCAGCCGCGGCCAGGATCGCCGAGAGGGTGATGAACACCTGGCCCGCGGATAGCGGCGACAGCCGGAGGGCGGCCAGCCACTGGCGGATCATGCTCGGCCGTTCCGCGAGCTGGCCGAGCGTGCAGTCGCCGAGCACGGGCCCGGCGGGTGGCGGCCGTGCTGCCGGGGCGCGGCATGACCCGCCACATGTACGCGGCCGGGCCGGACGGATTCTGCCTGACGTGCCAGCAGCCGGACGGCTACTGCACCGGCCGGAAGCCGGCCCGCAGCGTGCCGCCGGACGCGGCGATCATCCCCCATCTCGCCGCCGCCCCCCGGGCCTGCCGCCCGCCAGCGGCAACGGTGACCACGCGCCGAGGAGGCAGATTGTCGTGACCCTCGCAAGCCAGATCACCCCGCGGCCGGTCCGCTGGCTATGGCCGGACCGGATCCCGTCCGGCGCGCTGACCCTGCTGGCGGGCCGTGAGGGCATCGGCAAGTCCCTCGTGTGCGTCCAGCTCGCCGCCCAGCTCACCCGCGGCACGCTCCCGGGCGGCAGGCACGGGCGGCTGTCCCGGGTGATGTTCGCCACCAGTGAGGACGCATGGGAGTTCACCATGGTCCCGCGGCTCATGGCCGCGGGCGCCGACCTGGCCATGATCGGCCGGGTTCAGGTAGACGGTGCCGGGAGCATCGACGGATTGTGCCTGCCGCTGGATACCGCCGGGCTCGGCGCCTACATGGGGTCGCACGACGTTGCCCTGCTGGTGCTCGATCCGCTTACCTCGGTGATGGACGGCCGGATCGATGCCCACCGTGACCGGGAGGTCCGCACCGCGCTGGGAGCCGCTGGGACGGATCGCGGAGGACACCGGCGCGGCCGTCGTGGGGCTCGTGCATCTCGGCAAGTCCGACAAGGCCGACCCGGTCAACCTGATCCTCGGCAGCCGCGCGTTTACCGCCGTCGCCCGCGTCGCGCTGGTCGCCGTGCGTGATCCTGACGACGAGGGCAGCAACGTGCTGTCGGTGGAGAAGTCCAACCTGGGCCGCATCGACGTCCCCGCGCGCACGTACCGGATTGACGGCGCGGAGATCGCCACCGACGAGGGAATGGCGGGCGCCGGGCTGCTCGTGTGGACCGGCGAGACTGACCGGCGCGTCCGGGACATCATGGCCGACCGGGACGGCGAGCACAGCGAACGGGACGAGGCTGCCGGGTGGCTGCGCCAGCTGCTCGCGGGCGGCCCGGTCAAGGCCAACGACGTCTACTCGGCCGCCGATGCTGCCGGGCTCTCGAAGGACCGGGCGAAGCGGGCGAAGAAGCGAATCCGCGCGCTGGCGGCGAAGGCCGGCATGGACGGGCCGTGGAACTGGGCGCTCGCCGAGCACGAAGGCGACCTTGACGACCTCACCGAAGGGAGCACGAACAGCGCGAAGCGCGCAGGAGATACGCCCTTGCACCCTTCGCTCCCTTCGGCGCTCCCTTCGGTCGATGATGGCGAGGAGAACGGGCAGTGAGCCGCAAGGTAACTTGCGGCCCGCCCGGTCGCAAGGTAACTTGGCTGCGTGTGCAGGACATCGCGCCAAGCGCGCGCAGGCACGGCATCGACGATGACGACATGCGCCACGCCCTGCGCAACCCGATCCTCGTCACAGAGCTGGACGAAGACCTCACCATGTTCACCGGGCCGGCCCGTGACGGCACGCCGCTCAAAGTCGGCGTCGCCGACGGCCGCGACGGCCCGGTCATCGTCCACGCCATGCGAGCGCGGCCCAAGTTCCTGCCCGGGAAGGGTGATCACTGATGCCACGTTCCGCTGAAGAGATCATGGCGCATGCCGACGAGCTGGCCGACCGGTTCGAGGACTTCGAGCCCGCGCCCGGCAGCGGCAAGGACGCGCGGGCGCTACGGGACGTCGCCTCCGCATTCAGGCGCCTAGCGGCCAGCGCGCGGGACGTGGCGGATGCGGTGAGCGTGGCTCGCGCCGAAGGCCACACATGGGCCGCGATCGGCGCGATGCTCGGGACGTCCGGCGAGGCGGCACGCCAGCGGTACGGCAGGGCGGAAGGCCATCGCGGCCAGCGCCGCCGCGCAAGCGCCTAGGATCACTCCCGCGCAAGTTAACTGCCCGGCGAGCGTGGCGATGGCGTTGGTCAGTGCGCGCCGTTAGTCAGCTTGATGGTCAGCACCACCAGGGCGACAGTCAGGACGACAAGCAGGATGGTGAGCCCGACCAGAATCCGGCCCAGCCTGTCCGACGACCTCCTCGCCGCCTTGACCGCTGTAGTCAGGTCCTCGATCGAGACTTTCAGTCGCCGGTTCAGCTCCATCGGATTTGACGAAGGCCGGCGCGGGCGATGTATCAACCTCGCCGATCAGCTGAGCGTCCGTCATTCGTCCAAGGCGTTTCTGGGTCCGCTTGGTCTGAAACTCAATCTGCTGGAGAGGTCTGCGAAGCAGCTCCGGCTCGGGTTCGGCACGTTCGGCTTGCTCGGGATTGTCGGTCACCGGTCCAGTGTGGCGAGTCGTGGCCAGGAGCACAGTCGCATCCGGCCAGCGCAGCGAGCGCGATGGCGATGGCGGTCACGGACGGTGACCACCCGCGGCGCGGATGACCGGCGGGCCGCCGCCGACGACCGCGGAGATCCTGCACCGGGCGGCGCAGGCGCCGCCGGAGCCGGTGTCCGTGCGCGGGGACGTGGATTCTTCCGCCGAGTACGGGTCCGCGGGCCGTCCGGCGCTGCTGATCGGCGGCCGGGAGATCCCGCCGCGGGAGCCCGTGCGGCGGTCCGCCGCGTGGGAGTACGAGCTCGATGCGACGCTGGCCAGGGCCCGCGAGAATGACTTGTGGTTCTGCGAGTACATGGTGCGGCATGACTACGAGGGGCAACTGGCCAGGGCGCGGGCGAAGCAGGCCGCGGGCCGCGTGTCGCGTTCGGCGCCCGACAGGCCGGAGGAGTCCGCGGACTACTGGACCGGCCGGGAGATCACCCGTACGTGCGACATGAGCGGCGAGGGCAGTTATGACTCCCGGGGGGAGATCAGCCGGTGAGCGGGCCCGCGGCCTCCTATGAGCCGGGCCGGACCCTGGCCGAGATCCTGGCCGCCGCCAGCAAGGCGATGGACATCAGGGACGAGGAGGAGCGGCGCGCCGCTGACCCGCTGGCCGTCGTCATCGCGGGGCGGCGCCGGACGCTGCTGGGCCGGATGCTGTACGGCCCGTCCCGGTGAGCGTGGCGGCCGGGCGTCAAAGCCACTTTCTTTCGCTGGCATTGGGTCGCCTCCTGTTAGGCGATCAAGGGCGGTCCGTTGCGCTAATCCCGCGGCGGGCCGCCCGCCTGTATGTGTCACTGTGAACATACAGTGCGATACGTGGCCACCGGTAGCCATGCGTGTATTCGTGCAGGTCAGACGTGCCATACAGTGATCGGCATGGCTGACGTTCCGGTGTTCGACGCGGACTCGCTAACGCCGCTGTACATGCAGGTTGCCGACTACGTGGCCGCGCGGATCGCCGCGGGCGAGCTGGCGCCGGGCTCGCGGCTGACGGCAGAGCGGGACCTGGCCGAGCAGTGGGGCGTCGCGTACCAGACCGTGCGGAGGGCGATGCGCGAGCTGCGGGAGCGCGGGCTGGTGGCGTCCGTCGTCGGCAAGGGAACGTTCGTCATCCCGGAGGATCAGCGGCCCGGGGCGTAGCGGGGCCGTCTCTGGGCCGTCAGACAACGCCCGACGCTGCCGAACAATGCCAAGCGTTGACGGGTGAAACTGCAGGCCAGGACGGCGATCCGGAGACCTGCCGCAGGTCAGCGAACCGCAAGGGTCATTACCAGCAGTAGCCTCACCCGGGCCCGGCAGCACCACCGCCGGGCCGGACGGGCCGCGGACTCAGATCTGGTCGATGATCGTCCTGAGCGTGCAGGCCCGAACCCCTTATCGCGCTGGGCACCTCGCCCTCCCCTTGCGCCGGCCCGGGCCGGCGGGACGGCAGCCGGGCCGCCGCAGGTCAGTAGGCTTGGGCTAGACGGGGCCCGCCGGACGCCAGACCGGACATTCGCGTGGACAGTGGAGACAGACGTGCGCATCGCGAGATTCAGCCGGGACGACGAGGTCGCCTATGGCGTCGTCCAGGACGCATCGCCGGATGGCGCGGGCGGCCCGTCGCCGGGACCGGACGGCGAGGGCCTGCTGATCGCCGAGCTGCAGGGGCACCCGTTCGGGGTGGGAACCGACAGCGTGCGGTTCACCGGGGCCAGCTACCCGGTACCGGATGTGCGGCTGCTCGCGCCGGTGCTGCCCACCAAGGTGGTCGCCATCGGCAAGAACTACGCCGACCACGCCCGCGAGATGGGCGGCGAGCCGCCGGCCGAGCCGGTCATCTTCCTGAAGCCGTCCACGGCCGTGACCGGGCCCGGCGATCCGGTGGCCAGGCCGGTCAAGCTGTCCGAGCGGGTGGACTACGAGGGCGAGCTTGCCGTCGTGATCGGCAGGCTCTGCCGGGACGTGCCCGCCGAGCGGGTGCCCGAGGTCATCTTCGGCTACACCTGCGCCAACGACATCACCGCGCGGGACCTGCAGGCCAGGGACGGGCAGTGGACCAGGGCGAAGGGGTTCGACACGTTCTGCCCGCTCGGCCCGTGGATCGAGACCGACCTGGATCCGGCCGACCTGGAACTGACCACGTCGGTGAACGGCGAGGTCAAGCAGCGGGCGCGGACCTCGCAGCTGCTGCATGACATCACCGCGCTGGTCCGCTATGTCACCGCCGTGATGACGCTGCTGCCCGGTGACGTGCTGCTGACCGGCACCCCGGCAGGGGTCGGCCCGCTGGTGCACGGCGACACGGTCGCGGTGACCATCGAGGGCATCGGGACGCTGAGCAACAGGGTGGTTGATCGTGACTGAGAACAAGCCCGTCCGGGTGCGCTTCGCGCCGTCGCCCAGCGGCGACCTGCACGTCGGCAACATCAGGACAGCGCTGTATGACTGGGCATTCGCCCGCCGCACCGGCGGTACCTTCGTGCTGCGGATCGAGGATACCGACAAGTCGCGGGTGACCGACGAGTACGTGAGCTCGGCGCTGGCCACCCTGCGCTGGCTCGGCCTCGACTGGGACGAAGGGCCGGAAGCCGGCGGCGACTACGGCCCGTACCAGCAGAGCCAGCGGCTGGATGTCTACGCGGACTGGGCCGCCAGGTTCCTCGCCGCCGGGGATGCCTACCACTGCTACTGCACGCCCGAGGAGCTTGCCCAGCGGCGGGAGGCTGCCCGCGCGGCCGGCGGCCCGAGCGGCTACGACGGGCACTGCCGCAACCTGACTCCGGCACAGGTCGCCGCCTACCAGGCGGAAGGCAGGCGGCCGGTGCTGCGGCTGCGGATGCCGGACGGCACCACGACCTTCACCGACCTGGTCCGCGGCGAGGTCAGCTTCGACCACGCGTTCGTCCCCGACTTCGTCCTGCAGCGAGCGGACGGCAGCCCGCTGTACACGCTCGCGGTCGCCGTCGACGACGTGCTGATGAAGATCACGCACGTGGTCAGGGGAGAGGACCTGCTCTCCTCGACGCCACGCCAGCTCGCCGTCTACCGCGCCATGGGCGTCAAGGAAGCCGATTTCCCGGTGTTCGCGCACCTGCCGTACGTGCTCGGCCAGGACGGCCAGCGCCTTTCCAAGCGAAACGGAGTCGTCTCCGTCAACTGGTACCGCAACGAGGGATTCCTGCCCGAGGCGATCTGCAATTACCTCGCCCTCCTGGGCTGGTCCCCGGGGGAGAACAGGGAATCGTTCACGCTCGCGGAGATGGCTGCCGAGTTCGACCTGGCCAGGGTCAACAAGAACGCGGCGCAGTTCGACGTGCGCAAGCTGGAGGCCATCAACGGCGACAAGATCCGGGCACTCGACCCGGCCGGCTTCGCCGCCAGGATCACGCCGTTCCTGCAGGACGCCGGGCTGGTCGCCAGCCCGGCGACGGCGCCGGAGGCCGGGCTGGTCGCGGCGGCCGCGCCGCTGATCCAGCAGCGGATCTCCCGGCTCACCGAGGCGGTGAGCATGCTCGGCTTCCTGCTGGCGGGCGACGAGGACTTCGCCGTCGACGCCGACGACGCCGCGAAGGTGCTGACGGCCGAGTCCGGCCGGGTGCTGAAGGCCGCCGAGGCGGCGCTGGCCGGCGCTGACCCATGGGAACGAGGCGTGATCGAGGCCGGGCTGAAGCACGCGCTGCTGGACGAGCTCGACCTGAAGCCCCGGGTGGCGTTCGCCCCGGTCCGGGTGGCGGTGACCGGACGGCGGATCTCCCCGCCGCTGTACCAGTCCATCGAGCTGCTCGGCCGGGACCGCACGCTGCGGCGGCTCGAGCACGCCATCGGCCTGGCGGCCAGGGCGTCCTGACGGTGCCAGCCCGCCGCCGGCCAGGGCAAGGACACCGTTTATTGACGAGCCAACGGTGACCGTGCCATCCGGCCGGCGCGCCGCCAGCGGCGGCCAGCCGCTGCGCTGCTGAAGGTGATGCCACCAGGCCCCGATCATGCCTCCCGCGCGGCCGCGGCGGCGGGGCGCCTCCTCGTTGGCTGCCGGACGCGGCTTCGGCTATGCTGCACACGCGCGAGCGGGCGTCAGTTGCCCGGTCCGATGGGGTATGGGGTAATTGGCAGCCCGACGGGTTCTGGCCCCGTTAGTCTAGGTTCGAGTCCTGGTACCCCAGCTCACCTGATGGTTTGACGTGCGGGAACTGCCGGGCGAGAGCTGGCGCGGCCTTACCTTCTGGCCTCCGGCCTGGTGCCGAGGGCGCGTGACAGGACCGTGACGCGGTCGCGGGCGCCGGTCTTGGCGAAGACCGACTTGAGATGGTCCTGGACTGTGTGCTCGGAAACCTTCATCTGACGGGCCATCGCGCGCGTGTCGCTGCCGGTGGCGAGCAGGCTGAGCAGCTCGTTCTCGCGGGCAGTGAGGCCGGAGGCGCGGGCGAACAGGTCAAGGCGACTGGCCGCGGAGACCTCCTCGATCGTGACCACGATGGTCGCCGCGCCGGGGGTTCGCGGGGCCGGCCGAGCTCCCGGCTCGTCCGGTGCCAGCCTGGCCGCGCGCAGGGTCAGCCAGAGTCCGCCGGCCAGGTGCACGCGCGAGGACGCTGGGTGGCTGTCGACGCCCGCCTCCGCGGCCAGCAACTGGGCGGCCACGTTGTAGACGCTTGCCGGCACGGCCCGCTCGTCCGGCCGGGGCGGCAGCAGCAGGTCCAGCCAGGCCTGCGAGGCCGCCGTGCGGCGGGTGATCCGAAGGTCGTCGTCGAGCGTCAGCACGACCGGCCCGATGCCAGGCTGGCGCGGGCTGGCCGGCTCGGTGAACGTCCTGGCCTGGCATCGCCGCAGGGCCGTGGTGAGCGGCGCGGCGACGCCCTCGATGAACTCGGCGTCGGCGGCGCCGAACGGCGCGCGTGCCTCGTCCCGCCACAGGTCGAGGAATCCCCAGCAGCCGAACTGGTCGGCGAATACCGCCGAGGCCACGTCGCCGATCCGGTAGCGGCTCATGACCTCGCGCCAGACCAGGCTGCGGGCCAGCTCGCCGCCCGTGGCGTCGTCCAGCCGCGCGGCTGGTGACTCCTGCTGCCGCAGCACGGTCCACCGGTTGACCGGGGTGGCGTACTTCGCCTTGATGAGAGCCGGCAGCTCGGGCAGGCACGGCACGGCGGCCAGCGGAGCCGCGCCGACTTCGGTGACCGGATCGGTGAGCAGCCAGACGTAGGCGTCGTAGTCGATCACCTCGCGCAGGACCGCAAGCACCCGGCGGCGCAGGTGCGTCGCGTCGAGCGGCTCGGCGGCGATGGCCTCGATCCGCTCGCGAGCCCTTGTCCGGGCCCAGGTGCCGCTCACTCCGTGAGCTTATGTGCCCCCAGGAATCTGGGATACCTGGCGCCGGGCGCGGCGACCTAGCGTGACGCCCGAGAGCAAAACCGCGCGGCGGAATGCCGCGAGCGAAAGGACGGGCCGATGATCACGCTCCGGATCGAGCATGCGATCCACGACTATGACCGGTGGAAGGCGGCGTTCGACAGCTTCGCCGATGCGCGCGCGAAGGCCGGCGTCCGCGGCTTCGCGATCCGCCAGCCCGCGGACGATCCGAAATACCTGATGCTGGACCTGGAGTTCGATGGCGCCGACCGGGCAGAGGAGTTCGCCGCTTTCCTTGAGCAGCGGGTCTGGTCGTCGCCGGACTCCGCGCCAGCGCTGGCCGGCGTACCGCGGACCCGGATCCTCGACCTGGTGGGAAGCGGGGTCGCCTGAGCTGGTGCTGCCCGGCTGCCCTAGCCAGGGAGCCGCCCTGGCCGGAAACGCCCCAGACGGCCAGCCTGGCGACCCCGAGCGCGCTGGCGATCGCCTGGGCATCGCCGACGGCGTCGGCGACCCGCCGGCCTGGCTGTGCCGTCGATCCGCCTCGATCCCGGCGGTTTTCGGGTTCGTGAGTGGCCGCTAGACGCGGCGGGTCCGGCCTCTTTCGAGCCCGGTCACGCGCAGCAGGAGCAGCAGCACGATCGCGCCGATGACCGAGCCGATGATGCCGGTCGCGTGGACGCGGTGCACGGCCAGCCGGTGGAACTGGAACAGGTTCTCGATGAACCCGCCGAGGAATGAGCCCACCACGCCGAGCAGGATGGTGCCCAGGATGCCGATGTTGTCGCGGCCGGGGACGAGCAACCGCGCGATCGCGCCGGCAACGAGCCCGATGATGATCAGAACCACGATGAAGGTGACCATGGCGCCCTAATTACCGCGTTCACGGCCAAACATGCATGATGCGCCAGCCACAGTTCGCCGGCCACAGTTCGCTGCCCTGCCGCCGGCTGCCCTGCCGCTGCCCGTTGGCGCGGTGCCGACGTCCTCCGCCGCCCGTGGGCGGTGGCCATGTCGCCGGTAGGCGGCGGATCCGCACCGGGCGCCTGGGCGCTCCGGCGCGGCTGGGCGGCCGTTTGGCGCGGCTCCGGTCCGGTACGCTAGCCTTAGTCCGTCGTCTAGCGGCCCAGGACGCCGCCCTCTCAAGGCGGTAGCGCCGGTTCAAATCCGGTCGGGGCTACTCACGAAGTAGCAGGTCAAGGGCCTGATCGCCGGTCTCGGCGGTCAGGCCCTTGATCATTTGTCACTGGCTCGTCACTGAGTTCTGCCGTCATCTGGCGGCAGCAGGTGCCACTGGATAAGGGCTATCGGCATGCCGGTGGAGCGGGGATCCGGGCTAGCGTGAACACGTCGGTGGTTAGTCGCGGCCGACTCGGCTGAGGTCGGCCGGATATGGGGGCTCCTGGTGCACCTGTCCGCCAGCGGTACACTTGCGAGTGACCGATCGCCCCGCGCGAACGGCCGGAACGTCGCTCGTCATGGCACGATGCCCTGACAGGCGCGACCTGTCATCTCGATCATGTTCAGCATGATCGTCGTGCGGGCGGTCGTGAAAGTGGGAGAGACCGAAGCTCGGCACCGGGAAAGGTCCGGATGTCGGCTACGCGGTGGAGGACAGCGAGCGCAGCTCGCATGGCTCTCGGTCAGCGTTCCCCACGGTGGGGAGCGCGACCCCGAGCGCGCTGGCCCTCCAGCCGCGGAAGGAGCTCCCATGGCGTCGGACGCTCCGTCAGTCTCGACGGAATTGATCTTGAATGGCCCGGAAATCGTGCTCGTGGAGCAGGTACTGCTGGCAGCACTAGAGCACGGCGGGCAGTACATGGACGAAGACTCAATTGCCGCGCCCCCCTCCGGTCCGCTGGCCGACGTTCAGGCCCGCTGGGCGCTTCACGTGCATGATCTGGACTCTGGCGGCTGCGGTGTGTCGGTGGACGGCGTCGGCTTGCGGGTCCTGATGGTGCCGCTCGGTGATGTTGCCGTCATCGCGCTCGCCATGAAGGGTCACCTTGTCGACCTGAGCGCTGAATCGAGTATGCCGGAGGACGCTCATGCGGACTACGAGCAGCATGTGCAGGCCATCCTGGAGGTCGTTGCCCGGCTGGAGGGGGTTTTGTGACATCGGCATATGGCGCACCGTCGGTCAAGCGGCACGGACCTGGGGATGGAGCCCTGGCGGTCGAGGAAATAAATGATCTAGCGGAGACGGCCGGCTGGGACGCCGGAACCGAGGCAGAGTTCGAACTGCCTCGTACGAAAGCAAACCAGAATCTAACGGACGCGCTTGTCGGCAGCGGCTGGAGCCTTGGAGGAGCACAAGCGCTAGCACGAGCCTGCGTGCGGCCTGATGACGTCCGGCGGCGGCTGTCCGCTCCCGTCGAACTGCGCGTGCCCGGCGGGACGATGTTGGTCGTCGAATCTCCCGTGCTCAGTCACGGGATCACCGCCTACGCGACGAATCTGCGGGAGCTGGGTACTCGCCTATATCCCCTCGGTATGCCTGAAGGGCCTTCCGTCGGTGCCGTTATTGCTGACCCTCACTATGACGCGGAACAACCTTGTGAGCTCGTGCTCGACGTGACTGAGCCGGATCAGTTGTCAGAGCGACTGCGGTCGAGCGAGGCGTGGTTGAGCCGGCACAACCCGCTGGCCGGTGACATTCAGATCGAAGGGGTTCTGCAGCCGGTCACCCTTGTCGGCATGCGTGTCGATCACAGCAACGGGGCACCGTCTATTCATCTGGTGACTGCCGCCGATGGCAGCAGCCGGACTGCGGCTGTGCATCGGATCCTCGGCGCTGATGCCGCTGAGCTTGTCTACGGTGCCAGTAGCTCCGACCGCGTCCTCCGTCAGCAGGTGGGGGCAGTTCTGCGGCGGGTGCGTGAACTGGGCTGGGCTGGGCTTGATGATGAGGACCGGATGCGGGTTCGGGCACTTACCATGCCTGCGCGCATCGTCGTCGGGTATCGGCAGGAGTCTGGGAGGGGTGTGGGCTTCGATGCGGCCATCCGCTCGTTGATCGGTCTTATGCATATCGCGCCGCCGCAGCCCTATGGCACCGAAGTGGAGCGTGATGCAACCGCCGATGCGGTCCTCGATGGCCTGCGGCGACCGCATCGCGGACGACCTGCACGCATTACGGACGATGAGGCAAGGTGGTATGCGGCGCTGGTCACGCCCGGAGAACTCGCTTCGGCGGGCCTTTCGCCTCATGCGGACGTACGTGCGGCCGACATCACGCGGGTCATGCTGCACGGCGGTCGGCGGACCACTCTCCGCATCAACGCCGGTATCCGTAGCATTACAGCACGGAATACCATCCCGGCCGAGGAACGTGTGGCAATAGCAGTGGAATTGGTCCTGCGTCCATGGCGTACCGTGCATGCGACCGACGAACGATTGAACCTCAACGCCAGACGGAGTGCGCTCCAGCGCGCTTACGGCCTTCCCGAGATCGCGCGCCAGCCTGATGAACCCCTCCTCGAAGGATTCCATGACAGCGAATATACGCTTGAGGACCTGCGTCACCAGGCACTCAGTGAAGTCGGTGAGGGGTGCGGACGCCGGAAGGATAAGCCCCTTGGATCGGCTCAGGTGGAGTTGGCAACTAAGGCCGCCTATTACATGATCCTCGCTGAACCTATGGCGCTCCGCCGCGAAGCCGGCCCGAGCGCGCGCGCGCGCGATGCCGCCGATGCGACGGATCAAAGGTCTCCTTCAGCCGTCCTAACATCCATGCTGGCTACTACTCGAGGGGTTAACCAGGCTTGTGCCATCGTGAAATTCGGCCGTGAAGGACAACCTCTATGGGAGATCGGCGGCGATGCCCAAGTGACCGGAGAGAGCGGCGGCCATCCAGTCGTTCTCACTGACGAGCTGATCCGAGCAACCTATGGCGGCAGGGGACCTCGCCCAAATCCACAAACTGGTCTAGCTGCGGCTGAGAACCGCTGGGATGAGCTCGTAAACGGAGTTAAGGCCGTCGAGCGATCCACGTCCTTGCTCGCCGCCGTTCCTAATACTGCCGGTAAGCCATATCTCGACGAGGAAGGCTGGCCTGAAGACGATGTCGAGCCGGTGAGGCGGCAGCTCGACCGCATCGACCGTCGACTGGCGACGTGGCAGGATCGGTGGATCGATCGCAAAGCGGATAGATACGAGAAGGAAGACTGATCCCCGGGCCACGAAAGGTCGCTCACGCCCGGAGCCCTTATGCGCCCGCCAGGCATGGTTGCGCTGGAGTCGGCGAATCGATCAGCGATACGCCGGGCCCGCGAGCGCCAAGACCGGGCGGGTGACGGCAACCAGCCGGCGGGGCGAGGATCGTCGGGCGGCCCGAGGCTGGGCCTGGATTTGTCCGACCTTCACGACCATGCTGACCTACAGGCCCATGAGGGCGGTCGTCCGTGGCTAGATCGTTGTCGGCCGGGTCAGCCATCGAGGTAGGCGACGTCCAGGGCGAGTTCCCCAAATGGCCAGGAATGCATCGATTACTGCAGGCCAGGACCTGGTCTGCCAGCCACTATGCTTGTAGTGGACCGATCACAGCTGCACAACAGGATGCTCTTCCCGGCTACGCGTCAACTCACTAGGTCAGGGTCGCCGGACCTCGCTTGCTGGCCACGGGTGCGACTCTGGCAGGCGAGGACTATGCGTCCAGCAGCGATGCACCGCGAAGACGTCGGCGAACAGCGCGCGCGACGTCGTCGAAGCGCGGCGGGTCGGCAACGTGCTCGCTCATCTCATCGTTCCATTGCCGCCTGTAACGCTGGATCCGGTCTTCGAACCGATCTCGGAACGAGTTGGGATCGAGCCCTTTAGCCCGTGTCTTTCGCTCGAAGAGCGGCCGGATCTCTGCGAGGGAGACGCCCATGTCCTCGGCCAGTCGGAAGAGGTCGTAAAGATCCCGGCACAGGGCGCGCTGGATGACGCAGCGCAGCTTCTCGGCCCCGATCTCATCCACCGGATAGACGCTGAACGCAACTGGGTCGGGCAGGTCCGGCCAGACGTCTCGGATGATCCGCTGCTCGACGGACTCGACGCGCTCATCCGCTGTGACATCCAGTTTGATGCGACGTGGCTTGCCCGCTCCGAGGGGACCGATATAGGCGACCGCGGGTGTATCCGTGTCGGTGAGCTGCAGGTGGGGGAGTTCTGCGTGCTGCCTGGCCGCGTCCAGCACGTCGCCGATAGCAGCGACCGCCGCGGCGGCGCTTCCCTCGATGACTGTGAAATCCAGATCGGCCGAGTAGCGGTACTCGCCGATGTGAACAAACCGGAGCGCAGTTCCGCCCTTGAATATCAGACGGCCTCCGTCCACGGGGCTCGCACGATGAAGCTGGGCGACGATGTGAGCGAGGATGTAGTCCCGCTCCACGACCGCTGCATCGACTCCGTCTGCGTCGGCCCTCTGTGTAATGGCGTGGCGTGTGAGCACGACTAGTTTCCAACCACGGCCCGAAGCTCGTCTACCGTGGAATTCCAGGCAACCCGGAAGGTGCCATCGACCCACTCGACGTGCTCGTCGCGCGGGTCCATTCGTATGACCGCCTGCCGCCGGGCGACTCTCGGTTCCAGCCCGAGCGGGAGCCCCAGGGCATGAGCGAGCGACGCGAGGCGGCGCTCCGCTGCGAGCCCTCGTGCCCCAAACGCTTCTGCAAGCTGGACAATCCGGGCCGAGTTGACCTCCTGTGCTCCTTTCGCGACGGCTTCGGCGAGCCGTTCCACGCTCCCTGTCAGGTCGACACGCAGGGCGCACTCGAACAGCGCCCGCTCCAAAGTGGACTGCCAGGAGCGCCCGACGGTCTCGGCCTCCATGTGGATGGTCTCCGCGCGCTCGACAATGACCCGAAGGGGCCGGCGGCTGACAGTCCGGAGGCGCACTTGTTGGGTGCACGCGACGAACACGATGCGGACAGGATGACCAAGCAGACCGAGTTGGCTGAGCGCGCTCAGGTAGGCGATCCGGTGCTCGCGGCCTTCGAACGCCGCTCCTACTGCCAGGCTCAGATTGTCCGTCGTGGTCGAGGTTCCCAGAGAACCAAGCGGCCGGATCGCATAGTGTCCCCGGGTCAGCCGGTCGACGAGGCCCTTCTCGTTCAGCCGGCGCAGAGCGTTCGCTGTTGCGGTTGCCGATGCGCCGAGCGTGGACTTGGCTTCCTTGAACGTGAACGCTTCACGACCCTCCGCCAGAAGGGTATCGATCAGTTCTAGCTGGCGGACCATCGCTGCCTCCCTGTTGGCCAGATTAGCACGAGTTCACTGCTACAGTGAATTGACGCTATGTAGACTAGCTATTCGCTAGTTCACTGAACCCGTGAGTTAGCGCATACTTGCCCAGCTCTCGGCGAGTGTTTGCTTCGCATACCGAAGTCGAGGACGGCCGGAGAACGAGACCCGGACCGAGGCCACGCCAATGACCGTCGGTTGGTGGTCCGACGGCTTGAACCTGTGTTCTCGTGTCGGGGTGCTGGCCGCGTGCTACCGGATTGGGTTGAACTGTGCCGCGCTGTGCTCTCAAGGCGGTAGCGCCGGTTCATCCGGTCGGGACTACTCACGTAGCAGCAGGTCAGGGGCCTGACCGCCGGTCGCGGCGGTCGGGTCCTTGATCATTTGTCACTGGCTCGTCATTGAGTTCCGCCGTCATCGGGCGGCATTGAGAGCCACAGGATGTGGCTCGTCGGCACCGCCGGCCGGTGTGGAACCCGGGCTGGCGTGAACATGGCAGCAGTTACTTCTCGGCTCGCTCTGGCGCCCCGGTGCGTGCCGCCGGACAGGTAACTGTGTCCGCGGGCGTGAGGCTCCGCCCGTGTGCGACGCGGGTAAGGAACTCCTCTCCGGGATCGGGGAAACTGTTTGAGGGCCGGTCCCGGGGAGTTGATTGAACGCACAGGCCCTGGCCTGGTAATGCTCGCCTGCAGTGCCAAAGAAGACCTGAGCTGCGTCAGCGGAGCGTTTAGCTCACGATCCTCCAAGGCACGGCCCGGAGCCCGTGCGAAGAAGAGGGGATTGCCGGAGGACACGCCGTCGGATGAAGGGCCAGGCAGGGTGCCACGGACGAGACTTTCGGCATGGTCCTGATGCACCCTGACGAGATCGCGGCCAGCATCCGCGGCCGGCACGTCCAGACACCTCTGCCAAGGCTCCTGGGCTTCCCGCGCACCGAAGCCGCGACGAACGTTCGGCAGGCCCTCGCAGAGCGCCAATTCGACAGCGCTCCAGTCCTGGACGATGGGCAGGTGAGCGGATACGTGCTGGCAAGCGACTTGCAGAATGACACGGACACCATCGAACCGCACATACGCCCCATCACCATCGGCACCGTGATCACCGGTGATGCTCCGCTGGCAGCTCTGATGCCCTGCATGGTTGATGCCGGCTTTTTGTACGTCGTCGAAGGCAACAAGATCGCCGGGATCGTCAC